>ERZ1026800.1456-NODE-1456-length-14997-cov-3.521520_pt1 | contig 14997 bp, 10 predicted proteins | sample MGYA00520873_ERZ1026800 | MGnify/ENA primary metagenome ERZ1026800 (study PRJEB33270, sample SAMEA104284475) | anaerobic digester metagenome | biome: Anaerobic digester microbiome; feature: mesophilic sludge digester; material: Anaerobic digester biomass...
TTGTACCTTGGCGTCCTCGATGGTCCGTTAAACGTATCCTTGCGTATTGAATTACAATCCCTGAAATTCCATAACATCGGCTTCCGTTAAAATACCGCTGTCAGCCAACAATCTTTGAATGCCTTCCGGGCCAAGAGTTAATAACGGATCGCGTAATTTTGCTTCCAGCAAAGCCACAAGTGCATTGGCTTCGACTAACAAAATTTCCCTCACATCAGTATCCATTTTTAAGCTACGAATGACATCATCGTGATCGCCACTGAATGAGCTGGAAATAATCATAAAATAGATTTGTTTAATGCCCTGCTTTTTCAATCGATCGGTCAGTTTCAAAATGTACTCTCGAATGGCTCGTTCATCAGTTCCCATTGTATAGGGCTGCTGTCGAACTTTGGCATCATAACCGATGGCATAATGGTACTCGCGACAAATGGCGACACCATCCGGCACGCGCCCATGACCATGGCCGAGGGCTTCAGTTTCATACCCCAACATCTTAAGCAACACGTCTATCCGCTTTTCATACACAACCTCGTTGGAACTGCCCATGTTCTGGCAAAGTATAGCCAGTTCAGGATCGTTAACTGCCAGTCTGGGTATAATACTGACCACAGGCGGAATGTAACTATCGGGCAATTCGGTTTGAAAAATCTTTTTTTCTTCTGGGGGTTTGCCAACAGTGATTGTGGGCTGTTGGGGTCCGGGAAGGGGCTCTGGTTGGTTCATATACCAGAAAGCATGTTCAACATCCCATAATGACAAATTGCGCCCAGATACCCTGCTGAATAACTCACGCAACTCATGATTTAACTGATAGAACGATAAGTAACTTTCGCTGATCTTGTCTGCTGGCGTCCAGAGATTATATTCCAGCAAAATGGTGATCATGGACCTGTAGTAAACCGGGTACATCTGCGGAGATTGTATTTGCCAGAAATAGGAGAGGAAGAAAGGAATTGAGCCAATTTTTGGCGCGCCACGTAAATCATTCACATATTGGGAAATACTTTTTGTGAATTTCGCAAAATCCTCAATGATTTTCGATGACTGTTCCGGGGAGGCAGGCAATGGAAGTGATTTTTTAAGGATGGCATCCAGCTCAGCAATTTTATCTCCTGCATAGCAGGTTTTGACCAGGAGATTAAAGAACATCTGGCCGTTGATGCCCTTAAAACCCCACAAGCGGTGACGTTTATTGATGGAATCGATCTGGGTTTTAAACTCATCCAATTCCATTTTCCCAGCCAGGTACTCCTGAAGAACAGCCAGCACCACAGGGATGACTTCAAAACGTTGTTCATGTAGTTGTTCCCGGGTAAATTCCTGGCTGGCGTTCAGGAAATGTTCACCTTCATCCTGATATTTGTTCCAGATTTGAATAGCGCGATTTTTTTGTTCTTCATTCATGAGAATCCTCCTGCTGTTGTATTTCCGGATGACACATCTGCATTACCTGGTCCGCCAACTAAATCCTGGCAGGTTGCTTGTGCGATTTCGATACCTTGAACCGATTGTCACCAATGGGGTCCAGGATAAACCTGGGTGGATTGCCCTTTAGCCAGGGTGCCAGACCCTGACTGCGCAGCCACCGGCCAATCTTAACGTGGATCAGTTCACGGCAGGTTTCATTCCAAAAACTGGTTTTGTTGATACTTACCTCAATCGGGCGGGGTTCACCATCCAGTTCCAGCAGGATAATATCCCAATCCGGTTGAAAATAAGCATCTCGATCTTCAATTGAGATCTTAAAGCCATATCCCGCACCACTGCGGGCATGTGCACCGTTATTCCAGGCTGTTACTATCATATAAACCTCCAATCACTGCTTATTCCTCATATTACCTTACTAATACCAAATTGTTGTTAAGGAGTGGGGTTTAGATTTTCTTTTGCTTGCCATCCTTGATTTGGGTTAACTTAATCTCTTTTGAACTGGAAATGGAATAATAGTTTATATTGAGATGATACAAGCCAGTCAATTCACGGAGAATTTTCAAAACAATAGATCGTGACATTTTTATCCGGTCAGTCTGTTGTTCTCGATAAGCCAGAAAGTAGAAATTTGACCAGAACATCACAGCATCATCAAAATTGATTGTCTCATACGAACCAATGACCGAGTAACACCCCGTATCCCTTAACAGTGCATTTGCTAAAACATGATCTTGATGATTGACCAGTTTGCACGCTGATATAAAAACACGCTTGTCACGGAGATGCTGATAGAAAAATCCATGAAATTGATTGATGTACATTTCACCAAATTCAAAACCAAAATATTCCGGGCTGCCATGGCTGGAAACGTGCAAATAACGGTAATTACTTTTAACAAATTCTTGAATAGCTGAGCAAAATTCTGTCTGGGTTTGAACATAGCGATAAATCAGTTTACGTTTACCCATTTGCAGGATTTTTTCAATGATCTCACCCTCTTTTGGATCACCCGGGTGTAAGCTTTCAATTATAAAAACTTCAGGCACAGTACTTTCAGTCATGAATATTCCTACCATTTCTACATCTTCCGATACCCCGGATCCTTGCCCTGATGCTCGGACTGGGTATGCTCGGCGATTGAAAAACCCATCACGGTTTTGCCGCAGACCAGGCACTTGCAGCGATCCCAGCCACCGATCTCGGACGTGGGTGTTGGAATCACAAGCTCTGCTACCTCCACCTCAGCGGGCACTTCCGGTTCATCCAGCAGATTCATCTGCGCTTCCGGTTGGGCGCGGCGTTTTTTGGGCTTTTGCCGGGCGGGCTGCTCTTTTCTGGTTTTCTTTTTATCTTTTTCATGCAGCCCCTGGCGGACTTCTTCTTCATAACGCTCGTGGTTCAACTGCAAGAGGCGCTCCAATACCTCGCGCCGGGCGGTTTCAGAAATGGTAAAGCGCACGCCCTGCGGGGTTTCGTGGAAGCCGTGACCCAGATCCAGGTCGCTCCAACCGTATGCGGCCGCTACGGCGTTATCCATTTCCACGTGCAGCTCGCGCAGGCGGACAATATCAGTGGATTTCTCTTTTGGGTTGTGGAAGCGGTTATAAGTTTTGGTTAGTCCTTCTTCTCGTGTGTACATGGTATTTTGGCGGTGATTATGATATTCATCGCCGATTATCCTTAACCTATCTACGTTTCCAATTGGACTTGGATATGTTCTAAATCCATCACTTATTGAATATGATAACCTTGTTTCAAGAGTTGATGATTGATACCGAACCCAGATATCATGATAATTGCATTGTAATAAAGCAAAATACTCGGCTTTTTCTATAGGAAAAATCGCTAATTCCTTAGAATATATCCACCCCTTTGGCATAAACATAAAAGGAAGGTGTTTTGTGACAAATGGGCAAACAAGTACTCGCGACAATGGCTCAATGGCTCTGTATAAATTTTCCCGCTTATCCCAATGCTTCCAATAACATGGTTCATGTATTTGGCGCGTAAGTGCATCTCTTTGAGGTTTTACGAGTTTCCTAACTCTATCCAGAGCCAAGGGGTAGTTTTCCGCTTCAATTTCAGATTTATCACCAAAATTTATTACATATCGATTTGGTGTAAAAGTAAAAATTGTGCTTAAGTCCTCGCCGTTAATGTAAGGAAATAACACTTCTTTGTATTTTTCATCCTCATTAACCCATGAATAGTAAAGTTCAGAGTCTATTACGAATCCAATTCCAAGTAGGCCTGTTCCTCCAGATGTCTGTGCTGCAAATGTCTTAATCTTGTGAGGTTTATTTTTTGTGGTCAGGGATACAGCCAAACGTGTACTAATTCCGGCACAACTTACATCGTCTAATACGAATTCTCCATTCCAGAAGCCTTTTTTCCAGAACACAATTGAAACCTGCAAATTTGCCACTCCTGGCCATGGCTTAGATGAATACGCTAAATAAATAATCGCTCCTTCTTCAGCTATTACATCGAGCCCTACTTCGCGGGTGTCAGCCTGAGCAATAGTGTTTGTGGCTATGAGACCAGCATTCCCATTTTTATTAATAATTTGATGGCAACGACGATAAAAATATGCACAAAGGTCAGCAGCCCCAACTGAATATGAGTAGTTGTTCTTTAAATACTGATTATAGATATCACTCAATTCAATAGATATGCGCTTTCCACCCAAAAAAGGTGGATTACCGACAATTGCATTGAATCCACCTCTCCCTTCGGACGCAAACACCTCCGGGAACTCGAATGGCCAGTGGAAGGCGCGTTCCTTGCGGGCAGCGTACAGGGCGCGTTGGGCATCGGGGGTGTCCATGGGCAGGCCGGCAACGTAATCCCACAACAAATGTGAGAGCATGGTTTCCTGTTCGGCGGGTTTAAGCCCCAGCAGGCGCACACCCACCAGCAGGTCGCAGCCCAGCTTCACCCGCGCCATGGCTTCGTCAGCCTCCTGCAGCAGCACGGCTTTGTACTCGGCGTCGCGCACGTCCAGCACGGTGAAGCTTTCCAGTTCCCTGCGCTTGCGACGGGCGGCGGCGGTCAGTTCTTCCAGCGTGGTCAGGTAGAGCGTAAACTGCGCGCCCTTCAGGCTGAACGCCCACTTGCGGTACATGTCTTCGTCCGCGCCCACCAGTGAATCGCCGCATTTGAGGGCGTGATCCAGAAAGGTGAAGGGTCGGCCTTTGTCCATGGTGGTCAGCCAGATGGAGAGCTTGGCGATCTCCACTGCCAGCGGATTCTTGTCCACGCCGTAGATGCAGCGGTCGGCAACCAGGCGGCGCGCCAGCACCAGGCGTTCTTCGTCGTCGGCGGGGATGATCAGCTCGCCGGGTTTGCCGGTGGCAGGCTTGCCTTCGGGGGTGATGCGGAGGAAGCGGCCCTCATCCCCTGCCCTTCTCCCACCGGGAGAAGGGGGTACCTGCAAGGACCCAGAGGTCTGGTTCGCTTTCAAAATTTTCTGTAAAACCGTATCTGTTTGGCTCAGAACTTCGTGATTCCAGAAACGAATGACCCGGATTCCCTGTTCGTTCAGATAGGTGGAGCGTTCAGCGTCGTGCTGCGCCTGTTCTGACTCTTTGTGGACGGCGCCGTCGATCTCAACGGCCAGGCGGGTTTCGTGGCAGTAAAAATCAAGAATGTACCCGCCCATGGGATGCTGGCGGCGAAATTTCAAACCAGCCAGTTGGCGGTCGCGTAGCAATTCCCACAGCAAAGTTTCCGCCTCTGTCGCGTTCTTACGCAGATCCCGCACCCGCTCCAGCATTTCAGGCGATAAGGCTTCTTTATATATTCCCTCTCCCTGTGGGAGAGGGTTAGGGTGAGGGTCTGCCTGTGAGACACCCTGCCAGTAGGGTAGAGGGTTGGGGTGAGGGGCAGTCGCTGGCTGAGAGTCAAAGGCGAGGTTTTCCCAAGATTCCACCAACCGCTCCGAGAGGTAGCGGATCACCTGCACCAAGAAACCGGCCGAGCCCATAGCCATATCGCAAACCTTCAGATCCAGCAGTTCGGCAGGGCTTTTCAGTTTCCATTCTTCCTTGGGCAGCCCCTCGGCGGGACCGGTGTACACCAGCGGCTCGAGCGTATGCTGCACGATTGGCTCCGTCAGGCTGCGCGGGGTGTAATGCGTGCCTGTGGCGCGGCGCGTGGCTCCGGCGGTTACGTACACACTGCCCGGCAAGAAAACCGCCGGGTAGCCGAAGTCATCCTCGCGCAGCAGGCCGGCATACGGCGCCACCTGCTCCAGCATCTTTGCATCGTTGTTACAAGCGATGAGCAGGTGCTGGTTGGTGAACACGTCCGGTCTTTCCAGCAGGGCTTTGCGCAGCGCGTTTTCTGAACGGCCAGTTAGCTCTTTGAGGAAGGCCAGAAAACTCTTCTCGCCTTTGACTTCTTCCGCCCGCAGGGTGGGCAGCAATAGCTCCGGTTCTTTCTCGCGTGTGCCAGCCAGACCCAGCACGGGATCGCCTGCACGCACAGCAATATGATCCAGCAAGCCTTCATAGACGTGACCGATCTGTTCCACATCCAGCGCGCGGAAGGAGAGCCTCCGGGCTTCTGCTGGTCCACCGCCGGGCACCTTGACGCGCAGAACCTGCAGCGCTTCCAGCAGGTGCAGCACCGTGCGGTTCGAGATGGGAAGAACCACATTTTCTCTAGTGGTTTGGGTAGTTCTACCTTCCAAAAACGGGTAACGTTCAGGGTCAAACAGGCTACCGCCGTAGGCCGGCAGGTTTAGCCGGTCGTGGTGAATACCGTCATGCACTGCGCGGAAGGTGGCCAGCAGGCGGCACCAGGCATCGAAGCGGCGCTCCAGCACCTCTTCACCCTGCTGATCGGCGGTTTCACGCAGCTGAGCGCGCAGGGTGGAGACGGCATAGTTCTGATCGTAAAGCGGGTCACCCAACAGCAACAGTCCGCGCTCTTCGGCGGAAAAGAGGAAAACCAGGCGCATCATCACCGTCAGGGCAGCCTCGTACAAATCTTTTTCGGGTATGTCCATTAAAAGCGTTCGACCGCAGTCCTGGTCGGCCTTATCAATGGCGCGGATCAACACCTCCACCGCCCGGCGCACCTGGTAGCCTAACTGGTCGGTGACTTCTTGCTGCTCGTTGACGCTGTCTTTGAGCATGCCTTCCAGGGTATCCTCGTCCGCCACCGAGAAGAAGCGTGTTGCACATAGTAATGAAGAAAAAGCCCGCAAAGTGAGCGGCTCTTCCAGCCACAGGGCGGCATACCAGGAGACAAACGCGCTGGTCTCCCCTTTGGGAGCGTTGACCAGCATCCACTGCTCGCCGTTGGTCACCAGACCCAGCGAAGCGCCGGTGACGCGCAGCAGTTCGAGCATGCGCATGGCCGGCGAGGCTTTCCAGCGGTGGTTCTGCATGGATTTCTCCAGCCCCTGGGTGATGGGGCAGATCTGGATCAGCATACGCGGTTTTTGAGCGGATGGATCATTGGAAACGATCGCGAGATCGGGGCGCAGGGTCTCGCCCTGTTCGGCAACAAAGGCTTGCAGGGTCGCCGGTATCGCGGGACCTTCGAGCAGATGGCTCTTTTCAAAGCCGAGAACGTGTTCGAGGACATAGCGCACCCACACCGAATGAATAGCCGGCGAGGGACGCAGGCTGTTCTGGTCATCCAGCCATTCCTCATACGCCAGGCGCAGCTCCGCCAGGCCATCGCGGTCAAGCGCTTCCAATCCCTGGGGGAAGGTGCGCATCAGCACCGGCAGGCTCAAAAACGGGCCGGAAATTTCAATCAGAGAAAGCCATTCGTTGTGGTGTCGGGCGATGGACATGGATCTATTCCTTGATTCGGTGGATCGTAAAATTTGCTTCAAACATACCTTCACCACCAAGTGATTCAACAAAAAAAACCTTTTCAAATTTGCTTGTAGAAAAAGCTGTTTTTATATATTCTACGATTTGAGGACCATAGTCCGCTTTTATTATCCAAAAGTCTAAACTCCAGATCAACAACCATGGGGATTTCGAATTCTGCTTCTTTTTAGCTAAGTAATCAATGGCTCTTCTATAGGAGTCAAAAGATATCGATAATTGATCAATGTTAATATCAATCCCGATATTTCCGCGCGAAGGAACATAAAAGGTCTCATCGGTAATAGGTTGAATTAAAACAGTTCCATACTCAAATTGTGAGGTTTTAAAATCAGGTCCATTCTTTAGATTGGCAATAATAATTTCTGCTAATTGAGAAGGTTTTGCTATTGATAATTCATCTGAATCAATGTCTGCGAAGAAAACACTTATAATAATTTTTTTGATAGCAGAGATTGATCTCTCGTCAATTAGATTAAACAACTCGGTAAGGTATTTTTGTCTTATATGTTCACGTCTTCTTTTCAACTCAGATGTTAATTCTGTAACTTGAATGCCAATAGTATTTTCATCGATTTTCAAAATAACATCATGGCCACCGGAAGAGTCATCTGGGTTGGTTTCAATGCTTATTGAATGACCTTGATATTCAGCTAATTGAGATACAAGTGATTTTACCCAAAACATTTCCTTGTCTCGTTTATCGTAAGGTACCGCAGAAGGAATAGAGATTGGTTGCGCTGTTCCATGAGTGAATCTCGTGGTAAGAATTGCCCAATTGTTATCTTTAGAATCCATATTTTCCCCAGACATCGGAATTTATCTCAGCTTCCCTGGAACTAAAAACATAACTGCTACTGGAAACATACGTATCTGCGGGTCAGAAAACCGTTTTTGAATAATTGCTTTTTCCTGTTCAATTTCTACCGGTATAGCTGCCAGCCTGCGCCGCAGGGCGTCCGTGTTACGGTTCAACTGTTCCTTTTCTTCGCTGGTAAATAACTCTAATTGAAACACTTCAGGCTCATCCAGTTCATGGCGGATGGAGCCAGCCAGTTCATTAAGAACGCTTTCAATACTCTTCGCTTCAAACTCAGAGCTTTCTGTCAGCAATTTCTGGATGCCATCCATACGGTCTTTACAGCGCGCTTCCAATGCAGAAGATAGAGAAGGAATAATTCGAGGATAGAGGTCCAATAAACGCTGCTGCATGGCTGCTGTCGGTTCCTGGTCGGTAGCGGACTTGAGGGCATTTGTCATCTGGCCGATGTTCATCCGGTTGAACTTTCCTTCCTTTAAAAGCCCTCCGGCTGAGATGATCTCTTCGTGCAGCCGGTTCTGGTCACCGCCGATTACCACCAGCCGTGCAAAAGCAATGATTGCCGGATCGGTAAGTGCAGTATCGGCAACCACCCGCGCAGTCAGGCGGTGTAAACCCTTCTTGCTGGCCGGCGACCACACCTCGGCGCGCAGCAGGCGCAGTGACATTTGCACAAGGCGGTGGTTGAGATGCGCCAGCACCACATCATCGCGCCCATCCACAACATGATGGTCAAAAGTTATCGGGCGTATCTTGCCTGTATGCGGGTGCGCCAATCCCTCTGCGCAAGCCGCCCAACTGCCGGTCAATGCCGGAAGTTCATAGATTGGAGTGTCGTTGACCGGATGCTGCTCACCAGGAATCTGCGGCAATTTTGTCGGGATTAATGCACGCTGACCGGCCAATCCCAAGGCAGTTTCTACGATGATCTCGGTATTTTCCGGTGAGAAGTCCATGTTCTGGCGTGTTTCCTGAAGCTGCTCCATATGACGAGCAATTTGGGCGCGCAGGTCGCGCTCGAATTTAAGCATCCGCCTAACCGGTTCATTGTCGCGTTCTGCCTGAGCAGTATCCAGCCGGCGGCGTTTGCCCAGCATGGCTTCTTCCACCTGCAGAGCAATCACGGGACCAACCTTACCCAGGTCTTCACGAATTTGTTCCACCTTCTTCACTGCCCGAAAAAGGAATTCCAGATCGGCTTCCAGTCCCTGCCCGCGTACCTCCCAGGCATTCTGCTCCTGGTCACGGAATCCTTTGGTCACAAAATGGTGAACCAACACATCTTTTGTTTGCCCATGACGGTCAAGGCGGCCATTGCGCTGTTCCAGGCGATTCGGGTTCCATGGAATTTCCATGTGGATAATGCAGTGGCAGTGGTTTTGCAGATCAATACCCTCTGAAGCCGCATCAGTCGCCAATAAAATTCGTACCGGGCTGATCTCTGGTCGGGCTTGAAATGCAGCTTTGACGCTCTCGCGTTTTTCATCATCCATTCCGCCATAAAGGGTCATCAAGCGGTTGTCCCCTGTAAAACCTTCCATGGCGAGCAATTCTTGAAGTGAATTTAGCGTGGCGCGGTATTCTGTGAAAATGACCACCCGTTCATTTGACCAGACCCCGTTAGGTTTGATATTGATTTTCAGCCATTTCAACAATTCCTGGATTTTGCTATCTGGACGGGCTGCAGAACGCTTTGCCCAGGCTAGCAGGTTATCCAATAATTCCTTTTCGCGAGGAGTAACCGAGCGGAAAAGGCGGGTGGCTGTCAGGATTGCATCTTCGCCCGATTCTTCAGCGGACTCTTGCGGATCATCTTCTTCGGCTGCTTCAAGCTGCTGTCGTAAAATGCCAAAGACCGGTTTATGCTGATCAGAAATGGTCTTAGTCTTCTCAAGTGTCTTTAAGTGTTGTTCAAGGGTGAGCAAGAAAGCAGCTGGCGAAGAAAATAACCTCTTCTTGAGCATTTTCATCATAAACTCGGTTGCATAACGCTCAATAGCATCCTTTGGGTTTTGTTGCCGCAGTTCGGTGTACTCCTGCAGCCAGGTGTGAGCTTTCTTTTCCTCGTCCGAGTAAGAAACTTCGATTGCCTGAATGGAACGTTTCGGGAAGCGAGGGGTGCCGTCAAATTGAGGTGGCAACTCGCTTTTCATGCGCCGGACCATAACCAACTGAAGTTGCTGCCGGTCAGGCTCAATGCCGCGGGCAAAGCGTTGATTGTCCAGTAATTCAAGCAGGGCAGTAAAGGATTCCTTGTAGCCGTTATGAGGTGTGGCAGTAAGGAACAATTTGTGCTCGAAATTTGGGGCAATCGTCCGAATGGCCAATGTTCTCAAGGAATCAGTAGCATATTTACCGCGTCCTACCGGGGCGATGTTGTGGGCTTCGTCAATGATGAGAATGTCAAATTTGCGGGGGTATTTTGGCTCATCTTCGGCGGGCAGGATTTCTTTGAATAATCGCATGGGGCGATCACGTTTTAGGAAATCGATCGATGTAATCAGACGTGGAAAGTGCGACCAGGGATTGGTATGTAACCCGCGTGTTCGGCGCAAAGTGCGCATCAACTCTGCATCCACAATACGAAACTCGAGACCAAATTTGTCGCGCATTTGATCACGCCATTGGATCTGCAGGGAAGAGGGGCAGACAATCAACACTGTTCGGGCCCGGTTGCGTAGCAGCAATTCCTGGACGATGAGGCCGGCTTCGATGGTTTTACCCAGACCCACATCATCAGCTACCAGTAAATTCGCACGTGGCATCTGAACCGCACGCACGAGCGGATCTAATTGATAATCTTCAATGGTTATGCCACTTCTGAAAGGGGCTTGAAGGGAGCGGATATCTGCTGAGCTGATGGCTCCCCAACGGACTGCATTTATAAAAGCGTCGAACTTTATTGGAGAATCAAACCCTGCTGGGTCGGGTAATCCCGATTTTTCATTTATTCTGGCGTCCGGTTCGATCTCCCAAATAACCTGAAGGGTCTCTCCCAGTGCATCATCTTCAATTGAGCTTAGGGAAATCAGGTGCTGTGGTTTATCCCCATTTTTCGAAAGGACTTCAAGAGGGATTGTACTCTGCTGTATGTCAGTTACAACATACCGACGTTGACGTACGGTGACGATTTGTCCGATTTCGGGGATGGAATTAGTAGTGTTTGTAATCATCGAAGGTCTTATTTTAGGTTACCGGATGTTGGAGATGATTTTTTATTTTCGCTGTCATCAATCCATTTAAGAATTGCATCTCGGCGAAACCGCCAGTGCTTTCCCACCTTGAAACCGGGTAAAACTTTGTCTTGGGCGAGCTTGTAGATGGTCGATTGCGGAATACGTAAGTAATTCGAGACTTCTTCTGCCGTCCAGAACTCATCCATCTCGGCCATTTTCCCTCACTCTCAGTAACCAATTATTATCACAGATACTCCAATTATTATAGCAAAGATAGAAAAATGTGTATTCAAAACTTCTTTGAAGTCGTAAACCTAAAAGTAATTTAAGAATCCAAGACAGATTTGTAATCCACTTCATCTATATATGACGAATGAAATTTATTGTTGTTAATTAGCAATACTGATAAATTGCTGCAACGGAATAACTGTATGTTTTATTAACAGTTTTTCCAGGTCTTTTCATTTCTTTCCCTTCACAATTTGCTTCACTTCCTTTTCAAAATCACTCATATAATTCCGATCCTGTTCGATGCGGAAATGATCATATTCTTCTTGAGCCAATCGGGTCGCAACTTCGTGGGAAACTTTTCCTGGGTTGTGCAGAATATCATATTCATTGAATTCAAGGAAACCATCCAGCTTCTGTACCCAATCTTGCATGTGCATTGGGATAGCCCGTTCGGCTTGGTTTTCAGCATAATCGAGAAACATTGTCACAATACGTTCAAGGCTTTTTATTTCTTTTTCGGTCATATAGTTCTTGGCTATGGCCACGTCTGATTTGAGGATCTTGCCATTAGGAGCGTTTTTCCATGTGGTCAATCCCATGTTCGGTTGTGAAGCTTTGGCCCGTTCAGCAATTATCTCGGCTGTAGTCTTGCCAGTGATCGCCCAATGGAGTTTATTCTGTACGGTTTGGAAGAATAATTTGGTGATCTCAGCGTTGGCAGAATAATCAATGCTGCATTGCTCGTAAATATCGGTGATCTTAAAATAGAAGCGGCGTTCACTTGCACGAATCTCTCGAATCCGTTCGAGCAGTTCATCGAAATAATCTGGTCCGAAGCGTTTATTCAGCTTAAGGCGTTCGTCATCAAGAACGAACCCTTTGACAATGAACTCGCGAAGTGTTTGTGTAGCCCAAATACGAAACTGGGTTGCCTTAAGACTGTTTACCCGGTAGCCCACAGCAATAATTGCATCTAAATTATAAAGATCTACATCTCGTGCTACCGTTCTTTCTCCTTCTGTTTGAACTATTCGAAATTTTCGAATAGTTGCCTCTTCCTTCAATTCATTGGATTTGAAAATTTCTTTTAAGTGATAGTTAATAGTGTTTACTTCCACGTCAAAAAGTTCTGCCATGCGACGTTGACTTAACCAAAATGTCTCATCTTGAAAAACCACTTCAACTTTGGTCACTCCCTCAGGGGTGGTGTAAAAAATAATATCGCCTTCATGCGGGGTTGGAATGTCTGCCATTTTTCATTTTCCTCTGTGCGATTTCACAAGTACTTTTTTGTTTCTTCACAACAATTATCTTACAAGAAAATTGAATATGTGAGTATGCTTTGAAAATATTTACCTAAAAATTTTCAGAGCTACATCACCTTTGAAAACGAATCTTCATTGTCCCCCTAGGATCACGCCCTTTCGCTTTGTACAATAAGACCAAGTAATCAACGCAGATTAATCGTCGCTGAAATCGTTTGGACTTTCTTATTATCGTTGGAGCGACCTTGCCAGTAATTTTTGGCAGGTCGTTTTGTTTTCCATAACAGAAAGGAGGTGGTCTTAGGAAATAATCATTTGAAAGATGAAAAACATACGCCAGCCACGCCAAACCCTTAAGTGTGTGGCATGGCTGGCGGGTCTCAATCACTCATACTGAAAGGATTATGAATGGAAGAAGGAACGACCCAATTTACCAATTTGCTAACCGGCGAGGAGATCGCCAAGATTCTGCATGTCTCGCGCGCGTATGCTTACCAGCTCATGCGTCAGCGAATTATTCCAACAGTAAAGATCGGACGCAGCGTGCGTGTGCGGCCGGCGGACCTGGAGGAATTCATCGCCAGGAATTTAGGACAAAACAGCCTAATTGATGGACGTAATAGACAGAACTGATGTTCCAATTTCAAGAAAGGATGCTACAATGATTTGTAACAACCGCACCTTAATAAATGAATATCGAGAAAAACGTGGATTGCTGCCAGATGTTTCGCAACAGGAGGAAACAATGACTCAGCAATCCAGAAAAAGCAAAACCAGGCATCGTGGCCACAACGAGGGCAGCGTCCGTCCGACTCCCAATGGAACTTGGCGGGCATGGGTGACGTTGAAATCCGGAAAGCGGATCAGCAAGACACTTCCCACCAAACCTGAAGCCCGTGATTGGTTACAACAGAAGATGACGGAAGCAGAAGAAGCGCTCGATGCGGAGAAAACACTCGGAGAGTACATGTTGGGATGGTTTGAGAACCATTCCTCGCAGTTGAAAGAATCCACCCGCTGCGATTACAAGATCATCATTCACAAGTACATCCTGCCGGCACTGGGGGAGGTGGTTTTGAATACGCTGCACCGGTCGGTCTTTGACTCGTTCTATACGAACCTCAGAAGGATACCGGTCGGTGATACTCAAATCCGTTACATCCACCGCATTCTTCATAAGGCGTTGCAGGACGCAGTCGATGACCGGATACTCACCTTCAACCCGTGCGATGGAGCCAAGGCACCCAAGAAGCAACGTATTCATCGAGTCTACTGCCCGTTGAATGAAGAGCAAAGCATCTTATTGATGAACCAGGCGAAGGGAACACCTCTGGAAGTGTTAATCCACCTGGCTCTCAAGACGGGTATGCGGCAGGGTGAGTTGTTCGCCCTTAAGTGGGAAGACATTCTCTGGGAGACGCAGCAGATTCACATCCAACGCAATTTGCAGCGCGTCCTTCGGGAGGGCAAACAGGTACGCACCTTCAGCACTCCTAAAACTGCAACCAGCGACCGCAAGATCATGGTGGGTGTGAAGACGCTCGATGCGCTCAGGGCTCAACAAAAAGAAGTGCAGCTAAAGAAAACGCTGGCGAAAAATCGCTGGCAGGAAAACGATCTGGTCTTTCCTTCCAGCACTGGCACTCCGCTGAATCAAAGCAACGTGCTGAAACAATATGGAGAGATTCAGAAAGCGGCAGGGCTGAAGCACATCCGTTTTCACGACCTGCGCCACATCGCCGCTTCAGTCATGCTTAACCATGGTATCCAACTTCTGACAGTCTCATACAACCTAGGGCACTCACAACCTTCGACCACACTGAATATGTATGGTCATCAGTTCAGCGCCATGGAGTTGCAAGCAGCCTGTCTGATGGATGACATCTTTGATCAACCCCAGGTTCAACCACAAGCTCAACCCAGTCCACTGCCTGTAGAGTTTCTCTCAGTTTCGAATCTTAAAAAATGATATTCTAATCTTAAGAAAAGTTGAGAGAAAATCAAAAAGTTTTGCACGTTTTTTGCACGTTTTTTTGCCCAAATATAGCAATCGGACGGCATAAAACACCATATATGCCGTCCGACTACCTTCAATCCCCTATATATAGGCGCCCCCGGCGCGGCTCGAACGCGCAACCTACTGATTCGAAGTCAGGCACTCTGTCCAATTGAGCTACGGGGGCTTCACCCTCATTATACCTTATTCACTTTGTTCCTCGCCG
>ERZ1026800.1457-NODE-1457-length-14995-cov-6.595440_pt1 | contig 14995 bp, 8 predicted proteins | sample MGYA00520873_ERZ1026800 | MGnify/ENA primary metagenome ERZ1026800 (study PRJEB33270, sample SAMEA104284475) | anaerobic digester metagenome | biome: Anaerobic digester microbiome; feature: mesophilic sludge digester; material: Anaerobic digester biomass | place...
TTAGTATGGCGATCTACGGTTTGGATACTTTCGGCGACCTATTCACCCCCAGGCAGCTCGTGGCGCTCACCACATTCGCCGACCTGGTGGGCGAGGCGATGAAGCGAGTCCAGGCCGACGCCCTGGCTGCCGGCCTCCCCGACGATTCCACCCCGCTCCGCGAAGGGGGCTCTGGAGCAGAAGCTTATTCAGAAGCTATTTGTGTGTATCTCGCAGTTGCCATTTCGAGATGGAGTGATCTATCCAACACAATCTGCAGTTGGAACAACACGAATCTGAATGTTCGAGCACTGTTTTCCAGACAGGCTATCCCCATGACATGGGATTATTCAGAACTGTCACCTTTCTCAAGCGTTGGATCATGTTTTTCCACAATTGAATCAGCGATTGAGTCGATCAGGAGCCTATACCCAAGTGTTTTGGGGTATGCTAAACAGACGGATGCGATGAGCCAGGAATTGTCGGATCAAAAAATCGTCTCCACCGACCCCCCATATTATGACAACATCGGCTACGCCGATCTCTCCGACTTCTTCTACGTCTGGCTGCGCCGCTCGCTTCGCGGGGTTTTTCCGGACCTCTTCGCAACCGTGGCCGTTCCCAAGGCCGAGGAACTCGTGGCCACCCCCTACCGGCACGGCAGCAGGGAAAAGGCAGAGGCGTTCTTCCTCTCCGGCATGACCCGGGCCATGCACAGGCTTGTCGAGCAGGCTCATCCAGCCTTCCCTGTCACGATCTACTACGCCTTCAAGCAGGCTGAGAGCGAAACCGACACGGGCATGGCCAGCACGGGATGGGAGACCTTCCTCGCTGCAGTGATCGAAGCCGGTTTCGGAGTCAGCGGCACATGGCCAATGCGTACAGAGCGAGGGGCCCGTTCCGTCAGTATTGGGACCAACGCCCTCGCCTCCAGCATCGTCCTGGTGTGCCGCAGGCGCTCCTCCGACGCCCCCACGGCCACGCGCCGCGAGTTCCTTACGTGCCTGCAGGCTGAGCTTCCCCCGGCTCTCGAAGAACTCCTGAAGTGCAACATCGCCCCGGTCGACCTTCGCCAGGCCTGCATCGGCCCGGGCATGGCGGTGTTCACCCGGTTCTCGAGGGTGCTGGAGGCGGACGGCTCGCCGATGCCGGTACGCGCTGCACTCGGCCTGATCAACGCAGAGCTGGATTCCTTCCTCTCGCGCCACGAGGGCGATCTGGACCGCGACACGCGCTTCTGCCTGGAGTGGTTCAAGCAGTTCGGCTTCGCGCAGGGCCCCTTCGGCTCGGCCGAGGTGATGAGCAAGGCCTTCGATACATCCGTCGATGGTATGGCCCGCGACGGCACGCTCGTATCCCGCGCCGGCAGGGTGAGCCTGACACCGATCACAGGCTACACCGGCGACTGGGCCGCCGCCGCCGATTCCCGCCGCACCGTGTGGGAGGCCACGCACTACATGGCAAGCGCCCTGGGCACATCTGGCGAGGAGAGCGCCGCCAGGCTCTACTCGAGCCTAGACCGCAGCCTGACGACCCCGGCGCGCGATCTCGGCTACCGCCTCTACACGATCTGCGAGCAGAAGGGCTGGTCCCAGGAGGGCACGTTCTACAACGGCCTGGTGGTTTCCTGGCCCGAGATCACCCGCCTGGCCGAGAAGCTGGCCACATCGAATGATCAGGGAGAGCTCGGGCTGTGACCGCGGGGGATACTCTCCATGGCGTCCGTATGCACTTCCTTCCCGGCACGCCATCCGGAATGATTCACGGAGTCGGTTGTCCTTTGGCAGGGGCATCGCCATCGGAGGTCTTCCAGTAATGGCACAGTCCAACCACGAAAGGGTCGGCCGCGCTCTGGAGCTTCTCTCCGCGGGGCTCAGACCCTTCGTCGAGAGAGAGATGCGCGTGGTGCACGGCGAGGGCTGGCAGGACGTGGCCCGCCAGATCATCGGAACAGACAAGTACGCGCCTAAAGGCGACCTGAACTGGGACGTCGCCAACCTCCTGCGCGTGATGTGGGACGAGTGGAACAGCGTCTTCGCCAAGACGCTCGGCAAGAACGAGCGCAACCTGGTGGCGGAGCTTCGCGAGATCCGCAATTCATGGGCCCATCAGAAGAGCTTCGACACCGACGACGCCTATCGCGCGCTCGACACCATGGAGCGCCTGCTCGAAGCCGTCTCTGCCGAGCAGTCGGCGGAGCTGACCCGCCAGAAAGCCGAACTCCTCAGGGTGCGCTTCGACGAGCAGGCCAAGGGAGCGGTGCGGAAGGCCGAAACGGCCGCCGTCTCCGGCCGGCCCCAGGAGGGATTGAAGCCCTGGCGAATGGTCGTCACCCCGCATCCGGACGTGGCCTCGGGCATGTTCAGGCAGGCGGAGTTCGCGGCCGACCTGTGGCAGGTCTACAGGAAGGAGGGGGAGGCGGCCTACCGCGACCCTGTCGAGTTCTTCAAAAGGACATTCCTCACGGGCGGCCTGTCGAATCTTCTCTCGAACGCTCTCAGAAGGCTCTCCGGCTCGGGCGGCGACCCCGTGGTCGAGCTGCAGACCAACTTCGGCGGCGGCAAGACCCACTCCATGCTCGCCCTCTTCCACATGTTCTCGGGCGTCCCCATGACATCGCTCCCCGGGCTCGAGCCCCTGCTCAAGGGGTTGCCTTCGGGCACACCGGAGATCGCCTGCTCCCGCGCCGTGTTCGTGGGCACCAAGATCAACCCTGGCCAGATCCACGAGAAGCAGGACGGAACAAAGATACGCACCATCTGGGGCGAGCTTGCCTGGCAGCTCGGCGGGGCCGAGGGGTACTCGATGGTTGCCGACGCCGACCGCATGGCCACCAACCCGGGCGAAGCGCTGCGCGAGCTTTTCAACAGGTTCGCGCCATGCCTCATCCTGATCGACGAGTGGGTCGCCTACGCCCGCCAGCTCAGGGATGACTCCGACTTCCCCGCGGGCTCGTTCGACACCCAGTTCACGTTCGTGCAGGCTCTCAGCGAGGAGGCCAAGGCGGCTGACCGCACCCTCCTCGTCGTCAGCATACCGTCTTCCGAGAACGAGGCCGGCGGCGAATGGGGCCAGACCGCCAGGTCGAGGCTGCAGCACGCCATCGGGCGCGTCGAGTCGTCATGGCGCCCGGCGACCTCGGAAGAGGGCTTCGAGATCGTGCGTCGGAGGCTCTTCGACCCGATCACCGATCCGGAGATGTTCAAGGCCCGCGATGCCGTTGCCCGGGCTTATGTGAACTTCTACGCGCAGCAGCAGGCCGAGTTTCCCCAGGAGTGCCGCGAGGCCGGCTACGAGGAGCGCATCAAGGCCGCCTACCCGATACATCCCGAGCTGTTCAACCGCCTCTTCAACGACTGGTCCACTCTGGACAGGTTCCAGCACACCAGGGGCGTACTGCGGCTGATGGCCTCGGTGATCCACAGCCTGTGGGAGAGGGAGGACGGCAACCTCCTGATAATGCCCGCCAGCATCCCGCTGGACGAAGCCTCGGTGAAGGCCGAGATGATGAAGTACCTCAGCGAAGGCTGGGCCGGCGTCATCGAGAAGGACGTCGACTCGGAGAACTCCCTTTCGCGCCGCATCGATGCCGGGAACCCCAACCTGGGCCGCTTCAGCACGGCACGCCGCGTGGCGCGCACCGTATTCATCGGCTCCGCACCCCTCGAAGGCGCATCGAACAAGGGCATAGACGACCGCAGCGTAAAGCTCGGCAGCATCCAGCCGGGGGAAACCGTGGCCGTAGTGGGCGACGCCCTCCGGAGGCTCAACGATTCCGCCACCTACCTGTACGGCGACGGCGGGAGGTTCTGGTTCAGCACGCAGCCGACCCTGAACCGGCTCGCGGACGACCGCGCGCGGCAGATCCCCGACGACAAGGTCGCCTCGGAGATAGAAGACCTGCTCAGGCAGGAATGCAGGCAGAGGGGCGACTTCGTCAGAATACACGTCTGTGTCCAGAGCGGCGACGTGCCCGACGAAACCGATGCGAGGCTCGTCGTACTTGGTCCTTCGCTTCCCCATATCGCCAAATCGACCGACAGCCGTGCGCTCGTGGAGGCCGGGAGGATCCTGGAGTACAGGGGAACTTCTCTTCGCCACTATCGCAACAGTATCGTCTTCCTGGCCGCCGACGAGGACCGCCTGAAGGACCTGCAGGGCTCGGTGCGCCGCATGCTGGCCTGGCATGGCATCGGAGCCGAAAGGGAGTCACTCAACCTCGACGCCGCAGGATGCAGGCAGGTCGAGTCGCAATCTGCCACTGCAAAAAGCCATGTCATGCAGCAGTTGCCCATGGCCTATTCCTGGCTGCTGGTGCCTTCGCAGGGTATCGAAGGCCCGATCACCTGGTCGGAAACGCGCCTTTCGGGAACGGAATCCCTTGCGGCGAGGGCCGGCATCAAGCTCAGGGGCGAGGACAGTCTGATAGTGAAGTTCGGGAGCGTCTGCCTCAAGCGCGAGCTCGACAGGATCCCCCTGTGGCGGGGCGACCACGTCACGGTTCAGCAGCTCGAGGAGGATTTCGCACGCTACCTGTACCTCCCGAGGCTCCGCGACAGGCGTGTGCTGCACGAATCGATATCCGAGGGCGTAGCGAACATGAACTGGCGCGCCGAAACCTTTGCCGTTGCCGAGTCCTTCGACGCGGTTTCAGGCAAGTACCTTGCTATTCATTCCGGTAGTCTGCTTCCCGAGGTCAGACCGTCTTACCTTGTGGTCCGGCCGGAGGTGGCGGAGAGGTTGCTGGATGTCGCCGAAGGGAAGCCCGGTCCTGACCGAAATGCGAAGAATGGGCAGGATGCCGAAGAACACAAGTTTTCTCCCGACAGGCCGAGGGATGCTGTACCGGCAGACAGTCTGCCCACGTCATTCCACGGCTCGGTCGAGATCAGGGCGGACAGGTTGATCCGCGACGCCTCCCAGATCGCCGAGGAGGTCGTCACCCACCTGCTCTCGCTCCCGGGCGCCAATGTCCGCATCACCCTGGAGATCGACGCCACCGCCCCCGACGGCATCCCACCGAAAACCCGCCGCGACATCGACGAGAACTGTACAGCCCTCCACTTCACCCACAGGGATTTCGAGGGTGATTGAAGTAATGTGCTCTTTCTGCTTCCTTCATATGAAGTGTGGCATGAAATAGATCGAGTGCTGGAGTAGAAAGGATCAGTGATGGGACTTTTCTCACGTGTTCTGCATGAGTTCAGTTATCACGCCTCAAAGGGAATGAAGCCATTCACTTACCTACTTCTGGAGCATCCGAACGGCGGCTCTCGGGGTGCTCTTGTCAGCTACGATAAAGAGTCAGCATTGTCTTTTGCAGAAGCAACCCGAAACGGGATCAATGGTCCTCTTGGCACATCATTCAAAGGTGCTGTTTCAGCTTCCGTCTTCGATCAATTAGGCATGGCGATTCCGACCTTGTCAACAGTACTGCAAACGGGGAACCTGTACCAGTTCACTGCCTCACAAGCAGCAATGGATGCACTGGCATCAGGGAATGCAACTCTAGTTGAAAGCAAATTTGGTCTATCTGGAATCATCAGGGGATTGTCCGGAAGGTTTCAAGAGTCTGGAGGTTTTACAAAAGCAGCAGTGATGAAGATCACCACACCTCTTCTAGTCTGGCAGATCATCCATGTTGTCTTTGCCGTCAGCCATCTACAGAAAATAAATATGAAGCTGGAACAGATTTTAAGGGGAATAGAAGACCTTGCTCATCGTTCACAGGCAAAAACATACGGGGAGATATGGGCTTCAACGCAAGCTGTCCGTGACGTGCTTCGTCAGCATGAGCACAGCGGTGTATTCACCGAAGATATGAGAATACGTCTTGCGGTCGCATCTCAGAGTATTTTATCTGCGATAGCGGAACAGAGCATGCTTCTCCAAAGATACATGAGCGAGTACGATCAAGTTGCACGACAAGATATCAAGGCGAGGAACACGAAGGTTGCGCTTCAGACTCTTCGAGAAACAAGTTCGAAGTTCCAACTCGATGCTCATCTATACACAGCTGCCGGGCAGGCTTCGACGCTGTCAGCACAAGCCTGGATTCTGCACGATCTGCAGCATTCACCCGAAAACGTTGAGCGAAGGCTTGATGACCTCAAGAGCGATCTTGATGAGATCGTGCTTGGAGTCGAGCCATTGAAGAAGTATGAAGAGCTTTTGGAATTTGCATCAGCATGCGCAAATGAGATGAACTGGTTTCAGAAAAACATCTTTAGCCGCAACACATTCAAAGAAGCAAAGGGACTTGAACATTCCAACAACAGTTCAAACTCGGACTTGTCATATTCTAACTCTGGAGAAGCAAGTCTTTTCTACTGGTTCGACGAAAATAGTGGCCGACCATCTTGTATAGCGATATCTGGTGAATAGTATCAATTGAGGCCAACTGAGTTGATTGGGTGAAGCCAGCTGTCGCAGATCTAACAGAATGAATCAACTGGTAGCCCTGCTTTTTATACATTACTTCTACATGTAATGGCTGAGTGGTGGTCCGAAAGTGCTTCCATGTTCTGATGTCGCTGAGCCTTGCGAATCCCGCCCCGGTATCGCAGACTACTGTGGGAGGCGCGAAGTGGAGACCGGATACAGGTATGTCGGGAGAGGGATCTACAGCATCCCTGAGGTGGCGCGGCTTTCGGGCGTCCAGTCCCGCAGCATATCCAGGTGGGTTCGCGGGTACAGGTCGTCCTCCCACGGGGTCTGTATCGAGGGGAAACCCGTCTTCAGAAGCGATTTCGAAGAGGATGGCTGCAGGAATCTCAGCTTCCTCGACCTGATCGAGATCCGCTTCGTAGATGCCTTCAGGGGATACGGCGTATCCTGGAAGACGATAAGGGCAGCTATGGAGAAGGCCTGCGTGCTGCTTTCGGAAACCCACCCGTTCTCATCGAAGAAGTTCCTCACCGACGGGCGCAGCATCCTCTACCAGGTGGAACAGGAGTGCCGCGACACTCGCCTGATGAACCTGGTGAACGACCAGTACGAGCTGAGGAAGCTGCTCGACCGGTATCTGCACGAGGGCCTCGAGTTCACTCCCGACGACATCGCAAGCAGGTGGTGGCCCCTCGGGATGGAGCATGACATCGTGATCGATCCTGTCCGTTCATTCGGAAAGCCGATCGTCGCCTCCGCGAGTATCCCGACCGGGGTCATCTTCGACTCCTTCAAAGCAGAGTCGCGCTCTGCGCCTACGGTTGCGCACTGGCTTGGCATTACGGCAGAGCAGGTGGAAGAGGCGGTGGATTTCGAGAAGAGCCTCGCGGGATGAGGTTCTTCTTCGACAACGACCTTTCCTTCAGAATCGCTCACGCCCTCGGACAACTTGCGGAAAGCGAAGGTGACGAGGTCGTGGCGCTGCGCGACAAGTTTCCGCAGTCTGCTACCGATGTCGACTGGATCAACGGCCTCAACTCCGATCCAGAGGAACGTCGGGTCGTCATCACCGCCGACAGAGGCATCGGCAGAAAGCCCTGTGAGCTGAAAGCCTGGAGAGAGACGGGATTGACTGTCTGTTTCCTCGAACGAGGCTGGGCGAGGATGAAGTTCTGGGATCAGGCATGGCATCTGATCAAGCATTGGCCGGCGATACGCGACTATTCGTCCCGGGTAGCAGGTGGATCCGGTTTCTATGTCGGAGTCAGCGGCAGGATTCGTCCCGTCTGAACTAGTTTCGACAATCTTCGAAACACTGTAGTCCGCTGAATGACAAAAGCGCTGAGGCTCGCGCCGGCGACCCTACCTGGAATGCCGGGCTTGGACGCAGGGGCTCTCCATGACAATCTTTCAGGCATGGTGGACTTCGGCTGGATGATGAGGGCGCTTTCGCTCGAGGCGGCGATCAGGCCGGGGCTCCAGCCGTGCGACGTCTACAAGCTGGTGTTCCAGGCCGCACTGGGCGCGGATCACCTGCTTTCCGTGCCCCGGAGGAAGGCCGAAGCCTGCCTGGCCGCGGAGTGGGAAACGGCGTGGATCGACACCCCCGACATGGCCGAGATCCCGATCCAGGTGCTCGATCCGGTGCGCGGAGTATCCAGGCTGCACCTCGGGCCGTTCCGAAGGATGGGCGCCGAGCTGGATTCGGTCCTGGAGGCGGTGCTGGAGCAGCCGTCGAGAACAGGTTCGCCGGATGCCCTGGCGTTGCTCTGGAGGAGGGTCGCCTCGGCAGGCGACCTGCTGCCCCCTTCGCTGCGAGGCCTCGACCTCGAGGGATACCAGGTCCCGATGGGCTCGCCGCATCACAGCGCGACCTACGGGCCCGTCTCCTACCGCGTCCTGAACGACTGGAGCCGCGTATCGATCATCCGGTTCCACCGGCCTCAGAGTATCTCGGCGACCGCCGACAGATAGAACCTCGCCGGCCCTCCCCCGAAGGGCACACCGACCGCTGCGTCCACCCTGAAGCCTCCGGCCGAGCCGCGGAGACCCCCTCCGGCGCCCGCAGGCCACCTCGTCCCCCCGGTTTCCTCAATGAGCCCGGCGTCGCAGAAGGCGTAGAGCCGCGTCGTGGTCTCGCCAAGGGATATTTCGGGGCGGGCTATGACGTACCGGACGGCTCGGAACGAGTTCTCGGCGAAGCCCCGCAGGGTCTCCTGGCCGCCCAGCCTCGTGAGCCTCGCATAGAGAGCGTCACCCTCCAGTATCCCCCCCGCGAGCAGTTCCCCCCCGAAGCCCACCGGGCCTTCGAAGACGTCTACGCGCGAGACCAGCGCGGCCTGCGCCAGGGTCCCGGATGAATCCGGGCCGGTGGAGGTGCCCACTTGGCCCGAAAGCGAGGCGTCGAGCCCCTCCCAGCCCATGGGGGTCGGCCCTCCGGGCTGGAAGCCGATGCCGGCCAGGCCGTAGCTGAATGTCCTGTCCGCATCCGGGGAGAAGCCCCACCACTTCCCCGCTCCGGTGGTGACCGAAAGCGAGGCGTTCACGTCCCAGATGGCGGCGATCTCGGCCTCGCGGTTCAGCCATGCACTATCAGGCACCTCCTGCATGGCGGAGAGCTGGATAGAGAGCGGCTGCCCGGCGATCCACGGCTCCAGGTAGCGGAAGGAGGCATCCGTGCCGCCCCATCCGGACTTCTCTATCGATATGGCAAGCTCCCTGCCGGTTCCCAGGAGGTTGGTGACGTCCAGGATGCCCTCGCCCTCCATCTCGTCGCTCCCGCCCTGCCCGGAGACTCCCAGGGAGGCCGAGAAGCTGCCGGACGGCCCCTCGATCACCCGCTGCACGACGACGAGGTTCCCTCCCGGGCCGAGCATCAGCTCGCCGGGGCCCACCCACGAGATGTATGGCAGCCGGGCGAGTCTCGCTCTCCACTGTTCGACAGACTCCGGGTCGTACGGCGCCCCGGTTTCGCCCCGGAACAGGCGGACCAGGGTGTTCGGCCGGGTTCCCTCCAGCCCTTCGAACCTGAAGCCCTCCAGCGCGGCGTGCCGGCCCGGAACCAGGGCGGCCGCGAGGCTGTCCTCCGAGGCCATGTAGCAGCCGATGGATGCGAAGGGGTAGCCCTGCTGGAGATACCAGCCGAGGACGGCGTCCTGCAGGGCCGCGACGGAGGAGTCGTTCACGGCGGAGACGAGATCGAGCAGCTCCGGTGGAGGGAGAGGAGGGCTGCCATTGAACGACGCCGAGGAGACAAGGGACGCTGCGAGCAAGAGACCGAGCGGTGACAGGACCATGCTAGAAGCTCACCGAGCCTTCGAGCCCTGCTCTGCGTACCCACTCCGAGCCGGCGGGCCTGCGGGCGTAGAGGGTCAGGCTCATGGAGAGCTCTTCCGAGAGGTAGCGCCCCGCCCTGCCCTGTATCGTCCAGGCCGTGCCGGAGTCGGAGCCGTCGAAGAACCAGGGCGGAAGGTCCATGTCGCCCGGGATGAAGCCGGCCGATGCGGAGGCCGAGGCGCTCCATCCGGACCTGTTCCAGGAGATGTGCGGCGCGGCCTCGTACATGACGGCGGAAAGCGACGAGTACTCCTCGGTCCGCCTCTCGAAGGCCGCCAGGAAGCCCGGCTCGAATCCCCCGCCGGCCTGGAACGTCGGGTCCAGCTCGGCCCTCACCCCGATCCTCCGCCTGGGAGAGTAGAGCTCCTCGTCGATCCGCCACCAGCCGCCGAACCAGGCTAGGTCGACGACCGGATCGGGCACGGCACGCCCCGACAGCTCCAGCCTGGCCTCCCTGTCCTCCCTCGTACCAGCGCCGCTGTAGACTGTCCTGTCCAGCGCGATCACCCCGCGCAGCCTCACGAGCCTGATGGTCCCGGCGCTCCTCCAGGAGGGCGACACGTCCGCCGAGTAGCCTCCCGATCCCCGCCCGAACGCCCCGGCCAGGAGAAAGGTTTCGAGCCTGCCGCCCGCATCGCGCGACGTCAGGTCGAGAGTCCCCGAAAGCGACGGGCCCAGCGCTCCCCCGGCGAGGAACTCGGTGGAGAGGGAGGCCTCCTCCGTCACACCTCCACCGGGTCCCGGCGTGTAGTACACGTCCCAGTCTCCGTCCGGGTCGGGGTAGTACTCGCCGCTCTCCTCGTCATAGCTGTAGGAGCCCTCGCCCTCGCCGGCGTACCTGTAGTGTACCTCCATCTCGCTCTCGAGGGTGCCCGATCCGCGGTACACGGAATGGAGCCAGCCGCCGGGCATGGACGAAGAGAAATCCGCCAGCAGCGCGTCTGCCTGCGTGGACCCTCCTCCCCGCCAGGTGCTGGTCGAATGCTCCACCGAGCCCGAGAATCTCCAGGCCCCCTGCGCGGTGCCCGTTTCGAGCCTGCCCCGCAGGGTTCTCACGGGCAGCTCCGACGAGCCGAGCCTCCAGTCCCTCTCGCCCTCTACGCGCAGCAGAGACGTCCATCCGGAAGCCTCCAGGGCCGTTTCTGCATAGCCCGAGGCGAGCCTTCCCGAGAGGCTGTCCGACCAGCTCTCGTCCCTCACCGAGCACCCCGCCCCTGGCCGGACCCGGCCCGAGAGCAGGCCGAAGTTTATGCCGGATTCCAGGTATCTCCCCTCCGTGAGAATAGAAGTCCCGCTGCGCTGCGCGCCCTCGACCCATGCGCCCGTGCCGGTGTTCCCGAAGGCAGGTGTCGCGCCCAGCCTGCCCCTGCCTATCCTCCCGCCGCCCTCGGCCAGGAGGAGGCCGGCCCGGGCGTCGAAGTCCCATGCATGCGCCGAGACTTCGGCTATCTCGTCCAGCCCGTCGTAGCCCTGAGGGAGGGTCCACGACCGCAGGACGCTGTCGCTCAGCCAGACCCCGGCGGGCCTGAAGCCGTCGCTCGCGCCTGTGAGGGCCAGGGAGACCCCCAGGTCCTCCGACGGGGCGACGAAGAGGCGCGACCTGGCGGAGAGCCCCTCCCTGGTGGTCGCCGAGGGATTGAAGGTATTGCCGATCCTGCGGGAGAGGGAGGTTTCTACCGTGAAACCGAGACTCTCCGTGCCGCCCCGAAGCGCCATACCGCCCACGGACAGGGATGAGGGGATCTCCAGGTACTGCCTGGGCAGGTGCGTCCCGAGGCTTTCACCGGCCCACTGGAATCCCCCCGCGGAGGAGTTGTAGAGGTAGTCGCCGGGGCCCTCGGGCGGCCGCGAAAACACCACCCTCCAGTCTCCGAGGCCAGGGCCTTCGAAGACGTAATGCCCCAGGCTGTCAAGCGAGTAGGAGCCCTCTCCCGGGCCAAGCAGGGTGGCACCATCGACCCATGCGTCGCCCTCCTCCTCGCCGGCTGCCTCGAGCAGATCCACGGCCTCCTCTGACAGAGAAAAGCCGAGCGGCTCCCCCCTGTCGTCGGACTCGACGAGTGAGGCGGCCTCGAGGGTGAACCCGCCGGCCGCCCAGGCCGCCCCGGCGGTGTACAGCTCACGCCGGTACCCGTCGCCCCTCGAGTAGTAGGTTATCTCCACGCGCTGATCCCTCCGGATCAGGCGGGATTCGGTGAACGTCACCGTTCCGGCGACGCAGTCCACCGTGTAGTCGGCGGAGCCTCCCCGGGTGAGCCTGGCCCCGTCGAGCCACACCCTGTCGCTGCCGGGGACGACCTCCCTCCCGTCCGAGAAGTCGTATGGACCGCGCACCCCCTCCTGGGTGGTGAAGAGGGCGCGCCTGTGGCTCTGCCCCGAGACTCCCGCACCCCCGGATACGCCCAATCCGGCAGAATCTCCTGCGGTCCCTAGGAATCCGCTGGCTTCGCGCCTCCATGCGAGCGGGCCGGATTCGCCCCTGCTCCACTCCATGTCCCCGAGGTTTGCGGACCACCGGCGCCCGGTGATGCCCAGCCGCACCTTGTCCAGCTCGGAAACCGTCTCCGATCCACCCGCGGGGAGGTTCTCGTCGGACATCACGCCCTCGACTTCGATGTCCCCCGCGATGGTTCCGGAGATGGACAGGCTCGTGCTCTGCGAAAGCCCTCCCCCGTGCCCCACTGAGAATCCCAGCCTCTTCACTCCTGATATCACCAGCCCGGACTGTGCTTCGTACACGTCCGTTGCGGGGTTGCCGCCAAGGGGGGCCATCGGCTCCCGTCCGAGCTGCGCAAGATCGAGCGAGGCGGTGGACGGCACGGAGAGGTCGAGAGTGGAGTAATGCAGCACGAGGGTGTCGCCCCCGGCGGGGGCGGGGGTTACGATTATCCCGATCCGGCTCCCTCGGGAGCCGGGGGCGGCGGCGAGGCTGTCCGGGCCGGCCTCCGCCCAGCAGGTTCCGGGAGCCGCCCAGACGCTGTCCGGCAGCTCGAAGAATCCGGTCCCATCGCTTATGCGCGTTTCGGACAGCCAGGCCGCGCAGAGGAAGAGAAGGGGGCTCACTCCAGCAGGACCGCTGCCATCGAAGAGCTGCTCCATGCGAGCACCCTGCCGTCGGGATGCCCCTCCAGCCTGTCGAAGCCGGCGCCCGCGAAGACCGCGGGGCGGTCTCCCGAGGGGTCCGTGAGGGAATCGTCGAGGAGGACGGTGCACAACCCTCCCGCGAAGCATGCCGGGTTACCAGGTAGAGGTTCGACCGATCCGGGCTCGACCAGGAAAGCGCCTGCGGCGGAACTGAGAACCGCCCGTCGCCCGTCCATCGAGAGGTCGGCCGGCCTGAACCCTTCCACCCGGGCTATCCTCCGCACGGTGGGCAGGATGGCGGACACGGCCTCCTCGTCCGGGGAGAAGCACCAGACCTCTCCGCCCGAGACCGCTACGGCGACCGTGCCCGGTGGTGCGGCAGCCGCATCGTAGCGCTCGGCCCTCGCGGAGTAGCGCAGGATCGAGTCGGTGGCGGCGTCGCAGACAATGAAGGAGCCGTCGGGGAGGGATGCGACGGAGACGGGGAGCACCGCACCGTCCAGATCCCAGGACGAGGTTTCGCCGCCAGGGACAATGGCGACGATCTCGGGGCTCGAAGGCCTGAGGCAGAGGATCGATCCGCGTGGGCCGAGCGATACGTCGACGGTGCCCTCCGGCAGAGTCAGAGGTGTGAGGAGAGTCGAGGCGAGGAGCAGAAGGGCGGGATCAGCGCACAACCGCGAACCTCCCGCAGACCTCCGCACCCCCCTGTACGAACCTGTACGCGTACACGCCCGTGGATAGGAGGGACGCCCCGGGGTACGACAGCACGGTTTCCCCCGGATCGACCGAGCCGAAGTCGACGGTTTCCACGTGTCGGCCCGAGGCGTCGAAGACCGACAGAGTCGCCTGGGAACCGTCCGACCGGAGACCGAGATAGAGCGTGCCCAGGCAGGGCTGGGGGAAGACGGCGAGCCCTCCCGAAGCGAGGCCCAGGTCGCCTGCAGAGGCCTGGAGGTCCAGGCCGAAGAAGGAGTTGCAGAGAAGCAGGACCTCGCCCTCGGCCGGGAGAGGAACGGCGATGTCGCGAGCCTGGCCGGTTTCGATACGCCGGGGCGAGTCCTCGGGGGACTCCCTGAACCAGGCCGAGAACTCGCCCATGCCCGATGCGGAGGCGCGGAAGGAGCCTTCCGCAGTGGGGCATTCCAGCGAGTAGGCGTCGAGCGTCATGGCTGACAGATCATGCACCGGGTCATCGAAGGGCAGCATCGACACGGTCCCCTGCCAGTCGAGCCCCTTCCTCGGGGAGTCGGGGTCGTACTCGTAGTCGGCAATGCGGAAAGAATCCCAGCCCCACCTGCCGTCCCCTACGGAGGGATCGTCGATCCAGCAGGCCAGAGCCCAGTCGGAGAGGATGCCCATCATGTCCACCTGGGAACCGGTGGCCTCCTCGACGGCTTCCTCGACGCCGGGCAGCCCGGATGCGGAGGCCCTGAGGGAGCCGTAGATGAACGAATCTCCTCCGAAATGTTCGTAGAGGTAGCTGAAGAAGAGGTAGCCGGCGCCGTAGCCGGCGACATACTCGGTGTCGTCCTCGAACTCCGTCCAGCCGACCGGGGTGACGCCGCCGGCCTCCAGGAAGGTCGAGACCTGGTCGGCGGGGTAGCCGCAGAGGAACGTGCCGGTCTGCGCCTGGTTCTCGATGACCCAGAGATCCTCGCCGCTGAAGGGCTCGATGCCCCACTGGATGAGGTGGACCAGCTCGTGCGACGCGGTGTAGAGGGCCTCGGCGGCGTCGCCGGGATAGCAGTCGAGGTAGAGCATCTCGACTTCGTTCGAATGCCCGCCGTATCGGGAGTAGGCCTCCTCCTCGGTGAACTGGTTGTAGGGGCTGAAGAAGCCCGCGATGAAGGCCCCCTCGGATACGAATCCGTCCCTTATGTCCAGCACCAGGAAGTAGACCTTCGGATCGCCGTCGATCTCGTCGGGCAGTGCTCCGAGGACGGAGGAGTTCCTCTCGAGGATGCCCATCGTGGGGTCGGCTGGAGTGGCGTCCTCGAGCGACGCGGCCAGGTCGTCCACGTCCTGCTGGAGGAAGTGTCTGCCCCAGGCGTCGTCCTCCACGAAGATGTACGAATGCTTGCCGACGTACCGGCAGGTCGCCTTGACGAGGTAGAAGGTGAAGCGGTCTCCTCCGCCGGAAAAGTCCTGAGCCCAGAACATCACTGTATCTCCGACCTCCGGCCCGGAGGCGGAAAGCGCCAGGGGG
>ERZ1026800.1458-NODE-1458-length-14989-cov-3.701857_pt1 | contig 14989 bp, 14 predicted proteins | sample MGYA00520873_ERZ1026800 | MGnify/ENA primary metagenome ERZ1026800 (study PRJEB33270, sample SAMEA104284475) | anaerobic digester metagenome | biome: Anaerobic digester microbiome; feature: mesophilic sludge digester; material: Anaerobic digester biomass...
CAGGACTGTAGCCGGACAGTCCAGCAATAATATATCCTCCATCGCCAGTCTGCTGAATAGAATCACCACCTGCATTGCTGAAGGCTTTGTCCCAGAGTTTATTTCCATTAGAATCAGTTTTAACTATCCAGGCACTATCACCCATATAGCCGGACATGACGTAACCACCATCGTTGGCTTGTATGATGGATCTACCACGATTAATCTTGTTCGTTTCACCAAAAGTCTTATCCCAAATCTTATTGCCTCCTGAGTCGATCTTGATGAGCCAAAAATTTTCTATCCCCGTACCATAAGAGGCAGTCGTGCCAGCTATGATATATCCACCGTCTCCTGTCTGCTGAATCGAATTGCCGCGGTACCAAACATAGTCTGCTTCAGATCCCCCATATGTCTTATCCCATATCTTATTTCCGTTCGAATCCGTCTTGATTATCCAGGCATCCAGGTTTCCTGACCCGTAGGATCCCGTAGACCCAGCTATGATGTATCCGCCATCAACTGTCTGCTGGATTGTGCCGCAAAAATCGCTGCCAGATCCACCAAAAGTCCTATCCCATATCTTATCGCCATTCGGATTTGTCTTGACGATCCAAATATCTTCGCTTCCTGCTCCATAAGACTCTGTGGTGCCTGCAATGATGTACCCACCATCACCCGTCTGCTGAACTGAATTGGCGCAATCCTTTTGCGGTCCTCCGAAGGTCTTGCTCCATTGTATTGATGGGGCACCCATATAGCCTGCCAGCGTGATAGATTTCTCAAGCTGGTCCCGTTCCTGTGAACTCGCATTTTGTACAGTTATATAATTGAACATTCGTTCTTGCGAACTGAGATTACTATTCACAAGAATGCCCTTTGATTCATTATTAGTTTGATTAAAAAAAAGAGAATCCTTCAAGCTGGAATCTGATATATATGAATGATCTAACATAATTTTTGCGGGAAGAACGGAGTCGTTCGAATTGGAAAATTCTATGATATTATTAGAAGAATTTAATTCCGCGCAAGCGGGCATTATCATTAATATAGTTATAATAATGTATTTAAGCTGAAGCATGACGATGCTTCTTGATCTACATCCAACGGTAATTTCTGATCCCTCCCAGTTGATATTGCATTAGATATATCCAATATTTAAGACTCACTAGAAATATTTTTTAGATTATCTATATGTGTTTGTAAATAAATTAATATATTTATGATGACTGGATCTTCTGTTCAGCCGAATCTTCAATATTTTTGACTGTTCCGGCCACTTGGCTCCAATCTACGCCACAGCCAGAGAAGATTAAAATACTGCAATAAGGATGTTCTCCAGTAATGAAGATCTCTGTGATCGGCGGCGGCTATGTGGGCCTCGTCTCTGCGGTCTGCTTTGCCCAGCTGGGCCACACAGTCGGCCTGATAGAGATAGATATTGATCGGGCCAGTTCAATCAGCCGGGGCAGTCCGCAGATATACGAAAAGGGCCTGGAAGCGCTCCTGTCAAAGCACCTGGAAAAAAGCCTTCATGTGTCCACAGCTTATGATGCCATTCCGGACACCGAGATCTTCTTCATCTGCGTGGGCACGCCTGAGGGGGACAATGGCCATCCGGACCTCTCTATGATCCAGTCCGCCTGCCAGTCTTTGGGCCGGTCCCTGATAGATATGGACTCATATCATGTGGTGGTCGTGAAGAGCACCGTCCCCCCCGGGACCACCGAGGGCCTTGTGGTCCCCACCGTCCTGGAACACTCCCAAAGGGCAGGGGATGAAATCGGCTTTTGCATGAACCCGGAGTTTCTCAGAGAGGGGCGGGCGGTAGAGGATTTCATGCATCCGGACCGGATCGTCATAGGCAGCAATGACAGTAGAGCGGGAGACTGGGCGGAATCCGCATATCGAGGAATTGAGGCGCCAATTGTCCGCACAGGAATCAAATCTGCGGAGATGATAAAGTACGCGTCCAATGCCTTTCTGGCCACCAAAATATCCTTTGCCAATGAGATAGGGAATCTCTGCAAGAGGCTGGGCATCGACGTTTATGAGGTGATGGAGGGCGTCGGCATGGATCACAGAATATCCCCCCACTTCCTCGACGCCGGCGCTGGCTTTGGGGGAAGCTGCTTTCCCAAGGACCTCTCCGCCCTCATACACCTGGCCGAAGGCATGAACGAAGAGCCGTTGATTCTCAGATCCGTCCAAAATGTCAATGAAAGGCAGCCTGCGCGGATGCTGGAACTGCTGCAAAAGAAGATCGGCAGCCTTGAGGGCAAGAGGATCGCAGTCCTCGGCCTGGCCTTCAAGAATGACACTGATGACGTTCGACAATCCCGATCGATCCCCGTCATATTGGAGCTTGAAGAAATGGGGGCAAGGATCGCTGCCTACGATCCCCAGGCAAATGATAACATGAAAAAACTGATCCCTGATATCGAGTACTGCTCAAGGGTAACAGATGCCTTAGAAGATGCAGATGCATGCATTGTTATGACCGAGTGGCCGGAGTTCGGCCTTCTGGATGAGGAGTTTGATCTGATGAAAAACAGGGTGATCATCGAGGGAAGAAGGATTCTGTCCTGCCAGGATAAAGAGGGAATATGCTGGTAACACAAGGGCTGATACCGGCCGCTGGAATGGGGACCAGGCTCGGCCCCTTCACCCATGCTATACCGAAAGAGCTCTTGCCCGTGGGGGAAAAGGCAGTGATAGAGCATGTGGTCGAGGCCATGCAACTGGCGGGGATAGAGGAGATCGTGGTTGTTGTCAGCCCCCATAAGCACGGCATCTCAGATTACCTGGGCTCGGGAAGGCGGTTCGGAGTGAATCTCACCTATGTCGTCCAGGATGAGCCACTTGGTCTGGCCAATGCTGTGCTATCCGGGGAGCACGTCATAGACGGCAGTTTTGCAGTGGTTCTCGGTGACAACTTCTTTCATCCCAAGTCGTTCCTGGGAGACTTGATATCATACCATATTGCCAAGAGGGCAGATGCTACTCTTGGGGTGGCTGATGTAGAGGATGTGACCAGGCATGGGATCATAACCGTCCAGGGTGACAGGATAAAGGATATAATCGAGAAGCCAATGCCAGAAAAGGCCCCCAGCTCACTTGGATCCATTGGCATCTATGTCTTTGAGCCTGACCTCTTTGATGCCATCAGGAGGACAAAACCAGGTTATAACGGGGAATACCAGCTCACTGACTCGATCAAGGTGCTCATAGAGTTGGGGAAGAATGTTATTTATAAAAAAATAGACGGAGTGCATATCGATGTGGGCACTCCCAAGGACCTGGTATGGGCCAATAACTGGCACTTCCGATACTGCGGCTGCGAATAGATTCCTTTGGTCAAAGACTCTCTGACTGAAGCTTGTAACCGAAATGAGTTTCATCACCTTTCTTTGCCCATCTTCCATCTCTGCTGCGACGTGTCTTAGCCTCATCACCACGTGGTTCTTTTGAAGATCCCTGATCTGCCTCGATAAACGTGGTATCTTGGATCGTTCTGCGCTTGACCTGCAAACCCAAGCATTCAGCTGCCTTTGAAGTTCTGCCCGGAGACTGGTCGTAGTTGGAGGGTACTCACCCGGAGACCATGCTGCCCGGCACTATCATGAACTTGTAAAGGATATGCCTGAAAATGTAAAGATGCTTGAGACGGTCTCGGAAGAGAAGCTGGTAGACCTGTATAGCAGGCGCAAAGGATTAATATGTACCGCCGTGTATGAGGACTTCGGTATGACGCCCCTTGAGGCTATGGCCCGCGGCAAACCGGTTATATCTGTGGATGAGGGCGGATTTACCGAAACGGTTGTGAATGGAGAGACGGGATTGCTGGTGGAGGCGAACCGCGATGAGCTGGCCGGGGCAGTGGAGGCGGTCTGTGCGAGCCTAAGAGCGAACCCGGATAGGTATAAAGCCAAATGCATGAAGCGAGCAAATGAATTCGATGTCTCAGTATTCCTCAAGAGAATTCACAGATTCATCCCCGAATATGATAATAAGCAAGGATAATAGTTCGATAAAATGAAGTAAGCATAGGAGTAGTATATTGCCGACACCAAGTCATCTTCAATTGCTGTGGAGCTATAGAGAGCTCATCCTCAGGCTGGCCTGGAGCGACCTCAAGCTGCGTTACAAAGGCTCAGCCCTGGGATTCTTCTGGTCGCTCCTGGAGCCGCTACTTATGTTGTTTGTGCTTTTCGAGGTCTTCACAAACCTCATGCGCATACAGGTGGAGAACTATCAGCTCTTTCTGCTCCTTGGCATAGTCCTCTGGAACTTCCTGGATCGAGGTACATCTTTGAGCATTTGGAGCATTGTAGGAAAGCCGAGCATGGTGCAGAAGGTCTACTTTCCCAGGGATATCTTAGTCATATCCACATGCATCATGGCCCTGATGATGACTATGCTCGAGTTCATAGTATTCGTAATATTCATGTTCGCCTTCCGAGCTATGCCAGGATGGACCATAGGATACTTCCCCATATTATCCATGCTCGAATTTTTTGTAGTACTAGGATTATCCATGTCCCTGTCCGCGCTCAATGTCTACTTCAGAGACGTGCAATTCATCTGGAAGGTCATCATGCAGATCGGGTTCTTCGCCACGCCGATATTATACCCCATAACCATATTCCCGGAAAATGTGCGTTGGATAGTGATGCTCAACCCCATGGCCTTGATCATCATTATGATGCGTGATAGCATCCTTTACAGGACACCCCCAGAGCCGTTGAGCCTCCTATACCTGGCCATATCTGCTGTGGCCATTCTCCTGCTGGGCTACTTTATCTTCGACCGACTGGAGCCAAGGTTTGCTGAGGTGATCTGAATGAGCGTAAGAGTGGAGCACCTCTGGAAGACCTTCCGAATCCCTCATGAGAAAAGGACGACGATCTTTGAGAATCTTGCGGAATTGGTGAGACCCAATCGTTACGAGACATTCTTCGCGCTGAAGGATATCAACTTCGAGGTGAATGACGGCGAGTTCATCGGCATAATTGGCGACAACGGCTCGGGAAAGAGCACCATGCTCAAGATAATCGCCAATATCATCAGGCCAACGAAAGGAAGGGTAAAGGTAGATGGCAAGATGACGCCCTTCCTGGAGCTGGGTGTCGGTTTTCATCCAGACCTGACCGCCAGAGAGAATATCATCGTTTACGGCACAATTATGGGCATATCCCGCAAGGAGATCAGAGAGAGGATCGATGATGTGATCGAGTTCGCAGGCCTTGAGAAGTTTCAGGACACAAAGCTCAAGAATCTCTCTTCGGGAATGCAGGTCCGCCTGGCATTCTCCACAGCAATACAGACCGATCCGGATGTATTGCTGGTGGATGAGGTTTTAGCCGTAGGCGATATGGAGTTCCAGCAGAAGTGCTTCGATGTATTCAAGCGCTACAGGAATGAAGGAGTCACGATCCTTTTCGTCTCCCATGGCATGGATGCAGTGAGACGTTTCTGCGACAGGACATTGCTTCTCTCCAGGGGCGAGCAGGTTGGATTCGATGATACCGGAGCAATTCTTGAGACATATATAAATCGTCAATGCTAAGAAGATCACGAAGCGGCAGATAGAGCATAGGATTGGAAGCGATTCATGCTCAAATGATTGAGAATAGGGCGGTGAAATATGGCTAAAGTGTTGCTCATAAATCCGAATACAAGATACCTGGGCTCCATGATGACAATCCTGCCACCATTGGGGCTGCTTTATATCGCCTCAACGCTGAAGAGAGAGGGTCATGAGGTTAAGGTTGTAGATGCGGATGTCGAGAATTTAAGCCTGGCCACTGTCTCAAAAACGGCCAGGGATTATGCACCCGATCTCATAGGCCTGACGATGAATACGCTGCAGTCAAGGGCTGCCTATGAGACAGTCGAGCAATTGAAGAGGGCTTATGATGCGCCGGTGATCGCGGGCGGACCCCATCCATCAGCTCTAAAGGGCGAGGTGCTTGAGAGGTGTCCCTCCCTGGATGCGGTTGTATATGGGGAGGGTGAGGCAACCACTCTTGAGATTCTAAAGGCCTTCGAAGATGGGCGCGACCTTGCGGATGTTGAGGGCATCTGCTACCGCCAGGGAGAGGAGATCTTGACCACTGAGCCCAGGTGTCTGGTGGACATCGATTCTCTTCCCCATCCCGCCCTGGAATTGGTGGCACCCATCGGCAGGTATCACGGCGCCTATCCAGTGGGCGCCCGGCCCAGCCTGCATATCATGGCTTCCAGAGGGTGCCCGTTCCAGTGCACCTTTTGCAGTAAGGGAATATGGGAGAGGTCCCTGCGACTTCGAAAGGTGGACTCGGTCCTGGCCGAGGTAGAGTGGCTGAGAGATACCTTCAGGGTCAAGGAGATATTCTTCCAGGACGATACATTGAACGTCAATCGAGGGTGGTTTGAGTCTTTATGTTCCGGCCTTGTAGAGCTTGGCCTGAATAAGAAGGTGAAGTTCAAGGGCCCCTTCAGGGCAAATGAGAAGATGGTTGATCCCGACATACTGAAGATGGCAAAGGACGCCGGCTTCTGGATGATCTTTTACGGCGTTGAGAGCGGCAATCAGAGGGTTTTGGACTCCATCAAGAAGGGGATCACGCTAAGGGAGCTGGAAAGGGCCTTCCAGATCACAAAGAAGGCAGGCATCAAGACCTATGCCTCCTTCATGATCGGCAATCTTGGTGAGAGCAGGGAGACGATAAAAGATACCATCAGATTTGCCAGGAAGCTGGACCCGGACTATTATGGATTTGCTGTGGCAACGCCATATCCCGGCTGCGAATTTTACGAGGCGGCAAAAAGGGGAGGCTATCTGCTGGCCGACTTTGAGGATTACGATCTGAACAGGTATGTCCTGAAGACTGAGAGCCTTGGGCCGGAAGATGTGCAGGAGCTTATGGATACGGCTCGCAGATCCATGCAGAGAGATAGGCATTCTCTGCTCGGCAGGCTGCTGGACAGGGACACGGGAGTTCAGACTCATTGCGTCCCGGTTTATGACTATTTCCCGGCGACTTCTGCTCCCTCTGAGGATCTGCTCAGCCATGAGATCGTTATGGGCGAAAGCGACTGGGATGTCCTGGGGCCAGGATGGTATGGCTTGGAGCGCTGGCCGCCGGTCATAAGATGGACAGGCAAGATAGCTACTGCCTATCTGAAAGGTAAGCATGGCCAGGTCTGCCTCTGCATAAAGGCCACAGGCTCTCGTGTTGGACCCAATCTAACTATTTCTGTGAATGGAAATCCGCTCAATGCCTATAAGATTGAGCCTGATTGGGCCGGAATCCTGAAAGTTTCTCTGGAGAATGGCGAGGGCATCATAAGGTTGGACCTAGAGGTCGACGAGACCTTAGTGCCCCGGGATTTCGGGGAGGGGGATGAGAGAGAGCTGGGAGTGGCGGTTGAGCGAATATGGCTAAAAAATTTTGATCATTAGAGCGGCATTCATGTTTACTACACATGACTTGAGCACTTTAACTTTAACGATAATTTGTTCATGGTGGGGGAAGGTTACTCAAAATCAGTGTCCAAATCTGGTGGAAGGGTCCATTTCCTTGGTGAATATCCATTGGATCCTTGTTGGCGCTTTTCAGGAACTCACATATGCCACCGATGAGTTTTTATTATATAAGCGCAAAGGCGCCTCCCACCGGTGATGCCTTGCTAAAGGAACTAATGCAGTCGATGCGGCCATTTCAGTGGTACAAAAACATGGTTATCTTTATAGGCATAACCTTTTCATATAATCTATTTAACTGGGAAATGTGGCCACGCGTTATCTTTGCTTTCATAATGTTCTGTTTAATTTCCGGTTCGATATATATTATAAATGACATAAAAGATGTTGATAGAGATCGTCTCCATCCCAAGAAGCGGTTCAGGCCGATCGCATTTGGAACTCTCTCATCTCGAACGGCCCTATTAGTATCCATCTTGCTATTATCTATATCCTTATTAATCTCATTCTTTGTAAACAGGCCGTTATGTTATATTGAGCTATTATATGTATTTATAAATTTATTATATACTTTTTACCTAAAATATTTTGCTCTAATCGATGTGATAGTAGTTGCAGTCGGTTTTGTCCTGAGAGCTGTCGCCGGAAGCCTGGTTATCAATGTGTATATTTCTCCTTGGCTTATTCTTTGCGTATTTCTTATGTCGTTTGTTTTGGCCTTTGGAAAGAGGCAAAACGAGCTATTGACCGCCAGCAGCTCCAGAGATTGCTTATCCCAGTACACGGAGAAAATGGTAGAAGGTCTTCTGAATATATCAGTGTCAATGCTTCTCATGGCCTATGCTCTTTATTCATTTTATGTAGATACAAATATGATGATCACACTCCCGTTTGCCTTTTATGGTGTATTCAGGTTTGTGCAGCTCGTCTATCTGAAGAACTTCGGCGGGGAGGCAGAGCTCATCTTAAAGGACTCGGCCTCTCTGGCAAATCTTGTTCTCTGGACTGTTTCTGCAATCGTTGTCCTTTACGAGGTGAGAGCATGAAGTTCGATATGCACGTTCACACGTTTCACTCCAAGAGATGTGGTTGGATGAAACCGGAGCGGCTCGTAGAGCATGCCAAAAAGAAGGAGCTGGATGGCCTGGCGGTTACTGATCATAATACCATTGATGGCGCTCTTGAGGTCTTCGACATAGTCAGAGACGAACATATGGATTTTTCCGTCATAATTGGTGAGGAGATCTCCACGGACAGGGGCGAAGTTCTGGCCTACTTCATAAATAGGGAGATTGAGCCGGGATCTTTTGTGCAGGTTCTAACTGAAATAAGACGGGCTGGCGGCATTTCGGCCATACCTCATCCTTTTGACAAATTAAGGCATCATGCAGTCCGTTTAACGAGTAATGATGTAGAGCTCGTCGATTGCATTGAAGGCTTCAATGCTCGATGTCTCTTTAAAACATACAACGATTTAGCATATAATTTCGGAAAAGAATATGATCTTGCGATTACGGCTGGTTCGGATGCGCACTTTTTAAACGAGGTTGGGAACGGCGGAGTTATTACTGGACAAGAGAATATCCGAGAAGCGATAATGAAAAAAAATGTGACCATTTATGGGCATAGGTCAATGGTTATCAATCACGCGGGAACGAAAATCTTAAAATTGGGACGAAGCATTCGGGGTTATCTTGATGAGTAGATATGTCATATATGCCCTTGTTACAGTTATCTTGATCTCAATTGGCCAGCTCTTGTTCAAACTTAGTTCAAAGGATTTAAGAATCGAGAACGTCCATGACATGATAGGATTTATTTTTAACAGATATTTGATAATAGCCGTAATAATTTATATAATTTCGACAGCATTGTGGATATTTACTTTATCAAAAATGGAATTGGGATTTTCATATTTGTTACTAAGCTTGAGTTATCCTTTAATTTTCTTATTATCCCATATATTCTTACATGAGGAATTATCAAGCTATAAATTGTTTAGTATTTTATTGATTATTTTGGCTAATGCTTTGTTGCTCTATGGAGATAAGGCATGAATTGGACATCTAGCCCTAAAATTAATATTGACAAAACACTTGTAATTATATTTGCTGTTTACTCAATGTCACTATTATTTACTTCAATATTTTTTGTTAGTCCTATTATAATAGGTGATGGACATGAATATTTAGGAATGACCGCTTCCTTTTTTCATCACTTAACCCCTGACCTACGCGAGGAGGATATTGCACTAAGAGAGCAAATTGAGAATCAAAATGGGATCAATTTCGGTAAAAATTTAACCTATTTGGGTTACTATAAATCGTTAGGAGGGGCCTGGTACTCTTACCACTTCGGAGCATATTCCCTGTTAAATCTACCAGTTTTTGCATTTCTACATTATTTTAATTTTAATGAACTCAAGTCATTTCAGATAACCAATTCGTTATTGCTCATATTTAGCCTTTTTATTCTCTTACTTATAACTAATTTGACCAGCTCTCAGAAAATGTGGTTATTTCTATTTTCAGCATTCAATCCTATTGTATTTTATATATGGTGGCCTCACACAGAGGTCTTCTCTTATTCATTTATTGTCGTAGCTGTCGCCTTCTATTTAAAAAAGGATTATCGACTAGCAGTTTTAGCTTCTTCGTTATCATCGTTACAAAATCCAGCTATATCCGTTTTTACAATATTTATAATAATATTTGGATGGAAAGCAGCAAACTTGCATCTTCGAGAGCTCTTTAATCTCTTGATATGCGCTTTAATCTCTGTTATTCCTTTTTTATTCTACTACCTAAATTACCACACTATATCTCTAATCGTCTCCCATGGAATTGCAGATATCAGCTACATTTCTTTGGATAAGATCTTTAGTCTATTCTTCGACCTGAATTTTGGAATGATAGCGTATATTCCACCCCTTATGTTCCTGGCGATATTTATGCTTATGGCTTCTATCGCCGGGAAAAAACTGGTTATCCCTTCCTTATGGTCAGTATTGATATTGATGGCAACAATATGTAGTACTCAAGCAAATTGGAATTGCGGAATGATGTATATTCATCGATACTCTATATTGATGTTGCCAATAATTGTTTTAATCTGTATCTATGAAATTCCAAAGTTTTCTGCAAAAAAAATAAATATATACTTATTTATATCGTTATTGATTACACTACTTATCATAGGACCTTTATTGTATAATTATGACAATGGAAATAGTGTTAAATTCAACTTCTTATCAAAAGAGGTTCTAATCAATACACCATGTCTTTATAATCCGCCGTATGATGTATTTGCTGAACGTGCTCTTGGAATGGAGATTGATTTTATAGATGATTTGCCTATAATTTTAAGCTATAATGGTGTCCCGAGAAAGGCTTTAACAGATTATGATGGTCTAAGCGTGATAGAACGGCTCACAGGTAATCCTATCAAAAAGGCAGATTCTGAGCAGATTAGAAAGTCAAAAATAGGTTATATTAATTTTGAAAATAGGATATTTAAATTCCCATCAGGTGAATCGGAATTGATGATTTATGATAAAATAGTAATAGAAAACGTTCTATCTGGATCATCTGTAAAGCTCTCTTTTCCAGATAATGGCTGGTATAGCATAGAGGATTGGTCTGGCACCCCGACTCGCTGGATGCAGTCAGATTCTATCATCTCTTTGTCCTCTCCCGACAACATAACTGTCAAACTGAACATGCTTGCTGCGGGCTTCTATCGCTCTAGAACTCTGGAAGTCTACTCAGGCGGCGTGCCTACAACGCAGATTGCAGTGCCCACGAGTTTTATTAACTTGAGCGTGCCCATACATCTCACGAAAGGGGTGAATATCGTACGCCTGCACGTGCCCGAGGGCTGCGAGAGGCCGATCGATAAGCCGGAGCTGAGCAATCCTGATTCAAGATGCCTGAGCTTGGCAGTTCAGAATCTTACTATAAAAGATGTGGATTATAATATTAGTCGGGCGCTATAGAGATGATTAGGAAAGAATTACAGGTTATGAGCCTCGCAAATTATATCTATAGGATTAAGGCTAGCATTAATTTAAAAGGGCAGCAATTTTGCTCGGAGGACGTATCCATGATTGCGAAATCATCCAAGGCCAACAATTTTCAACAAGAAGAGGCATGTTTAGCGCATATTGATGAGTTCCCCAATGGTCAGTGCTTGCCGTTGCCGGATGGTATATCGGAAAGTGCACTTTTTTCGTTCTTGAGATCGGTATGTGCAGTAGGTGAGCCTTCTCCCGAAGTCGTTCAGAGATATTGCGAAGACCATTTTAATAGAATTGTATTTACTTATGGGCTGATAAAGGGCTTGAAAGGCAAATGTCTTGAGTTGGGATCTGCTCCCTATTTTATAACAATGCTACTAAAGCAATTTACTGACCTTGAACTTGTATTGGCAAATTATTTCGGCCAGCGATATGCAGGTATTTACCGGGAAAATGCCGAAAGAGTATGCCCCTTAGAGATATCCTTTGAAAATCCAAGAAATCATATGAAAGAGTATATAAAAACGGAATTTTATCAATTTAATGTAGAAAGCGATATGTATCCTTTTAGTGATTCTGAATTTGACGTTGTTCTGTTCTGCGAATTGATAGAGCATATGCAAATGGACCCGATATATGCTTTGATGGAGATGAAAAGGGTACTTAAGCCAAATGGAGTTCTTATATTAACAACTCCAAACGCGAATAGAATAGAAAATATTATACGCATGATTTCTGGTTCGAATATATATGATCATTATTCTGGATATGGCCCTTATGGACGGCATAATAGAGAATATAATGTTCATGAATTAATGACTTTGCTAGAATACTGCGGATTCTCAATAGACAGCATCTCTGCAATTGATACGACTAATATCTCTGCCTGGGAAGATCCAATTATTAAACATTTAGAACCCTTATTAGGGGAAAAGGAACATTCTCTTGGCAAGCAAATTTTTATTCGTGCGAAAAATACAAAAGAAGCTAGACGAAAAAGACCCGCTTTCCTATATGCTAATTACCTACCAGAAGAGCTTGAAAACTTTAAATTGCCTGAAAAAGAAGATGTTATTAATGAGCCATCTATTGCATTTATTGGCGATTGGCATGATCTCGAACTCTGGAATAGCACACCGACTCGATGGATAGGTCCTGACGCATCATTACATATATATTCTGAACAAAATCGCAGCACAAAATTTTGTTTTAAAGTATTAAGCTTCTATAGTCAAAGGAATCTGGAGGTCCGCTTTGGAGAGGCGCTAATAGCGAAGTATGAAGTACCTACGAGTTTCATCAACGTCTGTGAGGCTATAAATTTATCAGCAGGCGCCAATGAATTGCGCCTGCATGTGCGTGAAGGTTGTGAGAGGCCTTGCGATAAACCAGAGCTAAAAAACACGGATAGTCGATGTTTGAGCTTAGCGATTCAAGAGGTAACATTCTCATAATTATTCCACATTCCTATGAGAGAACTGATCTTCATATTTACTACTATTTTACATCAAGATGGAGACACTACCCACTACCATCTGATCTCAAGGATGAAGCTCATGAAGATGATGATCGATGCAGGGCCTAAAAATGGGGAGGTCAGGGTCAGTGCGCTGGCCTCCCTAGTTGACCGCGGTTCTCTGTTATCTGCTATGGCCTCAAGCTGGTTGAACTAAATCGCCTTTCGTTACCTATATATAAATGAGCTTCAATCTCTATTGGGTGATAAATTGAGGAAAATAATCTTATTGATAGTGCTACTATGTTGTGCAACTCTCAATTTCAGCGGCTTTGCTGCAAATTCGCAATCTGGGACCTCATTGGGGCTAAATCAGCTTAAACAATCCGAATCCATTCTCAATACTCCAGCCACAAACCAACAAGCGAATTCTACCGCTACGCAGGTCCAAGTATTGAAGCAAGACAGTGGGACAAATATCTCTAATATGAATATCACCTTATCTGTTTCACCTACCTATGGGTCAGCGCAGACAGTAAAGTTCACCGCACCAAAATCAGCCTGGAAGCTTGAGGGCATATTGATAATGGCCACCGATGGTTGGAACGAGAGTAACAAACAGTTGCCGAATCCCTTACCTTTCGCTATTGAGATCCGAGATGCCAATTTGAGGCTGCTATATCATTTTGCAGATACTCAGCTGCCTTACTTCACCTATGACCAAGGGGTCAGAATGGCAGTTATAGAAGTGCCCGACATACTCGTGAGTGGAGATTTCTTTGTTTGCTTCTACGGCTATCAATCCCTCGGTCTTGCTGCAGAGCTTCAGAACGCGACAGGCAACTCCTATATCTTCGATAAGCAAACAGGCCAGCTTTATTCATCTGATTTGACATTAGGAAATAACCAGACGCTTCCAATAAACTGGCTCATAAGAGTCGAAGGGGAGTAAACATATATGAGCATATAAGAATGTGGCCGTAGCCAAGACCGATGATCTGAGGTATGGTGGATAGGATTAATCCTATCCACATTTTCCGGGATTGCTGTTCATCTTCTTCATATCGCTGATCATCAGGGCGATGTTGCTTCGCAGAGCCATGGAGGCGGAGCTGCTGGACGAGAAATCCATTGAAGATATCCTCATGGAACTGTTGAAGCTTCGAGCTTTCAAAGTGAGTGGAAGATGGAGACGGATGGAGGTATCAAAAAAAACAGAGAACTATATTCATAAAGATGGGGATAGGAGTTCCTGTCGAGGCCAATTCAATTATTATATAATATGGGCGGAATTTAGGTTTAGGTACTATCGGATTAGCCACAAATTATTTAATTATAAAAATTTTATGAATAATTCAAATTGCATAATTTAAATGGGCGCAAAATAGTTTAAGGCCCCATAGAGCAGATGTCTTGGCAAGTTTGAAATAGCTGGAAATAGTTTGTGCTTGCTAAATGCTCGATGTACTTTGCATTGGCAGCATGGTTCAGAGGTGTATGAGTGGGCAAATCCGATGTCGGTGATAAAGGCACAAACGTTGATGATGTGATGCGCAAAATAAAAGAGAGCATTAAAATACGACAAGCAGTCAATGCCTCAACCAAAACAGAGGATACATCAGACAGCGAGACAAAAGGGGATGCGCTACATGAAACAGAAAACCGCAAAGAATGGGAATATATCAACTCGAACTGGAATATTCAAAATAATAACTATTTTATAAGCTCGCATAGACGGATTTTGGGGAAGCCCTTAATCAAAGGAAGAGAGCTGGTTCACGGCGAGGTCCAGCGCTACATCGATCCTTCACTCTGGAAACAGAGAGAATTCAACTCATGCATTGTGAGGATCTTAAATGGAATCTCGGAAAGGCTAGGAAGAGTTGATGATAGGATATCACAGTCCCAGTCATCGATCTCAGATCAAGTCAATGATAGGATATCACAGTCCCAGTCATCGATCTCAGGTCAAGTCAATGATAGGATAGCCCAGTTCCAGTCATCGATCTCAGATCAAGTCAATGATAGGATAGCCCAGTTCCAGTCATCGATCTCAGATCAAGTCAATGAT
>ERZ1026800.1462-NODE-1462-length-14960-cov-3.394526_pt1 | contig 14960 bp, 12 predicted proteins | sample MGYA00520873_ERZ1026800 | MGnify/ENA primary metagenome ERZ1026800 (study PRJEB33270, sample SAMEA104284475) | anaerobic digester metagenome | biome: Anaerobic digester microbiome; feature: mesophilic sludge digester; material: Anaerobic digester biomass...
GATGACGCCTTCTTCCTCGAAGGCGCGCTGAATGCCGTTAATTGCTGCCTTCACCTCAAGGATATCTTGCTGTGTCTCCAGCAATAGTAAATCTGCGCCGCCTTGGATCAAGCCGACTGCCTGCTCGCGGAAGACATCAGCTAACTCCTCAAAGGAGATATCCGACATTTGCGGGTCGTCTGTAGAAATAAGCTTTCCCGATGGACCCATGGAGCCGGCTACAAAGCGCGGCTTCTCAGGTGTGCTGAAGCTGTCTGCTACCCGGCGGGCAAGCTGTGCAGCTGCGCGGTTGAGCTCGATGACGCGGTCAGCTAAGCCGTAATCGGCTAAGGTGAGGCGGTTAGCGCGGAAAGTGTCCGTCTCGATGACGTCCGCGCCGGCTTCAAGATAGGCGCGATGCACACTTGCAATGACCTCAGGAGAGAAGAGCGCCAAGGCGTCATTGCAACCCACGAGCGCTTTCCCGCCAAAATCGGCTTCCGTGAGCTTCATGCTCTGCAGCATGGTACCCATAGCACCATCGAACACTAAGACACGCTCTTTAAGCGCATCCAGATAAGCCGTTTTTTTGATAATCGTTTGTGTTTCCTGCACAGCAGCCTCAATAAGGATAATCCAATGAATTGAAAAAGTTTAACATAACCCACAAGGCGAGTCAATTAATCCGACGCTGATACGAGGAGTTTTTCTCCATCGCGGGATTATTTTGAGTAAGTTAAATGTGCTATAATAATATTAATTATCAAGTTGAAGTCCATTTGTATCCTTGCAGCGAGACGAAATATGAGGGCTGCTTCTATGAGTTTAACCACTTTAAGCGATCCATAAGGGTTGCCAATGACCTCTACTGCACCTTATTCAAACTCGGCTGAAAGCCGACAGCAGGCAGTTGCTAGGCATGCTAAGTGCATAAAGGCAAGGTCTTGGCTTCTTTCAAGCTTCCTCCTCCTCTTCATTTTTGGATTAACCTCACCTATCCTGCCGCGAGCTTGGCAGTTTGGAGCCTCCGGCTTGGAACCTGTCCAGCTGCCAAGCAACCTACAGCCTGTCGAACCCCTCACCACAGGTGACTTGAACGGTAACGGCTTACCTGAACGTCTATCCCTGAGTAGCAACCGAGCCTCGATCTATGAAAATGAAGATTTAGTCTGGCAGAGCCCGCCGGAATGGAGCATCTCACAGGCTGCTCTCACTGACCTCAATCAGGATGGGCAGCTGGAGGCGACCTTGCTCGTCTGGCGTGAGTTCCGCCCTTGGCCAGTGGACGCTTGGCTCCCGCATGGGGGGCGTATCGCCTCTTTTCATGATTCTCAAAATCAGTCCTGCCATATCATTCTGATTGGCTACAGCCGAGGAGCATACCGAGAGCTTTGGGCTGGCTCAGCTTTAGCCGATCCGATCGTCTCTTTTGCTGCAGCAGACCTGGATGGCGATGGCGTGCAGGAATTAGCCACACTGGAAGGAAGCTATACCACCCATCGATCTGGCATAGCCCACACATTAAAAATTTGGCGCTGGAACTTTTTTGGATTTAATGCCGTCTCTTCAATTGAAGGGACCTTTCATCAAATGGCGCTCTCGATAGGTAGCGAGGGCAGCCTCTTCGTTCTCACCCCTTAAGGAGGAAAAATGAAAAAACATGTAACCAAGATAACGGTTGTTATCCTCACCCTAGTTTTTCTCCTCAGCGCTTGTATTGGCCCAGGAGGGTTAATACCAACCGAGACTTCTGGTCCATCAACACAAGAATCGCCTAGCGTCCCCTCCTCAACCGCAGAACAACCTACGGCTACGACACCTTCCGAAATGACGCCAACTTCTACCTCAACGATCAATTTGGAGGATGTCTATCCCAAGAGTTTTGCCCAATATGTAGCCCTTTCGGTCAGCATGCCCAGCGCTTTTGGGGCGGATGCTTACACGCTTCCGGTGGACCTAGCTCAGGTGCAAGGTATAGATACGCTTGAACTCAATGAAGCGCAACGTAACTTGCTGACCCAAAATGGATTTGTTGTTGTTCCATCCAGCTCGGAGTATCAGCAAGAGTTTTACCAAATCTACGATTCGATGCGATATAACGATATCCCAGTTTTCGTCACGACCGATTCGGTCTATCACGTTTACCATCTCATTTTCGACAAAATGCTGCGCGATCTGGAAACTGAATATTTCATCAAAGATCTGGAACTACTCACAAGCGCTATGCTGCAGGCAAGCTCTCAGCAATACCAAGCTTTGAAGGGCACCATCCTTGAGGAACCAGCATTGCGGAATGTGGCTTATTTTGGCGTTGCAGCGCAGCTCTTGGGCTTGCCCGATTCCATTCCGGCTGAGGCACAACCTCTCGTCGAAGCTGAACTCGCTCTCATCCTTCCCGCCAGTAGCAGTGAGATTTCACCTATTTGGGACCGCGAAGATTTGCCGCCAGATGAGAAGCTTATTGAGGTTTATGGACAGTATGTGCCCCGTGGTCACTATACCCGCAGCGAAACGCTCAAGCGTTACTTCCGCGCCATGATGTGGTATGGCAGAATGACTTTCCGCTTAGATGACGACTTTGAAACCCGCCGGGCTCTACTCGTCGTTCAAGCGCTGCGCTCGGCTCAAGCCAGCGATGGCAGGTCAGCCGTAGAGCTTTGGCAAAATATCTATGACCCCACTGTTTTTATCGTTGGCAAAGCAGACGATCTAGGCTATCACGAGTATGGCGCCATCATGGACCAGGTCTTTGGTCCCAATCCTGACCCGATGGCATTAGCTGATGAAACCTTGTTTGCCGAGTTTAAACAAGCAGCTGAAAATTTGCCCCCGCCTCAGATCAATTCCATGTGGGTATGGATCTGGCAAGACAAAGAGCAAGTTACCAAAGGTTTTCGTTTTATGGGCCAACGCTTCACCTTGGATGCTTATGTTTTTGGTCAGCTGATTTGGCGGAACGTAGGTACGTTAGAAAATCCGCGCGGCTTGCCCAAAGCCTTGGACTTCTTTGCAGCAATGGGCTCAGAAGAAGCCTATAACATCCTCGACGAGATGGGCGAAACGCAATATGCCAATTACGACACACAATTGGAAAAGGTCAGAAATGAAATCTCCATGTTAGGGATGGATTCCTGGACGCAGAACCTTTACTGGAATTGGCTCTATGCGCTGCAACCGCTGATCGAACCCAAAGGTCCCAGTTACCCGCCATTCATGCAAACCCAAGCCTGGGCGCGCAAAGACCTTCAAACAGCCCTCGGATCTTGGACCGAGCTCAAGCACGATACCATCCTCTATGCCAAACAAGTGATGGCAGAAATGGGCGGAGGGGAACCCGAAATACCCCACGGTTACGTTGAACCTAATCCTGAAGCCTACGCCCGCTTACTAGCGCTTTGCCAGATGACCTATGATGGGCTGGAACAGCGTAACTTGCTCAGCGACCTGACGCGCGGCAACCTCGAAAACCTGATGGAAGAATTGACTTTCCTCAAGGATATTTCTGAACGCGAATTGGCAGGAGATACCCCTACCGAGGAAGAATATCGTCATTTGTATTATTGGGGAGGCGTGCTGGAAGAGATGACCTTAGCTGCCGCCGATACCTCCAACGAATTTGACCGCGACCTTTCGGACCAGAAAGCCGCTCTGGTCGCTGATGTGGCTACCGGCATGACCCCTGATGGCAGGGTGAGTGCTTTAGAGGAAGCCATCGGTCAGCCGGCGATCATTTACGTCGTGCTCCCTGACACCCCTTGGCGCATTGGAGCGGGAGCGGTCTACACGTACTATGAATTTACCGTCCCCTCGGATGCCCGCCTGACCGATGAAGCTTGGCAAGAAATGCTCGCTAATGGTGAAAATCCACCTCAACCTGAATGGACACAGAGCTTCATCGCACCATGAAAAAACACATTTCCGCCAGGGTAGTGATCCTCATTGCCCTGGCGGGCGTTTGTATGTTGGCTGCATCCGGCAGCATAATCGCTGCCCAAAATGCCAGCCAGAAAGTTACCTTAGCACTGCTCGGCGATATTAGCTTGGCGCGCGGCGTGCAGCCTAATACTGATGCGTTTTCTGCTTTGGCAGTTCAACTCAGTTCAGCCGACTTAGCCTTGGCGAATCTCGAATCCCCGCTCGATCCTCAGTGGACGCCGAGTGAACAAAACCCATCTACGCCTGCTTATAATCTATGCGCTCCAGCTGAGCGCGCAGAATTGCTCAAAGGTTGGGGGTTAGACTTGCTCTCTTTGGCGAATAATCATGCCTTCGATTGCAGCCCGGACGGTCTGACGCAAACTGTGGCAGCGCTCGGGAGCCAAAATTTAATCGGCATAAGGTCCCCAAGTATAGACGGAGCAATGAGCAGCCCATATTATCGCAATGTGAATGGCTTGAGCTTAGCTTTTCTTGCCTTCGATGATGTTACCCAGCCTATAGATATCGAAGCCGCAGCTGCCGAAGTTCAAACCGCCAAAAACCAAGGCGCTCTCGTCGTTGTATCGGTGCACTGGGGTGCAGAATACCAAGCCGGTGCAAGCCCGCGGCAAAAAGAAGTCGCTCAGGCGCTTGCCAAGGCTGGAGCCGTGCTTATTTGGGGGCATCATCCACATGTTTTGCAGCCCAGCGAGTGGCTCCAAACCGACAATGGCTCCACACTGGTTTTTTATAGCTTAGGCAACGCGCTGTTCGATCAATATGGCTTAGCTGATACAAGCCGCTCAGCCCTTATTTTCGTAACACTGGATGCTCAAGGCGTAAATGAAGTTCAAGTTGTGCCATACGAGATCGATGCCATAAACAGCTGCGTTGTACCAGCGGATCTATCGACAGAGCAGAAAATCCTGCAACGGTTAAACCTTCCTTGAAGATAGGTTTCCTTTAAACATAACAATTAATAGCTCTCGGGCGTTGAAATAAGATATAATTTCATCCATGGAAACGCCACCCAAAGCTACCCTCACTTTTAAAGATTTTCTTCCTGCTTTCCTCATTCTCATCTTGCTTGGCGGCGGAGGATTGGCACTGGTAACCTTATTCACTTTGCCGACCCTCGGTCCCCGCTGGCTATTTTTCTTCTTTTTGGTGCTGCTGGCTTCTGGAATTGCACTACCCATCGCTTACTTGCTCAACTTGCGTTTTGCAAGCAAGCATCCCATAGATCAGCCCGTCATCATTCGCGAGGCGCTCCTGGCTGGCATCTTTGTGGCGCTTCTCGCATGGATGCGCATGGGACGCCTGCTCACTTTTCCGCTTGCCATCTTGCTAGCCGCTGCCTTCTTTCTGATCGAATTTTGCTTGCGCCTATGGGAACGCAGCCGCTGGAAACCGCAGCAACCTAACCCCTAAACAATGAGCACGCTGCGTCAGATCCCCTCGGTCGATCGTCTATTAGAACATCCTGATATCGAGGGATTGATAGCGACCTATGGCAGGCAGTGGGTCACCGAAGCTATCCGTGAGGTGCTAGCAGAGCTGCGTGAGAGCCTGCAGGAAGGGCATGCCCTCCCCACCGAAACTGAGTTGCTTGAGCAGGTGTCTACCAAGCTTCAAGCCCAAGCGCAGCCCACCCTGCAGCCAGTGATTAACGCCACAGGAGTGCTGATTCACACGAATTTAGGCCGTGCGCCGCTATCTCAAGCTGCCATTGAGGCAATGAAGGCAGTTGCGGCTGGTTATTCCAATTTGGAATACGACTTAACTGCCGGCAAGCGCGGCAAGCGTGACCTGCACGCCGAGGCTTATCTAACGCGCTTGACAGGCGCGGAAGCGGCTTTGGTCGTCAATAATAATGCTGCAGGATTGCTCCTCGTTCTTACAGCACTCGCGCGGCGTAAGCAGGTTGCCGTCTCGCGTACGCAGCTGGTCGAGATTGGCGGGGGCTTCCGCATCCCCGATGTGCTGCGCGCTTCGGGGGCACGCCTCTTGGAGGTTGGCACCACCAATCGCACGCACCTCAGAGATTTTCACGAAGCTATTGCCGCCGGTGCGGACCTGCTGCTCCTGACGCATCACTCCAACTTCAAAATCATTGGGTTTGCCACCGAACCAAGCCTCCCGGAGCTTGTGGAGCTGGCACATAGTGCTGATCTGCCACTCGTGTTCGACTTAGGCTCAGGCGCCCTGCTCGACACGGCTCATTTTGGGCTGGCACATGAACTCACTGTGCCGGAGGCTGTCCAAGCCGGTGCCGATCTGGTGTGCTTCTCGGGCGATAAACTCCTCGGCGGTCCACAAGCCGGCATCATTGTCGGTAAGCGGGCGCTCATCGAGAAGCTGCGCCGGCATGCGCTCTACCGTGCCTTGCGCCCAGATAAACTTTGCTTGAGTGCGCTCTCTGCCACCTTGCTGCACTACCTGAAAGGCGAAGCCGAGCGTGCTCTCCCGATATACCAAATGCTCAGCCGCAGTGCTGAATCGCTCCAAAACCAAGCGCAATCTTGGCAGCAAAAGCTCGGCTTTGGTGAGGTTCTACCAGGTTTCTCTACCGTTGGCGGGGGCAGCCTGCCGGAAGAAACCCTGCCCACTTGGCTGCTCGCACTGGAAGCTAAATCCCCACAAAAACTGCTCGCCGCCTTGCGTGCCTGCCAACCGCCGATCATCGCCCGCATACAAAACGACCGTGTGGTCTTAGACCCGCGTACGATCCAGCCAGATGAAGAAGATGCCTTCTTGGCTGGCTTACAATCGATTATTCGAAAAGAGGACTATCGTAAATGAAAAGAGATATTGATATTCTGATGCGACAGCAACACGCCGACGCTCTCTGGATTAGCGGAGCTGCTTTGCACAACCCTTCTATGGTCTACTTTACCAAAGGGATTCACGTTACCCAAGCCGATTTGTTTTATCGTCCGGGTCAGGAACCCGTGCTCTTTTGCGGCCCAATGGAACGCGATGAAGCCGCCAAAACGGGTTTCCGCTTAAGGAGCTACGCAGATTATGACTATTACGCCTACCTAAAACAAGCCCAAGGTGATGTGCTGAAAGCACAAGGCTTGCGTTATCAGCAAATGTTGGTAGATATAGGCTTGACCGAGGGAAGCGTGGTACTTTATGGTGTGCGCGAATTTGGCCCCTTCTATGCTCTGCTCAACGAGCTGCAACGCTTACTGCCAGACTTGCACTTTTATGGCGACGTGAATGATGCCATTCTGCTGGAAGCCCGCGCCACCAAAGACGAAGAGGAACTGGAGCATATCCGCCAAATGGGCAGGCTCACCACACGCGTGGTCGCGAATACACAAGATTTTCTCTGCGGGCATGCCGTGCGCAACGAGACGCTTATCAAGCCGGATGGCTCGCCGCTCACAATTGGCGACGTCAAGTCACGCATCAACCTTTGGTTAGCCGAATATGGCGCCGAAAACCCCGAAGACACCATTTTTGCCATTGGCAGGGATGCCGGCGTACCCCACAGCTCTGGTACGCCATCGGACCCGATTAAGCTTGGGCAAACAATCGTTTATGATATCTTCCCCTGCGAAAAAGGCGGCGGTTATTTTTATGATTTCACCCGCACTTGGTGCTTGGGTTATGCCTCGGATGAAGTCCAACAGGTGTACGCACAGGTATTAGAGGTTTATAACACCGTAGCAAACGAGCTGCGTTTAGGCATCAACCCAAACACTTTGCAGCTTCGCACATGTGAGCTCTTCGAAGCCCACGGGCACGAAACTGTGCGCACTAACCCACGCGTAACCCAAGGCTATGTGCACAGCTTGGGGCACGGCGTTGGGCTGGATGTGCACGAGAAGCCTTGGTTCAGCCGAGCGGATGACTCTAGTAATAACCTTAGACCAGGTTCTGTATTTACGCTCGAGCCCGGGTTATACTACCCAGAGAAAGGATATGGCATCCGCCTGGAAGATACCTATTACGTCAGCCAGGAAGGAAAGTTTGCTAAGTTCGTAGATTACCCTATGGATTTGGTTATTCCGATGCCTGCCAAGTGAGATGAAAACGACAGAATTCCGCATTTTAGGCATCGAAAGCTCTTGTGATGAGACTGCAGCAGCCGTAGTGAGCGGCGGCAGAGAGATCCTCAGCTCGGTAATCGCCAGCCAAGCAGACTTACACGCCCAGTTTGGCGGCGTTTACCCCGAAATCGCCTCCCGCGAGCACATCAAAGCAGTGTATGCAACAGTCGACTCAGCACTCCAGCAAGCCCATCTGGAGCTGGCGGACCTGGATGCCATTGCCGTAACCCGCGGACCAGGTTTAGCCGGCTCCCTGGTTGTGGGAGCGAATATGGCTAAAGCCATCGCGCTTGGGAGCGGTCTGCCCATTATTGGCGTCAATCACTTAGAAGGGCATATTTACTCCGCTTGGCTCTATGCAAGTGGCAATGTTCCCGGTCCAGAACCGCAATTCCCTCTCATTGCCCTGCTGGTCTCTGGCGGGCATACTGAACTGATCCTTATGCGCGATCACCTGCAATATGAACGCTTGGGCAGCACCGTAGATGACGCTGCCGGCGAGTCTTTTGACAAAGTCGCACGGCTGCTCGGGTTGGGTTATCCTGGTGGACCTTCCATCCAGAAAGCCGCCCAAGAAGGCAACCCCAAAGCTTTCAACTTCCCTAAAGCTAAACTTTCAGAGCCTTACAACTTTTCATTTAGTGGGCTTAAAACTGCCGTTTTGCGCACGGTGGAAGAATTGAAGGCTTCTGGCAAAACGCTGCCCATTGCAGATTTAGCTGCTAGTTTCCAGCAAGCCGTGGTTGCAACGCTTTATGAGAAAACCATGCAAGCGGCAGAGGAATTTGGCGCTAGAGAACTCGTCGTGGCAGGAGGAGTGAGCGCGAATAAAGCCCTCCGGGAAACTTTCCGCTCACAAGTAAATTATAAGGTACATATCCCGCACATCAGCTTATGCACAGATAATGCTGCCATGATCGCCGCCGCTGGTTATCAACATTTCATTCGCAAACAACTAGACGATTTGAGTTTTGACGTTTTACCCAACTGGCCATTGATTGCCACCATGGAGGTTTAGGGTGTAACGTTAATAAACTGGCTTATCGACACATCATTCCTTACATGGCAGAAGGAGAGCACCGTGGAAACGAATCCAGAACCTAACTCACCAGCTAAAGGTTCAAAACCTAATCAACCCATGATGACCTGCCAACCTAAAAAGATTGGAGCGATGCGTTATGGAGAACCTTGCCCGTATTGCTCAGTCGGAATCGTAGAGTACGATAGTCTGTTAAATTTAGTGTGTCAAAATTGTGGAAAAATTCAAACAGGTGCCTTTACCTGATAAATCAAACACACTGACCAGTTGGTCAGAAATTAAGGAGTAAAAATGGAAGCAAAAGCAACTTGGCAAAGTGATATGAGTTTTATTGGCACAGCCGATACTGGTTTTGAGGTCCGCATGGATGCAAGTGAAGCCTCTGGCGGGCATAATTCGGGCTTCCGCCCAACGGAACTCTTAGCCATGGGTACGGCAGGCTGCACTGGTATGGACGTGATTTCTATCCTCAGGAAGAAACGCGCTGAAGTAAAGGGATTGGAAGTGCGCGTCCATGTAGACCAAGCTGAAACCTATCCCCACGTCTTCACAAAGATGCAAATTGAATATGTGGTCACCGGGCACAATATCAAGCGAGCCGATGTGGAGCGTGCCGTCGAGCTCTCAAAGGAAAAATACTGCCCATGCATCGCCATGTTCAAGCAGGTAATGGAGATGGAATACCTCATCACGATCCACGAAGTTGAAGCATAACAGAAGTTGGCTTGCTGCAAAATTATCGGGGTCCCGCGAAATTGCGGGATCTCTTTTCTGGTAGAATCAGCAACCATATGAGGTTCGCTTGAGATCTAGCAAATTAGTCCTGCTTTCACTTTCTCTCGTTCTACTGATTGGAGCTTGCTCCGGGGGGCAGACCAGTACGATGGTCTTCACCCTACCTGCACCTCACGTCCAACTCACGGATCTACCTACCGAACCAACCCGCAACTCCGCGAATCCCAATCCTACTGATATAGCTACCACCCCGACAGCTTCATCCATATTGTCATCAGCGCTCAATGAGGTCAAGATCCCCGAGAACCGTACGCATTATGAGCTCAACCTAACCCTAAATTACTATACACATTATGGCATTGTTGAGGAAATTATTACTTATACAAACCGTAGCGCACAGGTTTTTGAGGAGCTCTTACTTTCCATCCCGCCTAAGAACTACCCCGGGAGCTTCACGCTGCAGAGCCTAAGCGATGCAGATGGTAACTCCATCACCAATTGGCGTGAGGAGGGCATCAACCTTTACGTGCCGCTTGCGCAACCCCTGCAGCCAAACCAAACCACCAGCTTGAGGCTTAATTTCCGCTTGGATTTTCCCACAGTCGAGGGCACCTTTGGCGTTTCTGGCAGGCAAACGAACCTCATGAATTGGTATCCCTACATCCCGCCCTACGATGAAACTGAGGGATGGATCACACACCCGCAACAAGTGGTCAATAACATGGTTGTGGGAGAATATGTGGTCAATGAAGTGGCTGATTTTGACGTGACACTCAAACTTACTGACCGCGAAGAATTGATTGAGGTAGCTGCCAGCGCTCCCGCTGTGGAAACCAACGGCATGCGCAGTTATCACTTGGAGTTAGCCCGCGGCTTTGCATTCTCGATCAGCGATAGCTACTTCGAGCATGAAATCGTGCAAGATGGCGTGCGCATTCACTCTTACGTTTTCATGGAAGCGCAAGATGCCGGCGAAGCCGTAACTGAGATAGCTGCGCAGGCGCTCAAGCTGTTTGGCGAGCTTTACTACCCCTATCCGCGAGAAATGCTTTCCATTGTTTCTGCTGACTTCTTGCACAACATGGAGATGGACGGTATGGTGATGATTAGCTACGGGGTGTTCGATTTCTATAATGACACGCCCAAAACTAACCTCACCATTCTGACGCCTCACGAAGTCTCCCATCAGTGGTTTTACAGCCTGGTAGGCAACGACCAAGCCAAGGAGCCCTGGCTTGATGAAGCTTTAGCGACATATCACGAAGTTTTATTCTACCAGCGCTACCATCCCGACTTGGTCCAGTGGTGGTGGGATAACCGTGTCAGCGGCTTTGCACCACAAGGTGATGTGAACAGCGATATCTATATCGCAGGCGGCTATGAGGCTTATCGCAATGCGGTTTACTTGCGTGGTGCTATGTTTCTGCAAGAAATCCGCGATGCCGTCGGCGATGAAGCCTTCTTCGCCGCACTTAAGGATTACGCCATCAACAATGCCTATCAAATTGCCACGTCCGAAGACTTTTTTGACTCAATTGCCAAGTACAGCACTGCAGACTTATCCCCGATTCTGGCGAGATATTTTTCCGATTAGGCTATTTTTTCGATCGCAGTAGAGAACGGTACTTTATATATTAAAACTGACACACAATCCATGCCAATATCACGCCTTTAACGCTTTACGGGTCAGCTTGACAGATTCTGGAGAGGCGATTAAGATGCGTTTTTGGAGTAGCTATGAACGAATCTCATAATAACAACTCAGAGGAACTTCTGGAGAACAATCCCGCAGAAAACACCTCAGAATTACCCACTTCTCAAGAACAATCTAAACCGTGGTACAGCCAGCCGGCAGGATTAGTTTCGCTGTTTCTAATCGTTGCTGCGTTGATCCTCCTGGCGCTATGGCTCAGCAAGGATACTGGTAAAGCTAACCCCATATCAACCACTGATGCATCCATGCTCGGGCAGCCCGTCGTTCTTCTCAAAACTAAAAGTCTGACGCCTACACCAACGATTGCCCCAACGACTACACTTGCCCCTACCCCAACCGTTGAACCTCGCACAGAGGTTATTACCTATACCATTCAACAAGGGGATACCATCTTCAGTATTGCTGATAAGTTTGATTTAGCTCCAGATACTATTCTTTGGGGGAACTGGTACGAGCTCGGTAACGATCTCTCGCTTTACTTCCCAGGCCAAACTATCTATATCTTGCCTGTAGATGGGGTCTATCACGTCTGGCAGGAGGGCGAAGGCTTGAATGGCGTCTCCGAGTTTTATGGCGTCACGCCGGATGATATTATTGACTTCCCTGCCAACCACCTTGATCGCGCCACTCTCGGCAACCTGAGCTCACCTAATATCGCACCGGGCACCAGGCTGGTTGTTCCTGGCGGCACGCGCCCAGAAACGCTTTCCCCCGATAGTCTGCTGACTTATGCAGCCAGCCGCCTGATCCGTGAGCTCCCTTTAGGGACGCCGGAGTCCTTCCCCGCGCCGCGCAAGCAAATTATCGCCTACGAAGTGCAGCAGAAGGATACGCTATTTTCGATCGCCGAGAAATTCGGCTTGGAGCCTGAGACTATCCTGTGGGCAAACCGCTATCTGATTGGCGATACGCCTGATGGCATCTACCCTGGGCAGAAGCTGTTTATTTTGCCAAGCGATGGCGTTTTGCATGGCTGGAGCGCTGGTGAAAACTTAGATAGAGTGGCAGAATTTTATGACGTTAGCCGGGACGTAATCTTGGATGAGCCTCTCAATGCCCTGGATGTGACCCAGTTTGCCGACCTGAGCCATCCCGATATTAAACCTGGTACGATGCTCTATGTTCCTGGCGGCACGCGCCCGCCAGCTATCTGGGTAACCTACGTGAGTGCTGATGAGGATGGCGTGGGTACTCATCCAAACGTCTCTTACTTAGGCAGCTTTGCCTGCAACAGCACAGCAACAGCCTATGGCACCGGTGCTTGGCAGTTCCCCACCACTGAACATTGGATCTCAGGCTATGAATTTACGCCGCCGACCCATAACGGTTTGGACTATGCAGGTCGCTTAGGCAATGAGCTCTACGCCGCAGATACCGGTGTGATTATATATGCCGGCTGGTCCAACCGCGGCTATGGCAATACCATCGTCATTGACCACGGAAACGGATACCTATCGCTTTATGCGCACATTATGGATGGCGGTATAGCAGTGAGTTGTGGTCAAGTAATCTCTTTAGGACAGTTGATTGGATATATGGGCTCTACAGGTAATTCCAGCGGACCTCACCTGCACTTTGAAATCCGCTACAATGGCTCCGCCATCAACCCCCACGATTTTGGGCTATAGGTGCACCCTTATAAGCCAGTGAGCAAGGCGTTCGCCGGCTTTTTTTCACTTCCGCGTAATCATGCTAAAGGATGCAGAACGTGTGCTGGCAATCACTTCTTCCGAGCCGCGCACTAACTTGCCTTGATAAGCAGCGCTGCCTTCAATCGGCGTCCAACCTTCCAAGTTGAAGGGGATCACCCCAACCGCTGAGATCCATTCGCCGTTGTATTTCCGTGCAATGTGCACATGTGTGCCAGTCGCAGTTCCGCCCTCACAGCTGGGGCGCCCAATCGGATCTCCTTGCTGAACTACCGTTCCCACTGCAATACGATCTTTGGCTGCAATGTGCAGATAAAACACAACCCAACCCGTGCGCTCATCTCCATCCCCATCCAAGTCCAGTATCACTATTCCATCGCCAACCCTAGCAATCACACCGTCGGCAACAGCCAAAGCAAATGCATTTGTCCCTGCACAGCCGCTTACATGCATCGGAGGAGCAAAATCGAGCGCTGCCCAAGGCCGTAAGTTTCCCCAAGCACCGTGCGGACCTCCGGTATAAGCCCAGGTTTCGCCCACCCTAAAGGGCAGAATAAACTCTGGCTGAACCAAACTGCCGGGCAAGACGGTCGTATTGCCAACCCAAGGATCGCCGAAAAGTTCACGATAGGTTTTGGCAAGTCCATCTGGCCCAATAGCTCGGAGGTACTCTTCGCCATCCAAAAACGAGGCAAAATAAATCTGCAACGCCACTGTTCCAGCGTTTTGCCAGGGATCGATGTTCTCGATTTCTCCATTGAGGTGCTCAATGGAAATAATTTCACCTTGCCGGTAGCGATAGTATCCATCATTCAACAAGTCCGCAGTGTATGAAAGCTGCCTATAAATGCCGGTATAAATGCGGTCAGGTATAAGGATATTAACCTCAAGGCTTGGGTCCCGCTCTGGATTAGTGAGCGCTTGTGCCCGATATTCAAGCAATGCCAAAAGCAATCGTGGGTTGACACTGTAATTTTCGGCGATCAACGTGAGCAATCCAGCTGCATCTTGATTGACATTCTGCAGATAGTATCGGTAATTCTTGAACCAACCCGTTGTGGAATCGAGGAACGCTCGCAAGTCGAAGCCAATCAAATCTGGACCGTAAACAAAAGCCGAATCCGGGATAATCTGAAAACTCGTTCCCCAGAGCGCACGGTAATAAATTGGGATTTTCATGGGGAAACCAGGTGGCATCGTTGTCGCCGATTCCGGGATTTCTGGGTTGGCTTGCCGAATTTCTTCGATTGTCGTATTAAAACGCACGGCAAGTAGCGGCAGCGTATCGCCACTCTGAGCGATATAGTCCACAAGTGTCCCCGGTGGGTAAACTGGGCGTGTTGGGAAAGGTGTAGAAGTCGGCAACACCGGAGTTTCGGTTTGCTGCGCTTCGGGGATTATATAAGTAGGGCGCGGACTGCTGCAAGCGCTCACCATAAGCATAACGGTTAGCGCCGCCCACAGCCAAGCATAAGTTTTACGTCTTGCCAGGGTCATTTTACATCGATTAATTCCAGATGGCTTTGAATATACCACAAGTTAGAAAAAGCTATTTGCCCTGCCAAATGTGCGAAGCTGTGGCACCGACTAAGCTAGACTTGACCACCTGATCCCCCTTGACCAACCAGCCTAAATAAGGTTGAGAATCTGCTTTAGCAATCCATCCGCCCAAGTTGAAAGCTAAAGGTCCATCCGCTGGAATCCACTCCCCGTTATACTTACGCGCAATGTGAGTATGTGTGCCTGTTGAGGCGCCACCCTCACAAGAAGGGTGCCCAATGCGGTCGCCTGTTTCCACCCAAGTGCCCACTGGAACACGCCCCTCTGTTGCGATATGCATGTAGAGGATATTCCAACCCGTACGC
>ERZ1026800.1465-NODE-1465-length-14945-cov-3.187677_pt1 | contig 14945 bp, 11 predicted proteins | sample MGYA00520873_ERZ1026800 | MGnify/ENA primary metagenome ERZ1026800 (study PRJEB33270, sample SAMEA104284475) | anaerobic digester metagenome | biome: Anaerobic digester microbiome; feature: mesophilic sludge digester; material: Anaerobic digester biomass...
TTCCATATCGGATTAACCGGGACAGAACTGGTCGCTCTGGCTGATGCCAGTGATACAATAAAAATCAGCCGCCGGGATATCAGCCCGGCAATTGCTCAAAAAAGAACTGGAGGCACAACTGTTTCCGGAACAATGGTTGCCGCCAACCAGGCTGGTATTCGTGTATTTGCCACCGGCGGGATTGGCGGAGTCCATCGTGTCAACGCCCAGGATATCTCACCTGATTTGGAGGAATTGGCTCAAACTCCCATGATTGTTGTTTGTGCAGGCGCCAAAGCGATTTTGGATTTACCCGCAACCCTGGAGTATCTTGAAACGATGGGAGTCCCCGTTATTGGGTATCAAACGAATGAATTCCCAGCATTCTATTCCAGATCCAGCGGTCTGAAAATTCCATTTAAGGTTGATTCTCCGGAAGAATTGGCTGAAATTGCCCTTATACAATGGGAATACCGGTTGAAAAGCGCCATCCTTGTGGTTCAACCTGTTCCAGTCGAGGCAGAAATACCCCGCGAGATGATTGAACCCATCATCCGGGAAGCCCTTGATGATGCCCGGATGCAGGGAATATCAGGTTCCTCAGTCACCCCATTCCTTCTCAGCCGGGTGAGTCAATTGAGTGATCATACCACGCTGAAAACCAACCTGGCATTATTGGAAAATAATGCCATACTGGCTGCCCGGATCGCCATCGCCATTTCCAAAAGGAATGGATATCTTGTCGTTTAAGGATTAATCTCCGTTGCAGTAGGTCGGCGGGTATGGGTGGGAGTGGGGGTAATAGTCACAGTTCGTGTCAGTGTAATTGTCGGTCTGGGCGTTATAGTCCATGTAGGACGTGGCGTGGCTGTTCCGGTAGGAAGGGGTGTATTGGTAATGGTTGGGGAGAGTGAAGCCGTTGGAGAATTCGTAGCTGTTGGCGCATGAGTTGGAACCTCTCCCATCACACTGAATCGGGTGGATGTCATCCAGTTCATTGCCAGGAACATCTGCACTTCGTATTCCCCAGGCAGCCATTCACTCGGATCCACCTCACATTCGGTGTATCCATATCCACCAGTTCCGCCATTCCATGAAAGCGTTTCAAAACACATGATTTTCCAATCAACAACCCTGTACCAGATGGCTGTCCATTGAGAACCGTCAACCATGTTATTGTATGAGAATGTCCCGAATAATTTTAATATCGGATTCTCAAACTCCGTATTTGGATTCACCGGTTGCCGGTTTTTATCAATATTTCGGGCAATTTGAATAGGACTTAATGCTGCGTTTTTGTCAGGCATTTGTGTACTGACAAAGAGGGTGGCAATTTCCTGAGGTACAAAAGGGGTTGGGGTGATGGATGGGGTATTGGTTATGGTGGGGGTTAATGTTATCGTCGGCGTTAAGGTAATCGTAGGGGTTAATGTTGTTGTTGGGGTTAAGGTAATTGTTGGAGTTGGAGGAAATATCGTATAAATTGCAGGTTCAGCATACTGACGAACGCAAAATGCAAGCCCGCCAAGTATTAATCCTGTAAATATAATTCGCCACCCACGAGAAACCAATTCCCGGCGTTTCCGAAAGAAAAATAGCTTTTGTCCAGCTTTAATGGATCGAATTCCTGCCAGAAACAAGATGAAAACACTGGCAACGAGTAGTATAAAGGCAACACTAACTGTTGTGGCAATATCGAGGTTCATGATGTTGATTGTCCGTCCTCATCATTCATCCATAGAGATTATAGCATGTCTCCGTTGTCACATTCCGCCAATTTGTGTACAATCAATATTGGATTGGGCATTCAATGTCGATCACACCAGGAACACTACTCAATAACCGTTATCGGATTCTTTCAGTCCTTGGGCAGGGAGGGATGGGGGCTGTTTATCGTGCCCGGGACGAGAATCTGAATATTTATGTGGCTGTTAAAGAAAATTTATTCCTTACAGATGAATACACCCGCCAGTTCCAACGTGAAGCTACAATTCTGGCAACCCTTCGCCACACAAGTTTACCTCGCGTGGGAGATTATTTTGTCATTCCTGGTCAGGGTCAATATCTGATCATGGATTATATTGAAGGGGAAGATCTACGGCAAAGAATAGAAAGATCAGGAATTTTAACAGATTATGAGGTGGCTTCAATAGGCATAGCTATCAGTGATGCCCTGGTATATCTGCATTCCCGTCAACCTCCAATTATTCATCGTGATATTAAACCCGGTAATATAAAAATCACGCCGGAAGGCGAAATTGCCCTGGTGGATTTCGGTCTGGCAAAGATCTTCCTGGAGAGTGAAGCTACTTCAACTGGTGCCCGTGCCATGACTCCAGGTTATTCACCACCTGAACAGTATGGTACAGCCCCTACAGATGAGCGTTCTGATATTTATTCACTCGGTGCTACTCTATATGCTGCCATTTCCAGTAACATTCCGGAGGATGCCCTGGCACGCGCCACCGGGAAAGCCAGGTTGACAACAATCCGGCGCATTCACCCTCAGGTGAACCGGAAGCTTGCCAATGTCATTGAAAAGGCAATGGAGATTGACCCTGATGATCGTTATCAGACTGCAAAGGAGCTGCGTCAAGCATTGGCAGAAGCTGCTGGTGTGGTATTCCAACCACAGCCATATATCATGATAAATCCCCCTCCCATCCTGGTTGATGAGGAACAGAATCCTCACCTTATTGATACAGGAAAAGTCACTCAATCAAAAACAGGAACACCATCGGCAAAACCGCGTCGCAGACGCCGGAATCCACTGTTTGGTTGGAGTGTTTTTTTTACAATATTGCTTGCCATATCAACAATCCTCCTCGCCAAACCGGACTTGCGTGGTTATCTGGCATCCAAACTGCCAATTGTCAATGTAGCCACATCGACGATAACCCCAACCAATATTTTTCCAACACAACCATCTCCAGTTTTTACAGCCACAGAATTAATCATCCCAGTTGCTCCAGCTGGAACCCACACCGTAACAAGTAAACCTCCCGTAATAATACCAACCTTAACTCTTACCCCAACATATTTACCCACCTCCATTGGTGGAGGAACCGGTCAAATTGCATTTTCCAGCGATCAGACCGGTGTCATGCAAATTTATCTGATCCGGATCGACGGGAGTGGTCTTCAACAAATTACCAACCTGCCGGATGGTGCCTGTCAACCAACATGGTCTCCGGATGGTCGTAAACTGGCATTTATCAGCCCCTGTCTTCGAAAACAGGATGCCTATTGGGGTTCAAAAATATATTCACTGGAAATTGATTCCAATATGCCACCTACCCCGATGCCAATTCCTTCCGATGCGGCAGGTGATTATGATCCCGCCTGGTCCCCGGATGGTAAATATATAGCTTTTACATCCATGCGGGACAGCCGTCTGCCGCATATTTACTTATTGGATTTGGAAAAGGAAGAAACCATTCTTCTATCCGATATGGATATGCGGGAACGTCAGCCTGCATGGTCACCAGATGGCAAGTTGATAGCTTATATCCGGGAACAAAACCTGACTCAGATTTGGCTCATGCCGCCTGATGGAATCAATCCGGAGCGATTTAGTTTGAGCGGTCCAATCAATGACCTGTACCCAGCCTGGTCACCGGATGGTAATTTTATCATTTTTACCCAGATGAAAAATGATGTTCGCATACCCAGCCTGGCAGGTATGAGATTACAGGATAAAAATACTTACAACGAATACACGATACCATTAAGAAATCAAACATCCATAGGACCCATATCATCTGCCAAATACTCACCGGATGGATATTGGATTGTCTATGAGGGTTGGCCGGATGGCATCAACCATGACATCTTTATTATGACAAGCAGTGGTTTAAATCCAATACAACTTACCAATTATTCATCCATGGAATTCAGCCCTGCCTGGCGACCCCTGCTTCAACCCTGATTCTTATTCAATAATAAATTTTGATATGCAGGCGCAAATAATGCAGGGGTACCTCCAGTGTGCCAGAATAAAACCCGTTCACCCGGTTTGATCGTTCCTTTATTCACCAGGTCAATCAGACCTGCCCCTGCCCTCCCTGTGTATACAGGATCCAAAAACAAGCCTTCATCCTGAGCAAACCTGCGGATGGCATTTTTTTCAATTGCCCCCAAAACTCCATATCCTTCGCCCAGGTAGTCTGCATTGACATGAATCTCATCTGGTGAAACAGTCGCTTTTTTGCCCAATCGTTCTGCTGCTTCGGTCGCCAAATCAGCCACCCTTTTTTTAAGATCTTCCTCTTTTTGATCAATGCTAATCCCAAGGATCTTTCCATTCCAGTTAGAGAGATAAGCTCCCAAAGCCAGACCTGCCTGGGTTCCACCTGATGAAGAAGCAATGAGGATCCAATCCACATCCACGTTCTGCGTCAAAAATTCCTGAAAAGCGTCAGCATATCCGAGGGTACCAACAGATGTGGATGCTCCCAACGGGATAAGATGCGGGCGCCTTCCATCCTCCCAGGCTTCAGCAAATTTTTTATGCAGGGTACTATCCCGATCTGTCTTTGTCGTCCAAACGATTTCAGCACCCAATAGTTCATCCAACAGAAGGTTCCCACCCCGGGGAGCGGATGGATCTCCGGATAATACCAAGATACAATCCAATCCCAACCGGGCAGCCAGTGCGGCTGTCAAACGGCAATGATTCGATTGAGCAGCACCGACTGTAATCAATGTTTTTGCACCATGTGCCAGGGCATCTGCCAGGATGAATTCCAATTTTCTGATCTTATTCCCACCGAATGCAATTCCAGTCAGGTCATCCCGTTTCACCCATACATGAACGCCATTTAATTTTGCCGACAGATGGGGGAGAAATTCGATAGGGGTGGGCAGGGTTGCCAGCCGTAAACGTGGATTCATATCGATACCTCTCTTTGAGTCTTTTTTCTACCCCAATGGCGCATGATGTCAAGGAGCTTGGGCAGCCAGAATGTGAATACCTTGTATTTAAATAAATTAACGGGATAATCCCATGCCCCAATAAACCGGATGACATCCCCACCAAACCCTTCCTTAAATCGATATACACCCCACATGGAATCCTGCGGGTCAAACACATTCGGTGCGCCCCATAAATCATATTGGGAACAGCCTTGAGCCTTTGCCTCACGCATTGCCTCCCATTGCAGCAGATAAGTCGGCATTTTCTCTCGGTGGATATTCCGGGACATCCCATAGATATACCAGGCTTTGCCAGCAAAATGGATCAGAAATAATCCAGCAACTGGATCACCACCAACCTCTGCAATTAATGGAACTCCCATATCGTGCTTCATAAATGTTTCCCAAACATGTAAATAATATGTCCTTGAACGGATGGCAAAGTCATCCCGCATGGATGTTTCCGCGTACATTGAATAAAGCATGGGCAAATCCTGATGGGTTCCTTTTCTGACTGATACCCCCTTTTTGGTCGCCAACCGGATATTGTAGCGGGTTTTTTGTTTTAATCTGGCAAGCCAGTCATCCTCGGTTAATTCCAAATTTATCCAGACAGTATTTCGATATTGGATTTGGTCTTGAGATAATTTCCATCCGTTTTTTTTCAATTCTTCGATAATATTCTTACCAGCAAAATCATTATTTTCATCAAGCTGACTTGGAATGCCAGTCCCGACCAGACACTCCGGATCAATTTTAATGAAAATGGCTCCCCTTTTTCGGGCATATTCAGCAAGATCACGAATAACGGTTTTCCACTGGATGGATTTTTTCCAATCCACCAAGGGTCCCCGGGGCACATATAGGATGCTTGCAGGGATGAAACCCAATAATTTTATAGATCGTTCCAGAATCAATGCTGCCGCGAAAGGATTACCAGTATCATCTTCCCATACAGCGGGAATGGTAATCCATCCTCCGTTTGTTTTTATTTGTCCCCATTCCCTGGTTTGAAGAAAATGAGCGCCAGGTAAATCCGAAATGATATCATCCCATTTCTGCTCAAATTCTTCGATGTTATTGACTATGCGCATCAGACGATCTCCGAAGTCTTCGATATAGCTGAAATAACCTGTATAACCCCGGCTGGTATACTTTATCCCAACTACCTGCTGAGCGCATCAGCCTGCCGCCAAATCCGCGTTTAAATCGGTATACGCCCCATAATCCATCTTTTCGCTCCGTAAAACTGGCTTCCAGCTTTTCCTGATCTTCATCGGGTACACCCCAAAGGTCATAAGTTGTGCAACCATACCGGGCTGCCCAACGCATTGCCTCAAATTGGAGAATGTAAGCCGGCATCCGATTTCTTTCTTCGTTGCTGGAAGCGCCATAGAAGTACCAAGCCCGGTCTCCCTGTCTGAAAGCCATTAATGCCGCAAGCCATTTCTGATCAAATGTAGCTGCTAAAAGAGCGCACTGTTGGGTGGGGATAAATAATTTATATATATTTTCATAATATTCGCGGGTATGCACACCAAATCCGTCCCTCATACCAGTCATATTCATCAATTGGTAAAAAGCATCTACATCATCACTTTCAATAACTTGTACATCCTTTTTTACCGCCAGGCGAACGTTGTAGCGGGTCTTTTGCATCATTCGATTGAGCCAATCCTGTTCCCCACCTTCCAACGAGACCACCAGAGTACGTCTGGGTTGGATGGGTTCTGATGGAATCCAACCAGGAGATGATTGAAAACAATTTTCTTCAGCATCCCACAAGTCTGGCTCCAGTTTCAGAAAAATGGCTTTCTTTTTTTTACATATACCATCCACCTGCTGCCAAAATTGTCTGTCGGGTTTCCCGACCGGTCCCTTGGGTATATAGGCAATCGTCAACCCCAGCGGGATCTTCCGAAAAAGAATTTGAGCACCTCCATTTTCATCCCCAATCCAGATTGGCTCCCATCCATAGATGGATTTTAACTTTCCCCATTTGGAAGACTGCAGCAAGTGCGCATTTGGATAATTAATGAGAAGTTGTTCCCATTGTAAAGTGTTTAATTCCATCATCAGTCAATTGCCGATATCTGCTGGGGAGGTGTGGCACGAATTACAGCACCAGGAATGATTTTATCAAGTAATGTAATAATCGCCCCCACCTCTCCCTGCCGCGCAAGCCGCAGGAGTTCATCCACAGCCCGATAAAATTCTTCACCAGTACACGATAAATTCTCACCAGTCTGAAATATTTCCGGATGATCCGTTGGAAGATATTCACCCTCCTCCCAAAGATCTTCTCTGAGTTTTTCCCCGGGGCGAATTCCGGTAAATACGATTTCGATATCCTTCCCGGGTTCCAACCCTGAAAGCCGAATCAAATCCTCCGCAAGGGATAATATTCGTACCTGCTGCCCCATATTTAAAACGAAAGTCTCACCGCCATGGCTCATCCCCGCTGCCTGAAGAACGAGATAGACAGCCTCCGGGATGGTCATGAAATATCGCTCCATATCAGGATGAGTGATGGTTACCGGACCTCCCCGTGCAATTTGTCTTTTAAATATTGGCACCACACTTCCCCTGCTCCCAAGAACATTGCCAAATCTGACTACTGAAAATGCCTTGCCTGACCGGGCACCCGCGTCCAGGACAATCATTTCTGCAACCCGCTTGGTGGCTCCCATGATGTTGACAGGTCGGACAGCCTTATCCGTGGAAATCATCACCAACTGTTTTACATTGTATCGGATGGATACATCCACAAGGTTTTTTGTACCGAGGACATTATTCGTCACGGCTTCAACGATGTTCAATTCCATCAAGGGTACATGTTTATGAGCTGCGGCGTGAAAAACGATTTCTGGACGAAGGGTCGAGAATATATTATCGAGGCGGGGTTTATCCCGAACGTCAGCAATCACTGGTTTTATCACCAGCCCGGGATAATTTTCCTGTAAATCCAAAACAGCTTCGAAAATGCTGTTTTCTCCATGTCCGAGAAGAATTAATTGGGATGGTCCCCAACGGGCGATTTGCCGGCATAATTCCATGCCAATTGAGCCACCTGCCCCTGTCACCAGAATCGTTCTTCCACTGAGTGATGCGCCAATTAATTCTTCCTTGACTTTGGTCGGTTGTCTTTGCAGCAGGTCTGTAATCTCCACTTCCCTGAGACGGTTGACACTCACCGTTCCACCCAATAACTCGTAAATTCCAGGCATGGTTCGAAACGGCACATTTTTTCGGTGGCAGATTTCTGTCACCATCCGTATGACTTCCCCTGGCGCAGTCGGGATGGCAATAATGACTTCATCAATTCGATGACGCTCCAATACCTGGTTTAAATCTTTCAGCATCCCTATTACCGGCACATCAGATATTTCCTGCTTTTGTTTTGCAGGATTATCATCCAAAAATCCGATCGGTTGCATGTTGACCTGGGGATTTTTCTTCATTTCCCGAACGACCAACGCCCCTGCATCGCCCGCACCTACAATTAATATTCTCCGTACACGTTCACTCTTGATGCTTGATTGCCTGGATTGAGCTTCTGCATAGAGCCTGACAGAAAATCTCAAACCGCCGATAAACACCATGGATAGGATCCAATCAATTACAAGTACGGACCGGGGCATGCCTGATAGAAAGCCAAGTGATAATAACCCAAACATTATCACAAAAACCGGGATGGAGGCAGTTGTGACTGCGATTAAGATAATGATCAGTTCACGAATACTGGCATATAACCATAAACGGCGGTACAAACCGAAAAAATAAAAGATTATTGGCTTTGCAATTAATGCAACTCCTGCCATCCATAAAGCAGAGGGCAAATAAAAGAGTAATGACGGACCTAATTCCAATCGGAGGGCATAGCTTGCAAAAACCGAGGCAATAATAAGGACACAATCCCCCAATAGCATATACCGGTTGCGGATATGTGGTTTTGTACTCACTATCTACCTTTCAAACCAATGACATTACCGATGGTTTGTAGAATGACTAGAATATCCAAACCCAGGCTGCGATGTTTGATGTAATACAAATCGTACTCCAATTTGATTACGTTCTGCTCCACATTTGCTGCATAACCATAATTAACCTGTGCCCATCCGGTCAATCCAGGTTTTACAAATAATCGGGCGCGGTAAAACGGAATATTTCTCTCCCATTCTTCCACCAATTCAGGACGTTCCGAACGGGGACCTACAAGGCTCATTTCTCCTCTGAGGATATTAATCACCTGTGGCAGTTCATCCAAATGGCTTTTTCTTAAAAATTTACCTATTCGGGTAATTCTTTCATCATGGTTTGATGCCGGTCTGGCAATTCCATCCTTTTCTGCATTTTTTTCCATGGTACGGAATTTAATCATCCGATATTTTTTTCCATTTTTTCCCAGACGATCCTGGTAATAAATGATCGGTCTTCCAGTATCCAGCAAAATTCCCAAACCAATAAATGGAAAGAGTAAAGCAAGAAGAAGGAACCCGATAAATCCCACCGAAATGTCCAACAGCCGTTTTGCGATTTCGAAAGTGCCACTCAAATGAACGTGATCAACAAAGGATCGAAGAATCCAATCTGATTGAAGCAAAAATATTGGCACGCGACCCAATAATTTTTCATACATGATCGGCATTGTGGTAATCTCGATCCCGGCTTCCTCCGCCAGAAGTAATGTATTGACTGTCTCCGGTTCCATCTCTCCCGATATGGCACAAACCAGATCGGTGATACTATTTTCGCGAATAATTTCGATTAATTTTGATGATGTCCCCAAAACATGAAAACCACCGATTTCCATTCCTGTTTTTTGAATATCATCATCGATAAATCCGACGAGATAAAATGGTTGGGGTAACAATTGATTGTACACATTAACCAGGCTGGTGCCGGCGTTACCCGCACCAACAATCAGGACGCGTCGCAAAAATTGTGGTTGTGTGAATATGGCAATATAGATGAAACGCCATAATAGGGTTAATAAATACACACTAACCACAAATCCTGCTACACCTCGTCGGGGCATGGAATCAGGTTGTGATGAAAAATAAACAATCAGATATAAACCAGCACTGAGTGCAGCGGCAATCGAAACCCCTTTTACAGTTTCCTGACGATTATTAGCCCGCTGGACATCATACATATCCACCATCAGCACCAACCAGATGAACGGCATCAGGTAAAACCAAACTGGAACGCGTTCATGTAAAAACGTGGATGAGAAGTTCAACCACTCAGCCGGAGCTTGAGACCAAATAAAGATGGAGGTCAATAGCGCCAATCCTGCAATCACCAAATCACCAATAAAAAGCATTACTCTTCGTTCTGTTTGGTTAATTTTCCAATATGGTTTTTGTGTTGGTACGTAAGGTTTCATGGCATCCTAATTTTTCTTGTGCTTGGTAAACAGGGAAGTAACTCCACTCCATAAGAATCCGCCTCCCCAGCTGAAATGCATGGTGATGATTGCGATGGGTATGCCAAAAAGAAGGCGCACATCCTTCTCGTCCCTGGCAGATCTCGCGCTTCCCAGTACCAATATACCAAGGTAAAAAAGTAATATTCCTGATAATAACCAGCGGGTGATGGGCAACCATATGCTTAATAGTATCAGTAAAATGATTCCCATTACAAATATTGGGGGTATTGCCTGACGCCAACGGATTGTTTGGGGATATTTCAATAACATCCGCCATTTCCAAAAGCCGTACCGCCAGTATTGCCGGGCTAATTCCCGCAGATTCGCTCTGGCATAGTACACTGAGCGCAGGTTCGGATCAAGATAAACCCTTCCACCTGACTGGCGAAGGCGGGTATTTAATTCATAATCTTCATTTGCCAGGAGATTTTCATCATAACCGCCCAATTTCACCAATGTGGCACGATTGAAAGCCCCAAAGGGTACCGTATCGACCACCCCCCCCTTGATACCAAGCCTGTAATGAGCATCCCCAACTCCCAATGGGTGTGCTGCTGCCAGGCTGATCGATTTTGCAATCCAGGTTCCGGTGCCTGGTTTAATCATCCAAACACCGCCAACATTCTCACCCAATCCGGCTTCCAAACCAGCTACCGAGCATTGAATATAATCCGACTCCGGAATACTATGCGCATCCATCCGAACAATATAATCCCCATTGGAAGCGTTTATGGCAATATTAAGTGCAGCCGGAATAATTCGTTTTGGATTATCCACGACAGCTATATTTAATCCAGGATGGTTCAAATGGAAATTACGAATTTCTTCGCGTGTATTATCAGTGGACCCTCCATCTGCAATAACAACTTCCATGTGATTAATCGGATAAGTTTGGTGATAAAGTGCATCCAGCAATTGACCAATGGTGGTTTCTTCGTTATAGCAGGGGATGATGACAGATACTAGTTTCATTTGTAAATTCACATTGCCTGATGATTTAATTTTGTTTTGCAGGGATCGGTAGTTTAATAATAAATGTGCTGCCTGATCCTGGAAGACTTTCCACAACTATCATACCACCATGAGAACGGACAATCTCCTGGGCTATTGCCAATCCCAAGCCCACTCCGTGGGTCGCCCCACCCCGCCGGGATACATCCAGCTGATAGAATCTCTCAAATATTCTCTCCTGGACTTCCCGCGGAATGCCCCTACCGGTATCTGAAATCCTAATATTAATGGATTGACCGTTTATCTCACTTGAGATGATGATCCTGCCTTCTTTGGGTGTATATTTTAATGCATTATCAATGATGTTGGCGAATACTTGCATTAATCGATCTCCATCCCCGATTATTAAAGGAACAGGTTGTGATAAATAGGATATCACAATCCCTTGTTTTTGGGCTTGAATTTGAAAATGTTCCACAGTATGCTGGAGAAGGGCACATAAATCGACCGAGGTGTGTTCCAAATCAGCCGTACCGGCTTCCAGGCGCGCCAGGGTTAACAAATCCATCACCAATCTGTGCATTCGATTGGCTTCAGTGTACATGACGCTTGCCGCCTGCTTTACCTCTTCTGGTTGGGATACCGTTCCATCCACAATTGCTTGCGCAAATCCCTGGATTGATGTTATGGGTGTCTTTAATTCGTGAGATACATTCGCTACAAAATCACGCTGGGATTGTTGACTGGCAAACACGCGGCTGCTCATTTCGTTAAAAGCTTCACTTAATTTTTTTACCTCCAATGGTCCCTCCAATGGAAGCAAGGTGTGTTTACCAGAAGCAACTGATTGAGCACCCAATACCAATTGTTTTAACGGTCGTGTAATCCAACTGGCTAGTATCAGGCTGAATAGAATTGCCACAAATAAAGCAATCAAACCCGCAATGATGGTAGGTATGCTCAATTCCTCTCGAAAAAGTGTCCTTAATACCTGCCGGGGTCTTTGGGTTGCCACCAGGACAATCAGCTTTCCTCCCGATAACAACCTGGATGTATAAAACCAAATCCCACCGCTTGAATCTGTGAACGAATAAACAGGTAAATCGGATCCACTAAGTCTTTCACCTGGTATTTTTATTGAAGGATAAGCAGGGTATAAACTAATGCCTGAATCAAATAAAATGGTCCCATCAGTAGCCAGCAAACCAATTCTCAACTGTGTTTGGGATGATACCGCATATAGATAGCTGAAAACAACATCGATTGTAACGGGTGGATTGTCTTCAAGTTGAACAGATACCACATCGGAAACCAGCCGCAGCCTTTGAGTGACGGTTCGGTAGAGGATGGGACTGCTGGTTAGCGACCACAAAACCCCGACGGCAATCACAGTCAATACAATAAAAACCAAAACGATATAACTTAGGAGTAGACGTGACCGCAGGCTGGTGCCTTTCATATGACTAATTTATATCCTATGCCGGTAACCGTCTCAATTTTGATGCCACTATTCGAAATTTTTCGACGAATCTGGGCGATATGAACATCCACTGTACGCGTCTCACCGTAGAATTCATACCCCCAGGCAAGATTTAACAATTGTTCACGGCTGAGTACTCTGCCTTGATTGACTGCCAGAACCCACAAGACTTCAAACTCCTGGGTTCGCAAATCAACTATCTGTTGATTTATTCGCACCTCGCGACTGGCAGCATCAATCGTAAGATCTCCCAGATGGATGGTTTCCCTTGAATTGTCAGTTGGTCGGGAAATCCGCCTTAAAATTGCTTTCACCCGGGCAACTAATTCTCTCGGATTAAAAGGCTTGGTCATGTAATCATCTGCACCAAGTTCCAATCCTAAGATTTTATCGATATCATCTTCACGTGCCGTCAACATAATGATTGCAATTGAACGATGGGTGGACCGTAACCTTCGGCACACCTCAAATCCATCCAGTTCCGGCAGCATGACATCCAAAACTACCAGCGAGGGCTCCAACTGAACAACCATCTCCAATGCTGTCAAGCCGTCATCAGTGGACACGACTTCAAAGCCTTCGCGCTCCAGGTAGAGCCGTGCCAGGGATACAATACTGGCTTCATCATCCACCAGTAATATTAAATCAGTTTTCATTCCTCTTTCGTGCAACAACAACCGGTTTGTTTATCATCATGCTGACAGACCATCGCAACTGCTTCAATTTCCACAGCTGCGCCTTTCGGCAGGGCTGCCACCTGAAAAGCCGACCTGGCAGGTGGTTCCTTGGAGAAAAACTCTGCATACACTGAATTCATCCGTGAAAAATCACCAATATCCCGAAGGAATACCGTTGTCTTTACCACACAATCCAGGCAGGATCCAGCTGCTTCTAGGAATAATTTTAAATTTGTCAGGGCTTGACGGGTTTCAGCTTCCACTCCCCCATCAACCAACGAACCTGTTTCAGGGTCAATGCCCAGTTGTCCTGATGTAAAAACAAAAAGTTTAGCCTTAATGGCTCCGGAATAAGGACCAATCGCTTTTGGTGCTTTGTCAGAAACTACAACCGATCGTTCACCACAATCACAACTCATTGTCTATTCTCCTTTAAATAATGATTACAGTTTATTATTAATTTTAACCCTAATTCTCTTCTACGACACCCTGCATTTTAATTCATTGTAATTTGTTAAAATTGGAGAAGCATTCCCATTCCACAACCTTCTTAATCGTAATTTTGTCATACCAGAAAAATTTTAAATCCTTTGTTCATTTACAAGGGGTGAACATAAAATCATTAACAAAAATGTTCAATCACGATGGATGTTGTTTTGTGGGTGGCAATTGATTTCCATAAATACTTTTTCGAGCATATCCGCCTGGTTAATCCGACTAAAATGTACCTCCACCGCCCTTCTACCGGCGATTCCCATTTCCCGACAACGGTCCGGATCGAGTTGTAAAGCGCGGATTGCCTCCGCCAATGCATCAGCATCTCCCGGCGGAACGAACACACCAGCACCTGCTGATTCTACAACCTGCCTGATTACTCCATCAATTGCCAAAATAACAGCTCGTCCGGCAGCCATATAATCAAAAACCTTATTGGGATAGGTCAGCTTGTACATCTCAATGGGTTTCAGAATGGCAATGGCAGCATCGCATCCTGCCAGGGTGATAGCCATATCTGATTTTGCCACCGAAGGAAGAAAGGTAATATTATTCAAGCCTAAATTTTCAGCCTGTTCCATGAGCTTTGGTTTATCCTTGCCATCCCCCACCAGCACAAAGGCTACCTCCGGATCATTCAATAATAATTTTGCAGCCTTCAAGACCACACCCAAATCATTGGACAAACCATGTGCCCCGGCATACATGACTACAAATTTGCCTTCCAATAGGTGTTCATGCCGCCATCCGGATGCATCCAGTGTTGGATTAAACATATCCGGATTCACGCCATTGACGATTAAATCAATTTTGTCAGCGCCCTGCTTTTTAATATGCTCAATAAAACCTGGGGAATTGACAATCACTCTCTCTGCATGATGGTATAAAAATCTTTCCAGCCACTCGGATAGGGAAATTAATATTTTATTTTTCAAAACACCTACTGCAATGGCAAACGCAGGCCATAAATCCCGTATTTCAAGCACAAAGGGAACATGCTTCAACCATGAGATTAACC
>ERZ1026800.1467-NODE-1467-length-14887-cov-9.417209_pt1 | contig 14887 bp, 11 predicted proteins | sample MGYA00520873_ERZ1026800 | MGnify/ENA primary metagenome ERZ1026800 (study PRJEB33270, sample SAMEA104284475) | anaerobic digester metagenome | biome: Anaerobic digester microbiome; feature: mesophilic sludge digester; material: Anaerobic digester biomass...
AGGAAATTTGAGGAGCACTGCATTTAGTACGAGAGGACCGGTGTGGACGAACCTCTGGTGTACCGGTTGTGATGCCAATTGCATTGCCGGGTAGCCAAGTTCGGTGAGGATAACCGCTGAAAGCATCTAAGCGGGAAGCCAGCTCCGAGATAAGATTTCCCTATAGAGAGGTTGGAGACGACAACCTTGATAGGTTACAGGTGTAAGCGCAGTAATGCGTTGAGCCGAGTAATACTAATCACTCAATTGGCTTTCACCTTTTATTTTACTCTTTGTGCCTTATTTCTCTCCTCACGGAATACTATTGCTGACAGGTATCAGGGTAACATTTTGACTTCTTGACTTCTTGACTTCTTGACTTTTTCTGCCGTTAGCGATGGTGGTTATAGCAGCAAGGATACACCTGTTCCCATTCCGAACACAGCAGTTAAGCTTGTCTGCGCCGATGGTACTGCACGGGCAACTGTGTGGAAGAGTAGGTCGCCGCCATCGCTAACGGCATTTTGCTGATATACGAGATAATAAGCAATCAAGTATTAGGAATAGTTAAGAGCTTAAAAGTCAGGGGATTTGAAGTTTTGAATCTTTAGCTTGACAACTGGTTACTGATTTTGAGAATTGTTACAATGACGATAGGAACTTAGGAGATGGAACAATGAAGATAAACCCCCAAAAGTTAGAAAAATATCTGCGTTATTTCTTTATTCTGTTAACCTGTTTAGTTATCGGTTACAATCTGTATATTAAAGAATGGGAGACATTTTGGTCAGCATTTATGACTTTATTGCTGTTTATATTACCGACGGTTTTAGAGAAAAGGATTGCGATTAGAATTCCTACTTCACTGCAAATTATAATTTTACTATTTATTTTTGCCTCAATGTATTTAGGAGAAATTCATCGCTATTTTTATCGTTTTAACTGGTGGGACAGGATGTTGCATACGGCTTCCGCGGTAATTTTAACTTATTCAGGTTTTATTTTAATTTATTCTATGAATAAGGATTATAAAGTGGATATGAAATTGAGTGCGAAATTTATGGCGCTGTTTAGTTTCTGTTTTGCGATAATGATATGTGCAGTTTGGGAAATTTTTGAATATAGCGTTGATTCTATTTTTGGTGTAAATATGCAAAAAGCACGGAATTTGGAACAGGTCTATGGGATTTTTGATACTCGTTTGGGGGTTAAAGATACGATGAAGGACTTGATTATAGATGCTATTAGTGCCTATGTTGTCTCTTTGATCGGATATTTTCATTTGAAAAGAAAAAAGGATGAGGACTCGGCTTTTTGGGGGTTACATAAACAGTTTATAAAAGATAATCCGGAACTTTTCGGGCTGACAGAAAATGAGGATAAAATAGGTTTGGACTCAACAGTATAAAAGGGATTTTAGGGATTTAATGATTTATAATACAGGAAAAATATACAGATACAGGAAGGGTTAGGCAATATTAAAGAAATCCTGGTTGAGTTTCAAATGTTGGTGTAAAAGCGCCATCGGAGAACTTTTCCCTCGCTTTGAAGGTATCCTTCATTTATCCATTCCTTGGATGACTAACTTGCTTCTTTTACCCGATGGTTTCGTAGTTCACAGACATATAATAAACGCAGCTTTTTCCGGAAGGAAATTAAAAAGACAGAAGCTATGCTTCGTTCATCATTTTGATTTATAAAATTACTTTGTGGACTTAGTATAACTGCCTGTTGCCTAATCACTTATTTAACGCTCCCCTAACACTGCCGTAACGATTCCGTAACACTGCTTTAACTTCGTTAGGGAATCGTTAAAGAAATGTTAATGTAGCATAAAAGATTCAACTCAGCGTGAAATAATGCACTGTCTAAAAAAAGGTAAAGTTCTCGCAAATAGCAAGATAAGTTATGGCAACCTAAAATAAATTTTAATTTTAGACACGATAAATTATGAACAGGCAATAAGAAAATAAGGGAAAGGCAAATTCTTTCTTTGCCACTTACTTTTCTCATTAACATTTTTTCCCTTAAAGTCCAACAGCTATATCCCATAAACTTCTCCGGACTACTTTTTTTGCAGGAATCAACATCAGACAGGAAAATATTTATGCCTTTTAAATGTGAAAACTATATAAGTGATCAACTTGTCCTCTATGAACGGCTTTGTGAAATCAAAACCACTTCTCCTCTGAACTCCTTGCTTGAAATACTCACAAGCCTCTTCTATATCATAACGGGACAACTTAGTTACTGTTCTCTGATTTATTCTCAACTCTAGGACAATTTGGCGCTGACTCTTTGACTGGCGCAGCAGTGACTGAACTTGGTTATACATATTCACTCCTTTCACTTGTGCCTCTTGATCTTCTTATCAGAAGATAGTTTAGTTAATACTTCGACTGGTGCAATCTATAGTTCCGTTTATGGTGCACTTTTAAATTCCGCCGACACTCACCGAGATACAATGGTAATAGCAGAGTATTTAACAGCAATCAGCTATCTGCCATCCATACTTTTAGATGGTTTTTATTTTTAAGTGAAGTGTAGGATCAATATCTCTTAGGGTTTTTTCGCAAATACTCAACTTTTTTATTGACAAGAATCAGTAGATTATTTATCCTATAAATATGCATATCTAATCAGATTGTTTGCTTATATGAGATTTAAAACTCAAAAAAATAATGAACAAACTCAGGTATAAGGAATGATGAAAAAGTATTTGTTTTGCCTATTCTGTCTATTGCTTATTGTAGTCACTTTGATAGGATTACCTTATGAGCAAACAGAGGAATACATCCAAAAGCAAGCAATCCTGAACGAAAGGGCTGCAAGATTCAAAGCCGAAACAGGTTTTGAGGGAGATATCACTTATAATTACCAGTATATGAAGTTCTCCCACATAATCGGAAATTTTAGAGATATAGTTATTACAGCTCCGCAAGATACCGTTTATATGAAGCAGGTCTTTGATCGGGTTCTTGCCAAAGTAAAGCCCTATATCTCTGCACAAGAGGGACAACTTTATAAAGATAAGATAGTACACAATAATTTAGGATCAAGTATTATCTATAGGCAAATGGTTAATGGATACCGGGTTGAAGGTGGTGGATCCTTAAGAATTCATTTTAATTTCGCTATTTCGAAATTCAGTATTACAGATGCCACAGCAGACATAAGTTCTGAGATTGTCCAAGTCAATATCACAGAGGATCAAGCGATAAATGCTGTCTTACAACGCTACGACACTAATGAGGATTTCGATAGAAATCATTGGATGTTCCGTAGGCATATAAAATTAGTTTATGCTCCCATAGAATATGAGTCTGGGGTGGTCGAGTTTAAACTATGCTATCTTGTAAGTTTTGGAGGCGGAGTGAATTATGTTGATCCAACTACTGGAGAGGTCATATACACTAGAAAAATCAAGATTGCAAACGATAACTGCTACGTTACTGGTGACATTTATGAGACAGCATACACAAGTAGTAACATTCTTCAGTTACCTAATAGCACTCTATCAAACATCAAGGTCATGACCGATAATTTTATCGGATATACAGACACTTCTGGGTTTGTAGTGATAAACGACAGCACCTATAGTAACTTATCTATAGAGCTTGAATACGGCCAGATTCTTTCTCTGTGTGAATATCCAAATACTAATCTTATTGTTAAGGCAGACAGCAGTAATATATTTGTAAGTGGCAACACCATCAGGGCACATTTTCCTGATAACCAATGTAACTCAACTAACATTTATTACCATATTTTGGATCAGTTTTTCACGCTTAACAGCATGTCATCCGTTTCCAATTCATTTGGTTGGAAAATAATCAGTAATTCTCAAATAATTGATCTTGGATACTGCGATCCAAGCTGTTGGGAAATTCACATTCGCTACGACATTGGCCAATTCTCTCATGTATCGCGTCATGAGTTAAGCCATGCTTTCATCTATGATAAACTAGAGAATAACTTTTTTCATAATAGTAACAGCGCGCTCCGTGCTATGGATGAAGCATTTGCAGTTTATTTGCCCTGTGCTGTGATTAACTCACATATATATGTCAATGAGTTGAATGGTATCCACGACATTAGGAACTTCTCGGTTTCCAGCGTTCAGTCAAATTACTATCAGAGCGACACACTTAACGAAGACTTTTATACCAGATATTATTGTCGTTACCCATTAGCTTCCGCCTGGTGGGAAATAAAAAATAACATAGGGGAGTTTACCCAGTTTCTTATTGATAGACTTATAATCGATGTTTCACCATCTGATTCCTTGAGATATAAGCCCCGGTATTTCTACAATATCCTCATGAGGAATTCAACAACAGCGAATCAGTTAATAATTGATAAAGCCTATTCAGACAGAGGTCTTCATTTCACACCCCAAGTTATCAGTGCTGGGGTATCCAACCCTCCCAATGGTAGGGATAAGAATATGTTTCGGATAGGTGATCCGGTTTATGTGAAAGTCACAAACTGCCCCCAGAATACTCCTCTTACGGTTTATGTTGTTGAGGATCAGAATTATACTGATGGGATGAATATATCAGCTTTAAATGCAATCATCTGTCAGGTATCTGGTACTTCAGATAATGATGGAGTGTGGTATTCCAGCACTCCTGTAATGACTGCTTCAGATGTAGAAGATTACGACATCCTAGTTGATATTGGCAATAATGGGGTGCTGCATTTTGCCTATAACGGGGCAAATGTCCGGGATGGTTTTGATGGACTAAGTGGTCCCGGTTTCTCTGTTTTTGATGATGGGATTGATGTAGTGTTAGCCCTTGATCTTTCACAGAGTATGGCAGGAGAATGCGTAAACCTTCAACAACTAACGAGAAGATATATAAATACTTTGCTACCTGGGGATAAGATTAATATTTTTAGTTTTAATGAAGGTATTGCTCCGTACTGGAATGGAGGGTTTATAAAGTTATTCTCAACTCCAGGACAATTTGGCGCTGGCTCTTTGACAGGCGCAGCAGTGACTGAACTTGGTTATACATATTCACTCCTTTCACTTGTGCCTCTTGATCTTCTTATCAGAAGATAGTTTAGTTAATACTTTGACTGGTGCAATCTATAGTTCCGTTTCTGGTGCACTTTTAAATTCAGCCGACATTTTGTAAACCTCGGGAATCTTCACCTGAAGCTGCTTCTCGCAGTTATGTTGTCATTGATAAGTATGATGTAAGCTTCTGATTGGGATATCACACAATCGCCAGGATTACACCCGATACCGATGGTTAGCTTACCTGCCGTACAGCGGTATGGTTTCATCCTCAGACCTTCATGCCTAACAATCTGCTCATTGATTCTATCCATCAATTTCGCTTACATTTATGCTCCTTGAAGTTACTAGATCATTGATTCGGAGCAATGAAAGCACATCCCTGTATTCTCATAAATAAGGATGCATAAGGATGCAACATGATTTGGAAAGAAGTTCTTGACATAGAATTGAACAATAATAAAGATTGTTTTAGCTTGGAATTATTGAAAGGCGATACGAATCGAATTATTGGATTTGTCGTATTCTTCTGTCTATTGGTGATAGATTGTTTAGATATTTATCGTATATAGAGGTTAGATTAGATGAAACACTTTGCACAGACAGCTTATTTTATTATTGCTCTGTTTTGCTTTTTTCCCATTGAAAAGTACTATGGTCAGGCATCTCTACAAGAAATTGTGCGATTTGATCTCACAGGTAGTATTGCGGGGATCAGCGCGACAGACCCAGGTGGCGATATAAACGGTGATGGAAGACCTGATTTGGTGTTTGGATACTGGACAATTGGCGATGTTGACGCTGATATCTATATCTATCATAGCATTCCAGATAGCAACGCTGTTCCTGATCAAATCCTAACAAATCCACCCGGGATAAGTGGAGGATTCGGATATAGCCTTGCCTATGCTGGTGATCTGAATGGTGATGGAATAAACGATCTGGTAGTAGGCATAAAGTATTATGGGTGGATTCATCAAGGAGCTATAGCCATTTATTGGGGAGGAACGACTCTTTCTGCACAGCCAGATGTCTTTATTGATGGATATCCTTTTGGCTACACTCAGAGTTGGGATTTGTGTTTTGGACAGAAGCTCATCACTCATTGCGACATCAATGGTGACGGAATAAACGACCTGCTTGTCTATGCTGAAGGACCACAATATGAGAATTGGGGCAATGTTTATGTCTTTTTGGGTGGAACCCCTTTTAGCACAACTCCAGCATTACATATCAGAGGCAGTAATATTTATGAGTACTTGGGAAGATTTATGGATTCCGGTGACATAAATGGCGACGGTTTTGATGACATTATCTTGTGTAGCCAGAGGCGAACACCTCCACCTCCGGATGCGACGGAGGGATATGTCTATGACTTGAAGATATATTCGGGTGGGGTCAATTTGAGTAATGTGCCTGTGTATGAATCTCAGGTGGCTAGTTATGCTAGTGAAAGCTCTATTTCAAGCATGATTGCCAATGGTGATTTAAATGGAGATGGGAAATCCGATATTACAATGCAGCACAATTCCGCTCTAGGGCGAAAATTAAAAATTATGTATGGACAACCTGCGTGGGCTGGACTTACCTCATTTGAAGTTGATTTTAACCTATCAGATGTTTTCTGGCTTCGTTCATACTGTAACCTAATTGATGATCAATACTCTGACTTGTTATTCTACTCGCAATTCATTCCTGGAACGACAGAGAACTATGACTGCATTTGTGTTTTAGAACAAACGAGCCCAACATTAGATTTGAACATAGACTTCTTAAACTCAGATTATAGCGAGACCCACTATTATGGCAGCAGTAGCTATGTACTGGGAGACATGAATCAGGACGGATACAACGAATTTCTGATTTTAGCATTTAACCATTCAAGTACTAGTCTACCCAGCTATGTCAAGATCCTTAGCCAGAGTTACACCGCAATAGATGACGATGTCTTACCAACTTCAGAATTTAGAATGGATTGTTATCCCAATCCTTTCAATGGTGCTATGACAATCTCCCTAACCAAGGATGCTGGTAAGCATAAGATATCAAATCTAAAGATATTTGATGTGAAGGGAAGATTGATATTTGAGGTCGATCTTCCGGGCATTGATTCCTTTACTTGGAACGGGAATGATAGGTTGGGAAATCCCGTAAGCTCAGGAGTTTACATCCTGCAAGCTACGGACTCAAGCAATAAGAAACATCTGGTCAGAATAGTCCGGATGAAATAAACAAATAAGGGAGGATTTATGAAACACCTAATTGCATCACTGATTATTTCAGTGTCTATTTTACTAACACTAAACGCTACAAGTCACTCTGAAGCGTTTAGTATTGGGGATTTGTAGATTCTGTCTAATGAGCGTGGTTTTCAAGAAATCAATTTGTCCGACTATGGAAAAACAGGAATCATTGGCAATTCTGAATTACCTTAGAAAGTAGTTAATTTCATTATCCCGAAAAACCAAGACGCCAGCAATTTATAGTTCCGTTTCTGGTGCACTTTTAAATTCCGGAGACACTCAAAGAGGGAGAAGAAATTTTTCGTCGCCTCTTAGTACATCCTAACTCCTCTTTTCCAAGTGTTGTTCATTTAGTTTGTGAAAGGATTTCTGCAAATAAGGTCAACGAAAATTGTAAATTCTGACACGATAACTGCAAATTCCTTGGAACGGGTTTTGCCATTTAGGATTTAACGCTTGGGGAAAAACGATTTATAAGATGCAAGGTAACTGATTCTTGGATGCATTCTCGGTTTCACTCCTCAGCCAACTTTCAATATTTGTCTTGGATGCTGTTTACCACCATCAGATTTGACAAAGCGATATTTTACTTGACAAATACATTAAAAGTAAATCAAAGAAAAAAAATTACTACTGCATAAGCGAAATTAATTACCAGTTATCAAGGACGAGAGCTTTAGAAAAAATGAAGTTCAGAATTATTAAATGGAGCCCGGGATGAATTTAAATGCTCATCTTCTTGAATACATCAATTATTTCGAATCAGAAAGTGACAAGAATGGCAAAGGGCTAGTTACTCTTAACTCATTGACATATTTGGGGAATGCCGCAAAGGGTGAGTCCTTCATGCGATGCATAAACGGATCTGACCTGATGATAGTAAATTGCCTAGACTGTATTGATTTAGTGAATTTTACTCAGTTAATGAGAGAAATAGAGTTGGTTAGCTTTAGACATCTTCAAGCAATATTTATCTTCATCAATCGTCAGGAACGATTTCAAGAGGGTTTGTGGGCTAAAACTACTTTAAATGGTATCATTCTAATGCTCTTGAAGCAGATTAAAGTAATTGTAGAAGGAGGGGACAAATGTCAAAAGTACAATTAGGTTGGATTGATTTTTCCAAAGAACATCGCAATAAAGTAATCAGCGTAATGCATCTACTCACCGAGCCAGAAGCAATAGATGAGCTAGGAATAGGTATCGTTAGAGATGCTTTTTCCAATATCTTTTTCCCCGGGACTTCGACTATCCAAACCCGAGCTAAGTACTTTCTTATTGTGCCCTATCTCCTTTATAAGCTTGAAGATCAGAAGATAAACACGGCAGACGAGTTCATTAGCAATCTGCATAAACAAGAAACAGATCTGATACCAATTTTGATGAAAGATGGGGAGGAAGGGATAATTGGGTCCTCTGCCGGAGCTGATTTGAAACGAAAACCTTCGGATATTTACTGGAATGGTATCAGTACCTATCGCATATTTACCGGAGAGAGAATGTCACTATATGATTATGCCAAAGTTATATGTACTCTGCAAGCCAGAAAGCATAAACTAAGGGATCAGGGTAGTATCAAAGCCAAAGATGACGAGATTGATGGAGATGATAAAGATGCTGTGTCCGAAGACCTTTTAGGTAGATTCTGGAGTATCCCAGATATTCCTAAACAATGGAAAGACAATCTGAGCATCAAGATTAGCAATCAGGAAGCTGTTTATCTAAAGAATCAGATTGTGTCATCCTGTCCAGATTCTATGCTGACCTATGTTCTAAAGGAAAATGATCTTGATTTCCTAGCCATCAAAGAATTCGACCATATCATAGGTATTCTGGATAGGCTTCCCGATATACTCAAGAATCAATTCTTGCTAGCAAAGCAATTTGCTGATTTCATATATGGCACCCATCTGAGATACAATGTGATACTATCCAAGGGAGAAAGAGATGATGTCCTTGAAAAGTGGGACAGGTGGCATGTAGGTATAATGGATTATGCGAGAATAGATTTGAATCTGATATTCCCTTTTCTTGGTGGAAACATGAAGCTTCACAGCTTTCTGTGTGAATGCCAGCTTGCTATGCAGCAAAACGATATTGAGAAATTGGATCAACTCGTGCTAATAAGAGAAATTGACCTTAAGGGTAAGTCACGCTCAAAACTGAATAATAGAGAAGATTTTGATTATAAAGGGTGGGTAGGCATCAGTAAACTACAATACAGGCTCCCCAATGCCCAGAGGCTGTTAAAAGACATATTTGATGGATTGGGAGCAGCTAATGTTTAAGCCAACCAGTGACCGTTTAGATTACAGCCAGATACTTGCTCCTCCCGCTGGCTATGAAACAGTTTTTGCAGTCGGAACTACCTATTCACTTGACCTGGATGCACTCATCGGAGCATGTATAGCTCTGGGTTTATCAGAAAGCACTGATAGCGCATTAAAGGATAACCCACTCTACCTGCTTGAAGCTCTTAGAAAGACATCCGATAAATTGATTGTCTTTTGTGAGGCTGGTCAGATTAAGGACCCAGGAATATCGAATAAACTACACATCCTTCTGGAAAAGATGGTGGCAGAAATTGTAATGCAGAAAACGGAATCCTTCCATCCTAAGCTTTGGGTGATTAAGTATGAAAATGCAATGAAAGATACTCTTTACCGATGTGTGGTGCTAAGCCGTAATCTGACTTTTGACCGCAGTTGGGATGTATCAGTTTGTATTGAAGGAAAGCCTGTATCTGAATCGAACAGCAATAAAACCAAACCTTTATCTGATTTTCTTATTGCTTTAACAAAACTCGTAAATTGTCACGACATTGATAAGACAAAAATGAAGTCACTATTAAGTCTAAGTTCTGAACTCCTGAATGCGGAATTTCAGCTTGAGAGCAAGATATTTACTGATTTTAGCTTTTGTCCTGTGGGAATCTCCGGTTATAGTAAGGTACAAAGCGGGCTGTTCAAATCATACAACCAAATGCTGATAATCTCACCATTTCTGAGTAATAATATAGTTTCTGAGTTTAATACACTTGCCCTAAGCTCTCCGCAGCCTAATACCCTCATCACCCGTAAAACAGAGTTAGCTAAGCTCAAACCGGAAGCTGTATCCAAATTTAACCTATTTGTTATGAAGGACATAATTATTGATGGAGAAGAAAGTCTTAGTGAAGGTGATAATGATGACAAGCAAAGCCAGGATATACACGCCAAGCTGTATCTAAAGACCAAAAACTCCGATAGTGAGCTATATATGGGCTCCCTGAATGCTACGCACAGTGCTGTTAATGGTAATATAGAGTTCATGCTTAAACTCGTAGGAAAAAGAAGAAATCTGAATATAGAAGCATTCAAGCAAGATATCTTTGGAACAGATGGCAGGAACAATCCATTTGAACAAGTGGAGCTTAAAGACCAAGGTGAAGCGAACCCTGAAGTTGCAGAAAACCTGGATATAATTATCAAAGCAATCTGCAGGTTAAAAAGTAGTGCCAAAGTACTTGAGGCAGGAGACCAGTATTCTGTAGAGTTAACTTTTACAGGTTATCATCAGAATGATAATGTCTTTATATCTCCTTTAATGAAACCGGGCATAGAGCAAAACCTTGCTGCTGCAATCAGGTTTGATAATCTTGATCTGCTACAGTTGTCAGAGTTTTACATTATCCGAGTTATCGGCACAGAAACAAGCATGAAAAGGGTCATCAAGATAAACACCGAGAATATGCCTGATAACAGAGAAAGTATGATAGCCAATAGTATCATAAAGGACAAAAGTGATTTCATCCAATATATCACTTTCATTCTGGGCGATAATTATCTTATTTCTATGCTTGAGAATGCAAATCAGGCAAGATCATTTAAGTTTGACCACCAAGCACCTGTTCCAGCTCTTTATGAAAGGATGCTTAAGACAGCAGCGCATTCTCCAAGTAAACTTGATGAGCTACAACAAATCCTGGAGCTTATAACCGATGATAGTAAAATACCGGACGGCTTTAAAGAATTATATGACTTATTTATAAAAGTGGTAAAGAATGATGCTGGAAAAACTAAAGTTAATTGAATCTACGGTTCTGGATGGATTGAAAGACTTCCAACTGGCAACTGCCAAAAGAGTCTTTGAGCTATACAAACAAGGTCAGAAAAGAGTCTTAGTGGCTGATGAAGTGGGGCTGGGTAAGACCTTGATCGCTAAGGGAGTAATTGCCCAAACAGCGAGATATCATTATGATGAACTAGGAGATAACCTGTTTAAGGTAGTTTATGTATGCTCTAATCAGGTGATAGCTAATCAGAATCTGAATAAGCTGAAAATATGCGAAGATATCACTGTGGATGGGGTCACTGATACTAGGCTCTCTATGCAACACTTGAAGATTTATGAGCAGGAATCTGACAACATAGTACTGAATAGATATATTCAGTTAATACCTCTTACTCCGGCAACATCTTTTTATATGACAAGTGGTGCCGGAACCGTCTATGAGCGGGCGTTAATATACGAGGTCTTAAGCCGAATGGATATGTTCAGAGAATGGTTCCTTGATAATAAATCCCATCTTGTTGAAGTGTTTTGTGCAGACGCAAAAAATAGCTGGAAAGGAGCACAAGACAAATATGCAAGACGTGTAGAGGAATGTAATGCTAAGACAAATGGAAAATATCTTCAAGATATGTCTGTTGAAATCGAAAAGTATGTGCGAAGCACTAAACTGGACGATGAAATTAGGTTAATGTTAAATGAAACAGCCTCACCATACCGTACTATCAACAAATTGAGAAAGATGTTTGCAGAAATTAGTGTAAATCTGCTTATGCCAGACTTGGTAATAATGGATGAGTTTCAGAGGTTCCGGACTTTGATTCAGGAAGATGCTACTAGTGAGGCTGGAATGCTTGCCCATAAATTCTTAAAGGGAAGTAATGTAAAAGTATTGTTGCTCTCAGCTACGCCCTATAAGCTATATTCTACACTTGAGGAAATATATGAAACGGGTAGTGATGATCCATATAAGGAGTTTCTGGAGGTAATGCAGTTTTTACAGCCTCAAAAGTACCTTGAATTTAAAGACCTATGGAGTAACTACTCAATCAAGCTTAGAGAGCTACAACTGGATAAGACCTCGGTTATTGAAGCCAAAAAGAATGCAGAGGCTGCTATGTACCAAGTAGTATGCCGTACTGAGAGAATGGCTGCGATTAAAAACGCAACGCTGATTGATGATACCAAAGCTAAACAAGCAATCAAGATAAACGAAAACGACATAATTGCCTTTTTAGAAGCAGAAGATTTAGTGAAGAGTATATCTGGAATCAATACCGTGCCTGTTGAATATGTAAAATCCTGTCCATACCTGCTCTCATTTTCAAAGCAATACAAGTTCAGAAAAAGCATTGATAACCACTTTCGGCATAACCCACAACTAATAAGTCAAGCTAAGAGAAAGATACTGTGGATAGATAGAAGCAGAATAGAGAAATATAAAGAGATTATCATCCCCAATGCCAGATTGGAGATGCTCAAAGAGATTGCTTTTGAAAACAAATCTGAACTGCTACTCTGGATTCCTCCTTCAATGCCTTATTATGAACCACAGGGAGCATTTAAAGAAGCACAGAACTTCTCAAAAATACTGGTGTTTTCAGCTTGGGAGATGGTTCCCCGAATGATAGCATCACTCATTTCCTATGAGGCAGAACGGCGATCTGTTGGCAAGCTTGTTGCTTTAAATAAAGACAAGAAGAATACGGCATATTCAGCTCCAAATAGCAGACGCTTCCCGGTTGCAAGGCTACATTTTAATATTGAGAATGACATACCGCAATCAATGAGCCTATTCTGTCTGCTTTATCCGTCCCAAACCTTAGCTGATATTTACAATCCTCTCAGTCACATTAACGAAGGTCACGAACTACATATAATAGAAGCTGAACTTCAGAGTGTCATAGAGACAAAGCTTACTAGTTTGACCAATTACCAAACTAACCCCAACAGAGTTGATAAAAGATGGTATTATTTAGCACCTTTGCTCTTTGATAATGTGGACTATGTTGAGAAGTGGCTTGAGTATGGCGAAGAGCTTATCTCTGCCAGTTTAGATGAGGACGAGCAGAAAAGTCAAATGGGTTTTAATGTTCACATTGCAAAATTAAAGGAGTACTACAGAAATCCTTATACTGCTCAACTGGGACTGTTCCCGGAAGACTTGGCTCAAGTTTTGTGTAGAATGGCTTTGGCTTCACCCGCTGTATGTGCTTATCGAGCTTACAGGCAGAATGCACTTTATGCATCTCAATTTGCCAAGGCAATGATTAATCTCTTTAACAGGAATGAAGCGACTGCTATAATAGAGCTCTGCTTCGTGAAAACAAATGAAGATGCATATTGGAAGAATGTGTTGCTTTACTGTAGAGATGGCAATATCCAAGCAATGCTGGATGAATATATTCATATGCTTAGTGAGTCCAATGGCTTAATAGATGATGACAATAGGCCTAGAATAACTCATGCTCTGATTATGAATGCTATGAAGACCAACTCCGTAAGTTATAAAGTAGAAACCTATCGATCTTTCAAAAATAGCATCCTTTATGGCAAGGAAAAGGGCATTTCGCTCAGGTCTCACTTTGCTGTGGGCTTCTATAAAGGCGAAGGCGAAAGAAGTAAGATAGTAAATCGTAAAGAGAGCATTAGAAATTCATTTAACTCTCCATTTAGACCCTTTGTATTGGCTACTACTTCTATCGGGCAGGAGGGATTGGACTTCCATTACTACTGCCGAAAAATTATGCATTGGAATCTTCCTTTAAATCCCGTCGATCTCGAACAAAGAGAAGGTAGAATTGACAGATTCAAATGTCTGGCAATAAGAAAGAACATTGCAGCTAAATATGCGGGAATGATAACATTCAAAACTGATGTATGGACAGAGATGTTTGATAGAGCTAAGCTTGATTATAACTCTAAATATTCTGAATTAGTACCCTTCTGGTGTTTACCAGATGCAACTAGTATAAAGATAGAACGCATTGTCCCATCCTATCCGCTAAGTAAGGATATTGGAAACTATGAAAGACTAATCAAGATACTATCCTTGTACCGATTAACTCTGGGTCAGGCAAGGCAGGAAGAGTTACTTGAGCATATCTTCAAGAACTTTGAGGATGGTGAGGAGCTAAAAGAGCTCTTTATAAACCTAAGTCCCTATTATAAAGAAGTCAAGAATTAAATAAATTAGCCAAAGATACGGTACTTGATAATAATTTCTCTGTGACTAACGATAGTCAGACATCGTCTTAACTACTACATATAGATTGTTGAGTTAGGATGCAGGAGTAGTTACTGTGAATAAAACAATTGACTGATTTTGGGTAGCATAGACCTTTGTTTTCGTATTGTATAGCTTAAAATTTCTTTCTTTAACATAATTAAAGTGAAGGAGATGCCTAGTGTTTGATCAAGCTGTGACTATCTACAATATCAAAGGACAAAGAGTAAAACAACTACTAAACGAGCAAGTAGTTGCTGGAAGATATGCTGTTATGTGGAATGGAACTGATTCAAGCGGCAGAACAGTTAGTTCCGGCCTATACTTTGCAAGGATAGAACAAGGGAATAAACATCGAATTCA
>ERZ1026800.1471-NODE-1471-length-14868-cov-8.724917_pt1 | contig 14868 bp, 10 predicted proteins | sample MGYA00520873_ERZ1026800 | MGnify/ENA primary metagenome ERZ1026800 (study PRJEB33270, sample SAMEA104284475) | anaerobic digester metagenome | biome: Anaerobic digester microbiome; feature: mesophilic sludge digester; material: Anaerobic digester biomass...
ACACATAGAATGAGATATAAGATAGATAACGGTCCTTATAGCGATACTCTGACCTTCTATGTGGGCAATTGTGGTGGAGGAGGCAGCGGTGGGATTTGCCCATGCTGTGGTCGCCCCTATTGAGAGGTGGATCATCCTCTCCATTCTTTAATTAAATGTGGGATATCGTTTTTATCCAAGAGCCTTCCTTTCAAGCGCTCTGGCAGATCCAGACAGCGAATTTTGTGCCCCAGCAACCTTTTTATCCCCTCCCGCCGCTAGCCCCTCCTCATGATACTTGTCTATTCCCTGGGAGGTTCAATCCTCGCCGGCCGCGATGCAAAAAGCCTGCAGGAGTACGCCGATGCCTTAAAAGAGCTAGCAAAAGCGCACCAGATCTACGTCGTGGTGGGCGGGGGCAGGATTGCCCGCGAGTACATCGAGAAGGCCCGCGATCTGGGCGCCTCAGAGATGTTCTGCGACCTCATCGGCATCGGGGCGACAAAGCTCAACTCCGCTCTGCTCATCGCTGCCCTCGGACGAGCTGCCCCCCAGGAGATCCCGGAGACCTATGCCCAGGCTGCTCGCCTGGCTAGCCCCGGCAGGATCGTGGTCATGGGCGGAGTGGCCCCGGGCCAGACCACAGACGCCGTAGCCGCCCTGCTGGCGGAGTATGTGGGCGCGGACCGGCTGATCATCGCCACCTCCGTAGACGGAGTCTACACCGCTGATCCGGAAAAAGATCCTAAAGCGGAGAGGATCGCCAGTATGACCCACGGAGAGCTGTCGAGAATGGCCGCCCAGACGGATATGAAAGCCGGCTCCCGCTCCCCTGTCGATCCCCTGGCGGCCAAGATCATAGAGCGAAGCCGGATTCCCACCACCATCGTCTTCGGAAAAAAAATCGAAAACCTGAAAAAAGGTGCCCTGGGGGGGCACAGTGGAACTGAGATCAGGCAGGAGTGAGGGTTTTGATCAGGTCCGCTGGGGAGACGAATCCCCAGAGGGTGCCGTCCTCTGAGACTACCAGCTGGCCAGAGCCGGTCTTGCCCAGCATCTTGATCGCCTCGTAGATGGTATCCTCGGAGTCGATGGTCAAAAATCCCCGGCTCATGAACTCTCTCGCTTCCTGATCCCCCTTTCCGTCCGCTATCGCCCGGACGATGTCCGTCTGGTTGACCATCCCCGGGGAGCTGTCCTCGACGAGTGCCTCCTGAACGCCGTTGTGCACCAGAATGCGCGCTGCCTCCTGCATGGAAGCTCCAGGGGGAATGCGCACTGCGCGACGGGCGATCTTCTTGATGGCCAACTTGGGCACGGATATCATCGCGTCCACGTGGATCATCAGCCGGCTCATGGTGTCATCCCTGCCCCGGACGGTGCCCCGAATGTAGAGCTTGTTGACGGGAGTGGGTCCCACTTCTACCTCATCGCCCACATTGAAGTCTCTGATGTTGCCGATGATTCGGATCACGCCATCGCATAGCTGAGTGTGCATCACCTTGTTGAATATGATCTCGCTGGCGGTGGTTCCCTCCATTAGCACGCCATTCCTGAGAACGGGTACGGTCACCACATCCCCCGTGGCCTCGACATTGAGCGCCTCATAGGCGGATCCTGTGGCCCTGTAGCCCCCCTTGGGGCCAGGCACCCCCTCCACCAGATTGAGGGCTTTCAGGGATTGCATCTGATTTCGGATGGTTCCCGGATTGCGGTCTATAAGCTCGGCGATCTCTTCGCCCTTAACTGCTCTTCCTTCAACACGATAGATGTTGATCAGCGCGGTTAGTATATCTCTTTGAACAGGTGTCAAATCCATGGTTAGATCAAGATTGTTCATGATTAATGTCCTATATAGATCTATTGATTGTAGGGGACTTATGAAAATTCCGTTTAATTTTAATCCTGCTCATGTTCCTCCTTGAACAGTTAAAATCTTGTTTAATGGCAGAAAAATTGTTTTATTTCCTCATAGGGCATATCTTCTTCCCTTTGTGCGGAAATCGTCCCATTCGCTGCCAGATTCTCTTCATCGGTTCTTTCATAATGTTGCCCCAGGACTCCGGGTAGCAGGAGCAGGGATAGACCTCTCCTGAGGGAGTTACATGCATCCAGCTTCTGGCCGCAAAGCAGCCAAAGCGTCGATAGGCGTCGGGAACGGAGAAGATCCTGGGCGCTCCCCTGGAGGAGACGAATTCCGCCAGATGGGCGTGCTCCGCAGAGGTCAGGGCCAGGCCCTCGCGACCGGACCAGCGGCCAGTGGATACCACCTCGAATAGTGTCAGCTCATGCGCTCCTGTGCTTCTGGCCAGCTGGTGAAACCTCTCCAGATGGCAGAGGTTTTCCCGGCGAACTACGACATAAAGGTCAACCAACAGTCCAGCCAGAAGGGCATTTTTCACCGCCTGCATCGCCTCGGAGAAGACGCCCTCCCTTCCCCGCATGGCATCGTGCTCCTCAGCCAGGGGGCTGTCCAGGCTGACATTGACCGCATAAAGGCCAGCATCTTTTAGCCGCTCTGCCAGGGAGAGGGTAAATCCCGCTCCAGAGGTGAAGAGGGTGGATATGGCTCTGTCGTCCACATGTCTCACCAGCTCCGGCAGTTCTCGATATAGGGTCGGCTCTCCCCCATCGAATATCACCAGGGAGGTTCCCATGTCCAGAACCTGGCTTATGAGGTCTTGGACTGCGTTCGGATCGAGGCACAGCCGGTTTCCGGAGTTGGGCAGGGCGCAATGCGAGCAGCGGTTAGGGCATTCCTCGGTGATGGAGATTGTCACCTGGTCCGGGGTGCGCAGGCCCATGAGAGCCCGGATGCGACTATTTGCCAGCCGGTCAAATGCTTTGCCTGGCAGGGGAGGAATCCAGGTTGATAGGGAGAGCTGCTCTGTTCCTGCCCGCACCGCCAGCTGGCCATCGAAAAGCTCCATGCTGGATCTGATAGCGGGCAAGCTGGCAAGTGGTCCTGTAACCCTGATCTTCACCCGATCCCCCTCCAGCCTGGCATCCGCCCGGACCAGAGGGCTGCGATAAAGGGGATAGGACCTGTCCGTGATGGTGTCGGAACTCGGTTCTGGATCGACCTGGGCGGGATTCATCCTCGCTTTCCTCAATAGACATCGTGGGGGTCAAAGACCTTCTCTCCCACCACCCGGCCATCAATGGTGCGATAAAAGCAGGATCTATAACCGGTATGGCAGGCACCGCCCTCCTGCTCGATCAGGAGCAGTATGGCGTCCTCATCGCAGTCCACTCTTATCTCCCTGACAAGCTGAAAGTGGCCGGATGACTCCCCTTTAAGCCAGAGCTTATTTCGCGATCTGGACCAGTAATGAGCCTTGCCGGTCTCTTGGGTCTTGGCCAGAGCCTCATCGTTCATATAGGCCAGCATCAGCACCTCTCCTGTCCTCCAGTCCTGGGCGATGGCCGGAATCAACCTCTCGTTCATACAGAAAAATTATAGCGGATATTTCCTATAAGGGCCTTGCCCAGAAAGAAGGGAAGACATTTTTCATATGAGAGTGAACGGAGAATTATGAGCTGCATCACCTGCAAGGGCCGGGGAGAGTGCGGCCAGCCGGTCTGCCCCATAGTCCGCCGGCTGGAGGAGCTGGTATCCCTCCCCAAGATCGGCAGTCGCATGGAGGGATTCACCCCACCGGAGGTCTTCGTGGGCCGATTCGGCTATCCCCTGGTCAGAGCTGGGCCCGTCCTCCCATCTGCCCGGGCCGAAGAGCTGCCTCATCTGGGGATGAACATGGATGAGATCATCTCTGCCCGCATGGGGATGGTCCGTTCCGAGACCAAGGTTCGGGTAATGGAGGCAGACGAGCCTGGAAGGCTTCTGGAGGCCTGCCAGCAGATCGCTATGTCCTCTGCCCCGGTGGGAGCGGAGGTCTCCTTCATCAAACCGCCCCGGAGAAGGCTACAGTTCGATGGCGTCCTCTCCCCCACCGGTCCATCCGGGGAGCTGGCTAAGATGGAGATCACCACCAATCCCCTAATCCCCCGCAAGGTGGACCAGATCGTCCTGGACCGGGGTGCTCCGGCGGATGTGGCAATCGCGGAGCTTTACTCTGCAGGCATAGATATCGATCACCTCTCCCGACTGCTCTCTATAGGCTTGCTGGGCAATAAGAGGCGGCTTGTCCCAACCCGCTGGTCCATAACGGCATCTGACGACATGATCGGCAAGAGCCTGAAGGATGTGGTTCTTGATTTTCCCGAGGTTAAAGGCTACCATTTGTTCTCTGGGGAGGAACTGGGAAACCACTTTGAAGTCCTCCTTTTTCCCCGGCCCTTCAGCTTCGAGCTGATTGAGATCTGGCGGCCTCATTCCCTCTGGGCGGAGGAGGGATTTATAGGCCGGGATGGGGAGGACGCCCGTCCCAAAAAGGGCTACAGCCCTCTGGCCGGCGGTTACTATGCCGCTCGGCTCGCCGTGCTGGAGCATCTCTCTCGCTGGGGTCGGCAGGCAGGGGTGCTGGCGATAAGGGAGATCTCAGAGGACTACAGGATACCTCTAGGGGTCTGGGTGGTGAGGGAGGTGGCGCGAAAGGCGATGAGCTCAGATCCCACGCGCTTTGACGCCCTCTCCTCCGCTCGAGAGGTGATGGCTGGCCGGCTGCATACCCCTGAAGTCTCCTGGCTCAAAAAGGCGGAGCTTCTGACAGGATCAACGCAAAAGAGGCTGAACGAGTTCTAGCCCGATAAGATGAAAAGAGGCTCTTCGCTGAATTATGTGGATGAGTTCAGGCTGAGAATATGGCCTCTGTTCCTCTGTATCTCTGTGGTTGGGTCAGAGCATAGCGGCTTTCCACAGAGGCGAAAAGATGCAGAGAATTTGCGATTCAAGTTTACCCCTACCAGATAGCGCGGAGCCTGAAAAGAATGCTGATCAAAGTATGTAATGAGGAGGGAGGCAAAAGTCAGGCTTTCGGGTGGGAAAGAAATGAGATTCGACCTTTGCCATTAGTTATATACGGCAATTGCCGAGATATAAGTGTTTCGGTACATATTCTTTTATTATAAGATGATCTTGTTCAAACAGGCTTGCACAAAGAGCTTCAATGAGATCCTCGATCTAAAAAAAACGGAAAAATGCCGGGATCCAGGGGGTCTGGATGATTCGGATATTCAAATGATTTAGAAGGTGACGCCCGTTCAGGGCGTTCATCTCAATCCAGAGAGGATCTTTTTCATCACCTCAGCAGCCAGGACCACCACCAGTCCGGTTGTCAGGATCAGAATCCAGCTCTCGGATGTAAGCGGCCTGGTCTCGAATATGAACTGCATGAAGGGGATGTAGACCACCGCCAGTATGGCCAGAATTGAGGCCGCAATTCCCATGAGCAGGGTCTTGTTCCCCAGGGGATTCATCCTGAAGACGGACTCCTGCAAAGAGCGGCTGCTGTAGGCATTGTAAACCGTGAAAAAGCCCAGGCCCACGAATGCCACCGTCCGGGCATAGCTCAGATCGGGATTCGATTGTAGGGTTATTATGTACATCCCCAGGGTTCCAGCTACAATGGCGGCAGCGATTCCCAGGGTGTAGATCATCAGGGGCCGGGAGGGCATCGATTCTTTTGGATCGCGGGGCTTCCGTTTCATGATATCGGAGTGAGAGGGCTCCAGGGCCAGGCCGATGGCGGGAAACTCCTCTGCCACCACGTTGATCCACAGGATCTGGGCGGCAAGAAGGGGGAGGGGAAATCCCAGGGCAACGGCGAAGAAGATGGTGGCCAGCTCGGCAAAGCTGACAGAGAGCAGATAGGAGGTGCCTTTTCTGATATTGTCGAAGATCCTCCTCCCCTCTTCTATGGCGCTGACGATGGTGGCGAAGTTATCATCGGCGATGACCATATCCGAGGCCTCTTTGGTGACCTCGGTGCCCGTCCTGCCCATGGCTACGCCGATATCGGCAGCAGTCAGAGCAGGGGCGTCGTTCACTCCGTCCCCGGTCATGGCTACGATGTGGCCTCTTGCTTTCAGGGCCTCCACTATGCGGACCTTGTGCTCAGCGGTGACCCTGGCAAATACTGATACGTCATCTATGTGCTCACGCAGATCCTCGGAGCTCATCCGATCGAGCTGGACTCCTTCGATTACCTCTCCGTTGCCTATCCCCAGCTCCTTGCCGATGGCCCTGGCGGTCAGGCGGTGGTCTCCGGTGATCATGACCGTTCTTATGCCTGCCATCTTGCTGACTCTTATCGCCTCAGGAACCTCCTTTCTCGGTGGGTCCATCATGCCAGTCAGGCCGGCGAAGATCAGCCCGGACTCTATGCAATCCACTTCAACCGGGTCGTTGTTCGATATGGGCTTCCAGGCGAGGGCCAGGACCCGGAGGGCGTTCTCTGCCATATCGTCTGCGTCTGCCAGGATCGATCTTCTATCCTCCTCCGTCAGGGTCTTCGTCCCATTGGGGGTCGTGGTCTTTGTGCAGTGGCTCAGCACCACCTCTGGAGCGCCTTTCATGGAGACTATATAGCCCTCTTTATGAACCTCGTCCACAGTGGTCATCCTCATGCGCTCGGAGTCAAAGGGATACTCAATGAACCTGCTGCTGCTATCTTTTATCTTATCGAGAATCCCTGCTTTTTTGGCTGCCACGATAAGCGCTCCCTCCGTAGGATCGCCCACCACCCTCCAGCCGCCATTGGCCCTCTCTATGGCAGAGTTGTTGGCATGCACTCCAATCTTGAGAATCCTCGCCAGGTCCTCTTCTGTGGGCTCGAGCTTTGCTCCCTGGGATATGAACTGGCCGGATGGATCGTATCCTGCCCCCGTGACCTCGATCTTTCTGTAGGTGCGGATCTCACGAAGGGTCATCTCTCCTGTGGTCAGAGTACCGGTCTTATCGGTGCAGATCACCGTGGTCGAGCCCAGGGTCTCCACTTCGGGAAGCCTTCTGATGATGGCGTTCTTCTTTGCCATGGCCTGGGTTCCAAAGGCCAGGGCCAGTGTGACTATGAAGGGAAGGGCTTCAGGGATGCCGGCTACTGCCAGAGCGATGGAGGCGATGAGGGCATCTATGACCGGCAACCCCCGGCTGAACATGAGGATGAAGACGATCGCCGATATCACCATCACTAAAAGGGCCTGCCTTTTCGCCAGCTGCTGGAGCTTGATCTTGAGAGGCGGCTCGGCCTGCTCCTGCTTCATCAGGCCTGAGATCCTTCCTAGCTCTGTGCCGAGACCGGTGGCGGTGACTATTGCCCGACAGTTGCCCTGAGATATGATGGTCCCCATGAAGACCATATTCTTCCTGTCTGCCAGCGCTATATCCTCGGGCAGGGTCTGGGCCAACTTTTCCACCGGCATGGACTCTCCGGTTAAAGAGGACTCGATGACCTGAAGGGAGGTCACCTCCAGGATGCGGCCGTCGGCTGGCACCTTATCCCCCGCCTCCAGGAAGACCACGTCCCCTGGAACAAGGTCTGCAGCAGGTATGGTGCTCATCTGACCGTCTCTGATCACATCCGCCTCTGGGGCCACCATCTCCCTCAGCGCCTCCATAGCCTTCTCTGCCTTGTACTCCTGGACGAAGCCGATGATGGCAACTAAAACGACGATCCCCAAGATGACATAGGCATTGGTGGTCTCTCCGGCGATAAAAGAGATGATAGCGGCAAAGATCAGCACCAGGACCATGTAGTCTTTGAACTTGCCTATGAATATTTTCAATGGTGAGGGTTTGGTAGGGCTTTCAAGCTGATTGGGGCCGTGCTGGGAGAGCCTTTCTTTTGCCTGCGTCGAGCTTATGCCTTTTTGGTCGGAATCCAGCTTGGATAAGACCTCTTCCGTTGTCATCGTGTGCCAGTTCACAGTTTTTCAGACCCCTATCGCATTGGGATAAAGTGGAGTCCGTCAATTGTAGAAATACTTAACGCTGATTCCTATGAAATTCTGAGGCTGTTCCCTTCAAGCCTGTTTCCATATAGGCCCTCTTCGATATCTGCAAATCATCTCTTGGCTCAAAACTTCTATTCATTTTGTCTTCCTTGATCGGATGTGCCGTTCGACAAGTTTATGTATCATCAGTCTAACCGAAAAAACGTGCCTCTGAATACAATACAGGTCCCAATTATCGATCATAGAACCATGCTCTCAGAGCAGAAGGGGCGTGCTTTGGGAGTCTATAGCCACACAGTCTTTTCTTTCTTTTAAGGGCAACTGGCAGTTGCCCCGAAAATCAATCAGAGCAGGGATGATACTATGCCATCAGATTTATCAGAAAACGAGTATCTTGTGCTGAAAGCGATATCAGAAGGACTTTCAGATCCAGGGAGCGTTGCCCACGAGCAGCAGATGAAGATCGAGACGGCCCGAGCGGCAGCCGATCTACTGGCAGAGCAGGGCCTGATCCAGGTGCATAAGTCAGTGGATGAGACTTTTTCCCTCACCGATGAGGGAGCTGCATATGCCAGGGAGGGCCTGCCAGAGAGAAGGCTCCTTCTATCTTTAGGAGGGGGTATGCCCATGTCCGAGATGAAGGACCCTGCCCTCAAGATCGGCCTGGGCTGGCTGCGTAAGAAGGGCTGGGCGACGATCGAAGGGGGATTGATCAAACCCCTAAAAGACGCTGACAAGGGCGAGGATGAGCTGATCCTGGAGGCTTTAAGAGATGGAGTCAGCTCCAATCCCAAATGGGACGAGAAGGCCCTCGCTGCTTTGAAAAGCCGGGGGCTTGTCACCTCCAGCAAGAGCAAAGAGTGGCGCTACATCATCACCGAATCCGGCCGCCTGGCAATAACAAAGCTCGAGCCAAAGCGTTCCGGCACAAAGAAAGAGGTACTGGATATGCCTGCTCTCACTGCTGAGATGATAAAATCGGGGGAGTGGCAGGATGATGTGGACGGTTTATATCTGGGCTACAGAGGCTCAGTCTATCGCCCTCGCCCCTATGACGTCTCTCTCCCTGCCGATCGGATTTTTCCGGGAAAAAGGCATCCCTACCAGCGACTGATCGATAACATGCGGGAGATCATGCTGGAGATGGGATTTGTCGAGATCAAGGGGCCGATCGTTCAGACCAGCTTCTGGAACTTCGATGCCCTCTTCCAGCCCCAGGACCATCCGGCCAGGGAGATGCAGGACACCTTCTATCTGAACAGCCAGGGGGATATCCCCGATTACGCCCGGATCAAAGAGATGCATGAATGTGGCGGCAGCGTAGGGTCTACCGGATGGGGAGGCTGCTGGAGTCCGGAGGTGGCCCGGCAGGAGGTGTTGCGTACCCATACCACCGGAGTGACGATCAAATACCTGGCAGAGCATCCCCGGCCGCCGGTCAAGGCCTTCGGAATCGATCGGGTCTACCGGCGGGAGGCTATAGACTCCACCCATACCCCGGAGTTCGAGCAGCTGGAGGGAATAGTGATGGACGAGAGCGTGAGCTTCTGCCATCTCCTGGGCATCTTGAAGGAGTTTTATGGAAAGATGGGATTTGAGGAGGTGCGCTTCCGCCCGGGCTACTTCCCCTACACTGAGCCTTCAGTCGAGCCCGAGGTCTATATCGACGGCCTGGGATGGGTGGAGCTGGGTGGAGCAGGTGTTTTCAGAAAGGAGGTTACAGCCCCATTCGGCATCGATCATCCCGTTTTGGCCTGGGGCCTGGGAGTCTCCAGGGTGGCCATGCTAAGGCTGGGGCTGAAGGACCTCCGGCTGCTTTATCAATCGGATATCGAATGGCTACGCCAGACGCCGGTTTCCATCAAGCTGTGAGGAGTATACCATGCCCGTTGTCAGACTTTATTATCAGGATATGGAGAGGCTGATTGGCGCCTCTCGAGAGACGATCATGAGCAGGCTGGCCATGATGGGTGCAGACATAGGAAAGAGAGCGGAAGAGGAGTATGTGGATGTGGAGTTCTTCCCCGACCGGCCGGACCTCTATAGCTCGGAGGGGGTGGCCAGAGCGATGCAAGGATTCCTGGGGATCAAGACCGATCTAGTCAGCTACAGCGTCTCCCCCGGTCCTGTCGTCGTTCAGGTGGAGGAATCAATAAAATCGGTGCGCCCTCTGATCGGCTGTGCAGTGGTGCGGGGTCTCGAGTTCACCGATGAGGCCATCGAGTCCCTGATGGGGCTGCAAGAGGATCTGCACTGGGGCCTGGGCAGGAACCGGCGGAAGGTGGCCATAGGAGTGCACGACATATCCAGGGTACGGCCACCCTTCCGCTACTTCGGCGAGAGCCCTCAACGCAGGTTTGTCCCTCTGGACTATAGCGAGGAGATGACCATGGAGGAGATCCTGCATAATCACCCCAAAGGAAAGGATTACGGCCATATCCTGAAGGACTGTCCGGTCTATCCACTGATCGTGGATGCAGATGATCGGGTTTTATCCTTCCCGCCGATCATCAATGGCGAGCTGACCAGCGTCACCGAGGAGACGGAGGATCTCTTCATCGATGTCACCGGGACCGACCCTGTGGTCCACAAGGCCCTGAACATCGTGGTCACCTCTCTGGCGGAGCGGGGAGGGAAAATAGAGAGCGTTCTGGTCAAGAGGAGCGAGGGCGACTTTCTCAGCCCGGATCTGTCGCCCGCCAGCTGGAAGGTGAGAACTGAGGAGGCCAACCGGCTGATAGGATTTGATCTGACGGGAGCAGAGCTGGCTGAATGCCTGAAGAGGATGCGCTTTGGAGCCGTCACCGCCGGCGAGGAGATGGATGATATCGTGGTGGTGCAGGTCCCGGCCTACCGGGCGGATATAATGCACTCCTGGGACATCTTCGAGGATGCGGCCAAGGCATATGGCTACGACAATCTGGAAGCCCGGCTTCCCCAGACGGTGACCGTGGGCCGGGCCCATTCTTCTGAAGTGCGCAAGGGAGAGATCAGGGAGATCATGGCCGGCCTCGGGTATCTGGAGACCATGCCCTTCACCCTGACCAATGAGTTGGTGCACTTCCAGTGGATGCGCCGATCTGCTGCTCCGGAGGCGGCGGGAGCGGTGCGGGTGCTGCACCCCATAAGCGAGCTGCATACCATCCTCCGTACCTCGCTTCTCAGCTCCCTTCTGGAGATCTTCGCCCTCAATCAGCATCATCCTCTTCCCCAGAGGATATTCGCTGCCGGGGATGTGGTGAAAGACAAGAAGACCAGGATGAATCTGGCTGCTGCATCCATTCACAGCGGGGCGAATTATTCAGAGATCAGGTCGGTTGTGGATGCCGTCTTGAGGGAGATGGACCTCGAGGCGGATATCGTTCCCACCAAGGACAGAGCTTTTATGCCGGGAAGGGGGGCGGACCTCTTCGCAGAAGGCAAGAGGATCGGCTGCTTTGGAGAGCTGCACCCCCTGCTCTTGCGCAGCTTCGGCCTGGAGCAGCCCGCGGTAGGTCTGGAGATCGAGTGGGGAGAGCTGGAGCAATAGGTGGCTCTCCTCATCTTCCTCCTCCTCCTCTCCTTTTCCAGAAGATCTAAAACAAGAATATAAATGGTACGATATTATTATCTTATCATAATCCGAGCGTCTGATTTATCTTGATAGAGCGGCAATAGGTGAATTGGAAATGCAAAACGGCGGCTTTATTCTTATTGTCCGCCCGAAGGAAAGGTCGTGCCATGAAGGTCAGAGAATTGATGAGCTATCCCATTGTCACCGTGCCCCCCGAGGCCATGGTGCTGGATGCCATAAAGGTGATGGCCGCGCAGAAGAAGGGCAGCGTTCTGGTGGCAAAAGAGCGCCTCCTCAAGGAGTGTCTGGGAATCGTCACCACCAGCCAGATCTTCCTGGAGGTGTTTGCCAGGGGGCTGGACCCGGCCAGGGTCAGGGTCTCTGATATCATGACTCCAGCTCCACTGATCACCATCGATCTTGATGATTCCACCCAGAAGGCGGCGGAGCTGATGATTGAGCATAAGATCAGAAGGCTGCCGGTGATGAAGGATGGGGCCCTGGTGGGCATCGTCACCAGCAAGGATCTGCTGGCCTGCGTGAGATGAGGTATGGGGCAGAATCCACGATTCTCTTGGGGCGGTTTGCTGCTGCCGCAACGCAGATTTTAAATAGTCTTAGGTAAAGCTTCGAGGGTCAGAGTCGAGGTCGCCTAGCTTGGTATGGCGCAGGTTTGCTAAACCTGTTCCGCTCCGCGGATCGTGGGTTCGAATCCCACCCTCGGCGCTATGTTACCTGTTTTTAGCTTGGTGCAAAAATTTTGGGCTACATGTATGTAACCTATGCCGCTTTATGGGATATTCGATTTGACCATGCCGATCGCGTAAAGAATTACCAGCTAGCTTTAATGCAATTGTGCCATTGCATTGAAGATAGTAGTCTCCGAAAGAGCACTATTGATTCAACTTGAATGAAGTAGAGATCATATAGATATTAGATCTGGTCCTTCTTTCCGACACTAATTATCAGCCACTTCAACTGACCAGTCGTCTGCGGTCATACCAATAGTCTCAAGTGCCTGATAGCAGAGGCGCTGGGTAGATCTCGCTGACAAATGATCTACTTCTACGAAAGCACCATTCTTAAGCTTCCTTGGTGATCTGAATCTCTTTTCATCAAATCCGATGAAACCTGGGAAATATTTGATAAGTTCAGCAAATTTTTCAGGTTCGTACTCGGCTATGATATTCATGGTTGCTTCAAGCACATCTCTCCACGAATTGACCTGAATTTCTTGTCCTAAGCACTTCAATATTTTTGGTGTTCTTCCGGTGAGCGGACTTTTCTCGACAGTCTGTTTCTCCTCGTTTCCGAAATACGGCCAAATTTCTAAAGCTCTATTTGCTAAGAATTCAGCGCGATCTTCGATTTCAGCTTGTTTCCATGAATCTATATCTTTAAAATATTTATTCATCTCTAGATGGCTCTGGCCGTAGTAATCTTTCTTCGCTCTGAAATCGCCATTCGATATTTCGGGATTATATGCTGTTAATGTCAAATTTCCTATAGTGTGCAGTAACAATTCATGTGCCTTTTCCCAATCATCTCCTAGATGGTCTTTCCAACTATCTGTTAAAGTTTGTGGCATTACGTGTTCAATCTCCAAGCCATTGAAATCAATCTTCTCTTTATGGTCATAAGATTCCTCAATTTTCTCAAGAATCAATTTTGACTTTGTAGCACGGTCTCCTGCACCATAAAGTTTTGCATCTTTAATTCTTTCTTTAAATTCATTATCCTTGGGGTATGTTTTATTTTGCAGAAGTGTTTTCATTCCCTCAACATAATTTGCAAATACACCGCTTTGTATCTGATTATTGAGGGGGGAAAATATTTTATTTAGTTGGTTTGTGGGGATATTACATATAAATCTTCTAATTAAGAAGTTCTCCAGCGTTTTTAATATCTCAATAAAATCTGAGGATGTAATCTCGCCTAGATTATATTTATTATAGCAATTTAGTAAGAAAGGATATATTGTTGTTATCTGAAGCCGATTCAATCTAGACAAAGCGAGTCTTATAACCACATTTCCTTCTTTCTCGGGACGGGTAATTTTTTCATAATAGGTGGAAAATTTTCTGAGATCTTCTAACCATCCTATTACATCTCCTTTGCTTGTTATATCTTTTAGGACAAAATATACATCACTTTCTCTTACTTTGTATCCATCTTTCATTATGTAATGTCTTATAAATTCAGTCAGATCTAATGAATCCTGCATGGGTTTCCAATATTCTGAATAAATTCTTTCTTGATCTTTTATATGTATACGCATGAAGAAATAATTTCTTATTAAGTCTGCTTGTGAGAGGGCTAATCCTTTTGCATTAAGGCTTTCAAAAACCAAATAGGGATTATCATTTCGCTCAAGCAATATGCTTATGACAGATAAGTGATTTGTCATTAGCTTTTTAAGATCTTCTTCTTCTAGACCACTCTGTCTAAGCTTTCTATCAAAGAATTTATATGCAGCTATTATTTGATTTTGCCCATCAAATATCCTATCTTTTACAAGTCTCTCAAAAAAATCCCGATCAACTTGAGTTGGCAGCAATTTGAAATAATCGGTTTCTTCTTTATATTGGTTTACAAGCAGCGTATTTTGAATTTCTTCAGCTAATCTACTTTTTTTCTCGTCATTTTTGCCTAATGCACTATCTCGCAATAATGATAATATTATGAATATAGTTGTTAATCGCTGCTGCCCATCTATGAGAAGGTACTTTGTAACTCCTTCAGGTACGGAAGTTGTAGGCATAGTTACTATAGATCCCATGAAGTGAGTTCTTAGATCTGTTTCTTTGGATTGGTCCATCTCTTCAGATAGGTCCATCAGATCGTCCCATAGTCTGCTCCATTGATCTTTATCCCAACTATATGGTCGCTGAAATAAGGGAACTACATATTGTTTTGTGCCTTCAAGAATCGGCTGGAGCTTTGTTTCATTGGCGTTCATTTAGATCGTCTCGTAGAATTTTTATTTCATTTTTTTTGGTTCACGACGCACTCATATATATAATCATATCTTTTCCTCATCACCTAGCTTGACTCCCAAAATTAGGTTACTATGACTGCTTCCCGCCATATTCACCAAGAAAAATTTCTCAATGCACTTTTTGCATAAATGTACAAATAAATTGAAAAACTTGACTGTGGCGGAGGAATCAGACCGTCATAATTCAATGTCCTGCTTGGATGACCGGATAATTTAAGGTCTGCCTTGCCAGAAGCATCCATCAGTGCAGAACTGGTGAATGAGAACTCATTAAAGATAAATATAACTCAAAATTAAACGTCTGAACCATTTATTTATATGTTATTGCTCCCCATTTAGAAAAATATGCATCACTAGCCCGCTTTGCCCGCGCTTTTACTCCTCACACTCCTCCTCTGCGGGAAGGGCATTAGGCAGGAAGTCCTCTACACCATTTCCTCTTATGTTCTCTGCATCATACCCTGTCCTCTTGGAGACCCTGGAT
>ERZ1026800.1475-NODE-1475-length-14847-cov-3.857133_pt1 | contig 14847 bp, 13 predicted proteins | sample MGYA00520873_ERZ1026800 | MGnify/ENA primary metagenome ERZ1026800 (study PRJEB33270, sample SAMEA104284475) | anaerobic digester metagenome | biome: Anaerobic digester microbiome; feature: mesophilic sludge digester; material: Anaerobic digester biomass...
GTTAAGGAAATTAAAAGTTTTTTATCAAACTGAAGTTGTTATAATCTGACTAAGGAGTGTAATGATCCAAATTATTGCCGATACCACTTGCGGAATCCCTGTGGAGAAATTGAAAGCCCAAGGAATACATGTGCTCCCTCAAATCATTATTTTTGGGGAGACAACCTATCACGATGACTATGAGCTCGATACGCAAACTTTTATGGAAAAGCTCTTAGCCTCCAAAGAACTTCCAAAAACTGCTGCCCCGCCCCCCACACTCTACGCACCAATCTACGAAAGCATCCTCTCAGCAGGGGACATTGCTTTAGTGATTGCGCCTTCCCAAAAGTTGAGCGGGACATTTCGCAGCGCCAGCGTCGCTGCCGAGGAGTTTCATTCGGAAGACATTCACATCATTGATACTAAGAGTATTGCCGGCGGCTTAGGCTCGATGGTGCTCCAAGCGAAGCAATGGGCAGATGAGGGCATGGATATCCATAGCTTACTGCAGAACTTGGAATCTATGATGGCACGCGAGCGGGTTTATTTTATGGTTGATACTTTAGATTACTTATATAAAGGCGGTCGTATCGGTGGGGCTTCACGCCTGATAGGCAGCATGCTGCAGATCAAGCCAATCCTTACCTTCATTGATGGTCAAATTGAACCCTTTGATAAAGTGCGTACTGCCCGCCAGGCGCTTGCAAATATTGTGGAAATGGATATCGAAATCTGCAAAGGTAACCCTGGCGCACATCTAACGATCAGTCACGGCGGTGCAGAATCCCAAGCCAAACTGCTGGCTGCCGAGCTGCAGGATAAATTAGACCTTCCAGATATCCCTATCTACACCTGCCCACCAGCCATTGTGGTGCACGCCGGTCCCGGGGTCATCTCCACGAGCTGCTTTGTAAAACCGAACTAAGCGAAAAAAGCCAGTGCTCCGCAATTCACACTGGCTTTTTTTATTGCTTGTCGAAAACAAGATTTAATCTCAAGCCCACAAGCTTGGGTGGTTCTTTTTTATTGAGGTGTAATCCCTTTGACCAATGATAATGTGGTCAAGGAGGTGTACATCAAGCAGCTTACCAGCCTCGACAACAGCGCGGGTGAGATTGACGTCTTCAGGGCTTTCGCTGCTATCCCCTGAAGGATGGTTGTGCACCACAATGATAGCGTAGGCACTATTGCGGATGGCACGGGCGAAAACCTCACCTATACGCACAGTGGAAGTATCCTGCGAACCGCGATACAGCCGATCGATGCCAAGCACATGATTGCGCACATTGAGCCACAGTACCCACAATTCTTCTTGCTCTTTACCCCGCAGCTCCAGCCCAACCAGCTTGACCACATCTTCTGGGCTGCGGATGATCAGTTGTTCTTCTGGATTGTCCTTGGCTAAGCGGTTGCCTAGCTCTACGGCAGCTTTGATGCGCGCAGCTTTAGCCAACCCCACGCCGGGTATCTCTTGAATATTTGCAATATCTGCTTTATGAATCCCAGTAAATCCGCCCAATTCCTTTAAGATCTGATTTCCCAAATCGATGGCATTTTTACCGCTCATGCCGCTGCCCAATAAAACCGCTAAAAGCTCGCCATCGCTCAGCGCTTGCGCCCCTTCGCTAATCAACCGCTCCCGCGGTCGATTCTCTTCACGCAAATCGGAGATTCGCAGATGGCTTGCTTTTTGGCTCATGCCCCTATTTTACTCTGCCAGGGATGAAAATGTGGTGATGAAATTCTTTCAGAATCCCTTATAGAATAATTGCTCTTATTGGCTGATGAGAATCGGGAGAGAAGTTTCCTTCAAAAGCGTATCAATTTCAGAGCCGAAGATGCGATCAAAAATTGAGTCTCCGCTATAGCCGCCCATGACAATCATGGTTGCAGTCACATTCGCAGCGGTTTCCAAGATAGCCTCCACAATCGGTTCGTCTCGCTTAATCACGTATTCGAAGTCTAAATTTAGCTTTCGCAGATAAGTTTTTGCATAGCTTATCTCAGTTTCTAACATCTCTGTGTCTTCATCAAGCGTAAAAAGAGCTAACCGAGTTCCCCAACGGGCAGCATAATACGCCCCAATAAACAAAGCTTCTTTACTTTTTGCGCTACCGTTATAAACAATCAACATTTTCTCAGGTGGAAGAACCTTCTCTTTGACCAACAACACCGGGCGTCTTGCATTACGCAGAATGGATGTAATCCCTGATGTCAGCCGGTCGATCAACCCACCCGGAGGAAAGTTCAAGCGTAGTACCAGCAAGTCACTAAGCAAGCTATGCTCAGAAATACGGCTGGTGATATCCCCTTTCACGATGAGAAGTTTCCCTTCGATTCCAACCTCTTTTAAGCGCTGCTCAAAACGGACTTCCATTTTGTGATGGGTTTCCTCATCAATGCGATCTTCTGGGTGGATCACATGCAAGCCGCGAATATGTCCATTAGCGCAGTGGTTGATTAAAATCGCTTCTTCTAAGGCGTTCCAGGTCTCGTCGTGGTCGCCTATCGCAACCAATATATCTCTAAATAAGCAATCATCTTGCATACGGGAGTACAAATAAGCATTGATCGCCTCAGCTGGTTGAACTGAAAAGACAGTTTCCTCAAAGTGCTGCTCCCCACGGCTGCTCAGAGGTTTGACCAGCTTGCCTTCGTGCATAGCCATATATTCAGCAGCATGTTCAGTGCTAATCGGGATGCCGAGTGCCTCCTGCAACAAGGTTTGCTGGTCCAACACCCACAAGTACAGATCAGTCACAGTCATATCTTTGAATTCATTGCGCAGCCCAGAAGATTCAATCGTTTTCACAACGGGCAGGTAAACCTTTTCATACCAATCCCGGACTGCTTCTTCGTAACCAATTTCGCGTTGCTGTTCAATGCCCATATAGTACCGGTGAACAGCAATGTGCTCCTCAAGCAGCGGATAATTTTCCACATAGTTAAGACTGAAATCAACACCCGGTAAGATTTGGTCCAGCCTGGTGTTATTAAGGAATTCCACATACTTGGATTTGAGGATAAGTTCTTCTGGAGTAATAGAGGATGAGATGGGCACACGCGTTTTAAACTCAGTAACATACGCTTCGATTTCGTCCATGCCCATTTGCTTGGCGATTGAAACACGATGATTGCCATCTAAAACAAAGTAGGCATCTCCAACCTTATAAAGGTGTACCGGCGGAACCCCAGGAGAAGCCGGACTCGTCATCGCAGTTTTTACCTGAGCCCATCGATGGATATCCCCATCCCTCAAAGGTAAGAAATCGCTCGTAAAATCATCAGCACGCCCAACACTGCCAATAATGTCTTTGAGTTTTACATTCTGCAAACCGATATCGGTACGGCTGACAGCCTGCAGGGTGCTCGAAATCTTATCATAGGGCAAAAGGTTGAGCGATTTTCCCTGAATGCTCGCCCAAAACCGTTGCATCGCTGCCTTAGAGCGCGCTCGTCTAAAATCATTTAGGGCTTGATGGTATGTGGTTAAATCGTCTACCATAGAAAAACCTCAATTAGTTATAGGACGTTTAATTTTATCATGCTATAATTTCGTCAGTGGAAGGTACACCAAGTTACCCTTTTCTAATACGGCTAATTTTCAGGAGTAATTAACTTAACCAATTCTGGTACCTTCATTGCGGAATTATTGGAGCCAATGTCAACGAATAATCTTCCACCCATCGATTATCTGATCGTAGGGCATGTTACCCAGGACTTAATCGATGACCATTCCTGGCGCTTAGGTGGCACAGCCAGCTATGCCGGCTTGACTGCAGCTGCACTCGGGCACCAGGTTGGTGTCCTCACCAGCTGTTCACCAGAGCTCGACCTGGCTGCGCTCAAAGATATACAAGTAAGCATGATTCCTTCTGAGCACAATACGACTTTTCGCAACCTGCAAACGGAAACCGGTCGGCAACAGCTGCTTTTTCACCGCGCTCAACCCCTCACCGCCGAGATGGTTCCCGAAGCTTGGCGTAATGCCTCCATTGTGCATTTGGGTCCCGTGGCTGATGAAGTCGACCCGCAAATTTACACTGCATTTTCACCCAGTTTGCTCTGCCTCACGCCTCAAGGGTGGTTAAGACAAGCGGACAATATGGGGCAAGTATCCAAGCGGAAATGGCTTTACAGCCAAGAGCTCCTGCAAGCTGCCGATGCCGTAGTTCTGAGCCTTGAGGATCTGGATGGCGACGAAGCTGAGGTAGAAACGCTAGCTGAAGTTTGTTCGCTTTTAGTCATCACAGAAAATGCCCAAGGCGCTCGGGTTTATTGGAACGGCGATGCCCGCCGCTTTCCCGCGCCAAAAGTAAAGCTGGAAGATGATACAGGTGCTGGAGATATTTTTGCGGCGTGCTTTTTTCACCGGCTGTACAAAACGAATGATCCATGGGAAGCTGCGCGTTTTGCTGTGCAAATCGCTGCCTGGTCGGTCACCCGCCGGCACTTAGAGAGCATCCCGCGCCCGCAGGAAATTTACCAAGCCCAAGTACAGGTTATTTGAGAAACAATTATGGGTAGAGTCTATTCCATCGTTAACCAGAAAGGCGGGGTCGGCAAAACGACAACCAGCATCAACTTAGGGGCATACTTAGGCAAGTTCGGTCAAAAAGTTCTGCTGGTGGATCTTGATCCCCAAGCAAATGCAACCTCCTGTTTGGGCCTTGATAAAAACAGCATAGAAAGAGGCACCTATGAGGTTTTAATTGGTGCTCAACCCACTCAAGAAAATATTCTCTATAACCCTCACTACAGCCTTTCGCTGCTCCCTTCTTCACCCAATCTTTCTGGAGCTGACATCGAATTAATCGACCTGCCCGAACGTGAATCGCAATTACGCAAGGTTATAGACCCATTACGCAACCGCTACGACTACATCTTGATTGACTGCCCACCTTCCTTGGGTTTGTTGACGCTGAATGGCTTGATGGCTGCCTTTGACGGCGTGATCATCCCCGTCCAGTGTGAATATTTAGCCTTGGAGGGCTTAGGTCAATTGACTAAAACACTCACGCGAGTGCGGCAAAACCTCTTTCCCGCATTGAGCATCAAAGGGGTGTTGCTAACCATGTTTGATGGGCGGACAAACCTTTCAGCTGATGTGATGCGGGAAGTTCAACGAGCCTTTCCTAACCTTGTATTTAATACCTTCATTCCCCGCAGCATACGTTTAGCTGAAGCACCTTCTTTTGGGATGCCCATTTCCGTCTATGCGCCTGAATCTAACGGCGCCAAAGCCTACCAAGCCTTAGCAGTCGAGCTGCTGGCTTCGAATGGAACTCATATTAACCTGGGAGAGGAGTAACAATGGCACGAAAAAGTGGACTCGGGAAAGGATTGGATGCTCTCATTCCTGAATGGAAGCAAGAGACCCTCTCCTCGAATGCAAACCAGGTAGTTCAAATTTCTATCGACAAAATTAAGCCTAACCCCATGCAGCCTCGCAAGGTTTTTGATGCCGAAAGCTTGCAAGATTTAGCGAATTCCATTAAAGAGTATGGCATTTTGCAACCGCTAATTCTGGTGCAAACGGAGGATGCCGATACATACAACCTCATTGCTGGAGAACGGCGCTGGCGCGCAGCGCGTTTAGCGGGCTTGAGTGAGGTGCCTGCGATCGTGCGCACCGCAACCCACCAGGAGCAGTTAGAGTACTCGATTATCGAAAACATTCAGCGCGAGGACCTGAATGCTCTCGAACGCGCTAGAGCATATCAATTACTCGTCGATGAATTCTCCTTGACGCATGAGGAAATTGCCCAGCGCGTGGGCAAAAGCCGCGCTGCAGTAACAAATACGTTGCGCTTGCTCAATTTGCCGGAAAGCGCCCAACAGGCTTTGCTGGAAGATAAAATCAGCGAGGGGCATGCCCGAGCTTTGCTCAGCCTAAATTCTACCCAAGCTATCAATGCTGCCTTAGAAACCGTATTGAACCTTGGGCTAAATGTGCGTCAAACCGAACTGCTGGTGAGCAAGCTGCAGGGTAAACCAGAAACCCATACCCCCGAACGGTCTAAACCAGCAGAAATCATCGCTTTGGAAGAGCGTTTACGTCAGCACTTTCATACGAAAGTAGCTGTTCAGCCTGGAAAAAAAGGTGGCAGCATCACTATCTATTACTATTCCGATGAGGAACTCAATCAATTCTTGGATCAAGTTGGCATCAATGACTGAAAATATTCTATTGCAAAACGGACGCTTTTATACCGGTTTTTCCCCTTCAACTCAGCTGCAAGCCATGCTCATTTGCGATGGGCGCATTCACAGCCTTGGCGCTGAAGAAAGCCTTGACCCAAACCTCAGGCGTAACAGCCGCCGAATTGACATGCAAGGGCAAACTGTCTGGCCTGGGTTGACGGATTCCCATTTACATTTTGCCAGCCTCTCTTACCGCTTGGCAGCCGTGGATTGCGAAACCGATTCACTCGCAGAGTGCTTGCACAGAGTGCAGCACGCAGCCCAAACTTTACCTGAGGATGCCTGGATCATCGGTTTTGGTTGGAATCACAACGCTTGGCAGCCAGCGCGTTATGGCACGGCACAGGAACTTGATGCTGTTTGCGCAGGCAGACCTGCAGTGCTTTATGCAAAATCCTTTCACGCTTCCTGGGTCAATTCAGCTGCCCTGCGCCTCGCGGGGCTTACCGACGCTTCAGTTGACCCGCCCGGAGGTAAGTTGCTGCGCAATGCAGATGGCACGCTCAGCGGCATCCTGCTCGAAAATGCGATGGCATTAGTTGATCGGGTCATCCCACCTTTAAAAGACATTCATTTTCAAGAACTGCTCAAGCAAGCGCAAACGCATTTACTTTCGATGGGCATTACCAGCGTGCACGATTTTGATGGTCTGGATTGCTTAGAAGCTTTGCAATCCTTAGAAGCTAATGGTGAACTCCGAATGAGAGTGTGCAAAAACTTCCCTGGCACTCAAATAGAAAAAGTTGCGCAACTCGGATTGAAAAGCGGCACTGGCAGCGAACACTTGCGTTTAGGCTGGCTAAAACTGTTTGCTGACGGTGCCTTGGGTCCACAGACTGCAGCTATGCTTGCGCCTTACGAAGGTTCAACGTCGCAAGGCATCCTGCTCATGGATGCTGACGCAGTCTACGAGCAAGGCGTACGTGCTGCTGCTCTGGGTTTGCCCTTAGCTATCCATGCAATCGGCGACGCGGCTGTTAGGGCGGTTCTCGACGGCTTTGAACGCTTACGAGACTATGAAAGTGCACAGCATCTGCCACACCTGCCCCACCGCATTGAGCATGCCCAATTAGTTTCCCCCGAAGATCTACCACGGTTTCAAGCTTTGAATATTATCGCTTCGGTGCAACCTATCCACGCAACTTCCGATATGGAAATGGCAGAAAAGTATTGGGGGCTGCGCTGCGCAAATGCCTATGCTTACGCATCTCTTCAAAAACAGGGCGCCGTACTGATAGCTGGCTCAGACGCTCCGGTTGAATCCGCGAACCCATTCTGGGGGTTACATGCCGCAGTAACTCGCCAGCGCCCAAATGGCGTACCCGGACCTGATGGTTGGCATCCAGAGCAGCGTCTCAGCTTATCTGATGCGCTGGCAGCTTATACCTTCAACCCTGCCCGGGTATGCGGCTTAGGCAACTCTTATGGCAAAATTGCCCCAGGAAACCCTGCTGACCTGATTGTTCTCCCTCGCGATCCATTCTCGATCCATCCTTCTGAGCTTTGGCAAATTCAACCAGATATGACGCTTATCGATGGACAGATTGTCTTCCAGCGCTGATGATCTAAAGCTGAAGAAATCTCGCACTTAATTAGGCTATCAGAGTAAAATTTCCGCGTGTCAGAAGAGATCGTACGAGTCAATCCAAAAATAAAAGCGGGCAGCTTCATCCAAGCTGGGCATTTATCTTTCCAACATTTGGATTGGGTTTCTCCATATCTGCGCTTAGAACAGCCAGGCTGCTTAGCTCTCATTGCAGATGATGAAATTAAAGCCCTGATCTCTATCGAGCCGGAAAACCCGCCTGTAGCTTGGATCCGCTTGTTTGTGTGCCTACGGGATGGGCGCCATGCGCATTACTTTTCCCAACTATTGCAAAAATCTCTTCCCTATCTAAAGTCTGAGGGCGTCACTCAACTCTATACACTTGCACTGGCTGATTGGACGGAGGCTCTTTTTGCAGCCAATGGTTTCACCATTAATACACAAATCATCACGCTCATGCGGGAAATAGACATTGAATCAGCACAAATTAGCACACCGGCTGGATTCTTTATCCGTCCAATGACAGCCCGAGACTTAGACGCTGTGCAGACACTCGACGAACAAGCCTTCCCGCCTGCCTGGCAGATGAACCGCCTTAGCCTGCAGCACGCTTATCAGGATTCGAACTATAGTACGGTTGCGGTAGCTTCCGGGCACATCGTCGGCTACCAAATAAGCACATCCACTTTGAGCTTTGCTCACCTCGCCCGCTTAGCCGTTGCTCCCGAAGCCCAACACCAGCACCTTGGCAGGGCATTGGTCCAAAATGTGTTTATGGACTGCTTAGAAAAAGGTATTACCACGCTAAGCGTAAACACCCAAAGCGACAATGCTACTTCACTGAAGTTTTATCAAAGCTTAGGTTTCCAGCAGGAAGGGAAGTTAATCCCAGTTTATTGCAAAGACCTCTAAAAACCACTTTTTTACACACCTTCTAACTAAAACTTTACATCTCCCCTTAGTTATGGCAAAATCAGGCATCATTATATAAGTGCGGAGTTCATGAATATGCCCAAGACAAATACCCAAAGAGAAAAAATACGCAGTCAACGCAAAGCTGCTTCGCGAAAAACTACAATCACCATCATCATCGCCGTCGCCGCTATTGCCGTGATTGTTTTTGGAGTCCAAATGCTGCTCGACCAGCCAGCAGAAACAAGTAAAATGCCCAATCAAGACGGATTTGCGCTTGGTGACCCGAATGCCCCCGTTAAAGTGGAGGAATTTTCAGACTTCCGCTGCAGCCATTGTAAAGACTTCTCAGAAAATATGGAGCCGGATTTCATCGAACAATATGTCAATACAGGTAAAGTCTATCTGAAATTTTACAATTTTCCTTTCTTAGCTGAAGACTCAACCGCAGCAGCCGAAGCAGCTTACTGTGCAGCTGATCAAAATGCTTTTTGGCAGTATAAAACCCAACTCTTCACCTATAACACCTATGCTGGAGCGTATACCGAATCGAATCTCATTGATTATGCCAAAAAAGTGGGTTTGGACGTTGAGGCTTTCAAGCAATGTTTACAGTCCGACGAACACCTTGATGATGTCGCAGCAGATAAAGTTTACGCCACCACTTTAGGAGTGAGCGCTACGCCCGTCTTTTCTGTAAATGGCACGTTGGTGTACTCTAACGAATTAATTGCCACCGTTGAAGCCGCTTTAGCTTCGGCGAGTGAGTGAAGCGCGATTACAAGCTAAACGCAAAACCCCGCAGATACCTCTGTAGGGTTTTTCTTTTGTTTGGTATCAAATTACCACACCAAAGGCATTGAGCGCTAAAACAATTGCAATCGCAATAAATAATGCCGGTAAAAAGCTCCCTGTGCGGATTTTTTTGATCTCCAACAAGTTGCTGATCGCAATGCCTGCTAATATCACCCCACCCACCGCGCTCATCTCATTGACAACAGCCGTACTAAAGCCCTGACCAATCCATTGCGCCAACAGACTGATAGCTCCCTGATAAATGAGCACGATTGCTGCCGAAAATAGCACTCCCACACCCAATGTTGAGGCAAATGCCATTGCAGCTAAACCATCTAAGACTGCTTTGACCGCTAACATCTGAAAATCTCCACTGATGCCATCTTGTATAGAGCCTAAAATTGCCATCGGTCCAATGCAAAAAAGCAGCGAAGCTGTCACAAAGCCATCGACGAAGCGCTTCGCGTTGGAACTCAACGCTTGATCAGAACGGTTAACTTTCGCTTGTAGGGTTTTGCCTAAGTGCTCCAGCCCATCTTCAATTTTCAGCCATTCGCCTAAGATCGTCCCTAAGACCAAACTAGCCAAAGGGATGAGGATATTTGCAGTCTCCCCAAACATGCGGATGCCATAAGCTAAAGTAAATAACCCCATCGCAGAGACGAGTGTCTCTCGGAATTTAGTTGGAATGCGGCTGCCAGCCAAAAGCCCAAGGAGCCCGCCTAGTAAAATCGTAGCAACATTCAACAATGTCCCGATCATGTCAGCCTACTGATTTTAGCCTGCGGATGACTTTGATAACTCTGCAATTTCGAGGGAAAAGCACACTGACGATAGTCTGTTGAGGTAAGTGAGAATTGTATCGCTCACATTGCCGCCATGTTGTGCCAACCAAACCGCCTCGCGCTCCGATCGTCGTACTACTGCACGTGCGACATCCAAAGCCGCAGCAGCAGGTGTTTCACCCGGGAGGATAAATTCGTTAGGTAAAGGATATTCTGCTTTTAGTTGTGCTAATTCCTGCTCCAAGCGGTTTAATGCGTCTTCGAGCTCTTGCGGGGTGTTTTTATGTTTCCAACCAGCAATTACTGCCATAATAAGCGAGAGTACTTGCTGACAAGAGGAAATGAGATCTTTTTTTGCCTGATCGGAAAGGAAAGCTTTGGCTAAACCCAAACTTGCATTAGCCTCATCGATTGCCCCCAGTACACGCAACCGCGCATCAGCTTTAGAAACACCTGCTTCATGAATAAGCTCCGTATAGCCAGGTTTTTTTTGATATTGTGCAGCCATCGGCACCTCCCACAAATTTACTCTGCCGTTGGAGTTATCTCAGGTGTTGCTCTCCCGGATAAGATGTACCAAGTAGCAATATCCTTCAACCTATCGCTGGGGTCGTATATTGGGCCAACGGTCACCCCATAAACTGTGTTACGGACACCATAATTGTATACCGGGTAAAACAGCGGCAGCGAAGGGAGCTCCTCGTGAAATAAAATCTGGAAGTTGCGGTAAAGTTTGGTGCGGAGCTCATAATCGTTTGTAACTCGAGCCTGCTCAAGGTATTCACTCGCAGCGCGATTACTCCATTGAGAATAGTTCTGCCCTCCCTGAGCTTGAGACTGCGCCCAGAACGGATAAGGGTCGGGGTCCGGTGTTCCAGAAAGGTCAATATCCACAAGTGCCGCATCATAATCGTGTGCTTCTAAGCGAGCAACCACTTGATCGTGCGGTTCCACAAGCAAATCTACTGAAATGCCAACAGCTTCCCAGCCTTGTTTGATTTGTTCTGCAATTTGCTGATGCAGTGTATCTTGCGGAACCAACAATACCAAACGAACTTCCACACCTTCGCTTGTTACCATGACTCCAGCCTCATTACGCGTAATCCCTAAAGCTGCGATACGTTGAGCTGCCGAATCTGGGTCGTACCCGTAGCTGCCGAGGTCTGGGTAGTATGCCCAATTACCCGGCAAGATTGGTCCATTTGCCAAGATCCCTTGACCCAGCAGCAAGTTATCCAAAATTGCCTGCCGATTGATCGATAGCATCAGCGCCTGGCGGAACTCAGCTTGTTGTAAGAACGGTTTGGCAGGGTTTTTCAGATTGAGGAATACAATGCTCAAGCGCGGCATTCGGCTGGAATAAAGTTTTAGGGTTGGTTCCGCTAAGACTTCCGGCAAGATGTCATTGGAAATTGCAGATATACCATCGACTTCGCCCGCCTGATACGCTGCCCAAGCCTGCGCTTCTGACGGGTAGTATTGGAAAACGACTTCATCGATATAAGGTCGACCACCGTAAAAATCTGCATTGGCAACGAGATCTACACCGGTCACCACCCCATCCTCGACGAGGAACTTACTAAATTTATACGGTCCGCTCCCCACAGGAGCCAAATTAAAGGGATGATCAACGAGTTGATCCACGCTTAAATTGCCCAAAAGATGCACCGGCAGCACCTGAAAACTGAGGTAATCTAAAAATGGCGCAAAGGCTTCGGGTAAGGCAAACTCGATCACTGTATCCGAAACGACATCCACCTGAATTTCCGACCAAAACTTGCGAAGGTCTTCAGGGATGAGCTGATGCTCACTTTTCATGAGCGAGACGGTAAATGCTACATCCTGCGCGGTCACTGGGGTGCCGTCGTGCCAATAAGCATTTTGCCTTAGGCTGAAGGTAAAACGCGTGCCATCGCTGGTGTAGCTCCAAGTTTCAGCTAAATCAGGTTGAGGTAAACCATTGGCATCGAACTTTACGAGACTGCTGAAAATCAGCCTGTCCACGTCCTGGTCGGGCTGATTGTAGCGATCGAGGATTGGGTTGAAGCGCAAGAAGTTGCCAACTAATGCCTCAGTGTAAATACCACCGGAAATGGGGCTGATGGTACTCTCAACTTCTGGTGCGGTGCTGCCTTGCTGCAGCAGGAGCAAAAGTCCAACGACCAAGCCAGTGATCAAAATAATGAGTAGCTGCCAGCGAAACTTTTTCATGGTTTAAAAAAAGACAACCCCCAAAAGTGGCGAGTTGTCTTTAACCTCCGTTTGATGTTTCTGAAGGACCTTAAGGTTATCCAAAAAACGCTTATCCAGTAATAACGACGCTGATCAAAGCTAAGATGACAAAAAGTACAGCCATCCCAATGGTGATAAAAAACAAAATCCGGTCAACACCACGGCGTTTGGTATAGACACCGCCGGTATCTCCGCCTGAAAGGCTGCCCAAGCCGATACCCTTACTCTGGAGCAAGATACTCGCGATAAGAGCTATTGAGGTAATAATAATTGCAATGTTAATAGGTGTGTTCAACGCATCCTCCAAATATGAAAACAAATAACTTTCTGGCGAGTATTATACTTTAACCAGCAGTTTCGTCAACCAAAATATCACACCCAAGCATGGATAAAATTTTGCCATGTTTTTTTATGCGTATTTCAGCCTTAATTACCTGAAGTCATTTAAAATAATTGCCTTTTATACGGTATACTTGAGCGGTAAAAATTAATTATCGGAGGAAAATGTGGATCCCATCTTAACTGGTTTGCTCAAACCTAAAAGTATCGCAATTATCGGCGCTTCGACCAATCCAACCAAAATTGGATACAAGGTCGTGCTAAATCTTATTGAAAGTCAATATAAAGGCGGAATATATCCCGTTAACCCGTCAGCCACTGAAATTCTTGGCTTAAAGTGTTACCCTACCGTGAATGACATCCCCTACGTCGTGGATGCAGCCGTCATCACCGTTCCCGCCAAGGGCGTGCTCGAAGTTACCAAGCAATGCGGCGAAAAAGGGGTGAAAGGCTTGATCATCATTACCTCAGGCTTCGGTGAAGTAGGAGAAGTCGAGCTCGAGCGCGAAATCGTTAGAGTGGCAAGGTCCTACGGAATGCGCGTTCTCGGTCCAAATATCGTGGGCACGCTCTCGAACTCCGATCACATGAACGCTTCCTTTGCGCCATTCTTGCCTTTACCTGGTAAGGCATCGCTCGTCTCGCAAAGTGGTGCTTTGCTCATTGCTATGGATGCAGCTACCTACACCCGCCGTGTCGGCTTTGATAAGATGATTTCCATCGGGAATATGTCCGATGTTGATTTTGCCGAGCTAATTCGCTATTTATCAGAAGACCCCGATACCAGCTGCATTACGCTTTACGTAGAAGGATTACATGACGGTCGCGAATTTATCAACGCAGCCCGTGCCTGCAAGAAGCCCATTATCATGCTGAAAGCCGGCGTTTCGGAGCATGGTGCGGCTGCAGCTGCTTCCCATACTGGCTCCTTAGCCGGTGCAGCCAAAGTCTATAGCGCCGCAATGGAACAAGCTGGCATCACTCAAGCCACTGATCTGAACGACCTTTTCGATAGCACTTTAGCGCTCTCTCTCCAGCCAACAATGAAAGGCGACAACCTCTTGATCCTGACTAACGGTGGTGGTGTTGGCGTCTTGGCAACTGATGCAGCTGAAAAATACGGTTTACCGCTCAAATTTGCGCCAGCCGAAGTGCAGGAAGAAATGAAAAAGCACATGCCTGATTTCGGCTCCGCCAAAAACCCAGTAGATATGACCGGTATGGCTGGCAACGATTGGTATTACGAGACCACTAAGAGTGCTTTTGCCCACCCATGGGTTGATGGCTTGGTTGTGCTCTACTGCCAGACCGCCATTACCAATCCCGCCGAGATCGCTGAAGCCATCCACCGCGGAATCAAAGACGCTGGCGTGACCGATAAACCGGTAACGATTTCCTTCGTCGGTGGTGAAGAGTGCGATAAGGCTATGGAATGGTTAGTTGAACAAGGGCTGCCAGCTTATAATGCACCTGATTTAGCTGTAAAATCCATAATCAACCTTCGTAAACAGCAACAGATTTCTGAAATCAACAATAATGGTTCTTACGACCCCGGCAAAATCGATTCGGAAAAAGCACGTGCCATCATTGCCGCAACGCGTAAAGCCGGACGGGACGCATTAACCGAGATCGAAGCCAAGCAGGTTTTCAAGTGTTATGGTTTGCCAGTAACTGCAACTGATCTAGCCACTTCCGAAGAGGAAGCAGTGGAACTTGCCGAGAAGATCGGCTTCCCAATCGTGATGAAAATTGTATCTGCAGATATTTTGCACAAATCTGATGCTGGCGGCGTGAAAGTCAACATCAAAAACACTGATCAGGTACGCGAAGCTTATCGCACCATTCTCGAAAATGCCCGTAATTACAAACCCGATGCCCTGATCGAAGGTATCGCCGTGCAGGAGATGGCACCTTGGGCGACCGAGGTAATTATCGGCTCGATCAACGATAAAACTTTCGGACCAACGGTCATGTTTGGTTTAGGCGGCATCTTTGTGGAGGTTCTGAAGGATGTGGTCTTCCGCGTCGCCCCAATTTCGGTTGAAGAAGCCC
>ERZ1026800.1479-NODE-1479-length-14816-cov-9.280210_pt1 | contig 14816 bp, 9 predicted proteins | sample MGYA00520873_ERZ1026800 | MGnify/ENA primary metagenome ERZ1026800 (study PRJEB33270, sample SAMEA104284475) | anaerobic digester metagenome | biome: Anaerobic digester microbiome; feature: mesophilic sludge digester; material: Anaerobic digester biomass | place...
AGAATCTGCCTTTCCCCCTCTGGAGTGATCCCAGATGCCACCAGAACAGCCGCATCTCGCACTTGCCCTGCTTCACGAACCTTCTCATAACGAGCATCCACGTAGAGATAGCTGATCTCTCCCAAAGCTCTTTCACGCCATTCTTGTAGCACTCCGTCCAGCTGTGCAGTTGCCCGGCTAACCTGTTCAGAAGAAATCTCAACCCCGCATAGCTGTTCAGTGATGGCTTTCACCTTACGGGTAGACACTCCCTGAACGTACATCTCAGCCAGGGTGATCGTGAGCGCTCTTTCACTCCTCAGTCCTTTCTCCAAAGCTGAAGGATAAAAACCACCTTCTCTGACTTGAGGCACTGCAAAGGTGATCTCACCCATGCGGGTCTTCACGGTCTTGGGCTTGAAGCCATTTGCATGTCCCTTGCGATCCTCAGTGCGCTCATAATGTTCAGCCTGCAGGTATTTTGACCTTTCTACCTGCATGGCATTGTTGATCAGCACTCGCATCAGCTCCGGGATTGCTTCAAGCCCTTTTTCTGCTATTTCGTCTGCAAAGGTATAATCATTTTGGTGAGTCATTTTGTTCTCCTTGTATGGTTTAGTCACCTTAAGGATACTTCTGACTCACCGCTTTTGTTAAGGTTCAACAATTTACAGAAAATATGTTACACCAACTAGGGGGACAAAAATAATTGTATAAATGCTTAGCAATTCGGACTTTTTCGTATTTAGTTTTTATCACCAATGCTATAATAATTAGATTGAATGTAATGACAATCCACAGCCCAATAATGCTTATCCTTTTTGAGATGGATTAGATGACGCTTCACATCAAAACTGTCACTTTAAAATTGGTTCATTAGATCAGAGAATACAGATCTGATTAATTTCCAATAAAGATTTACCATAGCGTCTTTAGGGGTGATGGTCAACATTAATCACATTACTAAACTGCGACAAGTATTTATGACCATACTCATTATCCCAAATTACAACAAAGAGTATAAAAATGCCGTCATTTATCGATTTATTTAGCGGATGTGGGGGTTTCAGCCTTGGTCTCCGTTGGGCTGGATTTCAAGAAAAAGCTGCCATAGATTTTAATCCTGAAGCCATGAGTGTTTTCAGATGTAATTTTCCTGAAATGACTAAGGTGGCATTAGAAGAAGATTTGCAAAAATACCAGCCCTCAGATCTCGAACGACTTATCGGAACGAAGGAAATTGATGTAATTGTTGGAGGACCACCGTGCCAAGGTTTCAGTACTGTGAGGCAAAGAGATGGTTCAAACTCCGGAGACCGAATTATTGATGATGATCGCAGAGAGCTATATCAACATTTTCTAAAATTCGTGAAATACTTCAACCCAAAGATGTTTGTTATGGAAAATGTTTTAGGAATACGGTCTGCTGCTGGTGGTCGGTTTTTTAATCGGGTTCAGTCAGAAGCTCGCGAATTAGGTTATCGCGTTCATGGAGAAATCATCAGAGCTTGGGAGTATGGTGTCCCACAAAAAAGAGAACGCCAATTAATCATTGGAACACAACTAGATTTACCTTTGTTTAGTGTCAGCCTCTATATGCCCCCAACTCATGGTGAAAAATCATCAAATTCAGAACCTATTGTTACTTTATGGGAAGCAATCGGTGATTTGCCAAAAATTAAAGCCGGTATGGGGTCGGAAGTTGCAGATTATGATCTTGAAAAACGCGAAAAGCATTTACGAAAATTTTCGCAAAGGTATACGATTGATGTTCTTGAAATTGAAAAATCAGAAAAATTGACCGCTCACCGCGCCAGACCTCATAGTAAGCGAGATTTGAGAGATTTTGACCGCCTTTTAGAAGGAGAAACAAGTGCTCACGCAATTGCCAGAGGCGTTCAAATGGAATTTCCATATAACAAAGATACCTTTAAAGATCGGTACACCAAGCAACATCGTAAACACCTTTGTTCAACGATTGTTGCACATTTAAGTAAAGACGGTTTGATGTTTATTCATCCAACCCAGAACCGATCTCTAACCCCTAGAGAAGCTGCACGAATCCAAAGTTTTCCAGATTGGTTTCAATTTCCTGTAGCTCGAACACACCAATTTCGACTCATAGGTAATGCCGTACCGCCATTAGTTGGTAAGGCAGTGGGATTGGGAATCATAAAATGGTTTGATGAAATTACGAATCAAAACGAATTAACGTTTGATAAACATATGAGTTATGTAATTAATAACCAAAAAGCGGAAGAATGGTTAAAAATCCTTGTCGATACAAACGGTAATGGTAGATTGGCTAGAATATCTCCAGAAGATTTCAAAAGGGGTTGGTTTGCAATCGCATATTATTATGGGCACCTCCATCCTGATAGTGCCTGTGAAAATGGGCATGTTGAAAGTAATGAAGTAATATTCGACAATCCAATTCTTAGAAAAATTGATGAAAGGTTGGTATCCCCTATATATGAAAGAAGTGGGTGGCCAGTATTTCTCGCAAAATTTGCAGATGAAGCTCGTAGACGACTGGGAAGTGGCGAACTGAGCGTAGACGATTATTATTGCTCAGATATACATTTGATGGGACACAAAGCCAGAATAAATGGAGGGTAAGAAATGGCAAGAACCAATGGGCATGAGGTTATTCCATCTGCAAAGCGACTTATCAGATCTTTACGTGATATGGGATATGATTTTTCAACTGCAGTTGCAGATTTAGTGGACAATTCCATCGAGGCTGGTTCAACTCATGTTTTCATTAATGTCGAATTTAATGGTGATGATTCATGGGTAAGGATTGCTGATAACGGGATAGGAATGGGGGTTGAACAATTACAGGAAGCAATGCGTTACGGATCTCAGAGAGACTATGACAATGAAAAAGACTTGGGAAAATTTGGGCTTGGATTGAAAACCGCCTCAATGAGTCAATGCCAACGACTGATTGTTGCAAGCCGCTGTGATCAAAACCAAAAAGCGATTCATGCTTATTGCTGGGATATGGATCATGTTGATTTGACCAACAAATGGGAAATCATCCAAGTCCCGAAGAAAGAGTTGAAATTCATTCTGAATCATTATCTAGATACTTCTACCGGTACTGTTGTTTTTTGGCAAAGATTAGATCGTATTCTAGGTTACAAACATCCTTATGGTGACTTTGCAAAAAAGAGATTGCTGAGCATGTGCCGGGATTTGGAAGAACATCTATCGATGGTTTTTCACAGATTTCTTGCAGGTGAAGTTCCTGGTAAAAAACTCAAAATTATTCTTAATGGGAATAATGTGGAACCATGGGATCCATACGCAAGGCAAGAAGTGAAAACACAAACTTTGGATCCTATCCCAATTCATCTTGAGCATGAAGGAAAAACTGGAATTGTTATATTGGAACCTTATGTCCTCCCCCATCAAGATGATTTTTCATCAAGAGAATCCTTTAATCGTGCAAGCGGTCCAAAAAAATGGAATCGTCAACAAGGGTTCTATATTTATCGTGCAAACCGGCTTATTCAGAGCGGAGGCTGGTGTGGCCTGAAAACTATAGATGAACATCTTAAACTTGCGAGAATTGCCATAAGTTTTTCTCCTCACCTAGATGAAGCATTTAAGATTAATGTTTCAAAAATGAATGTCCAACTTCCTGTTCAAATTCGAGACCAAATGGATAATGCAACAAAACCAGTTGTAAAGTTAGCCCAAGAAACATATAGAAAAAGCACTCAGAAAACAATTGATACGAAAGCTGTTATTTATAATCCACAATCTAATGTCGTAAAATCTGACCAGCATAGTATTGCACAACCCAAACTGGATACTCTGCAACAAGCAGCTTTTACCCAAAACCTAATGCCAAACCCTCCAACTACCCATTATTGGACCCTCGATGAAATACAAACCAAGTTGGAATTTTTTGCCAATCAGGACGAAAAACTTGTTTTGGTAAAAGTATTCAATCGCCTTCGGGAGAATATAACCTCACAAAAGGACATGTCATAATGAATTTCGAAACCGCTCTAGGAATTGCCAGACTAATATTAAGTGGTGGATCAAGCAGAGATGACGCAATTAATAATCCAGCCATCCCAAATGAATATAGAAGTCGCATAAGGGAAATTTTAGAACGGGAAGAAAACATAATTCTTGAGCCTGCCCGAATTTTGGTATCCGGCGATCACACAGATGACTGGTTGCATCAAATGGATCGGTCAGATTGGTATTATTGGCCCACCTTAAGAACGTACCTTCTCGGGTTTAAGAATTGGTCTGCTTCTGCTGTCAGATCTATTGATGAAACAACTGATAGAGTTTTGGGACAAATAGCAGACCCATCAACAGATCAATTTGATATCCGAGGACTGGTTGTTGGTTATGTACAGAGTGGGAAGACTGCGAATTACACAGGCCTAATTGCTAAAGCAGCTGACATAGGATACAGACTGATTATTGTGCTTTCTGGTATTGACAATGGATTACGTCGTCAAACTCAGATCAGACTTAATAAAGAATTAGCTGGTTATCCCGACAATCGAAACAATGCAGTTCCCTTGCCTCCAATGGGACAACAATGGCATCAATTTACGACGGAAGAACCTGATGGGGATTTCCGCCCAGGGAATGCAAACTACGGAGCACTCCAAGGAACCCAACCAGTATTGCTCGTAATAAAAAAGAACGGGGCTGTATTACGAAGATTACATAATTGGCTAGATTCTGCGTCAGAAGACATGAGAAGGACGCTTCCAGTATTAGTTATTGATGATGAAGCAGATCAAGCAAGTGTGGATACACGTGGTTCCTATCAGGCTGAAGGAGAGGCACTTCCTGATGATTATGAGGAACCAACCGTTATTAACCGACTAATTCGGGATCTGCTTAGAAAATTTCAAAGAAAAACATATATCGCCTATACTGCTACACCTTTTGCAAATATTCTTATCCCTCATAATACCTTTGATCCACAATATGAAAATGATCTTTATCCCAAGGATTTTATTGTTGATCTTCCCAAACCAGATGGATATTTCGGCGCAGAAGAACAATTTGGAAGATTTGATGCTAATTCCAATGGGGAAGTTGGAGGATTGGATATTATTCGAATTGTGCCTGAAACAGAACTTGAGGATCTACGAAACCATGGTACGATACCAGCTTCTTTAGAAACTGCAATGCTTGATTTTATTCTCGGTGGTTCTGCGCGTGTGTATCGAAGAGCTTTACAAAACCAAGGAGACGCGCCTGCTACAATGTTACTTCATGGAAGCCACTTGGTACTTCGTCAAATTGAAATGGCAAATTTAGTTTCCCAACGGTTTTCTGAATTGCGTGATGAATGGCGTTACCAGCGTTCACAAGGAATTCTTCAGAGATTACATAATCGGTGGGAACAGGAATTTAGGCCTGTAATCAATGAGAGTCATCCATCACTAAATGCATCGTTCAATGAAATCGAACCATTTATAGGACCATTTTTTGAGGCTGTTCAGATAAGAGTAATAAACAGTCGCACAGGGGAAGTGCTAGACTATGAGCGTGAGCCTTATTTGAAAGCAATCGCAGTCGGAGGTAATCGGTTATCCCGAGGACTTACACTGGAAGGGTTACTTACAAGTTATTTCTTTCGTTCTACAGCGATGTATGACACTTTAATGCAAATGGGTCGCTGGTTTGGTTTCAGAGGAGGGTATGAAGATCTAACAAGAATTTATATGACCAGTGATTTGTCTAGTTGGTTCAGTGATCTTGCATTAGTGGAATACGAACTCCGGCAGGATATTAGAATGTATGAAACTCTCAATGTTACTCCACTTGAATTAGGCACACGCATTCTTCGTCACCCCGGGATGTTGGTTACAAGCAGGTTAAAACAACGCTTCTCAAGAACTATGGTTGTTGAACAAAGTTATTCTGGTCAGGTCTTGCAGACTTTTAAGTTCCCATTTCAAAGACCAGACGACCTGTCCAGATTGCTTGATTCAAATTTGGAAACCACAAGGAATCTTATTTCTTCCTTAGGAACACCAACCTGGCAAGAACAAATACCCCTTTGGCGCGGTGTTTCCCCCGAGATAATTATTAGGTTTATTCAGCATTTTCAAGTTGATCCAAGTGTTGCACGTAATATCAATCCTCAACCAATAATAGAATATATCCGACGGCAGAATGAAATGGAAGAATTAATTTCTTGGACAATTGCAGTGCGGGGTAGGGAAAATCAAGACCCAGTATTAGGTTCAATCAATTTCGGTTTGGAACATCCCATCCCGATGATCAGCCGTAATAGGTTAGCCAGTGACCCGGATTCTTTAGGTATCATAACTAATCCAGGTGATGAAGGAATCGGATTATCAGAAGAACAACTCCATCAATTGGAAGATATGCATGAAACGACTGGAGAAGCGATTAATCCATTATCAAGACTGATTAGGTCTCCAAGTGAAGGTTTATTAATTATCTATCCGGTTAGTCGATTTTCAGGTCATGAACGTCAACCCCGCCAATCCCGAAGGCGAATGTTCGAAAATCCCAATGATCCCTTACAAAAAGATGTTATTTGTTATGCTATCTCTTTTCCCAAATCTGACAGAGCACAAGTTGTATTAGGTGAATATGTTATTGGTACCGTGGATTGGAGAGCATTGTGAATTCAATTACTCAGGAAACTTGGGACAAGCTAATACTGCCAACTGGAGATAAGCTGGTAGCACGCCCTGCACTGCCTGAAATCACTCCCCGATTATTCTGTGCAGTTGACGCAAGTGGTTGCAGGCATTTATTGATACCTTTGATTGATACAGAGGAGGAATTTAATGACAGAAAAAGCCGTGGGATCAATGTCACAACAAGAGAGTTAACCATTAATGGAATCAATGAAGAAAAATACTTGGATATAGCATGTTTAGATGCTGTTGGTCACCCAATTCTTAATATCATGGGTGGCGAGATAGCAATGGGGTTGACTGATCTAACAAAGCAAACAATAGGTATTGTGCAAAGGATCTTGGAAAAGTGGAGAAGATTTTGGGGGCAACTTCCTCAACCAATGATGTCTTATGAAGAACAGTTAGGTTTTTTTGCTGAGTTATGGTTTTTATCTCAATGGCTTTTACCAAATTATGGTCCCGATGTGATTATGGTTTGGCGTGGTCCATGGGGTAGTCGTCATGACTTTGAATGGGTGGACAAATCAGTTGAGGTAAAAGCTACAACAAATATAAGGGGACGTATTCATAAAATTCATGGATTATCACAACTTGAAAATCCTGAAAATGGCCCCTTATTTCTTTTTAGCTTGATTCTTCGAGAAGAAAACGGCGCAACATATAATCTTCCTAATATTATTGAAGCCTGTAGAGAACAATTGAAGAACTCAGCGGAGGGATTGAATTACTTTGAGAACTCAATAGTACACATTGGATATTCGCCATTTTTTGAACAAGAGTATTCAAAATTAAATCTAAGAATTATTGAGAATAGTTTATTTCAAGTTAAAGATGATTTTCCAAAATTAACAAAGCTTGATGTTTTACCAGAGGTTTCAGAAGGTATTGAGAAAGTTGATTATGAGATCAATCTTAACTCGTATGATCATTTGATTATTGCAAAAAGCCCAAATCAGATTCAATTCCAATAATTTTTTTTACTATGGATGTTTTCTCCAAAGAAAAACGCTCTGATGTAATGTCAAAAATCCGTGGGAAGGGTAACAAGGACACGGAACTCACTTTAGTTCAAATTTTCAAGGAATTTCATATCACCGGTTGGAGAAGGAATCAAAAAGTTATCGGAAAACCCGATTTTACTTTCTGGAAACAAAGAGTTGTTGTTTTTGTTGATGGCTGTTTCTGGCATTGCTGTCCACTGCATTCAACACTTCCAAAAACCAATAAGGAATTTTGGGAAAATAAATTGGCAAAAAATAAAGAACGAGATGAATATGTCACCAATCTACTTGGCAATAAGGGTTGGAAAGTACTTAGAATCTGGGAACATGATCTTAATGATCATTTCTTAATTGCCCAAATTGTAATTAAAGAATTGGAAAAATAATATCGTTAAATATTTTTATACCTGTGATACTCAAAATATCTGGCCGCTTTGAATCAACCTAACTTTTCATATTCTTATTTGTATTACTAGGCTTCTCTCTTTGCAACATTCTTTACAAACAAATTGATCGTATCCATAGGACGGCGGCCCATATTGCGATAACCTTGGTGCGGCCGTTCCGTGTTGTAATGGACCAGCCATTTATCCAGGTCCTCCTGAAGAGATTCAACTGATTCATAGAACTTGGTTCGAAAAGCAGTTCTGAAGAATTCATCCAGAACTGTCCTGTTGAAACGCTCAACAAACCCATTGGTCTGTGGATGTCGCACTCTGGTTGTTCGATGCTCAATGTCGTTGAGGGATAAGTAAAGTTCATAGGGGTGTGTTTCTTTTCCACAGAACTCCCTGCCATTATCAGTGATTACAGCAGTAACCTCAAAACCAAGATCTTCATAAAAAGGTAAGGCATTATTATGCAAAACCGCCACAGCAGCTTCTGGTTGCTTGGAAGTGTGTAAAAACCCAAAAGCATAACTACCGTACGTGTCCACCACGGTATGCAAGTAGACTCTGCCAACCCCTTTGAGCACCCCCACGTAAAAAGTATCCTGTGAGAGCAATTCCCCTGGTTTATTGCTCTCAATATGCCTTTCCCTGAAGCATGGATTGGCCTTTTCAATTTGTGCAACTTGTTCAGGAGTTAATTCAATGGCGTGTTGCGCTGCTTTTTCTTCCAGTTTCAACAATCTTTCATAGCGGCTGGCCATGCCATGCTTGATCAAAATGTTCTGGATTGTAGGTGAACTGATTGTGATCCCCTCAAGTTTGAGCATACTGCTCAATTTCACACACCCCCAGGTTGGGTGGTCAAGGCTAACCGCAAGTAGTCGCTCTACCTCCTCTGGAGGAGTGGTGAAAGGGTGATTTTTATGGATTGGTGGGAGGTCTTTCAATCCTTCCAGTCCATGTGTCTGAAAACGTCGCTTGTATTCGTAGAACTGTGTTCTAGATACGTCTTTGATCCTGCACGCCTCGCTTACATTCCCCAGGGTCTGTGCCAGCTCCAGAACACTCAACTTCTGCCGTGCTACTTTCTCGTCTGCATTCATGTTCACTCTCCTTGGTCATTCTATCATTCTTTAAGAATAGTTAGGAGAGATACCTAGTAGTACAAATTAAACAAGAAGCGATACTTGCTTGCCCAATTTATACTAATGCAGGCTCATCGTAACTTTTCGACGCGAATGAACGATTGAGCTGACCACCAAGACTAGAATAGAAAGAACATATGGGAACATCTTTAAAATGGTAGAAGGGAAACCAGCCCCTATGATTTCAATACGGATCCCAAGTGCTTCGGAAAAACCAAATAGCAGAGCAGCAAGGAATGTATAAAAAGGATTGATCGCACCAAACACAATAGCAATAAAGGCAGTAAAACCTCTACCCTGGGTCATATTTTCAACAAATTGAGATATTAAAACACTGGACAAATAAGCTCCTGCCAAACCGGAAAGCGCCCCACTCCAAGTAATGACCAAAAATCTAATATTTTCAGGTTTGATTCCCGCAGTTCTTGCTGCATCTGGATTCTCGCCTACACTCTGCACAGCTAAACCAAAGGGGGTTTTCATTAACAACAAATGGGTAACTATTACGACTAGAAATGATAAATAAACTACAGGCGAGTGTTTTCCTAAAACCTCACCCAAGAAAGGTACATTTACTAAGAAGGGAATTTCAATATTTTCAATCTTGATTAGCGTAGATGGTCTTATCGTGCCGCTTGTATCGAAGATTATTTTTAGCAAGAAAGCTGTAATGCCCAATGCCAAAACATTAATACCAATACTGGTAATTACCTGGTCAGTTTTTAACTTAATAACGCAATAAGAATAGATCAAGCTAGTAATAATCCCTGCAAGGATTCCAGCGCCCAAACCGATCCAGGCACTTCCGCCAAGAAATTGTATGGCCACAATGGCAAAAAATGAGCTAATGAGCATGAAACCCTCAAGTGCAATATTAAATATTCTCGCCTTAATGCAAAGTAATCCACCCATCGCTGCAAGGATGATTGGCGTAGCAATCCGAATCGAAGCAGCAAGGAGTTCGGGGCTAAATAAAGAATGAAAATCCATCGATCAAGCCTCCTCGGAGCTACTGCTGGTTGTCTTATAGTGTAAATATTTTTTAAGCTTTCGAAATATTTCCCGGAACTTACCCTTTAATCGATATGTTGCAAAGGTTGCTGTAGCTGTCATTATGATGAATGCTTGAACGATATCACTCATCGATCTAGGTATCTCAGTGACTCTTTCCATATTCATGGCACCGTTACGAAGTAGACCGAAAAGAAATCCCGAAAACATCACTGCAATAGGATTATTGCTGGCCAGCAATGAAACAACTACACCATCAAATCCCAAGCCTGGATTGAACCTACCTGGAAAGCGGTGGTGAACTCCGAAAATTTCAATTGCTCCCGTTAAACCTGCCATCGCACCACTAATTAAGAAAGTCAAAATAATCACCTTCTTGGACCTAATGCCAGCATAACGGGCGAATATAGAGTTCGTTCCTACGAGTTTAATTTCGTATCCGAGTGTCGTCTTATACAGAACTATTGCTGCAATAATCGCCAAAATTATCGCAAAAATGAACCCTATATTGGTCGATGTGCGGGGGATGATCCTGGGTAACCAGAGGGATGGATCCAATGAATTTGTTGAATATGTTGTTCCCGTCGCTCCCTCACCACGAAGTGGTCCCAAAACAAGAAAATCAGTAGCCAAAAGAGCTACATAATTCATTAATAATGTGGTGATCACTTCGTCTGTCCCCCAAAGAACCCGGAACAAACCAGGTATTAGCGCCCAAATCATTCCCGCCAACATTCCACCGATAATTGCGATAAAAATAATTAATATCGGTGCAAGTTTTCCAAATAGTAATAATCCAATCGCTGTTGATGTAATTGCACCTAAATATAATTGGCCATCAACGCCCATATTAAAAACTCCAGCTTTTAAAGGTATCGCGATTGCCAGCCCACAAAGGATTAGAGGAGCTGTCCAACGAATTGTCCCTCCTATGTCCTTATTCAATCCTCTTCCTAGTCCTTGTAGAAGGAATAGGGGATCGTATCCTGCTATTCCAAGAATGAGCATTATTATTCCCAGAGCAACGACGACGATTACTAATTTTTGGGTAATCGAGGAAAATAAACCTCTGTAACTAGTAAATAATTTTTTTAAGTTCACTCTGGTATGAACCACCTTTCCTTAAGGAGATGTTCCTGCTACCTTTTGGATTGAACCAGTCATAATTAACCCCAATTCAACCTCATTAATATTTTCGTTGACAAGGTTACCGGCAATTTCCCCTTCATAAAGAACATAGATGCGATCGGATAAAGAAAGGATCTCGTCAATTTCTGAAGAAACGAGAAGGATCCCAACTCCTTCATCTCTCATGGCGATTAATTGTGTATGTATGAACTCAATTGCACCAACATCAACCCCACGAGTAGGCTGTCCTGCAACTAATAAAGTTGGGTTTGCGTCCAGTTCTCGCGCAATAATCACTTTCTGCATGTTTCCACCAGAGAGAAAGGTGATCGGATCTTTGCCACTGGCGACCTTAATATCAAAACGGTCAATCAAATTCCAACAATAATCTTCAATTGTTTTTCTTTGCATGAAATTGTTAATCGAAATATCTCTATCCCTGTACCTTAAGACGATCAGGTTTTCTTCAATACTACAGTCTTTACTCACGCCAATAACCAATCGATCTTCAGGGATATGAGAGATACCCAAATCTCTTCTTTCCCTGATGGAAAGGGATTTAATATCCTTCCCGACCAACCTAATTCTCCCATCCTGGAATGGGCGCATTCCCGTTATGACTTCAATTAACTCCGTTTGCCCGTTTCCTTCCACTCCAGCGATACCAACAATCTCTCCCTTCCGAATCTCAATATTTACATCCTTGAGGCATTTTAATCCTCGATCATTAATCGCATTGACATTCACCAGCTCAAGGACGACATTCTCAGGTGTTGCTTCGGTTTTTTCAACCTGAAACACAACATCTCTTCCAACCATCATACTAGCCAGCTGCCGAGTATTTGTGTCCTCCGCTTTAACAAAACCAGTTACCACCCCACGTCGCATCACGGTAATATTATCTGTTACCGCCATCACTTCCTTTAATTTATGGGTGATAAAAACGATCGAACATCCTTGTTTAGCCATTTCTTTAATGACAACAAACAACTCATCAATTTCCAAAGGAGTAAGAACTGCTGTTGGCTCGTCAAGTATTAAGACTTTCGCACCACGATAAATTGCCTTTATGATTTCAACCCTCTGCATTTGTCCTACGGATATTTGATAGACTCGAGAATCCAAATCGATTTTCAGCCCATACATATCCATAATTTTTTCAATTTTTTGTTTAGCTTTCGCCTTATCGATAAATCCACCTTTTGTTGGAGTATTACCGAGGATAATATTTTCCAGTACAGTCATCGAGCGAACCAACATGAAATGTTGATGAACCATTCCAATGCCCAATTTGATCGCGTCCAAGGGGCTCTTAATCTCCACGGGATTTCCATCAACTTCTATAGATCCTTCATCTGGTTGATGTAAGCCATATAGAATGTTCATGAGAGTAGATTTTCCAGCCCCATTTTCGCCAATCAACCCATGAACTTCACCGCGTCTTATTTCCAAATCTACATTGTTATTCGCTACAACCCTAGCGAAAACCTTGCGTATTCCTTGCATTTTTACAACGACTTCATGAGTCACGGCTACTCCTCAAGAAATAATATCGACTTCGTAGCTCCAATCCGTGGAGCGAGCCTTCTGGTCTCACATAATACCAGAAAGTCGGCCACATCCGGAGTTACCAATCTGCGGGAGCAAGTTGCACGGCCTTTACTTTGTGAAAAAACAGAAACAGAAGGGGTGTTGTTACACCCCTTCTGTTAGCCATACCTATTTATTTGCTTGCCGGTAAGGTGGTAATGAAATCAACAACGATCTCTCCGGACGCTAATTTGTTCGAAAGGTCCTTGGCCAAGGCAATAGCTTCAGCCATGGAGTCTTTATAATCCGGATTAGCAACTGCGAAATTTTCCAGAACGTCAAAGGGAACAAAATATCCATTGTTGGTAAGATTCATGATTCCATGCTCGCCACCAGGGTATTTATCCTCAGCAAGGTATTTGCATGCCTGGTAAACATTTGCACCAAAGCTCACACCAACATATCCAAAGAAACCTTCTGGATACATTGCGGTATTGTCAGAAACATCACCAGACACTAGCGTGCCTTTTTCTTTCGATGCTTCGATAACACCAATCTGACTGTTTGCCGCATCGGTTTGGATTACATCGACTCCACTTTCGATCAGAGCCAAAGCGATCTCCTTAGCTTTTGCTGGATCCTCATAACTTCCAACAATTGCATAACTTGCTTCACACTCAGGGCAATTGTCCTTAACACCTTTAAAGAATCCATTCAACTGAGCATTATTGGAAAGGGTTTCACTTCCCTCAATAATCGCGACCTTTTTTGTCTTACTCAACTTTGTAGCAATGGCTCCCAAAATATAAAAGGCTTGCTCACCATGGAATTCAGTGTCCCAAATGTTAGGAATTGAGGTGCCTTCAACATTGATGAACTGGTATATTGCAGCAAATTTTGTATTTGGGAATTCAGCGGCAATTGTCTTTGTAGGATCAGTCATAGGAGGAAAGGTAGTGATAATGAGGTCGTAACCTTCGTTTGCCATTCCTCGGATGTCTTCTTCATATGCTGCGGCAGAATCCGATTCAATTTTCTTGACCTCAAAACCGAAATCGGTTGCGCATTGATCCAACCCAGCAGCCATACTATCCATAGGCCCCTTATCACCAAAACGCTGAGCCCCGATCAAAACAACTTTCTTGGGGGCTACGGTCGCCGGTGGTTCAGTAACTTCTGCGGTGGGGGTTGGTTGGGCCTTCGGTGCACAACCAAAAAGCATCGCGGCAATCAGAATTATCGACAAAATGGCGATCAATTTTTTCTTCATCTCTTTCTCCTTGATTTGGTTGTTTCAAAATGAATTTGGTTTCGGTTATGGATACACAAGATCTATATCAAATAATAATATATAAACCTCCTTTCAGAGATATAGTTTGTTGGAGAATAGATATATAATAGCAAAACAAGTAAATAAAGTCAACCTATTTTTCAAGAATATGGTATAATACTGCTAAATATATCACCCATTGGCAATTCTAGGAGACGAATAAGCAAGTTAGCATATGCAGCAATATAACCTGTGACCGAATAAGGTTTGTGAAAACCTAAGCATTGTAAGTGGAGATATATATCACAAAATGTATTTTTCTCGCCACTAACCAATTCCAAAGATTACGCAACCTTTTTTCTGTATATTCGAGTCGGAAATACCCATAGTTCTTTAATAACTTAATGACTTGCCAGCACAATAATGTTTTCCGATCTGCCACTCCTCGCTGATCTCCATGAGTAAGGCTGAGATCAATCTAAGGCATGAAGCCTCGTTTGGAAATACACCAACCACTCTTGTTCGCCTGCGGATCTCTTTGTTGATTCTCTCCAGGCTGTTGGTTGTCCGGATCGTTCTCCGGTGTTCCAAAGGGAAATCAAAAACCGAAAACCCTTCTGCCAGGTTCTCTTCCAGCCATGCCGATAACCGTGGTGCAGAAACAGCATACTTCTGGATGGCTGTTTGGAGTA
>ERZ1026800.1482-NODE-1482-length-14810-cov-4.175986_pt1 | contig 14810 bp, 15 predicted proteins | sample MGYA00520873_ERZ1026800 | MGnify/ENA primary metagenome ERZ1026800 (study PRJEB33270, sample SAMEA104284475) | anaerobic digester metagenome | biome: Anaerobic digester microbiome; feature: mesophilic sludge digester; material: Anaerobic digester biomass...
CCCACGGCGACCAGCCTGCCCCCCACCGCCACGCCTGAACCGACCCCCACCCGGGCGCCTACCTTTACACCTGTCCCCAGCCTGCCGCCCCAGGACGCCGGCATCTTTCATCTGCGCACCACCCTGCATCCGGGTGAGGGCTACTTCCGCCCCATCTGGCTGGCGGATGGCAGCGGCTTGATTGCCCTGGCAGCCCCCGGGGACAGTATCCTCTTCTCCACCGGTGATTGGACCGAAATCCTGCGCTACACCCCTCCTGCTGAACAACCTGTGCTGGATTTCTCCCCTGACGGGCACACCCTGGTGCGCTATGCCGATCAACAAACCGTGGACCTGGTGGATGCCCGCACGGGCGAAGTCCTGCACACCCTGACCCACTCCGGCGCTGAATATCCGATGGTTTCCTTCTCGCCGGATGGACTCTACCTGGCAATGGCGGATTGGGAAAATGAAATTCTTGCCAAAATTTACCAGGTGGATGATGGCAGCCTGGTCTGGACACTGCCCGGTTTTGAGACCGCCGCACCCGTCTTCCATTTCAAATTCGTTTCCGGCATGCGGCTGGTCTGGGTGTCACGCGCCCACGCCCAGGTGATGGACATCCAGACCGGCGACCTGGGTGCACCGCTCCTGCACGAGGATTTCATCTCCGCCGAGGCAATCGATCCGGATGGAAAAAGACTGGCAACTGCCGCCGGGGGCATGGTAAACAACGAATTTGTCCCCCTCATCTTCCTGTGGGATGCCTGGAGCGGCAATGAAATCGCCCGTATTCCTGCCACCAGCTATATCAACAGCCTGGCTTTTTCACCCGACGGCTTACTGCTGATCGCGGCAGTGGGCGGTGATGTATGGATTTGGGATGCCCTTTCGCTGGAGTTGCAGGGCACGCTCACAACATCGTTGGAATCAATTACCGGATTAACATTCTCCCCCGATGGAAAATGGCTGGCTTCCGCTGCTTCAGACGGCAGCCTGTTGATTTGGGGACGATAAGCACAGATTTATCCGGCACCGGATCATACAGCTGCCGGCGTGAAAAGCTGGAACGGGATTTTTTCCCAGGTTGGGTTAACGCGGCTCTACGACTAATTTGATTGCAGTACGCACCTTGCCGTCAATTTCCACATCAACGAATTCGGGAATGCAGCATATGTGAATTCCCTCTTCAGCCAGATAGCTTTTCGCAAGCACTATTGCCTTAACCGATTGATTGACCGCCCCGGCGCCAATCGCCTGCACTTCAGCATGCTTGTGCTCGCGAATCACTCCCGCAATAGCCCCCGCAACAGCGGCTGTACGTGAGTTGGCTTTCACTTTGATGATATCCATAGGTGACTCACTTTCTTGTTCGGATGGATGTGTGGGTGGATTATGAATAACGAGTAAGGAATTGGGGGCAATTCTGATCTACTTGTATATATGATAACCATTTTTAATTTGAGATACAAGCAGCAATTTTAAATTAATTTGTCCTACATTGTCAAGATTAAAATATGGATTACCCCCATATTTTTATGAGATAATTATACTATACACAAAATATTTCACAGCCGGAAGGCGATGGTCGGTGTCCTTCTTTCCAGGTTATAACCTGGGACGTCGTCAATCAATAAGCTTTATGGGAGATATTATGGAAATTGAGTCCATCTGGTCGATCATTGGGATATTGGGATTGTTTGCCGTCTTAATGATCATTAATTTCACCTCAAAGAAAACCAAACATGATCTGCCCTCCGAAGTGGGTGACCTCCCCTACATTGATACGAACAGCAATCCCTTTACCCCCGTTGACGACGAGGACGATCCGAAAAACCAGACCCGGTAAACCCCAAACTCTGAACTCATTTGTAACCTTTACCCGTCACCTGCATCCAACCAGTATAAAAAACAACTTTTATTCATCAATTTATTGGAGGAAACCATGGACAGCATCAGCATTTGGGGAATATTGGGAATTGTACTGGTTGTGGGTGTTCTGCTGGTCATTAACTTCACCTCGCGCAAAACCAAGGATACCATGCCAATTGCCGGTGGATGCGCCCCGGTCATTGATCCAAACAAACGCCCCTTTGCCCCGGTGGATGAGGACGAGCCAGCCAAACCGACCAACCAACTTTGATCGATTTGCAGGAATGCGGTTATCGGGTACAATCAGCGAATGATTGCACCCAAACGACGTAAACAAATCCTGCTTACCAACGACGACGGTATCCTCTCCCCGGGATTATGGGCGGCTGCAACTGCATTGCAAACCCTGGGGTACGTAACGGTTGCCGCACCACGCCGCCAGTACTCATCCGCCGGACGCAGCCTGCCCATCGATTCAGATGGTATGATCGAAAGCCGCAGGGTCACGGTGGGCGAAAAAGACTGGGAGGTCTACGCCATCGGCGGATCACCCGCCCAGTCAGTTCTGCATGCAGTGCTGGAAATCATGCCCACCCCGCCCGATGTGGTGGTTTCAGGCATCAACTATGGTGAAAACACCGGTTCAGGAGTGACCATATCAGGCACCGTGGGCGCCGCCCTGGAAGCCGCTGCCCTGGGCATACCGGGTCTGGCGGTATCGTTGCAGCTTGAAAATTCAGAGGATTACTTTAACTACTCCCAGGCTGTGGATTTCTCGACAGCCGCTTATTTTACACAAAAATTTGCAGCTTTCCTGCTGCGCCATGATTTGCCGCCGGACGTGGATATTCTCAAGGTCGAGGTTCCAGCAAAAGCCACCCCTGAAACACCCTGGGAACTGACCCGCCAGTCGCGCCACCGCTATTACATTCCATTTATACGCCGCAAGGAAGGCTGGGATTCCCCCGCGTCGGTGGATGCCCGGATTGATGTCACTCCGGAATCCGCCGGGGAGAACACCGATGTCCATGCCATCCTGCGCCGGGTGGTTGCGGTCACACCCCTCAGCCTTGACCTCACCTCCCGCGCTGATTTCCCCATCCTGGAGAACCGGCTGCGGAAATAAATCTCTTGCCTGGAAGGGAGTATTCTCATGAAAATATTCATCAGTGCAGATATTGAAGGGGTTACCGGCGTCACCGATTGGGAGGAAACCGAGTTGGGCAAATCAGCCTGGGAAGCCGCCCGCGAACAGATGACCGCCGAGGTGGTGGCTGCCTGCGAAGGCGCCATGAAAGCCGGTGCTGATGAGATCTGGGTGAAGGATTCGCACGACACCGGGCGCAACCTGATCCCTGACCGGCTGCCGCAGCATGTCCGTCTGATCCGCGGCTGGAGCGGACATCCTTTCCTTACCCTGCAGGAGTTGAATGACACGTTTTCAGCCGCGCTGCTCATCGGTTATCACTCCGGCGCCGGGTTTGGCAAAAGCCCGCTGGAGCATACCTGGAGCGGCAATGTGATGTGCATCAAACTCAACGGGGAGTATGCTTCCGAGTTCCTCACCGATCTGTACACGGCGACCCATGTGGGCGTGCCGGTGGCATTTGTCTCCGGCGATCAGGGTCTGTGCGATTCCATCACCCGGCTCAACCCGCATATTGGCACGACGGCGGTCAAGGAAGGGATTGGCAATTCAACCATTAACCTTCACCCGGCTCAGGCAGTGGAGCGCATCCGCGCCGGCGTGCAACAGGCGCTGACCGGCGATCTGTCCCGCTGCCGCGTTTCCCTGCCGGAACACTTTAAGATGGAAATCCGCTACCGCAGCCAGGCGCGCGCCTACCAGTACGGTTTCTTCCCCGGCGCCCGCCAGACCGACACCTTCACGGTACAGTTTGAATCAAATGATTATTTTGACATCCTGCGCTTTTTAATGTTCGGGGTGGCTTAAGTCCATCCGGCTGCGATTTTTCCTGCGGCTGCCGATGTGCAGCAGAACCACTCCGCCCAGGATGATCAGGCTGCCCAGGATTTGCACGAAGGTCAGCTGCTCCCCCAGTAAAAAATAAGCAATTACCGCTGTGAAAACCGGTTCGGTGGTGACAATTAAATTCACCACACCGGAAGCCAGGTATTTCAGGCTTAAATTGTACAATCCAAAACCCGCCAAAGTGGGACCCGCTGCCAGCAGGAATAAAATCCCCCAGCCCGCAAAGTGTTCACCCAGCCAGAAGATGTCCCCCGGCTGGACGGCGCTGGCGGGGATGAAATCGCCGGGCAGCAGGTTGAAAATCAGCAGGAAGACGGCTGCAAAGGAAAAAGTATACAGGACGGTGGTCCAGGAATTGATGCCGCGCTGGGCGGCACTGCGCCCCATGAGGGTGTAGACGGCATATGACAGACCGGAAAGCAGACCGGTGAGGATGCCGGGGAGGTTTGTCCGCCAGGCTGCCGGATCAAGAGCGCCCGCCACCAGCACGCAGCCGCCCAGGGTGAGCGCCACCGCAAGGATCTTGTACCAAGTGAGACCCTCCTTGAGCAGCAGCCTGCCCAACAATACAGTGAAACCGGCAGAGGAGTAGACCAGCACTGTGGCAACCGCCGCCCCATTCAACGCCACCGACATTGTCCACAGGGAGTTAAAGAACGAAAGCACCAGACCAAAGATCAACAGGTAGGGCAGGCTGGCGCGCCGGGCAAACAGCAGCCCGGGGCGGACGATTAAAAGAATGAGGGCAAGGGTGAGGGCGGTAAAAACATCCCTCCAGAAGGCGAGCACCAGCGCCGGCAGGCTGTAGGTCTCCGTCAGGTGGCGGATGAAGATGGCAGTGGTGGAAAGGACAGCGGCGCTGCCCAACGCAATGGCAAAGCCGCGCGTGGTCGGGGAAGTGCTGGCATCCGGGGGCATGATGGGGCTAATTATAATCAAAAGATGGCTTGGACTGAACCCCGCCGGAAGGACAATTCGGGTTTTAGCAAAGGGAAGTGCAGGGACAGGGTTACACCCTGTCCCTGCTTGAAAACCAGTCCCTCACCTTGCCCCCATATTCAATTGACCTGGGGAAGAGGGTTTGGGCATTGCTATCCAACGTCAGCCGTCCATGCAGATTACCCATCCTGCGTGGAGCCGTCAGAGCTGTTTTCCGCAGACGATTCCATATCCCGCAATCCCGTCGATATAATCTGGATGAAGTCTCTTTTTGACTGCACCGGTTCTTTTCCCCCTCCTTCCGGTGCAGTCTGAGAAAAGCCTATCCCACCTGTGGGTTGGATCATTTTACTCACATCGGTGTTATATACCACCTGCTCCAGATTGAAGTGCGCCCAGGGCTTGCCCTGGTCCAGCCACATCACCGCGTCATCCCCGCCATCACCGCTGATGGTAATCCACAGGATTTTCTCCCGACCATCGCCGGTTTCGCGGTAGCGCATGGCTTCCATCAGGTCAATCAGCCCGGTCCGGGGGTTGAAGCGCACCACAAAATTCTCCCCGCCATCCTCATAGGGCACATGGAGCAGGGCGGTGTATTCATCCACCGGTTCCCAGTGGACGCGCGGATCGGTCACCCACAGGGACGGGAACCAGACCCCCTCCGCCCACAACGCCAGATTGGCGCCCTGATTGGCATTGGGTTCGTTCCGGAAGGTTGCCATGGGGCTTTCAAAGAAGCTCTGCCCGTCAAGATATCCCTCGTTCACCTTCATCAGGGGGATGCCAAACAGGGTAACCTCAAAATAATGGCGGTAATCCCTGCCGGCGTTGTGCACAAAGACGAAGCGTGCCGGGATGGGGATGTTCAGAAACGGCTTCATGGTCCCACGCCCCCTGATGATCACCGTCTCAATCACAGGGATTTCCACGCCGTAGACGGTTTTATAAAAGCGCTCCACCGGGGCGGGCAGACCTTCGGGCAGCGCTATGGTTTTCAACTCCGGGGTCTCCTCCGGAAAATCCGGGAATGCTCGCGGCTGGACCTGCAGCCCCACCCAGCCCAGCAGGCAGAGGACGAGAACCGCGCCCAAAAAAATCAAAAGGATGTTTCGAACAACTATCATTTTTCCTTCTCCTGCAAACAATAAAAAATGATGAAAGTTGGACAGCTCCGGAGGATGAGCATCCCGGATCTTCGTTGAAATTCTTCGTAGCCGGAGCTGCCAGATATAGGATACCACTCGACCGTTTTTTAAGCGTTACAGGCGCATTACAAAAGCCGGTATCTACTGCATCCGCTGCAGGGTGTGGATGATCTCAAACAACGCCCGGAAGCTCTCCCTCATCCGGCTGGTGGAGCCAAAATTCAGGATGATGTGGGCATCGCTGGATGGATCGTGGAACAGGTGCACTGCCAGGATTCCCAGGTAACCGCACAAGTCGGGCAGGTTCCCCAGCAGGACGAACTCCCGCAGGCGGATTTTCATCATCCCCAATCCATAATAAATACCCGGGCGGAAGACGTGGCTGCAGTTGTCCATGGCATCCAGCGTCTGTTTCTGAATCAGCTTTCCACTCCGCAGTGCATGGCTGAATTTCAACAGGTCGCTGGTGGTGGAAACAATGCCGCCCCCAGCCCAATCGGAACTGAGGCTTTCGAAACGGCTGACCTCCACCTGGTCGATCCACGCCTTCGCCATTCTCCGTTCCGGTTTGTTGACCGGCTCCGAGCAGAACATCAACCAGGTGTCATGCATCTCCAGGGGAAGAAGGATTTCTTCCGCCAGGTTTTGCCCAAAAGGTTTTCCAGTGACTGCTTCAACCAGCAGACCCAGCAGAATATAGCCGGTATCGGAATAATTAAAAACCCTGCCCGGCATTCCCACTGCTTTTTGATTTTCCCGGGTGAAATCGAGCAATTGCCAGGGCGTCCAGTGAACCTGGGGGTGGGTAAGAATCAGCTTCCTGAAGGATGCCCCGCTGGTGGTCCGACCGTCAAAATAATCGGCAATTCCGGAGGTGTGTCCCAGCAAATGCCGGATGGTCACGTAGCGTGAATAATCCACGTTCTGGTAAACAAACAACCGCTCCAGCCAGGCGGGGGATATGTATCGCTGAATGGGGTCCGCCAGAAAGAGCTGTTTTCTTTCCACCAGCCGCTGCACCAAAACGGCTGTGAACAGTTTGCCTATGCTGGCAGTATGGAAGGGCTGGTCAATGCAACCGGCTGGATGGTCGTAGTCCAGGTTTAATGGTTCAGATTTGATTTTCACCTGGATGCAGCCGGGTTTGTTCCTGGCTTCCAACACGGCGGATAATTTGTGAAAATAATCATCAAAATGATGAACGGCTTGTTTTGAATTGAGTCGGTTAATTAATAACATCTTCATATTTCCTTTCGCCGGATGGGATCATCACCGTCCGCTGAATAAAATGACCTGCCGGTGGCATCAGGACGGTCGGCTGGTCTGCGGAGCAACCGGCAATGACCCATCCGGCATTAACTGTGCACCAGGATCACCATCAGGGTGATCACCTTGTCCAGCAGCGTGAACAAATGACCCGATTCCGCCAGCCTGATGAACAGAAAAACCAGGGCATGGATCCATAAACCGCTGACGATTGCGAAAAAAACATGGGCGGTGAAAATTCCTACAATGAAAACCAAACTGGACTTCATTTCCTCATCTCCATAATTCCAAACTTGTTTTAAATTCCATTTCTATTCCGTAGTCCCATGTTGAATGACATGGGTTTACAGGATATCCAAAAAAATACAATTACCAGGCTCCTGCCCGGATGCCAATTCCTGAAAATCCGCTCCGATTTCCATCGTCAACAGGGACTGATGGTCTGGTGATATATCCAGGTTCCAATTGACCTCACCGGTTTCGTTTTCCTGCCACACCAGATGGATGCCCTGCATCGCAAGAGCCAGGATGAACATTGAGCCGGCATCATCCCGGTTGGTGTTAATATAAAGCCTCATTTTTTCTTTCCGCCTTCCCTGCCAGACCTGCTTCAATTAATCATTCAGCCTGCCGGCTCTTCTCATTTTCGAATGACGGACAGCAGGGTCAGGTTCAGATCGCGGATCCTGTTCAGAATCCCATGCAAACCTGCCTGGTCCACATCCGGATGACTGAGAAGAACCTCCCCGTTACCCTGGTTTTCGATCCGCCAACCTTCAAAGTAATGCTGCCAGGTTTCATCCAGGTGGTTTTGAATGCGAATTTCGTAGGATGAACCGGGGGTTTGTAATCCTCGATTGGTCATCAGTTTTACCTTCCTTTTCATGCAAAATGGATCAAACGTGATGTAATCATATCCACATCCCCCGCGTCTGCCATCTATCCAAAGATCAGTTGTTGGGGATTGTTTTTCTTCAACGTTAAAACACAAACCCGCCGGTTCCGGCGGGATGATTGGTTCCGAAAATTTCGTTTCCCTAGATCAGGTCAAGGTCCCTGGCTCTGACGATTGCCTGGGTGCGGTTATCCACCTGGAGTTTCTGCAGGATATTATGCACATGAAACTTGACCGTCCCTTCCGAGAGCACCAGTGTCTCGGCAATCTGCCGGTTGGAGCAGCCCCCGGCGAGCAGGCGCAGCACATCCAGTTCGCGGTTGGTGATCGATTCCGGCAGTTCATCCATGGATGTCCGGGCAGATGCCATGCCGCCCAGGTCCCGGATGATTCTAAGGGCATACGGTTTATACGCCGGTCGGATTGAATTGATATATGTTGTCAGCAGGGCACGCGCCGGTTCACCGGTTTCCAGAAAAATGCGCATGTAACCGCCCCGCTCCGCCAGCCAGAGGCATTCATCCATGCCCTGCAGGGCTTCAGCCGTCCGACCCTGAGCATGGCGGAGGCATTCCTTGAGCAGCAGGATTTCCACCAGGGCATTCGCCCTGCCGGCGGTGCGGGAGCTTTCCTCCAGGCGGGCGAGCAGCTCCAGGCAGCCCGAATCTCTCACCGTATCCTTGTCCAATTTTGTTTTTTCCATCCAGAGGCGCACCACCATGATGAGGCGCATTTCCAGATATTCATCAATGGCTCCGCCCTGCTCCTGCTGGTTTTGCAGGAGTTCCAGCTGGTCAGCCATCCAGCGCTCCAACTCAGCCCATTCCCCCTGCTCCAGCCAGATGTGCGCCCAGGTCACATCAATCATGCTGTGGACATAGGGCGTCATCAGGCGGTTTTGGCGCGCCTCATCCGCCTTGCGGATTGCCACCAGACTGCCTTCCAGGTTGTTGCGCACCAGCAGGATCCGCGCCAGAATGGCATAGGCGGAGGCAATGATGTTATAGCTGGGCCACCACTGGGTGCAGGCAATTGCCCGGTTGGCGTGCATAGACGCCCGGTCCAGCTGGTTTTGTTCAAACAGGAGAACACTCAGGAAGGTTTCATCCCGCGAGTGATTTCCCTGGTTTTGAACCTTTTGATCGGCTGTCTGCAGGGCATTGGTAAAAATATTAATTGCCTGGGGGAGTTTTCCGACCTGCCAGTTAGCCACCGCCAGGTCGGTCCAGATATCCCGCAGAACCGCCCCGGACTCTCTGGCATACTCCGTTGCCCGGGTGAGCAGTTCCAGGGCGCGGTTGAGGTTCCCCAGGCTGCGGTTTGCCCAGCCTTCCACCCAGTGCAGGATGGCTTTCTCCTTGGGTTCCATATCCGGAATGGATTGCAGAGTCTCCCCGGTAAACCGGAGCGCGGCGGCGGGGTCGCCGATACAGATGGCTTTCAAGCCCCGCAGGATGCCGACCATGGAGAGGACTTCAACCCCCTCCCGCTGGGTCAGCTCCATGGCGGGGATGCCGTCAGAATCATCCATGGCGATTCCCCGGCAAATTGCTTCCGCCCGGTCAAGCAGCGGATCAACCAGATCAATCCTGCCGGATTGGGCGTACAACTCCGCCACCCGCGTACACAGGCTGGCGTTCCGGTGGAATGCCTCGCGGGGCATGCGTTCAATCCACTGAAAAACAGTCGTCATCTGACCATCCGTCAGGAACGCCTGGATATGTTTGTTGACCAGGCGGCTGGCACGGTCCCAATCCCGGGCTGCCAGGGTGTGATCAATTGCTTCCTCAATCCAGCCATGCTCCTCAAACCAGGCGGATGCCCGGGCATGCAGGACGGGAATCAACTCCGGCGAAACCCGTTTCAGCTGGTTGCGTAAGAGATCCGCAAAAAGGTGATGGTAGCGGTACCAGGTGCGTTCATCATCCAGCGGGATGATGAAGAGGTTGGATAATTCCAGATTCAATAAATGGTTCAGGCTTGTCCCGCGTGATTCCGATGACTGTGCCGGTTTGGGATCGAGGATGAAATCACACAGGGGCGCGCTCAGGCGTTCCAAAATGGAGGTTTGCAGGAGAAAACCCTGGGTTTCAGGGGTCTGCTGGTGTAAAACTTCCTCCGCCAGATAATCCATGATGAAGCGGTTGCTCCCCGAAAACGCCTCGATGAAGGCATTGAAATCCAGTCTGCCGCGCATGGAGATTGCCGCCATTTGCAAACCAGCCGCCCAGCCTTCGGTTCGCTTTTCCAGGATTTCAATCTGCCCGGGGGTCAGCGGCAGCTGGAAGCGGTTGTTGAGAAGCGAGGTGATCTCATCGAAATCAAATCGCAAATCCCTCGCCCGGATTTCGTTCAACTGGTTGCGCGCCCGCAGACGCGCCAGGGGCAGCGGTGGATCCGAGCGGGTGGCGATGACCACCTGGACATTGACCGGCAGGTGCTCCAGCAGGAAGATCATCCCCTGGTGAATGGTGGGGTTATCAATAAACTGGTAATCATCCAGCACCAGGCAGACGGATTGGGAAACCGCCTGCAGATCGTTGATGAGCAGGGACAGCGGAGTCTGCGGCGGGAGTGATTCGGAGGATTGCAGCAGGGACTGTGCCCCGGCACCCAACCCCGGGTTGATATTCTCCAAGCCGGCGGTCAGGTAGGTGAGAAAGCGGGTGGGGTCATTATCCGCCGGGTCGAGTGAAATCCAGCAGAACTTCCACGCTGGGGAGGGATTTAGCTTGCGGCGGGTTTCAATCCATTCGGTCAGAAGCGTGGTTTTGCCATATCCCGCCGGTGCGCTGATGAGGGTGAGTGCGCATTGGACGCCCTCCTCCAGCCTGGCATACAGATGCGGGCGGGGAATCAGCCCGGCTGGCAGCGGGGGGGCAAAGAGCTTGGTTTTAATCAGGGTGCGGCTGCCGGAGTCAACCAGGTTGTTAAACTCCCCGCCAGGGGTGGATTTGCGCAGGTTGCCGGTTTCGCCTGCCTGGATTTTTTGAATCAGATCCTGTGTCTCGGGTTCCGGGGGCTGCCCCAGTTCCGACTCGAGCAGGCGCTCACATTCCTCGTACTGGCGCAGGGCGGCACTGCGCTGCCCCGCCAGGGCATAGATCCGGATCAGCATGCGTTGGGGGTTTTCATCGAGGGCATCCAGGTTGACCCACCTGCGGGAAAAATGGATTGCCTTTTCCCAGTCCCCGCGGGTGGCATGCGCCTGAGCCATTTTTTCCAGGCAGCCAGCCAGTTCGTGCCGGAAACCCTCCCGCTGCAGATATTGCCAGTCATCAAATTCCGGACAGTCCCCCAGGTTGATCCCCTCCATGAAGCTCCCCCGCTGAAGAGCGATGGCTTTTTCAAGGGCTTCCATGCAAGCCGGGCAGCCGGCGATGTCGTCATGGAAGTGCTGTTGCATGTTTTTCACCAGCTGCTGAAAAACATCCACATCCTGCCAGACCCCCGCCGCTGGAACCAGGCTGACGGTCTCCCGGTTGGAGGTGATTACACCGGGTCCCAGCGCATTGTTGATGGAATAGAGAGCCCGGCGCAAATTGCCCTGGGCACGCTCCGGACGGAATTCACCCCAGAAGAGGGCAGCCAGGCATTCCCGTGATAAGGGTGTGCTGGAGAGGCAGATATACCCAAGCAGTGCGGTCGCTTTCCTTGTTTCCATGTGAACGACTGCGTTGTTTTTTTCAATAATGGGTGACCCCAACCAGAAAAGTTTAATGATTTCCACGATGTTTTCAATTAATTATAACAGCCAACCTCTAACCGTGTCACTGGATTTGGAAAAAATCAAAAAAGTGCGGGCATCCGGAAATGTTAACCTGTGGGTTGCCCGGCAACCTGATTTCATGTCATAATAGCCATACCTCAACCCGCCGGAATGCCAGCCGTAGGATCGGCTCACGATAAAGCGGGTTTAAGGTTATGATGAAAAGATATCAGGAGGTTCCCATGGAAAATCCAAAAACATACCCCAGTCAGGTCAACCGCCAGCAAACCCGGCTGCGTGAACTTTTTAAATATCCCGAATTGCATAACGACGCCATCCAGCTCTTCCTGCATCAGCATGCCATGCTGCACTCCAAAGCCGTGACCAACCAGGAACCCTGGTCGATGGAGGATGAGGTGTTCATGGGGCTGGATGAGGCAGGCGTGCGGCGCGTTGCGGAAGGCGCGGAGCATTCCATCGCCTGGCTGATATGGCATGTTGCCCGCTGCGAGGATATCACCATGAACCTGCTGGTGGCGGTAAGTCCGCAGGTTCTGCTGGGCGGGGGCTGGCTGGAAAAGCTGCGGATCAATATCCGCGATACCGGCAACCTGATGACCCCGGCAGAGATCAATTCCTTCAGTGATGGCATTGATATTGGTGCCTTGCGGGAATATCATGCTGCCGTGGGTCGGCGGACGCAGGCAATTGTGAAGGATCTCACTCACGCTGACATCAAGCGTAAACCGCCGGCTGACCGCATCCAGCGGGTGTGGGACGAGGGAGCGGTTTTACCGGGAGCAGACAGCATTGTGAATTATTGGAGCAAACGCACCACCGCCGGGTTGTTGCTGATGCCCGCATCCCGCCATTTGATCCTGCATTTTAATGAAGCAATGGACCTGCGGAAAAAGCTGGGCAAATAACCCCGGGCGCAGTTTGGGCGCCATCCAGTTCCTGTGGAGAACTTCGCCTTCCAATTTTCCGCCTGTCATCTCCTGCACCGCGGCAGGTAAATCCCCCCACAAACGGGGGATAACCGGTCCTCCCGGACAATTGGATTAAAAAAAAGAATCCCCCGGTCCATTTACCGGGGGATTTATTCATTTATATTGTTCCCCTATTTCGCCTGACCGGCTGCCGGTGTCAGCAGTTGCAGCAGAGTCTGCATCACCAGCGCACTGGATTGGGCGCGGTAATCGCGGTTTGCCAGCGGGCTGCCGGAATTCATCAAGGCTGCAGCCAGTGCCGCCAGCGGGGATTGTCCGCTCTGCTTCGCCTGCAAATAGACCATCACCAGTTGCATGATGTTCATCAGGTTCAAACCGCCGCCTGACTGCGCCTGGGTTGGTTGCTGCTGGGGTGCGGCTGCACCGCTGAGCATGCCGCCCAGCAGAGTGCTGAGCATATCGCCGCCGCCAGCCGGTGCGGACTGTTGCTGCTGTGGGGCTGCACCGCCCCCCATCAAACCTCCCAGCAGGGATCCGAGCAGGTCAGCACCACCTGCCTGGGCAGGCTGCTGCTGTTGCGGGGCTGCACTGCCCCCCATCAACCCCCCCAGCAGCGAGCCGAGCATGTCACCGCCGCTTGTCTGTTGTTGGGGTGCCCCACCACCCATCAAACCTCCCAGCAGTGAGCCAAGCATGTCGGCACCGCCTGCCTGGGGCTGTGGAGCGGGTGTGGCAGCCTGTGACGCCTGCCCGCCCAAACCCATCAGCGATTGGATCAATTCCATGGCATTTTTCTCGGTCACCTGCCTGCCCTTGAAGCGTGCAGCGGCTTCCTGCAGTCCGTCAGCATATAGCTGGGCGGAGCCGCTGGTGGAGCCGGTTCGCAAAGTGGTGGCGGCATGCTGCAATTGGGTGGAGACGGGGGAGCTTTTCCGCGCCTGCACGGCTTTGGCAATGGTCTGGAATGTCTGCACCATGTTGGTGCCATGATCGTGGTTGGTTGTGTCCGCCTGGTTGAGAGCCGTTTGGTTCTCCGCCATCACACCGGCAACACTTTGAAATACTTTTGCCAGATTGACCTTACTGGCTGGGGGCGTTGTGGTCATGGATTCCGCATCCCTTTCTATTTTTTGAGCAGTTCCTTTAATGCCGGTGTCAATTCAGGGATCTGCAGCTTGGTGCCGGGTCGGATGATGCCGGGATTGTCACCAATGACAGCCTTGTTGGCTTCGTAAATATGCATCCAGAAGGATCTGCCGGCTGAGCCGTAATGCTTGAGGGCAATATGGCTCAAGGTGTCATCCGGTCCGACAGTATATTCGGCGATAAATTTTGGCTTGGCTGCCGCCGCGGCGGCTTCCGCTTTTGCCTGTGCAGATGCAGCCAACTCGGCAGCTTTCTTGCGGGCTTCCTCGGCAGCCTTGGCGCGTTCTTCCAGCTGCTTCTTCATCTCAGCCTTGCGGGCTTCCTCCTCGGCGGCTGCTTTGGCTTTCAATTCAGCTTCACGCGCCTGGGCTTCAGCTTTGGCTTTTTCCATTAATTTGGCTGCTTCCTCCCGGCTTTTTTCAAGCTGGGCGGCTTCCTCGGCTTTTTTGGCAGCGGCACGGGCTTCCTCCTCCGCTTTTTCCTTCGCCGATTTTCCAAACAAACCTGATAAAATACCTTTCTTCTTTTCTTCAGCCATGATAGATATTCCTTTCCATATGGATGGATGATAATTCCCTATGATGCATCAGGGATCCACAATGGCAGTTCAATGTATCTCAATTTCTGGATAGCCTTGTGGATTGTCTTGATATTAATGCATGATTGGGAATATGGTTGATTGATATATTATACCCGATGATGAAATCATATTTATTTTGAGCTTCCTTAATAATTTTTTAATTCCAGCCCCCAGGGCACGGCAATATGAACAGAGTGAAAATTTTCAGCCCATCCCGTCCGGTTATGTTGCAATAAACGCAACATACACTGCCCTACCCGCCCAGGCAGGCAAGGGCAATGGCTCGGAACCCGCCCACCCCCTGTTCCAGTTCCTCCACCGATACCCATTCAT
>ERZ1026800.1483-NODE-1483-length-14792-cov-4.918923_pt1 | contig 14792 bp, 23 predicted proteins | sample MGYA00520873_ERZ1026800 | MGnify/ENA primary metagenome ERZ1026800 (study PRJEB33270, sample SAMEA104284475) | anaerobic digester metagenome | biome: Anaerobic digester microbiome; feature: mesophilic sludge digester; material: Anaerobic digester biomass...
ATACTTAAGTATATGTAACTTTTAAAATAAAAAAAGGAATAAACTTAATCTTAAAGCTTATTCCTCTTTCCTCTTTTTTTAAATCAAACAAGAATTTGATTAAAGAAATTAAAACACAAGTGTAAGTAAATAAAGTAAGTTACTGTTTAAAGTAGGTTCTAAACATATGAAGTAAAATCCTTATTTTTAATAAATACAAAAAAGACGAAAGAAAATTAAATAAGTTTTTACTTACTTACTTACATACTTACACACCTACATTTTATCACACTTTTCAAAAAATAAATGTTGCTTTTTTGTTGCTAAAATGTTGCTTTTTGTGTTATTTTCCCAATTTTTTCTTTATTTCCATATGTGTTTTGCGAATATACTGATATGAGTATCCTAAATCTTGAGCTATTTTTTTAAGTGATTTTTTTTCAATATAATGATTTTTAATGATTAAATACTCAAGATCATTACTTGTTTTGATAAAATCTTTTAGGTTTTTCTCAATAATATCTTTCATTGCTTTTAGTTCTTCCAGAGCTTTCAGCAATAAATTTATTGTTGTTTTTAGGTTGATAACTTCATTGTAAAGTTCTTCAGCTGTAAAAAAATTATTTCCTTTTGCTTCTCCAAAGATTATATCCTTTGGCATTTGTGGAGCTGATGCATCAATGATAAAATCTAACTTTATTTGAAAGAGTTTTACCTCTTGCGTTAAAATTAAAATATCTTTATCGAGCTTTTCAAAGAAAGTGATTATTTCCATATACCCCTCCTAAAAAGGTATATCTTCATCAGTTATGCCGACACCACCACTATTTGCGTTAGGTTCTTGATTAAACTCATAAGGACTTACAGCTGGAGCATTATTGTTATTTTCAGCTTTAGATAAATACTCAATTAAATTAACTAAAACTTTAGTGTAATACTCGGTCTTACCATTTACATTAGCTGTGTTAATTTGGATGCTACCCTCTACTGCAATTTGGCTACCTTTACGCATGTATCTTGCTAAATTATCGGCTTGAGTTCCCCACACTAGACAATTAATAAAATCAGTTTCCACATCTCCTTGTTGGTTTTTATAGTTCCTTGAAACTGCAAGCTGGAAGTTTACAAAGCTATTGCCTTTGTCTGTTTTCCTTAATTCTGGATCTTTGGTTAATCTACCTATTAAAATTACTTTATTCATTTGAGTCCTCTTCTTTATTTTCCAAATCAGCATATTCCTCTTGCAATTCTAACAAATGCTCTAATACTTGCACTTCATTTTGTTTATTTGCAAGTAATACTTTCCCTAACAATTCTAAAATTGAATACCATTCATAACTAATTTTAATTGTCAAGCAATCACTTAATTCTTTATCTTTTTTTAGGACAATGCCATTGTCCTTGATAAAATACTCTAAAAAATTATTTAACCTTTGTAATCTACCCAATATATGTTCTGTTTTCATTATACTAACCCCCATTCGGCGAATTTCTCAAATCTTAAATCATAATATTTTTCTGCAATCTCTGGAAATTCTGATTCAAAATCTAGCATAGTCTGATAGCAAGCACAATTGCGATTTGGATTTGATGAATTTTTTCTATGATATTCTTGATTAGCTACACAAAATTGCCTAAAACTCATCTTTTTAAAAAATCTGGGTTGATTGCACCATCTAGCTAATTGAATATACATAGATTTAAATTTTGATTCTTTATATTTTTCATATCTCATGATATAAGGGAGGCAACCATATTCCATTAATATTTTTATTCTTTCAAACGTATTTTCGATATCTTTTTCATCCTGACTGTCATAACCTGTTAAAACATACAACTTAGTACTTTTGTTAGTATAATGACGCCAAATTCCTAATTTTCTACTAACTAGTTCTTTATCTTCAATATGATCAAAAGCAAAAATATAATCTCCATGATACTTAACTTGTGATAATTTTTTGGCTTTTAAAGGAGTCATTAGCCTAATATCTAGTCCTTGCCTAAATTGAAATGGTTTACCAGTCTCTACCAATTCATCCAAAATCTGATGAAAATCTGATGAAGCCATAAAATTGTCATCCCATAAATATATTCCTGGTCTTGTATTATCTAAGAATTCAGAAACTGGTGAGTGTTTAAAAACTCGATCATATTTTTTATTAATACAGAACTCACACTTTCTAAAACATCCTCTTGTTGTAAAACCGATTGAGAAATCTAAGTAATCACAATATCTAACTCTAGGCTCACCATTATCTATTTTCTTTTGAATATATTCATCATACAGATGATAGTCTGGCATAATATGTTCTATTTTATCTGGCAGATCCGGTGCATTTTCCAAATAAAAACCAGTTCCACCAATTTTTACATTGTCTTTTAAACCTAATTCAGGGCGTTTTGGATCCAAACAAATACCATCTTCATAAATGGTATTAGGTACTTTGGTATATGTAAATACTCTGGAAACAGTCACTAAATCATATTTGTCTAAGTTATCGTAACTTTCTAATAACTCAACTTTCCATCCTTTCGATTTGTGATAAGCAGAGATTTTCATGCAAGCAAGATTAGGATGTCTAGTGCCATTATCTAATAAGTCAGCATCGATAATTCCTAATTTTTTCATATTATCACACCATCCCATCAAACGAAAACACTCACGTGGAGTGAGACATACTTTCATTGCAATTTGCTCCTTTGATTATTCTTTCTACGTCTTGTTTTGCTCTTTCAATAAAATGTTTGTGATCTAAAACTTTATATAAGTTTTCAAGTCCTAAAGCATCTAAATCATATTTTATTTTATCACCAAAAGATACTGTGATTTTATCTTTTGTGCTTTTAAATAACTCATTATAATAAATTACTGCTGCAGCTTCTTCGCACTTGATAATACAAGTGTTATTAAATAGTTCATATTTTCCAATTACAATAGATATGATTTTTCCCCCAGATTCATATTCAGTTGTTGTCATGCAATATCTATAGTTTTTTGATTTTATATAAGCTTTAATCTTCTCTATTTTTTCTAAAGATGTGTTTTCTTTAATACTTGCCATACTCTATTCCCTAAATGCAACTACATAATTTTCATTTAAGCCAGTTTCAAAATCAATTTTAGTTTGATAATGTTTCTTGGCTTTTTCTCTTTGCTTATTAAGTAATTTCATTGCCCTTTTTTGTTTAATGCTTTGTCTTTCAAAATAGTGTTCGTATTCTTCTTTCGTAGCTATTTTGATGCCTTTTGTGGTAGATAAAATAACACCAAAAATGTTATCAGATGCTTTTAAAGCTCTTATGTCTTTAGTTAGCTGTCTTCTTTGATTAGTGTTATTAAACTCATAATTTTCTAAACTGCCATAAAGATCAGTTTCTAAAATAATTTCTCTTAAGTTTTTAAACTTATCTTGCTTTAGCAAATACCTATACAAAGCTACTTGCCTTTCAGTTAATAATTTGTTTTTTTTCACTTTTATTCTCCTTTTTAATTTCTTTTAATTTTTGTTTTTAATAGTTTTACAACCTAACCCCTTATAAATGCTTTGCTTATACTCTTAAATTGATTACAAGCCAATTTTAAGGGGTTTTTTAATGTGTTTCAATTAAATGTTAAATTGAGATATTTACTGGTTTAACTCCAAACACATTTGCATCTATCAACTCTAACACTTCTTTAATTCTTTATCTCATTGTTTTATAAATTAATCTAGCATAATTCTTTAAAGATGCTAATGAACTATCTAATTGCTTGTAATCCTCTGCAAGCTTTTGTAATGTATCTATTAACGCAAACTCATAATCAAATGAATCCCAAGAGCGATTATAATATACACTCTTCCCTTTATATGTTGGATATCCTTGTCCAGACTTCCAATCATTATATACTACAATTTCACAATGTTGTATTGTTCTTGTGGGTGTGGGGGTTTCCCATAAGTCAACCAGTAATCTTAAACCTTCTATAGTAACATCAGCTGACTTTTGATTATATATTTTTGCTGCCTCCTCATAATTTTCAATAATTCTCATTTTCTTATAATCTTGTTTCTTTGTTTCCATTTTCCCTCCTAATTTCTTTAATCAAATAAGCTTAAATAACCTACTCTCTATCAAATAAACCATTTTTTTCTTGATAATCTTCTAATATAACCTCTTCATCATATAAGTCTTTGAAAAACTTTCTTAATTGGTCTTCTTTATCAAAATCATCTATTAAAGCAAATACAAACGCTCTTGATAAAACGCCATCATTATTCTCTTCCCCATAAATATCTAAAATAAAATATGATACTCCCTTTGTTGTTTTAAAACACTCTACTTGTAAATACCTAAAAATAGTTTCTACATATAACTTACCTCGACGTAATCTTGTATTATATCTTGGTATGCTCTCCTTAATGAAACTTTCTAATCGCTTTAAGCCTTGTAATTCTTTCTTTATTATCATAACTTTCTCTTTTCTTTAAAATTTCTTTAATCAAATAAGCTTATATAACCTATTTCTTTTTTCTCTAACTCATCAACTGTTAAACCAGTTAGCATTTGCTCTTTTGCTTTCCGATAAAACTCTTTATTCTTTTCAAAACCATAAGAATTACGATTTAATTCGTATGCAGCTCTTAATGTGGTTCCACTTCCAGCTACTGGATCTATTACTACATCGCCCTCATCGGTAAATATCTCAATTAGTCTTTTCAAGATTTTAACTGGCTTTTGAGTTGGGTGTATTTTAGGTATTTGCTTGCTATCACTTTCATACTTAAACCAATCAAAAACCATTTTGCCTTTGTTGTTAAACTTTGGTAATTTTTGGCAGTAAAAAACTATTGCATATTCAGTTGCTCCCACAATTCTCATATTTGCTTTTAGGACTTGAGGGGAATAGTTTTTAATAAAACTAATTGGAATATACCCATTAAAACCTAATCTTTTAGCTTCTTTAATTAACATGTCTTGCTGTTCGTAAGCACAAAAGATTATCATTGCTGGTGCTTTTCCAACTTCCTTTGGTTCTGGCTTTAATAATTTACTGCAAAAGTGGAAGTATTCGTAAATGTTAAAACTTACATCACTATCAAAAAATACTTTGTTAGCAAATTTACTTTCTCCATTTGCTAAATCTCCACCCTCATACCACATGGGATTACTTGCATAAGCATTATTACCAGTGTTGTAAGGAATATCAGCTATCACTAATTGAGCTTTAGGAATGTTATATCTTTTATAGTTTTGAAAATTATCATGATAGAGTTCGCATTTGATTTTTTGTCTTTCCATTTTGGTATCTATTACCATTTTTTATTCCTCCATTTTTTTATTTTTTTAATTTTAAGTTATTATTGCCTACCTTTTTCAAGAATGTTTTTTAATCTTTTTTGCTTTATTTTTCAGCAGTTTTTTAATGCCTAAAGACCTAAGATTTAAGTTTAACAATCTCTATGCCCGTTAAACCCCTTAAATTTCACCTTTAAGGCGTTTTTGAAAACCAACCAATATAAAAGTATTGATTAACAATAAAAAACGATTGTGAGCCAATTTTGAAAGGGTTTTTAAAACTTTCTTTCATTTTTTGTTCCTTCATTTTTTTCTTTCTCTAAAATTAGAGAAAGCTTGTTGTAAATGCTTTGGTAATACTCTTCATCAGTTTTGTAAATCTTTGGTTCTTCACTTAGCCAATCAAGATTACCCATTAAAGCTGTCTTGAGGTAAGCAACTTTATTTTCAATTGAAACATTGTTCCTTTTCACAAATCTTGTTACATAACTTGTAGCTGCTTTGATTAACTCAAAATCAAAGTCTTTTTCAAGTTTAAAGAAAAGATCATTAAATTGTTTTAGCTGTCTTGTAGAGGTATTAACATCAATGTAATCGGTCTCTACTAAAAGTCCTAATAAAGGGGAAAAGTTTTCCGCATTTTGCAAAAACCCTTTATCTTTTATCTTTATATCATTTACTTTACTTTCCTTTACTTTACTTTGTTGTAAAAATACATCTTTAGTTTGTTTATTTACAAGTTCACTTTGTATTTTTACATCTTTAGTTTGTATTTTTGAGTTTTCCACAGTTTTTTTTGAGTTTTCCACAGCTCTATATTCTTCACAATTTATAAGTAAATATGAGTTTTCCACATTGATTTTTTTACGCCTTGAAGTGATAAAAAAGAACCTTTCTTGTATTCCTTTGCTCGTTAGAATTGAGTATTTTTCGTACATTTTCTTATCAAAGATTTTAAACTTTATACAGGTTGAAATTATCTCATCTAACCTATCAGCATCTATTCCAAGCATTCTCGCAAAGAGTAATTTCTCAACCTCATTCCACTCGCAATAATAACCTTTGTCGCCATAGATTTTTATGTAAAGTTTTATCAAAACAGCAAAGCCCTCAAGTCCAAACTTGCCCTCTAAAAGCAAGATCTTACTATCTTGGTTAATGTTTATTTCTAAAGGAAAATAATCTAAATCATTTTTTCTTAATCTTTCTTTAGTTGCCATAATTATTCCCCCTTATTTTTAAGTGATTAGTTCCTACTATTTCTTGCATATAATAACCTCTTTTCCAGTTAGCTTTTGCACTGTTTCTTTAAAATACTTCTCATCACTTGCACTGTCTGATAGATGCATTAAGTATATTTTCTTTGTTTTCGTTAGATCTAAAGTTTTTAAGAAAGCTACTACCCCCTCTAAAGAAAGGTGTGTATTGTATCTTCTTCTTTCTAAAGCTGTTAAATTATTGTCAGCTATATTAAGAGAATAATTAGCTTCAATCATTATGTAATCAAGATTTTCAAACTTATTTTTAATAACTTTAGTATCAGTTGCAAAGAATAATGTTTCTTTTAAATGACTTGACAAGATTAAAAAACCTACTGGATCTATTGCATCATGGACTGTCTCAAAGGTCTTAATGTAAAATGTTCCTATTTTAATAAGTCCATTTATAGCTTGTTTTCTAAACTCAAAATTACCAAAACTACCTAATGCCTCTAATGTTCCTTTTGAAGAATAAATGTTGCAGTATTTAGCAATTTCTTTTGCATATTTAGAGTGATCTAAATGCTCGTGTGAAATCAAGCACCCACTTAAAGAAGAGGGGTTAACATATTTTCTAATTCTATTTAAGTTAACCCCAGCTTCAATTAATAGGTTAGTAATTCCATCACTTACAAAATAACAATTACCACTACTTGATGATGCAATTACTTTAATTTCCATAACTAACCCCTTTTAAAAAGGTCTTTTTTTATAATTTGGATTAGCAACTGGTATATCTTCTTCAGCTATAGCTTGTGTCGGTTCAGCTTCAACTTCTTCATCAAAACTAATTAGTTCATCACTTGCAGTCTCAGTTACAACTACATCAATAACCTCGCCAGTTTCCCAGTTCATTTCATCTTTAGTAGTTTCCCAATCTTTCTTAAGTTCAATTGGGATTTCAATAAATGGTTTAAAGTAGTTATAAAGTTCCCAACTTGCAGTCTTTAATACCATTTTGCGTGTGTCTAAGTTCCAGATAGTTTTTTCTTTTGTTGGAGATGCGTTATAAGCTCTCATAATTCTATTTCTATCAATATAGATCATATAAGGTGTTGTTTTAGTGTCAGTTGGTAGTTCTCTTACATAAGCAATAGCATAAGCTCCAATAATGTTATCAAGTTTATTTCTATCAACTTTAGGGTCTTTTTCGTGTTTCTTAATTTCAGTTAACCCAGTTTCAAAATTAAACTCTTTTTCTAAATTATCGCCAGCACAAACAATATCTTTATAAAATCTTACTATTTTTTTACTACACCATTTAACAAGCTCTTTCTCTAACCCTTGATATTGTTTTTTAATGTTAATGTCTTTTAGTCCAGTTTTGCCATTATCTCTAATATCGATATAAAGCTCATTATCTCTAATAGTTAAGCCTAATCTTGCATAACTTTTAACTTGTGAATAAAGTCCACAACCCATAATGTCAATTTGACTCCATAATAGGTTTTGTTCTTGCACTTTCTTATAAACACTTTCTAAAATGTTTAAAGCAAATGCTGTTTCTTGTTGTGTTAAAGGCGTTTGGTCTAATTTAGCAAATGCCTCTACTTGTTGCAACATTCCATTTAGTTGCGATTTCCCTAAATCTTTCATTTTACTAACTACTCTTGTTTCTTGTTTTACTTGTAAATCTTGTTGTTTTTCTTGCATTTTAATTTCCTCCTATATAAAATCTTGAAACTCTTTTAATCATAACTTTTATACCTTCCTTTCTACTTACTTATAAACTCTACTTCTTCGCCTGTAAGAACGTTTACTGTGATATAGAAAGAGTTAGTATAACCCTTTCCATCAAGACACTCTACCTCAAAAGACATATTCTCAATGACCATTTCATCTTTAAATCTCGTAAATGTGTCATTTTCGCTCCAACTAATACTAAATACTGAAAGTCCCCTATTTGCTAAATGCTCTAACGCAACTATCATACCTTCGGTATATTCCGTACTATCATACGCCGAAGTATCTACCCCCTCTAAAAACTCGTTTGTAATTCCCGTCTCTTTGAATGATACTAAATCTTCTTTCTTTTCTGCCATTTTTTCCCTCCTTCTTTATTGCAATTCAACTCTTAAAGTCTTATCGTTCTCTGAAACATACAGCTTTATTAGCTGACTATTCATTCCTAATACTTCTACAACCGACTCAGCATTATCAATGAAAATCGGTGCTTTTACTTGATAAATCTCTTGTAAAGTATTGATAATATCAAGTCCTGCATTTATTCTTGCTGCATTGTTAATAGATGTATAAGGCACACCATCAACAGTAGCAATACATGTTTCTTCAATACCACCATTTATTTGTTCGTTAAATAGCTTAAAATTAATTAACTTGAAATGACTATTGATGCTATCTTCTAACACGCCAGCTTTAAGTCTTGAGTATTCTTCAGCTTGAGTAATAATTGATAGGTTATATTCATATTCCACTTGAATAGTTTTAATCTTATCATTTAGAGCGTTAATCTTTTCAATAGTATTATTCTTAACACCAATTAAAGTCTTTTGTTCTTTTAAACTATCGATAGTTTTTCCCAAAGCAAAGATATCAGCATTTAATTTATCTCTTTCACTTGTATCAACTGCAGTTGCAGCTTTATTATGTTCTAACTTATCAACCTCTAAATTGTAATTATCGTTTAGATCTAATAAAGCTGTAATATCTTTAGTTTCTTTTTCAGTTAAAGCTTTATCATAATTCCTATTAGCAAATTCATTTAATAGATCAGCAATAACTTTCTTTTCAAGTTCAAGCTTATTAAATTCTTTTTGGTTTTCTTCCTTAGCTTTAAAACTTGCTTTATAGCTTGTTTCAATGTTTTTAAGTTCAGCATTTATTGATAAACCTTTTTGAGTAATGGATTCTAACTCTTGAGATTTGTTTAAATTAAACTTTTCTCTTAGTTCATTTGTTTGTTCTTCTGGTAAAGCTTGGCCGCAATAGCTACAAGTTCCACCAGTGAATACTGACTCAGCAACCTTATCATATCTTTGATATAATTCTTCCCTTTGGTTTTCTAACAAAGTTTTATTGCTTGCAAAGTTCTTAAGTGCCATATTTTCTCTTGCAATAGCATTATTAAGTTCTAATAACTTAATCTCTTTATCTTGTAAGTTTGATTTTAGTCTTTGTTCTACTTGCTTTAAAATCTCTTGTATTTTGATTAAGTTAGCTTTAACTTCAGCTTTAAGGCTTGATATTTTGTTTTCAAGCTCATAATCAATTAAACCCTTATCTAATTCTTGTTTTTTAGAATTAAGGCTTAAAAGTTCATTTTCTTTCTCTTTAATAATCTTTTCAAGTTCTACAGCTGAATACATGATATTTAGATCTTCCAAAGAATTAGATAAAGTTTGTATTTGAATTGGTATAGCTGTTAGTTCTTTGTTTAATAAAGTGTTCTTACTCTTATAGCTTTTAATTAGTTCATCAACTTTAATTGTTTTATCATTAAGTAAAATCTCTTTTAAATCAATAAACTTTGCATCTTGAAGCAGTGAATAAAAATCAAAATCTTTAACTAAAGTAACTAAAATGTCTCTTTGTTCTTTCCACTTTAAATTATTAAAATAGTTAACATTAGTTAGTGTTTTAAATAATTCTTCATCTAATAGTTCTCTTACTACTTCGTTATACTCTGATTTCTTTTTAGGAATATCATTAACAAAATAGTTTGAGGTATGCCCTGAGAATGTTTCTTCTAATGAGCCTCTTTTTCTTGTATAAACTTCCTCATAAGTTCTCTCAAGCTTTAATGTTTGATTATTTACAAGTAAAGTTAAAATAACTTTAGTTAGTAAATTGTGCTTGTCCTCGCCAGTAATCTTATCTTTAGGTTTAATTGCAAAGTCAGTTGCTCCTAAAGAGTCTTTTTCAAATAAACACCAATAAAAAGCATCTGCTATTGTTGTTTTCCCAGTTTCATTAGTGCCGAATATATCAGCACTTTTGCCATTAAACTCAAAAGTTTTATATTCAAAACCTTTAAAGTTCTCAATGTGTAATTTGATAATTTTAATTTCTTTCATTTCTTTTCCTTTCTTGTTTTGTTTCTTTTTGACATTTTTTTCTTTCTTTAATTAGCACCTAGCAACACACAAGCCATTAAAAAATAGCTGGCATGTCTTTCAAATAAGACCTCAATACTTCTTCTATTTTTACTTGCTCTGCGTAAGTAAATAGATCTGGATTGTTTTCTTTCTTGTTGTAGGTAGCTGTTGTAATACCTAACTTTTTTGCCATGTCCTCTTGTGTTAAATTAGCAGCTTTACGATAGCCAACTAATTTCCCAGTAATTACAATTAATCTAAAATCATTATCGTTCATAGTTCCTCCTTAATTTAATCTCCTCTTTTAAAGTTTCCTTTCATACTCAATTAAATAACCCCAATGCCCTTTACTATAAAACTTTTCCATTATGTCAGCTTTATTAGGCAATAGTAATGATAAAGGTATAAAATCTTTATCTACTTCTTCTTTTGTAATTTGATGCCATTTCTTTGCTGTTTCATTATCTGTTTCCATATCTGGTATTAGTATTAGTTCTAATACTTTTAATTCTTTTAGGTTTTCAATAAATGAATTTGCTAATATAGATCTGTAAAAATAAGCACCATTTGTCTTGTAAATTATGTAAGGTATTGTAGCCCATTGCTCTCGCCTTACTGCTACATAGATCTCTTTGTTTGTAGCATGAGATACTTTTAATAATACCTCGTGCATGTCAAATACTGGTTTACTAATGTAATACTTAAAATTGTCTTTTTCCATTTCTTTTACCATTTTAACCTTTCTTTTTTAATTTCCAAGTGGTAATTTAATTTACCTTTTGTTCCACCCAACTCCATCATACACTATTCGTTATTGATTGTCAACATAAATATATAAAATTATTTATTTTTTTTTAATATAGTTTATAATTATGTTATGATTATTATGAAAGGAGTGATAAAATGAATAATTTTAATAAGTTTTCTAATAATATTACTTATTTTTTACTAAATAAAGTTATTAAGTCAATGATAAATCATAAAGGCATAAAAAAAGAGGAAGATATAATAATCTTCCTTTTTTAATGTTAATATAGAGAAACACATATTTAATAAGTGTTAATGTGAGCCGATTATCTTTTAAAGTTGACTAATTCTCAATTAATCTTTTTATAGAGTGCTTGTAGAAGTTGTTTCATATTCTATGTTAGGTAATTCTTTTGGAATTGTGCTAACTTGTATTACTTTTTCTTCTTCCTTTGAATATGCAACTTTTTCTTGCGTATTAGTTTCTTCTTTTACAATCTCTTTAACTTCTTCTTTACCATTTTTAAGCTCTAACCTATAATCTTTAGTTGCTTGATTTAAGAATCCAGTTTTGTTCTCACTTACCATTGTTAAAATCTTTATTCTTTGATTAGCTGCCATAATAGCTGTTAATGCACTTGATAATACAAGTGTTGTATTTGTTAGTAAAGTAAGCCAAAATGATAGATCCCAGCCAGCCCAATAAATACTTGAAGTTAATGCTGATGCTACAAGCCATAAAACACCTTTGCGTGTTGCTTCTTTTATATTAGCTTTATGTTCGTCATATGAATATAAATCAATACTGCTAATATCAGCATCAGTAGTTGTTAAAATCTCTTTTGTATAAATTGGTTGATATTTATAATCGCCCTTTAAGACTCTTACAATAACTTTTCTTAATTGTTTTGCTTTCTTGGAATTAACAGTCGCTTTCACTTTACCAGTAGCTTTATCTTTTTTATAAGTAATTAGTCCATGTTTAAGACAAAAATCATTAAAAGCATCATCATTAACCGAGATATTATTTGGATCTTCAAAGTTCTCTAAATCTTGTGCGTAAAGTCCATAAGTAATACGAGCTAAAATGTTATTAGCAGCTTGTAATCTTCTTTCTTCATTAGCCATAGCAACTTTATCAGCTATCATTTCTTCTAAAAAGTTATCTCTTACAAACTTAACAAATTCAAGTTCTTTCCCTTTAACTTTTTGATATTCTTCATTTGTTGCTTTAGCTCTACGAATAACTATTTCTTTAACAAATGAATAAGTAAACATCATAATTGCAAAGTTAATAGCTGTTTGAATATAAAACTTTTCATCATAAAAGACTTCCCATGTAAACTCAAAACCACTTGCTACAAAAGCTGAAAATATTGCGGCTACTAATACAAATAAGCCAGTTATAGCTGCTTCTACATTAAAGCTCTTTTTTAAGCTTTTAGTGTTTAGATCATTAACTTGACTTGTGATTGTATTCTTAATGTTCTTATTCATCATTATTTTGTGCCTCTAATTCTGCAATCTTTTCTTTTAATTCAAGCTCTTTCTTTTCAGCAAAAATCTTATCAGCTGCTGTCTTATGGAGTTCTAACTCATATAAATAATCAGCATTGATTAAATAATCGATTGTCTGGCATACTACACCAATAAACATTGATGCTATAATTCCCCAAATTGCATGTTGGAAGTTAGCAAAACCATTATTGATTAAATGAGCTAAAAACCCCACTGTAATAAATGGAATTAAACTTATTAAACCAGTTAGAAAAGTCTTTAATGCTCCAGTCTTTAATTCTTTTATTTTAGCATTTAGTCTTTTGCTGAAAAATACTAAATAAGTAATTCCAGTTACAAAACCTAAAAAACTAATTGATATATTCGTTTGGTTTGGTTCTATTCGCATTAAAGCTTCAAATATGATAACTAAAGGTGCAACATAAATAAATAAAGCTCCTAAAAGATATAGCCACCTTTTCTTAAAATATGTTTTCCAATCTCGTTTTGTTATCTTTTTCCTAATTTGCGATTGTGTCATAATTAACACCTACCTTTACCATTCTAATGGTTTTACTTCTTGTTTTTGTTCTTCATTAACAAATTCAGCTGTCTTATTAGTAAATGGTTCTACTACTTTTTCTTCTTCTAATTCTTCTACAATCTTTTCAATTGGTATTTCTTCTAATTGCTCTACCTCATCAAAATAACCTTTAATCTTATCTTTTACATCTTCTTTCAAGTTAGACCTATCAAATGCTAAAATCATTGCTTTCTTCATGGCATCAGTTTGTTTAACTGCTTTTGCTAACACTGCCTTAACTGCTTCATTTTCAGTTGTTAATTTAGTTTTTTCAGCAAGTAATAATTCAAAATCGTATTGAGCTTTAGCTGCTTTTACTTTTAATTGACCGCTCCTAATTTTAGCCCAAATACCAATAATAAAACCAATTGCAACCATAACCCAATTCATTATTTGATTAAACTGTGGATTAGTTAATAAATCATTAAATCCACCAAATAACCTTGTAAAGAAACCTTGCTCTGTTATGGGAGGTAATGGATCTACCACTTCCCCCTCTTCTTGTGTTTCTGGTTCGGTTTGTGGTGGTTCTTCCCCACCATTAGCTTTAACTACATAATAACTACAAGTTCCACCGACCAAGAAAAGCATTAAAATAAATACCCAAATAATTTTTAAAATGTTTGTTTTTTTCATATTTTACTCCTTTATTATAAAACCCCATCATTTACTTTTTCTAATACAATATCAAAGCTCTTTTTAGTAGCTTTTTGCTGTTTAGCTAAAACATTATTCAAGCTAACAAGTTTTTTCTTTAAACTTAAAATCTCTTTCTCTAAACTTTCTAAATACTTTCCTAATGGTTGGTCTTTGTAGATAACTTCTTCTAAAGGTATAAAGCTTTGAGTAGCAATACCTTTTTTGTATTGCACTACATAAACCCCATTATTGACTTTTTGATTATCTTTATTACTCATAAATAACCCCCTTTTGTTTTTTAGCTAATCGTTCTTGCTCTTTTTTATATTTTTTCACAATTCTTACAACTTTCTTTTCTTGTCTTTTGCGTTCTCGTTCTTGTTTTTTTAATAACCTTTTTTCTCTTGCAAGTCTTGATTTCTCTTTTTCTTTTCTAATTTCATCTTTCCAATAAGCTTTGATTTCTTTCCAACCCATAGACTTTTTATCTCTAAAAATATATCTTTGTAGGACAAGTGCTGTTGAAACAATTAAAAGCCACATTGGCGAAAAAGGACCAGTCCAAAACAAAACAACAGTTGTGCCAGTTGAATATAGCCAAGTATTACCAAAGATAATACCTATTACAACTAAAGGTATAAAGCTTTGAGTAGCAATACCTTTTTTGTATTGCACTACATAAACCCCATTATTGACTTTTTGATTATCTTTATTACTCATAAATAACCCCCTTTTGTTTTTTAGCTAATCGTTCTT
>ERZ1026800.1490-NODE-1490-length-14728-cov-2.839942_pt1 | contig 14728 bp, 12 predicted proteins | sample MGYA00520873_ERZ1026800 | MGnify/ENA primary metagenome ERZ1026800 (study PRJEB33270, sample SAMEA104284475) | anaerobic digester metagenome | biome: Anaerobic digester microbiome; feature: mesophilic sludge digester; material: Anaerobic digester biomass...
TGGTGTCACCGTATCTGATCTTTCAAAATTGTCAAGAACATTTTACCAGCGCGAGAAATAAAGAGAAACCTGCGGCGACCACCGAAATCAATACCCACTTCTGAACTTTCAGGACTGCGGTACTGACGGCGGCTTTCTCGACGCGGCAAAGCTCTTCTCGGAACTCATCGCGCATGTCCGCGATCTGCTTTTCGATTCTGTCAATCCCGGCGGTAATAAGCGTGATCTCGTTCCGTGTCATTGTCGTATCCTATGCCACGTATGTGCCCACGTAGGCGTAAAAATTAAATATCCCCGAGCGTGGACGGGTGTGTGGGCCGGTGCGGGGAGTGCCGTTAGTATCATCTGCGATGGGGGTTGATATTGAGCTTTGTGCCATTGAACCACCGCCACCAGGACCTGGATAGATTACTCCTGCATACATGGTATGTGCATTTGTTGTGTGTTTATGCCCCTGCATCTGGTCCCTCTGTGCCAACCCCAGCACGTTGTACAGGCCGTCGTTCGCGAGCGCCGCGTCAGTCAGCTCTTTGTGCCGCGCCGTCGTGGTACTTCCCGCAATGCGGTGCGGGTAAATGCTGATATTGGCCGTACTCGCGGTTTTGGCGCCCGGGGTGAGTCCCGTGGCCGAGCACGTAATGACCGCCGACGAACTGCCGACGTTTGCGAGCGTGACGCCCGTGATCTGATAATCCCCGGCCGGGATGCCACCTATGGCCTCGGGGAGTGTGAGCGTCCCGTACTCGCGGTCATAGGCATACGCCTCGGCGAGCGCGCGCAGTTCGTCGGCGGTCTCGTTGCCGGTGAGGCGCCCGAAGCCGTTGTAACCGAACACCAGGTCGAGCACGCTGTTGTCGGTGCTGCCGCCGATGTACGGCCTACTGCCGGCAGGCCACAGCTCGACGATGGCCACCCACCACCCGGCTGCGGCGATCATCGCCGCCCCACCCAGCAGCAGCTGCCAGATGCGCTTGCCCAACTGAGGGGGGCCGGCGATCAAGTAGGCGAGTGCGAGCGCCGGCACGACGGTGAAGGCCTGCAGCATCTTGGTGAGGAACCCGAAGCCGATGAAGACGCCGGCCCACACCAACCACTTCGTCTTCCCGTCCTCGATCGCCCGTGTGGTGGTGTAAGCGGCAGCGACCATCAGCAGCACCAGCAGTGCATCGGGGTTGTTGAAGCGGAACATCAGCACGGCCACCGGGGTGAGCGCCATCACCGCGCCGGCGAGCAGGCCGGCCGCAGGGCCGAACCAGCGCCGGATGGTGGCGTACAGCAACCCGACCGCGGCCACGCCTTCCAGCGCTTGCGGCACCAGGATGCTCCAGGAGTTGACACCGAAGATGCGCGCGGAAAGCTCCATCACCCACAGCGAGGCGGGTGGCTTGTCGACGGTGATGAAGTTGGCCGAGTCGCTGGAGCCGAAGAAGAACGCCTTCCAGCTCCGGGTGCCGGCCTGCACTGCTGCCGAGTAGAAGTCGTTGGCCCAACCGGAGGCGCCGAGCCCCCAGATGTACAGCACGCCCGTGGCCGCCAGCAGCCCGATCAGCGCCGGCCGCACCCAGACGGGGTCGTCGGGCCGACCATGGAGGAAGCGGGCCACTCGGCTCGCCGGCGCCAGCCGCATGGTCGGCGCCTTCGGGTCTGCCGTCGGGTCTGCCGTTGGGTCGGACTCGGGTGGGGCCCATGCTGCGGGCGAGGCGGGTGCTTCCAACGTGGTCATGTCATCAGCATCGACGATCGACCTGGCAGAGTGCGCTGCACTTGCTGTGAGTTTGCTGTGAGCCTCAGCCGCCATTCGATGCGGGCACGTACGTGCGGCACGGCTGCCCGCGCAGCGAGTCGCACGCCGGCGGCATCGGAGCGTCGACGGTCACCGGCACGACGGGCAGCACGATCCTCGAGGGGTGCTCTGCGTCGTGAGCGATCGTGACGGTCTCGCCGTTGCTGACGGTGCGGAACTCCCAGATGGCTCGACTGTTGCCGGGGGCGTCGATCGTGAGCCGGATCCTGCTGCCGGCCCGGAACGGATGGGCGAAGGGGAACAGGTCGATGCGAACGGGCACGAACTGGTCGGCGGGAAGGTCGGCGGCATCGTCCTTGGCGTGCGTGTGCACCGGGTGCAGCTCGCTGCTGGCGGCCTCGTCGAGCGCCCGCTGGCTGGCGCGCAGCCAGCCGCTCTGCACGTAGATCTCCGTGCCGTCGCCACGAACCTCGCTGATCGTGACCTCCAGGTCGGTGTCGGCCGCATCTGCCTGCACCCACAGGTCGACCGAGCCGGAACCGGCGACGACCCTGTCGGTGAGAAACGGCGAGGTGATGAAGCCCACGCCGGTGAGATCGGGCATCGGCCGCCAGTCGTACTGCACATCCGCCCGCCACACACCGTTGCCGCCGCCCTGGTCGGTGCCGTCGTAGAACGTGGCGGGCAGCGCCGCCGGGTCGGCGGTGTAGCTGGAGGTGTCGGCGTCGGTGGCGGCACCGGCCTCGCCCTGCGCCAGCAGCTGCCCGCCGCCGGCGAGCACCCAGCTCGTTGCCTGTGCTTCGGGGATCGGCCAGGCATCGAACTCGACGACGAAGTTGGGCTCCGGGGTGCCGGGCGAGAAGGCCGAGTTGCCACCCTGCTCGAAGTGCACCCGCACCGGTGGCTCGGCCTCGAACGCGGCCAAGGCGTTCGCGTAGGTCATGCCCGTGAACCGGCTCTCCAGGGGAGCGAACGTGCTGACGCCCCAGAGCGCGCCGCCGAGGGCACTGGCAAGCGCGGCGCCGGCGGAGAGATCGGGGACCTTCTTGCCCACGTACAGCTGCAGGAACTCCATGTAGCGGCCGGCCACGGGTGGGCTCAGCGACTCGGTGTGCAGCCCGTTGGTGAGCGTCGCGAACACGTGCGGCGAGGAGGTGAACGAGGCCAGCATGTTGGCGAAGTGGCCGCCGGTCTGCTCGTCCTGCCAGGCGCCGGCGATGAAGATGGGCACCTCGATCCGGTCGACGAACGTGATCGGCGCCAGCGAATCGCCCAGGGGGTTGGCGTAGTACGGGTTCTCGTCGATCTCGGCGACCAGGTCGGGGTTCTGCAGGCGCAGCAACTGGTTGTCGGCGCACACCTTGTCGCCGCCGTCGGCGCGAACCCTCGTCCACTCTTGGCCGTAGGGCTTGCCGTTGTCGACTCGCTGCTGCGTCCAGTCGACGGCGAAGCCGGTGTTGAGAATGCCGCCCGGGTACAGGGTGCTGCGGAAGCTGTCGTCGAGCACCGACAGCGGCGTGATGCTGTTCAGGCTCGGAGGCTGCGTGGCAGCGACGAACAGCTGGCTGATGCCCGGGTAGCTGATGCCCACCATGCCGACCTCGTTGTCCATCACCCACGGCTGGGCGGCGACGGCTTCGACGACGTCGTAGCCGTCGAGCGACTGCACGGTCTCGAAGAACCGGAACGAGCCGCCGCTGCAACCGGTACCGCGCATGTTGACGCCCACGTAGGCGAAGCCCTGGGTGGTGTACAGCGCCGCCAGCTGTGCGCTGTCGGGGTCGCTGGGCTGGTAGCCGCTGTACTCGACGACGGTGGGGTAGGGGCCGGCGTCAGCCGGGCCGGGCAGGATGACGTTGGCGCTCAGCGTGGTGCCGTCGCGCACGGTGATGTATCCGAAACCGCCTGCCGGCAGCAGCGCTTGGTCGTCGTACAGCGCCTGCGGGGGCACGTCGGATGGGTCGGCCACCTGGAACGTGTCGGAGCTCTCAGTGCCGCTCTGCACCACGTACTCGCCGGGCGTCAGGTTGCGGAACAGCAGCGCCCCTTGCGCGTCGACGGTGCCCGAGGCGACGAGGTCGCCGGCGACGGTGCGCACCGACAGGGCCGCCCCGGGCTCGGCCTGCAGCACGGCGACCTGTTCGGTGCCGGGCATCAGCGCGAACGTGGCCGGTGCCAGTGTCGGCACGGTGCTGTCGGTTGCGACGGTGGTGTCGGTGGGCGCGGTGGCGGGGGTTTGCGTGGTGGTGTCGGCCCCCTTGTCAGCGTCGCTGCTGCACGCGACGAGCAACATGACGGCGGCGAGCGCGGCGGCGGAGCGACGAGGGTTCATCGGCGGAGTATTCCATGCACGCGCGCGGCGTACCCGATCCGGGCAGCCAGAATGAGGAAGTGATCGATCTGCAGGCGATGCTCGCCGACCTGGAACTGCTCGTCAACACCGAATCGCCGTCACTCGACGTGCCGCTGCTCACGGCGTCGGCCATCACGTTGGCCAGCGTGGTCGCGCGGCGCCTCGGTTCCGCGCCCGCCATCATCGACGGGCCGGCAGGGCCGCATGTGCATTGGAGCGGTGGCGGCACTCCGAAGGTGCTCATCGTCGGTCATCACGACACGGTGTTCCCGGCGGGCACGTGCGCTGCTCGACCGTTCGCGATCGCCGATGGGCGAGCCATGGGGCCGGGTGTGTTCGACATGAAGGCAGGCATCGTGCAGGCGCTGCACGCGGTGGCGTCGCTCGCCGACCGCAGCGGTGTCGAGTTGCTCATCACCAGTGACGAGGAGGTGGGCAGCCTCACCAGTCGCGACCTCATCGAGGCTCGCGCCATCGCCTGCGGCAGCGTGCTGGTGTGCGAGCCCAGCGCCGATGGGGGAGCCGTGAAGATCGCCCGCAAGGGCACCGGCACGTTCGAAGTGGTGGTGCACGGCAAGGCATCGCATGCCGGGCTGGAGCCGGAGAAGGGTGTCAATGCGTTGGTGGCCGCCGCCGAGCTGATCACCCACATCGCCACGTTCGGCGACCTGAGTACGGCCACCACCGTCACGCCCACGGTCGCCGTGGCCGGCACGGTCGACAACGTGGTGCCCGCCGAGGCGCGGGTGAAGGTCGACGTGCGCGTCGAGCAGCCGGGCGAGAAGGAGCGGTTGGAGGGCCTGTTCGCCTCGCTGGTCACTTCCGTGCCGGGTGCCACCATCGAGGTGCTCGGTGGCATCAACCGTCCGCCGATGCCGGCAACCGCCTCGGCGACGCTGTTCCCCGTGGCCGTGGCGGCTGCCGCGGCGGCGGGTCTGGGCGAAGTGCGTGGCGTCGGTGTCGGTGGTGGCAGCGACGGTAACTTCACTGCTGCTCGCGGCGTGCCCACGCTCGACGGCCTGGGCGCAGTCGGCGGTGGCGCCCACGCCGACCACGAGTTCGTGCTGGTCGACACGATGGTGCAGCGAGCTCAGTTGCTCGCTGCCCTCATCGACCGCCTCTGACCCGCTCTGACCCGATCTGCTACGCCTCGGCTGTCTGTGCCACGGCACGGAAGGAACCCTCGTCTGTGTTGTGACACAGACGAGCACTCGCAGGACTCGAGACTCGGCGACTGCTACTCCGTGCCGCCTTCGAGCGCGGTGAGGCTGCCGCTGCTGAGCGTGCCGGCGTTGCGGTAGACGTCGAGCTTGGCGCGGCTGTCGTCGATGTCGAGGTTGCGCATGGTGAGCTGGCCGATGCGGTCGAGTGGGCCGAACGCCTGGTCCTCCACCTTCTCCATGCTCAGCCGCTCGGGGTGGTAGGTGAGGTTGGGGCTGGTGGTGTCGAGGATGGTGTAGTCGTCGCCGCGGCGCAGACGCACGGTGACCTCGCCGGTGATGGCGGCGCCCAGCCAGCGCATGAGCGGTTCACGTAGCATCAGGCTCTGCGGGTCGAACCAGCGGCCCTCGTACAGCAGGCGGCCCAGGCGGCGGCCCATGGTGCGGTAGTTCTCGATGGTGTTCTCGTTGTGGATGCCGGTGATGAGCCGCTCGTACGCGATGTGCAGCAGCGCCAGGCCCGGCGCCTCGTAGATGCCGCGGCTCTTGGCCTCGATGATGCGGTTCTCGATCTGGTCGCACATGCCCAGGCCGTGGCGGCCGCCGATGGTGTTGGCGGCCTCGACCAGCGCGACCTGCGACGCGAACTCCTCGCCGTTGATGGCCACCGGCCAGCCCTCGTGGAAGCGGACGGTGACGACCTCGGGTGCGATGGCGACGTCGTCGCGATAGTGGGCGACGCCCATGATGGGGTCGACGATGTCCATCGAGGTGCCCAGCTCTTCGAGCAGCTTGGCTTCGTGAGTGGCGCCCCAGATGTTGGCGTCGGTGCTGTACGCCTTCTCCTTGCTGGCGCGGTATGGCAGGTTGCGCTGGATGAGGAACTCGCTCATCTCGGCGCGGCCGCCCAGCTCGGTGACGAAGTCGTGGTCGAGCCATGGCTTGTAGATGCGCAGCGCCGGGTTCACCATCAGCCCGTAGCGGTAGAAGCGCTCGATGTCGTTGCCCTTGTAGGTGCTGCCGTCGCCCCAGATGTCGACGCCGTCGGCATGCATGGCGGTGACCAACAGGGTGCCGGTGACGGCTCGGCCCAGCGGGGTGGTGTTGAAGTAGGTCTTGCCGGCAGTGGTGATGTGGAACGCACCGCACTGCAGCGCCACCAGACCCTCGTGCACCAGCTCGGTGCGGCAGTCGATGATGCGGGCCGCCTCGGCGCCGTACTCCTTGGCGCGATCGGGCACGCCGGGCAGGTCGCTCTCGTCCTGTTGGCCCAGGTCGGCGGTGTAGCAGTAGGGCACGGCGCCCTTTTCGCGCATCCACGCAACGGCGGCTGATGTGTCGAGACCGCCGCTGAACGCGATACCGACGCGTTCGCCGACGGGGAGGGAGGTGAGCACCTTGGACATCGCCGATCGACGCTACCGACTTCGGTGGGCGACTCCTTGGCCGTGCGTGCGAGGGGTTGCTACGGGTTGCGGAAGAGCCCGGCGAAGCTGGCCACCGAGATGAGCAGGCCGGCGGCGGCGAGGCCGAACTCGATGGCGGCGTAGCCGGGCACGCGGTCGATGTCGAAGAAGGCGATGGCAGCCACGAACGCTGCACCGCCGATGCCCCACCAGGGCAGCCGTCGTTGGGCTCGGAAGCCGGCCACGCACAGCGCCAGCGGCACGGTGAACGGCAGCAGGTTGACCAGGATGAGCTGCGGCTCGGTGGCCGGGCCCAACCACCAGGTGGACAGACCGACCAGTCGTGAGCTGTACCAGATGGCCGCGAACGAAGCAGCGATCAGCATCCAGCCGATCCAGAACACCGTGCTCCAGCCGGCCGTGAGCTGCCCGGCCTGTGCCGCCGACTTGGGCGCATCGGCCGGGACCGGCGCCGGAGGTGGGGCGGGCAGTGGGGTGGCGGACTGGAGCGACTCGGTGGCCAGCACCGTGGTCGGCGGGGTTTCGGCGATCGGCTCCATCAGCGCCAGAGGGTAGCGGGCGCGTCGGAACCACTTGCAGCACTCGGCGCAGCGGCAGCCGCTAGCCTTGCGCCCCGTGACAGGCGAGCCGTTCCGCAAGCTCAGCATCTTCTTTCCGATGTGGAACGAGGCGGCCTACATCGAGCGCGCCGTCGGCTACGCCAAGGAGGAGTGCGAGCTGCTCATCGGCAAGGGCGAGATCCTCGATTACGAGCTCATCGTGGTCGACGATGCCAGCACCGACGACACGCCGCAGATGGCCGATGCGTTGGCCGCCGCCGACCCGCGTGTGCGAGTGGTGCACCACCCGGTCAACCGCAAGCTGGGTGGTTCGATCAAGACCGGGTTCGCCGCTGCCACCGGCGACCTGGTGCTGTACAGCGACGCCGACCTGCCGTTCGACATGGCCGAGGTGGGGCGTGCGGTGCGCCTGCTGCGCTACTACGACGCCGATGTGGTCAGTGCGTTTCGCCACGACCGCACGGGTGAGGGCAGCAGCAGGGCGGTCTACACCTTCTTCTACAACGTGCTCATCCGGCAGCTGTTCGGTGTGCGCCTGCGCGACATCAACTTCGCCTTCAAGCTGTGCCGCACTCGCATCTTCGAGCACATCACGTTGAAGAGCGAGGGTTCGTTCATCGATGCCGAGCTGATCATCCGCACCAAGAAGCTGGGCTTCGACGTCATCCAGTTCGGTGTCGACTACTTCCCGCGCACCAGAGGCGAGAGCACGCTCGCCTCGCTGGGCGTGATCAAGACCATCCTGCGCGAGATGTTTGCGCTGCGCAAGGAACTGCGCGGCCTCAGGCCAGTCGTCGACCCTGCTGCGTGACCCGAACCGGCCGTGAGCCTGGCGTCACCCCGACGACAGCGGGGTGGTTCGGGTTGGTAGATTCGACCTGTCCGATCCCCCCGGAGTAGTTGTGAACACCCGTAGGCCCCCCGCTCAGCCACCGCGCCGTCGCCCCCAGCAGCCGCAGCCTCCTTCGCCCATCGGGCGCTGGATGCCGGTCATTGCCGCGGGCGCTGTGCTGGCCGTGGTGGTCTTCGTCGGCTTCTCCGGCGACGACCAGCAGGCTGCTAGTTCGCCCACCACCGCCAGCGGGCCGGTGGTGGCGGCCGACGGGTCGGCGCTCACCGTGCCGGGCAGCACGTTGCCGCCGTTGGTCATCGTCACCGACCCGGCCGCGGTGAAGTCGCAACTCACCTCGTCGTTGAGCAAGGGGATGTACGGCGACGATGTGAAGGCCATGCAGCAGCGCCTGTTCGATCTCGGCTTCCAGCCGGGCCCCATCGACGGTCAGTTCGGCAGCGGCACGCAGCAGGCCCTGTGGGCGTTCGAGAAGCTGGTGCTCAACGTGCCGTCGGCCAGCGCCACCGGGGTGCTCACCAACGAGATGTGGCAGACGATGCAGGACAACATCAGCATCCAACCCAGTCGCACCAACAGCACCACCACGCACGTGGAGGTGTACCTCGACAAGCAGGTGCTGGTGGTCTTCAAGAGCAACGTCGCCGAGTTCATCACGCACATCTCCTCGGGCCAGGTGAACCCCGATGGCACGCCGAAGACGTTCTGTGAGGAAGTCACCATCGACACCGACGACCAGGGCCGTGCGCTGCCCGAGCCGGAGAAGAAGGGCATCTGCGCCGAGTCGAAGACCCCTGGCGGCGTGTTCAAGTTCACCCGCCGCTACGAGGGCAAGCGGGTCGGCCCGCTCGGCGGCATGTACGACCCCGTCTACTTCAACTACGGCATCGCCATCCACGGCGCCGAGAACGTGCCGCTCGAGCCGGCGTCGCACGGCTGCATCCGCATTCCCAAGTTCCTCAGCACGGTGTTCCCCGCGCTGGTGGAGAACGGCGATCAGGTCTGGGTGTGGGACGGCAAGAAGGAGCCGGAGAACCAGTCGAAGAACGACATGCTGCCCAGCTTCAACCGGCCCGACCCCAGCTACACCACCACCACCAGTTCGACCACCACCACCACGGTGGCCCCCACCACCACAGTCGCCGCACCGACCACCACCAAGGCGCCGAGCACCACCACGACCACCAGCACCGCGCCGGCCACCACCAGCACCACGGTGGCCAGCACCACCGCCACCGTGCCCTGACAGTCCCGGTGGCCGCGGCGGCGTCCGACAGCTGAGGCGGGGTTGTCCCACGACGGGCACGACAACTGTGGTTGCGGGGGGTGGCAACCGGAGTTTCCGTGCCACGAGATGAACACACCCGTACTGCTGCGAGGCGCAGCACTCGCCCTTGCGGGCCGCGGTCAGCCGATGGCTTCGCGGCAGACGTTGAGGCCGCCGAGCACCCCGGTGCGGAACGCATCGATCTTCTCGAAGGCGCTGCCGCTGACGTTGGTGTCGGAGCTGGCATCGCTGCGAGCGATGGCCGTGATGACCGCTTCATCGAGATCGCCGGCCGAGAGTTGCAGCGTGTCTTCGCGCGTCTCTGGGATCGGCGGCACGATGTATGCGACCCACGCACCGGTGAGGCAGTCGTTGAACAGCGCTCGCGGCTCGCCGGTCTTCTGACTGCGCAGCGCGGTCTGGATGGCATCGCTGAACGCGTTGGAGAACAGGTAGCCCACCGACATGTCGCCGGTGAGCAGATCCTGCGACAGCTCGAGCGCGAAGTCCTGGTCCCAGTAGATGACGTTGTCGGCAGCGCAGAAGAGCACGTTGCGCGGGTACTGCTGCTCGTCGACGCCTGCGCACGAAGGGAACGGCCCGGCAGTGCTGTAGGCCTGCAACGTGGGGGGCGTGAACGGCACGCCGTTGGCGGCTGCCAGATCGGTCCAGAAGAACTCGAGGCTGGCGGGAATGAGGGTGACGATGTCGCTGGGGCCGAGGTCGGGGTCGGGGTTGGCGTCGATGAGCGGCAGGTTGCCGGCGTTGGGATCTTCGCGGTCGAACAGGATGTTGACCATCGCGCTGATGCGGTCCTCGGTGAAGAACGTCTTGCAGCGCAGCACCCCGCCTTCGAAGCCGTCCTGGAAAGCGCCCACTCGATCGAAACCGGTGCCGTGTGCCTGCGGGTCGGCCAGGCCGTCGCCCTCGATCGGGTCGCGCACGTTGATCATCGCCACCAGGCCGGAACGAACGTCGGCGTCGTCGAACACGATGAGGTCGCTGCCGCCGCTGGCCACGTGTGCGCTCCATGCGCCGGCGAAGCAGTCGGCCTGCTGCTCCTTCAACACCCCCGGCTGGTCCCACTCCTTGGCGCGAGCCTGCACGGCGTGGCCGAACTCGTGAGCGAGCACCACGGCCACTGCTTCCTTGCCGAGATCGTTGACCAGCGACGGCAGCAGCGAGTCGTCGTCGTAGGCCATGAAGTCGCCTTCGATGCAGTAGAAGGCGCCGAGGCTGGCGACATCCTCATAGGTGGACCCTGCGGGCGTGCCACACCCCGGGATCGCCTCCTGGCGAGTGGGGTAGGCGGCGAAGATGCCGCCCGACAACGGCTCGAACGTGGCGCCGTACGACTCGACGAACGCGTCGTTCCAGAACGCTTGGATGTCGCCGAACGCCGCCGTGAGGAAACCGTCGTACGGCTGCGCGGGCTTGTCGGCACCGAAGTCGACCACGCCGGGGATGATGTCGTAGGTGGGCTCCACCGGTGCCGGGTCGTCGCCGGCCACGGTGGTGTCGGTGGGGAACAGCTGGCCGTCGCCGTCGCTGAGACGCGATTGAGTGGCGCTGACACCGGGGTCGGTGGCCCCGCACGCCGCTGCCACCACTGCAACCATTCCCACGAGTCCCATCAAGCGAGCGCGCACGTTGCGATCATAGGCCTCGCCGCTGCGCCGTTGGCGCGCCAGACTGGTCGTATGCGTTCCGATCCGTCATCATCCGTCTTCCTCGATCGCGTCCAGCGCGCTCGGGCCAGCATGCAGCGGGCCGGCGTGGATGCCCTGCTGGTGTCCGTGGGCAGCGATCTGCCGTACCTCACCGGCTACGAGGCGATGCCGTTGGAGCGGCTGACGATGCTGGTGGTACCTCGCGACGGTGATGCCACGCTGGTGATCCCGCGCCTGGAGGCCCCGCGAGTCGCCGAGCACCCCGACGTGTTCACGCTGCGGGCGTGGGGTGAGCTGGAAGACCCGGTCGCCATCGTTGCCCAGCTCGTCGGCCGGCCGCGAGTGGCAGCGGTGGGCGACACGATGTGGGCGCGCTTCCTGGTCGAGCTGCTGGGTCACTGGCCCACCGACGGCACCACGTACGTGCGCAGCACCACCGTGATGAACGACCTGCGGATGTGCAAGGACGCCGCCGAGATCGCGGCGCTGCAGGCGGCCGGTGCCGCCGCCGATCGCGTGGCTGCGCAGTTGCACGCCGGCGACATCCCGCTGCTGGGGCGCACCGAAGCGGCGGTCAGCGCCGACATCTCGGCTCGTCTCATCGCCGAAGGGCACGACGTGGTGAACTTCGCCATCGTCGCTGCCGGCGAGAACGCAGCGTCGCCCCACCACCACGCCGGCGACCGTGTGATCCGCGACGGCGACCTGGTGCTGTGCGACTTCGGCGGCACCAAGGACGGCTACTGCAGCGACATCACCCGTTGCGTGGCGTTGGGTGAGCCGGCAGCCGAGATCGCGGAAGCGTACGCCGTGCTGCACGAGGCGCAGGCCGCCGGCGTCGCTGCTGGTGTGGTGGGTGCAGCGTGCCAAGACGTGGATCGCGCCTCGCGCCGAGTTATCGCGGCTGCCGGCTACGGCGACCACTTCATCCACCGCACCGGCCACGGCATCGGCATGGAGGCACACGAGGACCCGTACATGGTGGAGGGCAACGCGTTGCCCATCGCGCCCGGGCACGCGTTCAGCGTCGAGCCCGGCATCTACCTGCCGGGCAGGTGGGGCATGCGCCTGGAAGACATCGTGGTCGCAACCGAGCAGGGTCCGTTGAGCATGAACTTCGCCGACCACGCGCTGGTCACGCTGGGCTGAACGCTCCCGTAGCCCCGCGCCGGCGAGTGCGCGCGAAGCTCGCGGCATGCTCGATCTGAAGATCTCCGGTGGCTCGATCGTCGACGGCACGGGTGCGGCCGCCCGGCGTGGCGACGTGGGTGTGCGCGGCGGCCGCGTCGTCGCCGTGGGCGAGGTGCCCGAGGCCGCGGCGCGCACGATCGACGCCACGGATCTCGTCGTCGCGCCCGGCTTCATCGACATCCACACGCACTACGACGCGCAGGCGTTCTGGGACACCACGCTGAGCCCTTCGCCGCTGCACGGTGTGACCACGGTGATGGGCGGTAACTGCGGGTTCACGATTGCGCCGCTCGTCGGGGTCGAGGGCGGCCCCGTGCGCCCCGACGACGCCGACTACCTGATGCGGATGCTCGCGCGGGTGGAGGGCATGCCGTTGGAGAGCCTGCAGCAGGGCGTGCCGTGGGATTGGCACACCAGCGCCGAGTACCTCGACCGGCTCGACGGCACGCTGATGCCCAACGCCGGCTTCCTCGTCGGTCACTCGGCACTGCGCCGAGTGGTCATGCACGACGCAGCCACCGAGCGCCACGCGACGGCGGATGAAGTGAAGCAGATGCAGCAACTGCTGCGCGCCGGCCTGGCAGCTGGTGGCATGGGCTTCAGCAGCACGTGGTCGCCGAGCCACAACGACCACCTCGGCCACCCGGTGCCATCGCGCTGCGCGAGTCGCGAGGAGCTGCTCGCGCTGTGCGCCGTCGTCAGCGAGTTCCCCGGCACCCAGCTGGAGTTCATTCCTGCGGTCGGCGAGTTCGCCGACGACACGTTCCGGCTGATGGGGGCGATGAGCGCGGCGGCCAACCGACCGCTGAACTGGAACCTGCTGCAGGTGTACGCGCAGAACTGGGAGCTCGTGCAGCACCAGCTCGCCGGCTACGACCTCGCTGCTGCCGAGGGAGGCAGGGTGCTGGCGCTGACGCTGCCCGACACGTTCCGGCTGCGGCTCAACTTCACCAGCGGCTTCATCCTCGACATCCTCCACGGCTGGGACAGCCTGATGGCCTTGCCGGTGCACGAGAAGCTGCGCCAGCTGCGCGACCCCGCCGCCCGTGCCGAGTGGAACCGCTTGGCCCAGTCCACCGAAGGCGCAACTCGCTCCATTGCCAACTGGGGTGGCTACCGCATCCTGGAGACGTTCAGCTCGCAGTGGAAGCCCTACGAAGGCCGCATCATCGGTGAGGTGGTGCTGCAGTTGGGTCGCGAGCCGTGGGACGTGCTGTGCGACCTGGTGATCGCCGACGACCTGCGTACGGTCATCGCCAACCAGGATCGCGGGCAGGACGACGCCACGTGGAAGCGGCGGGTGGAGGTGTGGCGCGACCACCGCGCCATCGTCGGCGCCAGCGATGCCGGCGCCCACCTCGACATGATCGACAGCTTCAGCTACAGCACCACGCTGCTGGCCCGAGCGGTGCGCGAGCACCAGTTGCTGCCGTTGGAGGAGGCCGTGCACCTCCTCACCGGCGCTCCGGCCGAGCTGTACGGCCTGCACGAGCGCGGTCGCATTGCGCCAGGGTTCTGCGCCGATCTGCAGGTGTTCGACCCGGCCACCGTCGGCCCCGGCCCGGTGGCGATGAAGTTCGACCTGCCCGGCGGCGCGGGTCGTGTCTACGGTGAAGCCATCGGAGTGCACCACGTGGTGGTGAACGGTGTGCCCTGCGTGGAGCACGGTGAGCTGCTGCCCGCCAGGCCCGGCCGCATCCTGCGCAGCGGTAGCGACACGCACACCGTGTCGGTGCGCTAGCCGACGAGGCTGCGTCAGGGTGTGACTGCCACCAGTTGGCCGGCATCGGCGGAGGCGCCGTAGAGGATGAGGTTCACTGCCACATCGCCGTCGTCGAGCCGGGCGAGGAGGCCGTTGTCGAGCACGCAGTACACCGCCACACCGCCGGCGAGGGGAAGGTCGACGCAGGTGGCCGGCTGCTCGGCGATGGTCTCGTCGTGCGCGGTGGTGGGCGCGATGGTGGCGGTGGCGTCTCGGCGCAGTCGCGTGGCTGTGTCCTGTGCGTAGAAGTCGATGGTGATGCCGATGTCGCTGACCCGCGTGGCGTCGAGACCCTCGACGCAGGGTGCCGATTGGTCATCGGCGGTGCAGGTGAGCGAGGCGCCGGGGGTCTGCACGTAGCGGACGTTGCCGATGGTGATGCTGCGGCTGCCGGCATCGAGGATGGCGACAGCCTGATGCTCGACACCGGCACCACCACCAGCATTTTCGCCCGCGAGCTCCTGAAAAAACGCAACCTCACCGTCGTCACGAATTCGTCAGATATCGCCCGCACTCTGGCAACCGTGAACGGCAACCGCGTTTACATGGCAGGCGGCGAATTGAACGGCTCCAATGGCGCGGCCTTTGGCCCCTCGGCCATCGCTTTCGCCGCCAGCTTCCATGTCCGCCACGCCATCATCTCGATTGGCGCGCTGGATGCGGACTTCGGCCCCTCCGACAGCTACCTCGCCGAAGCCGAATTTGCCCGCATGGTGCTGTCGCGCGGCGAGACCCGCGTCATGC
>ERZ1026800.1499-NODE-1499-length-14646-cov-3.048282_pt1 | contig 14646 bp, 21 predicted proteins | sample MGYA00520873_ERZ1026800 | MGnify/ENA primary metagenome ERZ1026800 (study PRJEB33270, sample SAMEA104284475) | anaerobic digester metagenome | biome: Anaerobic digester microbiome; feature: mesophilic sludge digester; material: Anaerobic digester biomass...
GGACTATCTGAAGCAAACAGGCTGGTTTGGCGGTGGCTCATATGGCCGGAAGATCTATCCGGTGGTATTTACCGGCGGTGAGGCGGCCCGCCTTGACCCGGCAACTCACAATTACAATATCAGCAAGTCCATTATCATCAGCAACTTCCTCAGCCTGATGCAACATCGCCGCTTCGACTATGCGCCGGATCTGGAGACACTTCCATTGCTGGAGAAGGAGATTGCCAGCTTCAAGTATCATCTGACTCCCTCCGGCCATACCGGTTTTGATGCTGAACAGGGAGCCCATGATGATCTGATTTGCGCAACTTGCATCCCGCTCATTATCGGCGAGTGGCTATACAGAAAGCAGCCCACCGGCCCTCTCACCTTCCACGGAGCCACAGGAAAGCCGGCCTGGGCAGACTCCAGCAGCATCCGAGGCGGCCAGAACTGGCTCTCCGATGCGGCCCGGCATCACGGTGGCAGCGCCACGATTGTGGGCGGCATAAATCACAAATAACGATGATCGATGAACTATATAAAAAGGTGTATATACATGAGTGAATTGAAAAAATGTTACGAAGCGTTGGACGCATTAGCAGCAAGCAGCACAATCAGAAAGAATATCGACAGCAAGCTATCTATCAAGCAGCAGCGAGCCATAGCCATCGCCAAGGCGACAAAAACGCCAGCGGGCGTGGCATTGGCCCGCAGGATCATGCAGTTGGAGAAGGCCGAGGCTATCGGCTTAGGATATGGCCTCCCGCTTGCTCAGGCAATGGGCCTCCCGGTTTCGAAGGAGCACTTCACAGCCCAAAATGACCCGGTGGAGATGAGGACGGACGATGAGCTTCTGGCCGCCTTAGAGGAGATTAGCAGGGAGCTTAAGCGCAGGGGCTACACGGAAGAGGAAGCGGAAGACGACTGGAGCAGCGCGTTTGAGGAGGCCTGAAGATGTCCGCCGTTCGCGATTTCTACCGGGATCATCATTCCTGGAACGACGACCTCCACAAGCTTCTCGATCGAGAGCCCGCCTTGCTCGCTCAGCTTCCCGGCCTGAGAGCTCGAGCCCTGGCCTGTTGTGGAGCTGTCGCAGGCAAGGGAGGTGTTATAGAACTGGTGGTTGCTGATCCTATCGGCTGGGATGCCGTCGCCAGGGACCAGGTAGCTGTCCAGCAGAAGTTGGACGCAATTGATGGAATGGTCGCCAAGCTGGACGGTATCTTTGCGGAGATGGAGGCGGCGGGGTTCGATACACAAGATAAGACCATCCGTGCGATCTGGGCGATTGAGCAAAGCAGGAGAACGCCAGTTATCGATCCCCACACACTCACAAATGTGGACCGTCTGGGGCATCGCATTCCGCAAAAGCAAGATCCACAGCTGGTGGCCTGGGGCGAGAGAGCGGAGGCGGCGCTGCGGGAAGCTCAGGCTATTGTGGGATGATCTATCATCCATCCTTTTTTATAATTCTAATATAACACTTACCAAACCGGGGGCGTGAGGTGTTTCGTATACCTTTGGCCTCCTGCTCACTTAATAAATATTTTTATTGAGATAGTGGACTCTTCTCTTCGCCCTTTCTTAGTTCTATAACATCATAGAAAGCTTTAAGTAAAATGCGCTAGAACTATATTGTATGCACAAAACCACCGCGAGCGAGAGGATGAAGGCCCTGAAGGGCGAGGCCCGAGAGATGGAGAGAGATGCAAGCATCGCAATGAAAGCTGCTGAGGTCCTGCCAGATGCCAGGGCAAAGGCTCGGGAGCTAGAATCCCAGGCCGATGAGCTGAAGGCTGAGGCTGAGGCCCTGGTGGGAGCTGCCAGGCTGGAGGACCTGCACCTCTGGCAGATGGAGAAGAGCAAGACCACCAAGAAAGGGACTCGATCATACTTCTACTGGATGGCCTCATGGAGGGAGGGCGGGAAGGTGCGGCATGTTCACCTGGGGAGCTGCAGGAAGGTGGATCGCGAGACCGCCCTGCAGAAGGCCCGGAAGGTGAAGGCTGGGGCACTGGGAATCAGGCCATAACCACATTACTTTTCTATTTAATTGAATAATGAATCGTTATTTTAATTTTTAAGGCCATCAATTTTGTCTCAGCCTACAAATCCCTATCCAGGGCGGAGATATTGCCAGAAATGCAACGTAGCAAAGGCACCGTGGGATAGAGGGCAATGGGGCGATGAGTCATTTATCGGTGGAGCATCCGAAAGTTTAGCCAATAGATTTATGTATTCTAATGGCTAAACTATGGTGCATGGGTAGAGGATTGAGTGACCTACAAAAAACGATGCTCACGATGCAACTCAGTGAGTATGGCGACATTGATCTTAAGGATGTAATGGCTAAATATTACGGTTGGCCACAAAACGAGTACAAACGCTTCTCAAAAGAGGAGATAGGGCAACAGAAGTATATGAGTGGCTATATAGCAACACGCAAAGCCTTCGATAGGATGATAGCAAGAGGGCTGATCTTCTCAGGGAATCGCAGATATTACGGGCTCACAGAGGCAGGCAAAAAGGTATTGGCTAAACTTTGACCAGTTGCCTTTTCAATGCTTTTTTACGGCAATGCTTCCAGCAAACCGTTATCAGTAATCCTATTGGTTAAACTATCACAGCGGGTGTTGCTACCATCTCCAGATTACACTCCTCCAAATGGCGTATTTTCTAAATTTAATATTTTGCTTTTTGCTTGATGTTTTCTTTTCGAACTTCTGGCGCCTTCTCGGAAATCAATGGCCGGGAAGCTGTTTCACTCACCTCTGGGACGATCGTCTTTTTTCCATCGTTCAATATTTCACTTTCTGCTAGTTCTATTACATTCTTAGGGTGATTGATGGAAATGTCATAGAACTAGGGAGAGGGGATGGGAGAGCTCTGCCGCTGCCGAGTGGGTGAATACTATTTATACTAGTATAGTTCTATAATAGAACTATGGACACAGTTTCATGCAAGAGGTGCGGGTTCATCTGGCAGCCCCGTGTAGATAATCCAAAACGATGCCCGAAGTGCAAGACTGCATATTGGGCGACGGAACGAACCAGGATACGGAGAGCCGAGATAGCAGCAGTGTGAACAATGCCGAGCAGGAAGAGAGGGCGGCCCAGCAGGTTCCAGAAGAAGCATTTCCTGGAAAAAATAAGGAGTGGCAGCTCCCGCAAAGACGCATGCAAGCAGCTAGGGGTTTCATACAAAACGCTAGAGTACCATCTCAACCGCGACGGGCGGTTTGGTGCAATGGTTAGCAAAGCGGAGAGAGATGCATATGAAGCGTCTGATGATTATAAAAAATTTTTGAGAGAGTTCGAACAGAAACATGGTGTGCCCCTTTCAAGCGCGATGGATATGGAGCCGGAGGCCTGGTTTGAAGCCTCGCAATATCATTCAAAGGAACTCATTGATTTCGACGTTTATTTAAAGCATCTAGCTGTTAGAAATCCGCGGACGTGGTGGCCGGCAGTACGGAAACTCCTAGACTGGTACAAGTGGAATCCCCAAAAGCGAGAATTCATCAAGGTCGCTTTTCTGTTGGATCAAACAACGTTCCGTTGGACACTCCGAGGCGCGCCCACCCTTCCCGAGGTCGACGCTTGGATTGAGAAGGTGGACGCGCAGTTCGAGGTGTACAAACAAGATACTGCTTTTCACGATTATACGGAATCACTCGATCCATGTGAGAAAAGAAGTATCATTGAGGAAATTAGAAACCAATTTAAGGCAATGAAGGATCAGGAAATAAGGCTTTGCCGAGAAAATATGAAACTGAATCCTCCATAAGAATAAAAATTTTGGTTTTTTATTTGATAAAACGTTGCTATTTTCAACTGCATTTTTTAGGGATTTTTTTACTACTAATTTATTTGGCTTGTTTAATACATATATTGAACATATGAACAAAGCCAACGCCGCGGGGCGTGATCCCCCCACCACCCACCAGACGACCGTGCCGAAAATTCGGGGGCAGCACAAAACCCCAGCGCATAGCGATCTATCCTCCAGGGCCGGGAAACAACACGAACGGGTAGTCGCCCACACCATCCCAGGGAGGCATCCGATTTTCGAGCCCGCGGTCTGTCCGGAATGCGGCGAGGCGGTCAGGTGGCTGCCCCTTGGAGCGAATGGCAACCTGGTGCCAAGATGCGAAAACGAAAAATGCGCCATAGTGCAGGCGAAAAATCCGAGTCCACGGAACCAGAAAGATGCGGAGGGGATCAGGATGAGGCGCTGGAAAAAATTCGGTAAGGATTATTCAACGAGGTGAAAAATATATGAGAAGGAAAAAGCCAGTTTATACTGCGGTGCTGAATTTGCTGGTGTCGCGGAGAATTCGAGAAGCAATCGAAGATCGGGCAGATGCGCGCGGGGAATCACTCGCGGAGGCAGCACGGTATTTCATGGAGCTTGGGATTGAGCACGCTGAGACGGCGCCATTCACTCCGGCCTAAAGACTGGGGTTTCATGAAGAAAAATATAGAAACAGCAGGCCATGCGGCAGAGTTGTCCAGACCGAACCACAAGGCCAACGAACCACGCGCGTTTAGGCGGTGTCGATTATGATTTATGTGGTTCAACAATATAAAAGTATCCCCGATGCACCCCGGCGCCTGGCCGAGCTGGAAGAGCAGCGCCATATTCTCCTCAGTGTCCGGTGCGAGGACGGCCAGTGCATAGCGAAATTTCCGAACGGGGAGTTTATTTTCCCGCTGGAGATGTGCGAAGAGCTGGAGCCTTTGGTGGGCCGTGAGATAGCGATTTTGCGGCTGGAGGGCAGGTACCATATCCAGGACGTGGGAAAAGTGAGCAGGGGTGGATGCTGAATGGCTGCTGGTCTCACCGAGTTTGTTCGCTATCTCGGGCATTCCACGTTCGCGATCAAAAGCATCGTGACCGGTGAAAAGGGGGCGCAGGAGGCCCATTTTGATGCTATCAGAATTGGCCGAGCGGAGGATTACGTTGCACTCCGAAATGGCAAGCGACAACTTTGGATTAACCTCCAAAAAGTGAAATCCGAGGCAGGAAATTACATCTCATTTTCCGACGTTGAGAGCTACAGGAATATATACATCGACCTCGATGCCACAAAGCCGCAGGAAATGAAGAATTTCGCCGCTACCGAAGAGGAACGGGCGGCGGCTTTGGCAACGCTTCCACAGCTGGAGACGTGGCTTGAATCACGTGGCTTGCGTCTTGGCGTGGAGCTGTTCACAGGCAATGGCTGCGGCATGGTGCTGCCGATTCCCGAGACCGCTTCCGAGCCCATGTTTATCGCGAAGGTCGCGACGTTCTTGAACGTCATAAAATCAGATATCCCAAATGTGGACGCCGACATGTTCGATCCGCCGCGCGTCATCGGCATTCCTGGCACTATTAATGTGAAGCTGGAAACCGACGATCGCAAGAACCAGCTGCGGCGCGTGATCGGAGAAATTCCCGAGCGTATAGAGGACCCGGCCCTTCTGGATTTCATCAATTCCTGCGACCCGGACGCCAAGACACTACGGGAATACAATAAAAAATACGAAAAAACTGCCAAGAAAGATCAGCCACAAGACAAGATAAATGCTGACCCAATGGCTGTTGATGCAGATGCCGTGATATGCAAATTGGATGCCCTCCGCTCTGTTCATCCCAGCCTGTCACGCCGGCTCGATGGGAAGATCGATGAGTTCAAAAACGACCGATCACGAGCAGAATACTCCGTTTGTGGCTCCCTGGTGAATGCTGGGTTCACAGACACCGAGATCGATTATATCCTGACTCATGTGTCCAAGATCGGGAAATGGCAGGAAGAAGGCGACCACTACCGATTTGACATGACCCTGCGGAAGCTCAGGGAATCGGAGGCAGCAAACGCAATGGGTCCAACCGTCTTAGCGGCATTTCAAGCTCTCATAGACCACGAGGACCAGATCAAGGGAGAATGTGTATGGGAATGGAGATTACAGAAGCAACGCATTCAAACCGCGATCAAGACCGGCTATCTATCACAGAAGGGCGAGAAGAAGGCCCATAAGTTCCTTAAGCAGTTTAAAGGGATTTTGGGGGACCTGGGGATTGATTATGATAATTTATATCCCCTTTTATTGAAACCGAAGGATAATAAAGAGGAGTTCTCTGATGAGATCAAGGCGAAGGCCCTGGAGGTCTTGAAAAACGGCGATCCTGTTCAGTATGTGGCTGATGCTTGTGGGCGGCTGGCTCTTGGAGCTGAGGCGGCGTTTAAGAAGTTGGTTAGCTGCGTGTCGGTGCAGAACATCCGCCAAAGCTCGGGATTGCATCCGAAGCTCACCGGGAATTCGAGCGGTGGTAAGACGTGGACCGTCTACTCCTTCGCCCACCACCTGCCTTATGAGATGGTGGTCAAGGGCTCCATGTCCGCGAAGGCTGGATTCTATCATAGCGACGGGGACAGGGTGCTCCGAATCCTGGATGATTATCAGGCCGGGAATGAGGATCTTGATACGGTAATCAAACAAACCTCATCCGAGTTCCATGAGCCATATACTCATAGGACTGTGATCAAGCAGATAGCGGCAAAGCTGGAGATAGGATCAGAGCAGACATGGGCCATAACTTCCGTGAACAATGATCAAGATATTCAGGTTCTCAATAGGGCGATTCCAATCAACGTGGATGATTCTGTCGACCTTACAAAGAAAGTTAATAACCGAACAGTAGAAAGATATGGAGCTGGCGAGGCGGCCAAACCAGTTGATGAGGCTGTATTGGTCTGCCGCGCCATGTTTCAAATTCTGAGGGATGAGGGCTATATCAATGTCAGGGTGCCCTTCTGGGAAAGGATCGAGTGGCTGGACACTTCGAATCGTCGCAACCCATCAATCTTCATGGACCTGGTAATCGCCCATACTGCAATGTTCCGCTACCAGAGGGAGAAAGACAGCGAAGGCTACTATCTGGCAACCGAAGAGGATTTTCAGGCGGCTAAGAGCCTGTTCGCAGATAAGGACGGTGAGGAGCTGGTTAAGAGACTCACCAGACGGGAAAGGGAAGTCTTGGAGCTGTTGGTGGGCAGTCCGAGCGGGATTACTCGGGCCGATGTGTCTGAGCGGCTGGATATCGCACCACAGCAGGTATCAAGGATCTTCAATGGCAGAAATGGAGAGGGCGGTCTATTACAGAAGATCGCAATCCGGGAAGAGGAGATATCGGATAGCACAAGGATCAACGACACTGATTACCGGGCAGTTAAAAAGATCCTGTACTCCCTGAAGGAGTATGACAGGTTCGCCGGTCTGGAAGGCATCGTCAAGCTTAAGCCACAGAAGGGCGACGAAAACACGCACCCACCAGATAAAACCGATGGCGGGAGAAGTGGAAACCATGAGGAAACCAATGAGGAAACCATTCAAACCGCGAGCAGTGGAAACCGCGAAACCAAGGAAACCATAAATAAGAATAAGAATAAGAATAAGAATAGAGAGACGGTTTCCTCTTCTTCTGTGGATGGCGAAACCATCCTATCTCACGCAGGAGAAAAAGATGGTTTCCTTGGTTTCCACAAGGCGACTGATAGCGAAAGGGATGGTTTCCTTAACGATTCTTCTAGTGGTTCCTCGGGCCATGAGGAAACCATTTTCTGCGTGACCTGTGGGGAGGATCTCACCGGAAAAGGTACAGTCACAAAGAATGGGTTGTCGTATTGTGCCCGCCCCGGTTGTGGCTATCCGCCGAGGGGGGAGGCATGACCCTCAAGCAGTGTGCAGCCTTCCGCCCTGATGGAGAGCGGTGCAAGCGAACAGCCCAAGAGGGATCTGAGTATTGCCACTCTCACCGGCTGTATGTGGAAGAGAAGCCATCAGCCATCCAGCCCCTTCCCGAGGGGAAGATCAGGCTGGTATCATCGACTGCCTGGGCAGTGTGTGAGTTCTGTGGCGATGCCTATCTTCTGAAGGACCTCCGGCCTGATGATAGCAACCGGCTTGCATGTAGGGGCTGCTATTTCAGAGCAATGCTGCTGGATGCAACGAAAGGGCAGCAGAAGAGGTGCTATGTTGGTGCTCACCAGGTTGGTGAGTTGGCTGGACAGATCGGCATTGAATATGACGCTGCTCTGGTTGAACTCTACGAAAATGGATTTCGGCCCGAAGAGCACGATGGGCACTTGTTCTTTGTGAAATTGGAGGTCACGGGATGACCGAGCCTGAGGCCCTCCGACAGCGCCGCCGCTTCCTTTTAGAGCAGTTATCGCGAGCAGCCGATGAGATCAGCCGGATAGATGATAGACTGTCCTCCTTTTTTGGGGGCAAACCAGGAGCAGGAAACGTATGAAGAAAGGTAAATCGAGAACTCATAACGCGAGAACGGACTTGTTGAGACGCGATGCCACCAATGCCCGGAGGAGAGCCCGGAAGCAAGTGACCTACGACAAGCGGACATACGACACCCCACGCGGAGAGGAGAGCTGAGATGGGTAAGCGTGCCGATCCGTTACAGGGGTACGGATGTGATCCAAGATGTAAATGTGGTCAATACCCCGGACATCTTGAGTTAGATAAAGCCTACTTGAATAACGAGATCTCCCTTCAACAGTACGCCGACAAGGTGGGGTGCGCCAAGCCGAGTGTTGAGCGGCATGTCAAAGGACACCTTCCCGAAGCGCTCTTGAAAGCAAAGGACATTGAGGACGTGGCCAATGGTGACAGCCTGTTAGATGAGCTGTGCAAGGCCCGTGATAGGACATACTCGCTTCTTGATAAGGCAGAAGCTGCGGCCAATACGAAAGTCTATGGCGCTCCTGTGGCCTACCTGAAGGAGATCCGAGAGCAACTGAAATTCATAGCAGAGCTCGAGGGCAAGCTATCCAGTCAACCCCAAATCACCATCATAAATAATCCACAATGGGTAGAGCTGCGAACCCTGATCATAGGAGCCTTGGAGCCCTATCCAGAAGCACGTGAGGCCGTGGTCCATGCCATCAGCAGCAAGTGACGACCTGGCATATTCGCTGGATCCGGTCTTGTGGGCAAAGGAGGTCTTGGGCTATCATCCCGATCCCTGGCAGGCTGATCTCCTCCGGAGCAGATCACGAAAGATCATCTTAAACTGTTCGCGGCAGAGCGGTAAAAGCACGACATGCGCCGCACTCGGATTGCACGAGAGCATCTATCGCCGTCCCTCCTTCGGCCTGGTTGTAGCACCGACACAAGACCAGAGCTCTGAGTTGATGCTGAAGTTCGATGAGTTCCGGGGAGCTGTGGAGCTGCCTTCTGACTACCTGAGCACCGACACCAAGCTGGCTGTCCGGTTTGCCAATGGCAATCGCTTCATAGCCCGACCTGGCAGCGAGAAATCCGCCAGAAGCTTCTCAGCAGTGACTTTGCTCCTGGAGGATGAGGCATCCAGAGTCTTAGATGATCTCTACAACTCGGTTCGCCCAATGCTTGCGGTCTCCAATGGGCGGCATATCCTGATGAGCACTCCCTTTGGCAAGAGAGGTCATTTCTTCAAGATATGGAGTGAGGAGCGGGATCTGTGGGAGTGGTTCGAAATCCCGGCAGAGAAATGCCCGAGGATCACCCCTGAGTTCCTGGCAGAAGAGAAGCGGACGAACCCCTGGTTTGAGCAAGAATATCACTGCATCTTCATGGAGACGGTGGATAGCGTTTTCACCTTTGAGCAGGTGGCCGGGGCAATGTCCGATGAGGTCGAGCCTTTGTTTGGAGTTGATTAATGTTGACTAAATTTTTCATTGGTCTGGATTTGGGGCAGGCAAACGATTATACTGCGGTAGCTGTAATCGAGCGACTGAAGCCGGAAGGCGATGCATACCACGTCCGGCATCTGGAACGCGTTCGAGGCATGCCTTACCCTGCGATCGTGGACAAGATTCTGAAGATGATGGAATCGCCGTTGCTAAAACGCAACGCTGCGTTGGTAATTGACCAGACCGGTTGCGGTAGACCGGTATTCGATATGTTTACTGATGCGAAGCTTGACCCGATTGGAGTCAGCATCCACGGCGGCGATGCTGCAACGCATGACGGCCGAGCCTGGCGGGTCCCAAAAAGAGACCTGGTTGGTTGCCTCCAGGTGTTGTTGCAGTCCAGTCGGCTCAAGGTGGCGAGCAAGCTCGAACTCGGACAGATCCTGCAGCAAGAGATGCTAAATTTTAAAGTTAAGATTGACCCCCTCACCGCTCACGATTCATACAGCGCGTGGCGAGAAGCCGACCATGACGACCTGGTTCTCAGCGTGGCTCTGGCCTGCTGGTGGGGAGAGCAATATGTTGAGCCGCTCATTCTTCCGGTGCAGCCTATGTACAAAACTTACGATGACCTGGATGGTCTGCATGCCTGGCGGCGCCGATTTTAAAAGGATATAATTTCGGCGGAGAGAACTTGTTATTATCAGAGGAATTTTATATGAAACAGTTTCTTGACTATTGGTCTGCCCATCTTGGGCAGAATGACGAAGGAAAAATATTGTACAGCAGATATGAACAAGCGCTTTCAGATTTGAATCAGAGCCGCAAAAAAACGATTCAATACCTTATCCCCATAAACGGCGCAAAGGGTTGGCATCCTGGTTTCGATCCGGACGCGACAGAAGAGATCGCTGCCCTGGCAAACGAGATCGAGAGCAAGAAGGCTGCTCTGAAATCGGCGTCCCAAGACATCGAGGATTTCATGGCCACGGTTGGCTACCCATCGCTGGAATTGCTTGGCCAGGAGCTGGCAGTTGTCAAGCGGCATCTATCTGGGGGGGCCTGGTAGACGGTTCCAGCACGATAGAGGACATCCTCGCAGCCGCTACAAAGAATTGGGCCACAATGGTAGGTATCCTGAGCGGCATGTGGAGCACCATAACCGGCATGATCTCTTGGCTTCGGGATGGACTGGGGATCACCAAAGCGGAACGCAGGAAGCAGATGGAAGAGGAAGCCGCCAAAACCGGCAACCAGGCCGGAGGCGGTCTATGGAAGGGGGCTAAATGGGTTGACGATGCCAGCAATTACGCAAACCATCAGTGGTATAAGGTACCCGGCTGGTATGAGTCCACATCAAGCGCCGAGGCTCATCTCCTTCCCGAAGCTACCCAGGCCCGCTTGAATGCACGCAAAGTCAAGCACGAGACTGCACCAGCGGGGTTCTTCGAAGGCATACCTGGAATTGGCGAGCTGACCGGGGCCATAGGAGCATTAACCGCCGCTATACCAAACATCCCAAGCGCTGGCGAGGCGTGGGACAAGGCGTCTGGATCCGAACCCGCCGCCAAGCCAGAGGTATCAATCCCCAAGTCGTACACCAACGGCCAAGAGACGATCTCTCCCAAAGCATGGGGTACGCTGGATTCTGACCAAAAGGAGCACTGGACTCCGCAGTATGCGGTTGGGGCGACGTTCAATAAGGGCGGCCTGTTCACCGGCCAGGTCCACGAAAAAGAGGAGATCATCCCCCAAGCTATAGCCCAAAAGGGAACGGGCCCGCTCTCAAAAGTTCTGGGGGCTCTCCAGGAGAGTGGTCAGGATGTTGCTTCCCCAGTTCTAGATCGGAAAGGCCCGGACCCGCTTTCTAAGGTTCTTGGAGATCTACAACAGAGCGGTCAGGGACCTAGTGGCAGATCGGTGAACATCCACGTTGAAGAGCAACTCAGGGTTGAGGTCATAAATCCCGTTGTGCCTGACACTGGGGCAGCCTACCAGCTCACAGATATCCTGAAGCGGCAGCTCGATCCCTTTATTGAGGAGACGGTAAAAAGAAAGGTGGCGCAGTATATCACTTAGCGTCAACTCAATTTGCTTTTTGCGGTAAATATGATATTCTTTTCGTCTTGGAAGAAGATTTGTCCTTGGATAGTGGAAGAGAATTCGCCATGCGAATTTTGACGGAATTTCCCATACCGCAGTAGCTCATCGGCGCTCAACCACTTTTTTATTGCGATTCCGCCAACGCACGACGTGTAGTTGTTCTTCGTGATGTTGTATACACGATTGAAGCTGGTTGATGTTCCACTTTCGCGCATGTACAACAACATTTTGCCGGTCGGTAAAATAAATTTACCATTTTCGTCTGAAAAAGACAGAAACATAGTTATTCCATTTCCATCAGTGATCAAGAAGAAATCTTTGATGTGGTAACTGGGGTTGATGCCCGCAAATTCTTGTGTTATGCGTTTATCGTCCCAGCGCGCCCAATTGGTGGGATCTATTTCAATTGCTTCGTCGTATGCTTCAACCGCCTCATCGTATTTACCTAGTGTTGAGAGAACATATGCTTTGTTGCTCCAAGCGGATGTATATCGTGGATTAATTTCAATGGCTTTGTCGTAGGCGTCTATCGCTTTTTCTTTCTCATCCATATATGAAAGCGCATAACCTTTCATGTACCAGATGGTTGCGTTTTTGGGATCGAGTTCAATGGCCTTATCGTATGCTTCGATGGCTTCGGCGTATTTACTTTCGTTAATGAACAGATGATCTCCTACCGCGGCCCAATATAATGATGGCTGAGTCTCCGTTACGGTTGTATTACCCGCCGCAAGCCCCATGAGGACCACGAGGGCCACGAAACCAAAGATAGCTCTGTGCATAGCATGTAGTTATGGTCACCAGTAATATAAAAAGCAACGCGCCACAACAAAAAATGAAATTGGTGACATTGTAAACTCACAGACCATAAGGAGCAATTGCCGAATCCTCAGATGCTTATGCCAGCATTCTGCATCATACGACTATTGACAAATTCTTTTATTTTAGTCATATTCTTAACAGATCCAAATGCTATCGGAACCTTTACCGGTGATCCATTTCCATCTTTGCCTCTCGCGACTATTCCGAATTCCTCTTGGGTACGTTTGCCCATTAACATTGATCCAATAGGACCTAATAATAACCATCCTGCGGCAAGATTTGCCCCATTCCAATCCGATTTAATATCAGCAGTGACGGAGTCTATTTTTTCCCAGGGAAGCCTGAAGAGTTCTGTGTATTCAGGAACCTTTTCAACCAGTATTCCATCTTCTTGCGTTGAAATGAAACAATCAGTATTACCAGTAGGGATGCTTGGATGTCCGCCTAGATATTTTGCCTCGCTGGATGGATGTTTCACGATATATTCTGCTATATACGCGTGGATCTCTGGAAAACCTATCAATTCGTCTTCTTGAATATTTATTTGCTCTATGTGTCTGCCCAACATTTTGTCATACGAAATAATTGAGTTTTTTCCAGAAGAATATAATATTCGGATGTATCCGGGCATTAAACCCTTTAAGCTTGGAGCCTTAAACTCTACCTTTGCTATACGCTTAATAGGTATCGTTTTTAGCGTGTCTTCCTCCTTATTTGTGATAATGATATCACCGCCGTTGATTTCTATTTTTCTACTGCGTCTAATATTATCTTTAAAGTATGCTGTCAGTTGTTCATTGGTCATCTCAATTTCCTCCATTTCGTAATGGTTCGATTGCCGATCATTGGCCGCCTGGTGGGATCTGAAGAGGTCTGCGGAACGCTCGACCGTGGCTCTACTAATGCCATGCTCTTTGGCTAGGCGTTCTGCTGTTTCAGTCGGTGGGATCATTCCCTCATTTTGAGGGATTGATTCTTTGAACTCCTCCGACCTCCTGTCTCCTCTATTTACTCTTTGTTTGTTGCTTTAGCATATCGCTCTACGGCTTCAAGATCTTCCTCGCTTGGTATGGGGAAATGGATGTCTTCCACATCGGGAAGGGCATTTGCGTATTCCCCTATTATGTCTAAATCGTTCTGCGTAGGGACTGGGAAACAAATACCATCAGGATCGGGAAGGGCATTTAGGTATTCATTTATCGTGCTCAAATCATCCTGCGTGGGAACTGGGAATATCTCGCTATCACATGTTATATCCCTGATCTCTTCCAATAACTTGAGGTACTTTTCAGCGGCTTTGGTATCATCCCTGCTAATGGGTCGAAATTCGCTTCCAGCTGCGTATATTCTCCGGGCCTGTGTGATCGAAGTTCCTAGCTCCGAAGCCACCGCGTCCCATGTAGCACCACCTGCCCTCATTGCCACAACCACCGCATGATTTACTTGGTCCTCAATCCAAGAAAGGATAAGCTGGTCTACGGTTTTCCCAGCAAGCGCCGCGAACCCTTTCACTGCATCGCCCTTAGGCCCATCTATTACCAAGTTTATTTCTGTCATAATCAGTTAAATTGAGGCAACTGATAAATACTTTTGGCGTCTTCTCCTCCACTAATCCCCTGTGACACTGGATACCGGTTTTCTCCAAGAAGTCGAAGGCAGCGGCTGTGGCGATCGATCGAGGATACTCTGACTTTTCTTGTCTGGTTTCAAAATATACCTCCAAAGCCATTCTTCTTTTTTCCTCCCCCTTCCCGGCCAAATACCGCGAGCAGTCAAACCGCTATCGGCGGAAGCAGAGGGCCTTTTGAGCACCATCTCCAACTCGATAATCATGGGGTTGGGCGATGGATCACCTGTATTCCTAGACTATGTGGAATGGACGGGTTAACAGAAAATTAAATCCAGATAGGCGAATAAAAAGCATTATAATAGCATTTTAATATGACTGCACTCTGGCAACTATATGCCGGAGTCTACTTTTATCCCTGCCAGAAAGTTCTATGACATTTTCCTTAAATCTTTCGATAATGTCATAGAACTATGTCCACCTGGGGAGCTGCAGGAAG
>ERZ1026800.1500-NODE-1500-length-14642-cov-2.262005_pt1 | contig 14642 bp, 14 predicted proteins | sample MGYA00520873_ERZ1026800 | MGnify/ENA primary metagenome ERZ1026800 (study PRJEB33270, sample SAMEA104284475) | anaerobic digester metagenome | biome: Anaerobic digester microbiome; feature: mesophilic sludge digester; material: Anaerobic digester biomass...
TATTCATTTCAAAAGATTCACCAAAGAGCGTGTCAAGAGAAACAAAACCGGCAAATAATACAACTATAAACAAAGAGAGCCCGACAAGAAGAGCCCTTCTCTTTTGATCTGAAATGTCAGCGCTTATTATGTTCGTAAAAGAAGAAGAAAAGATCCATGGTGCCATCTCAAGCCCTCTACAAACTGCTGCCTTCTCTGGCTCTAAAAGCTCCTTGAATGCATGATGAAGATCAACAAGATAAGCTTGGTTCTTAGCCATTGCTTCGAAAGGAATCTGATCTTTTTCAACATCATCGCTATTCGCAAGCAGCCTGAGAAGTTCAGAGGGTTTAGGAAATGTGATGTCAGTCCCATGAATTCCTACTGGAACTCCAGAAATATTTATAAAGTTTTGAATCTCGCTGATATCCTTTTTGGATAATGATGCATAAAATAGAATATGACCGCCTCGATGCGCCAATTCAATTCTATTACCTATAACTGACGCCTCAAGACTAGTAATCGTATCCCTTGAAACGAATATTGATCCCCTATTTTCATTCACCCGTTCTTCGATAGTGAGACCAGACTGCTGTGTACGCTCAGTTGCAGCTTTTCTGAGCATCTCGTTAATCTGTTCTTCTTCTGTTTCAGATACATCGCCCGATAACAAATTGTAAAAAGAACGTAGACTTAATTTTAACTGAGAAATATCAATTGTATCACCCATGTGAAATTGAGGGTTCAATGAATTACTTAGTTCAATTGCATTATTCCGCAAGAACTGAAACTTTTGAGTGCAATAGCTGATGTAATAAATGCCCCTAGCGGTAGCGAATAGGTCTCCCACTGTTACCTTTTCAACGAAGTCTTCTTGAAAAACGTTTTCTATGCAGAATAATAATTGTTCAGGTGGATCCTGTGAGCTCTCAGGAACCATTGGGGTCAGGCCTTGCATTGCAACATTTTCTCCAATATCATCTTTGGCACATCCCAGCGATCTTTATCACGTAACCTCCCGGGGGCATGGTGGAGAGAAGGGCCGGGGGGCGGATGGGTGCCACTTACTGACTAAAAACCAATTGGCCATAAAAGAACGACCGACTATGGGTGTGCTGCATCACCAAAGGATAGCATAGGCAAGGCGTGTTACTCAATCTCCGGGTCTCAGAAATGGAAAGCTATATGATGACAGTTCCCCCTGTGGTTTTTTCTGCCGGACGTTGGTGGTCATTTTGGCTATCTATGCCTATCTTTAATTCTGCTTCTTTCTTTTTCTGCATCCTTTTGGGTGTGCTTCTCTCGTCCTTTTGGATGTGCCTTATTATCATACATCATGACATTGGGTAGTTGCCTGCCTGTCAAGAGGCTTTTCTCAAGGCGGAGGGAGATTTCATTCATGATAGCCTGCCTGACTTTCGGATTCTTTACCTTCTCTTTCAGCACCTCTTTAGCGACTGCCTTTAACACTGACGCCTGCGGTGATTTATCCAGATCATGCATTTTGAGATCCGTAAGCTTCCTTTCATTATTCTTCGTTTGTTCATTGAGTAACGCAATATCAGATTCCCTGGGGGTGAACCCTTTAACTTTAATGCTATGAATTTGTGCTTGTACCCATACTTCTCGTCGAAAGGTCTCGTTTCCTGTTACCTTGATATCGCCCCATCCCTTCGCCTCAGCCATCTTCACAACAGCCTTTGCCACCCGGTCATCATTATGCTGCGTTACAATCGATTTACCTTTATCTTCAAAGGCTAGGATATGTTTCTGGTCTTTAAAGTAATATTTGCCGTCAAGACTCCTGAAACTGTTTTTGACATATTCAGGAATGGTTAAGGCTTTCGCGGTACCCTGCACCGAGTTGCGTCGCCTCTTGACTTCCTGTTTTTCCTCTTTTCTCTCGGTGCCCTCCCCTACCCTGTTTTTGTCTCTGGCTGGTCTACCTCTCTTCTGCTCCCGTTCTTCCATATGCCTCCCTCTCAGGTTCTCTCCAGAACTGATACATCGATTAGCTCAATACGGTTTTCTCGATCTCTTCCACTCAGTGCCAATGTTTCCTCCGCTCCTGATAGCTGTAGTGGTGAATCCTTTCCGCTATCATCGTCGACATCGGACCCCCCTGATACCACCGACTCAAAGAATTTATCAACAAAATCTTTTATCTCATCAGGATCAGCTGCTTCAGAAGTAATCTCGGGCAGGGATTTTGTGTCTATTGCTAGCTTACTCAGGTCAATGCCCTTTTCCACATCGTGCTCCGTCGTTGGCCTCAAGCGGTTTTCGATCACGGCTCGGTGGAAATCGAGGTCTATTTGCGGGACCTCCGGGGGGTCTACAATGCGTTCTTTCAATGTGGGATCGTCGTAATATCTGATCTTCTCACACAATATGGGCTTACAGTTTTCAAGTGATATTATCTCTTTCCACTGACCTATTTCTTTGATCTCCTGGGGCATAAGCAGGGCCCGCCGTTGGTCAGATTCGCTTTCGCCATGGCTTGACCGTTCATACAAGCCATATGCATGCTGTCTGCTTCTCGACTTACCTTTTACCGTCATGTACCCGAGCATTTCAGAATATTCGTTCGCATCGTGCTGCTCCCGGGGCGCATAAAGAACCTGTAATGCATGGTTTGTTATTATCGTCCTTGCAGCTTCACGGCTTTCATACGCCATAGAGAGCTGGGATATAGACTGTATGACCGTCAACAACCTGAGGTTGTAGCCAGCCATAAAGGAAACAGATTTTTCGATGATGGCAACCCTGCCCATGGCAGAAAATTCATCCATGAGAAGCAGGCATTGATATTTAAGTTCGGGATTGTGTTCAGGTAGCTCTTTCGTATTCAAGTTTATGAGGTGGGAGAAAAAGAGATTTATCAGAAGGGCCGCCTCCGGCAAATAGTCGGGTGTAATACCGATATATATGGTCATGCGTTTTTTTCTCACGTCAGAAAGCAGAAAGTCATCTGCGCTCGTGGCTGCGTCGACTATAGGGTTTGCCCAGATCGTAAGGGGAGCATTGAACGTTGCCAGAATGCTTGAAAGGGTATTTTCAGAGTTGCTCATGAAACGGTTCAAGGCGTTCACGCAGGCATCAGAAAGAGGCCTGTCCGATTGGCCCCTGTTCGTAATTATCGAAGAAAGGTGTTCTTTTATGGGCCTTCCTTTCCCGGAGGCCTGCCGGAGAATCTCTCCCATCGTTCGAGGCAGTTCAGGAGTCTCGCACAAATAGAGGACCAGCCCGAGAAATAGGTTCCTGGCCTGATCGTTCCAAAAGCTGTCGGTCCCCTCTTTTGGATAAAGCGCATAGCCATATTTCAGAATGTCGGCTACCTGATATCCGTCTTTTCGAATATATGAAAGAGGATTATACCTATGGGTTCGACCGTCTTCAGCGAATGGATTAAAGAGGAAGACCTCCTGACCGTGCAGCTTCCTGTAGCCGGCAGTCTTCTTAAAATTCTCCTGCTTAATATCCAGTACAACGGCGGAATCCGGCCAGTTGAGAAGATTGGGAATGACGACCCCTACCCCTTTGCCTGAGCGTGTTGGGGCCGCAAGCAGAACAAATTGCTGACCGCCGAACATAAGATACTGATCCCGGTATTTTCCGACTATAATGCCCTTGTCGGTCATTAAGCCTGACTTTTTGACTTCGGAATAACGGGCAAAACGAGCGGCTCCGTGGAGCGGTCGGTTATCTCTTGTGGCAAGAAAAATCATGCCCAAAGGAATTCCAAATGAAATGCCTGTCCCCAGTATAAGAGAAACATAAAGTTTTTTCACATATGCGGCCTGCCCATGAAGATAGTACCAGTACTGATAGTAAGTGAAAATGGATAGATCAGAGGGAAACTTTTTATTGAGGAGCATAAAAATGGCTCCTGCGAGGTATAGGGTCAAAAACACGGCTCCGATGCAACAGACAGCCGTAAAACATGCCTTTATCCATATCTGCCCGGCCTTCATGAATCCAACGACCGTTTTCTTGCAGGATCGAAATAAATCTCAGTGATATGCCTACCAAAGCCTGATGTGTCATTATGGATGTGGACAACTACATCAACAACCAAGTAGAGAAGCTTCCGTATCACATCGAAAGGCATCTCTTTGCCCTGATCGTTCTGAAGAACCATGAGGGCCAGCCTCTCGAAGGTTAACTCCGCAGATCCTGCATGGCAGCTCGTTATGCTCCCGCCATGCCCGCTTGCGGCAATATTGATAAAATCGAAGGTCTCTCCTCCGCGTAGCTCCGCAAGCATGATCCGATCCGGCTTCATCCTCAACGTGCTCTTGAGAAGCTTCTGTGAATTTACTGCAGATTCGTTTGTGGCCTCGCTGGGATAAAAAAGGTGAACATGATTCTTGTGGTTTGGCAAAAATAGCTCCGGCACATCCTCAATGGTAATAATCCTCTCATGAAGAGGAACCTCTTGCATGAGCCCTTTCATAAAGGTGGTCTTGCCCGAGCCCGTTTCTCCGGCAATGACGATAACCTTTCTCGTTCTTACCGCCTGAATCAAGAATTCCTGATAGCGTTTGCCTTCCAGAAGGGAAAGCATGCTTTTTTCTTCATCGGTTATTCCAAGGGTGACAGGCTTGACGTAATCAAAGAAGCCCTGCCTGAGAAAATCCTCCAACATGATGATGTTCCGGGAAGGCTTTCTGATAGTGATGGAAATGGTATCCCTTTCACATGCAGGCGGGAATATAACCTGTATCCTTTCTCCTCCGGGTAACACCGCGGATAAAATGGGGTGGCCCTCAGAAATCTCGTTTGACGAGTAGTTTGCGATGGCTATTGCCAGTGAGTGACAATGATCGAGGTCAAGCGCCTCCACTTCATGGTGTTCCCACGCCGAGCAACGCTCACAGTAAACCTCCCCCGGCCGGTTTACACAGATTTCTGTTATATCCGGATCTTCCAGGAATGTGCCAAAAGGTATGAGCAGGTACCTGACCGATGCCGTTTTGTCATAGCTCTTGAGACTAAGCTGCTTGCCGTTACTCCCGTTTCCGCTGCTTTCCTCTATCGCAACCCTATTCGCGCCGGACATCATATACCCCTTCAAAGCTTAAGTCACGGGCCACGAGCACATTTATCCTCTCGCCTTGATTCTTGTACAGTGTGGGCGGAATGTTTATCGTATGTCGCAATGCTTCTGTTGCCATATCATTGGCGCTCGAAGACGTGCTCTGATACACGATGGTCTGGTTATCCCGGGACTTCTGCGCAAGATTTGCGGCCGTGGCAAAGGCGTCGTCGATCATGCTAAGAAGGATGGCTGCGCCGAATCGCTCTGCAAAATGGCGATTCACATAGCCCGGCATTCCTGACCCGCCCAAAGGATCAGTGCCGGGGGAATCAAGATTCACCGTCACCCCGTGAGGTGTCTTTATCCGGTTCCACAGCACGAAGATCCTTGCTTGGCCCTGCTTCATATCAGACTGGTATTCACCGGTTATCTTCGAGCCTCGCTCTATGAGAAGAACTTTACCATTGTCGCTGTAAATGTTACGCGTCACGATACAGCTCGTCATTCCGGGTACGGTGCTGTCGATGCGCGTCTCCAGGACACAGTCAATAAAAGATCCCTTGGCAAGTACCATGTTTCTATTCGCAATAATGCCTGCCGCTCTCGCGGGGGTATCCGTAGAAGCCAACCTTGCCGCTAGACTTCCCGGGGGCCGCACAGCCTCGGCCAGGTTGTCACCCGCCTTGCCTCCGCGTGAGCCACTTGACGACTGGGTCGCCTCCTTAGAGAACATGAGAGGGGATGAGAGACGCTTTGACAATAGCTCTTCCTCGGAATCGGAGAAACCTTCATTTTGGGCAGTCCCAGCAGCGTTTGTTCCGGTTTTTTCTATCTTTATCTGACCACCTGCTCCTGACGCAGCCGGTCCCAGCGGCAACGGCTCAGATGGCGGCGAAAGAAACGTTTTATGGGGTACCGTCTCCGTCACCGTTATTTCATTCTGTTTCTTTGCTTCCTTGTCCTTGTGTCCTTTGATAATGGCAGCGTAGGCCAATGTTGATCCCACGATAATTATCAGCGCAAGAAACGCAAAGCCTATGGCCCTGTTTCCTTTCGGCCGTTTCAATGTCACGCTGGGAATGCCTCTTTCTCCCTCCAGTTGGTCAAGCTCTCCCTGTTTTTTCCTTCTTCCGATCATTCCGCCCCCTTTATAACTCTTTGCAGCCCTTCAACCGCCATTCCGTTTTTAGGCGGTATGCCGTCCGGGTCGTACGATTCATTGTAGAGCCCCACAACAGCATCACCAAGGCGCAGTATAAACTCCTTGGCCACCCGTTGAACAATAATGGTATCTTCGATAACATGGCTGTTAACAAGGCTCTCCGACTTGTCATCGAACACAAGGAATATAGCTGGCACTTCGCGATTGTTGGGGAATTTAAGATAAGTAAACCTCCCGTCATCGTATGCCATGGTTGGAGCAATCTCACGGGAATTCTTGTTTACGTGCATAGTGTAATTCCAGTTCCTGGCAAGATTCTTCTTGTTGAGCCTCTCCCTGATTTCTTTTCTGTCTGCCAGCATCTTCGACATATCTGCATCATCATCGGGGTACTGAAACTCAATCCGAAATGCCATTCTTGCATCGTACGGAATATTCTGACCTTTGCGCTTTTTCCAGTCCTTGTGGAGGACCAGCTCAAAAGAGTATGGCCGTTTGTTTGTGACAACAAAGAGATTGGTATCCGAACCTTCCATCCTCGGTTTCAGATAGAGACTGTTGCCTCGCTTTTCAAATATCCAGCCTTCGCTGAAGCCTGATCCGTAATCTTTTACTTCCTCATCCTCAGCAAAGACTATTTGTGTTCCTATTCCAACAAAGGCATTAACCCTCACTACTTCATTTTTGTTGTAGACTACTTTCTTGATACGTTCATCTCCTCCAGCACTCTTGGGAATCTCCAGGGCAAAGCAATTGGTAGCAACTGATATTACGAGAAGAACAGATATGTAGAAAAGTGACCTCAACTTCATTTGCTCACCTCTATTTGGAAGTCGCAGCCTGTAACTTGAGATTATCAGATCCAACCGCCTTTTCTTCAGAAAGAGATTTACGTTCTCCACTAATCTCGGGATCAACGCGGTAACTCAGCACCTGAAAGCCAATCGGGTTTTTCAGTCTGTCGTCTTCTTTCATCTTCGATATCTTTCGATATTCGTAACCTATCGTAGCAATCCAGCTCGTCACCTGAGCGGAAGCATCCGGTGCATCTCTTCTTTTGAGAATCTTTTCGAAGCGAACAGAAGCCTGCCCATCTCCATGCGGAACAACGCTGTGTATCTTTACCTTTGCGATCGTATGTTGTCCGTAGGCCTTATCAAGAGCATTTGGTCCCTCAAAAAGCTTGGCATACTCCTTGCCCACATCAGAAGAACTGAAAAGCCTCACATTATCATAGTCTTCCTGGGCCGTGTACCACTCAAATGTCTCCCTGGCCCGTACAAATTGGGTAAGCCAGTATTTGTCTACTACTTCGCCAAAAGACACGCTCTTATTCTCCAGTGTTGTTACAATGTCCGTGTAGCCGGTATTATTGTCTATCCTGACCACGTAGGGGATACTTTCTTTCAAGGGAGTAAGCAAAACAAGGGCTGCTATGGCAAGGATCGCGATCATTGACGACGCCTTTGCGACGTTCCATGCCCTTCTTTCTGATTTTTCTATCAACTCGATCCTCGAAGTCTCCCAGTCAAAAGCTTTTTGGAATAGATCCCCTGGTTGAGTCATGTCTTTTGTATTCCTGTCCGCCATCATTTGCTCCCTATTTGTTCTTTGATGGCCGTTTTATTTACTGGTTCACGGCTTGATCCGTCAACGGTCTTGGGCCGTGGTGCTGAGCTACATGCCACAATTACAAAAACAATAAACAAAAAGATTGAGAGCTTTCTCATGTTATCTCCTCTCCGTTGATTTTGCAGATGAATCTCGACTCACTTTGTTTGTTCTGTTCCAGCCTCCCCACCCAGATCGCATATTGTCATACAACCGTCGGCTGTAAGCGGGATTCAATGCCGTATTTCCTGAACGCATGTGCTGAAATCTGCTTGCGGTTTCAAGGTGTCCCGTTCTCATGTCGCGGCGTGTCCTGATGGGGTTGATTATGTTTCTTGCACCCCTCATAAACCTCCTGACAGGCGTTAAGGGATTTAGCATGGAAAGCCCAAACCCTCCGCCCAGAGCAGAAGCAATCGTTGGGATTTGGAAGATCACAATAAGAAGAGAACCTGTTAGGGCCAATAACTGTAAGGCCACGGAGATCATATTTTGATTCCCGAGAGCGTTGAAATCTATTTGACTCACGAAACTATCAAAAATAGTGAGGGCAAACGCCATTCCAGTGGCCATAAGAACAATAATAAGGATATAGGTGATTACCTGCCCGGCCCAAGTGTCGAAAAAACGCATTACAGGGGGGAATAACAGGCACATGATAAAAATGGGACCAATGCCCAAAAGCAGCGAAAGAGCAACCTTCGCAAGAAAGATATATCCGGCTGCGACCACAGTTATCATTATTGTTCCGAGAGAAACAATTAACCCGCTTAAGAACCATCCAACCACAGTTCCGAATGCCGTCAGGATACTTGCATTATTGGAATTATCATAGGCTGTTTGTGCTAAGAGCATTCCCTTCAAAAAGGAGTTATCAAGGATTTGGTAAATGTTTTTGGGCGGGCCGTTTTGAACTATTGTTGAGAGGCCGCTTTCTAGCCCGCGAAAGGCCTCCACAACGTTGCTTTGGTAAACCCCGGCGCCAAGAGCAAACACAACAACCAGAACGATCTTGGAACATTTTTTGAACAGGTCGCTAGCTGGTTCCTGTATGTATCCGAACATCACTAGGAAACCATAGAATGTCAGGTACAGAGTTACTCCTGCCAACATCAGCGGAGCAACCCCGCTTATCATATTCGATGACGTTGTCGTGACAAAAGAATCCACAACATTCTCTATCGATATTCCGGCAGATTCAAACACTCCCATAACTGTATTGTCCTGATCTATCTTGTCGGTTACTGTTTCTTCTCCACCGGCTTAAAGTCCATAAGACCGGTCTTTTTCATGTCTTTGTCTCCATCGGCCTTAAAGGCTATTGAGCATGTCTGGCTCTTCATTTGTTCTTCAACGCTCAACAATTTGCATTCCTTTACTTTTGCCTTCCGTAAGGAGTCATCTTCTAAATATTTCTGGTAAAGTGCTTCAGGGTTTTTCACCTTATCAGAACCGGTGCAACCTGCCAGAAGCGTAATGGCACAACAAAGCAATACGAGAGACATCTTTTTCATACGTTCCTCCGCCGCTATGGCTTCTTCAAATTTACGGGCTTGAAATCTGCAAGCCCGGTCTTCTTCAACTGCATCACCGCAAGCTCTTTTTGTTGCTGTACTATTAACCTCTCCTCACTATCAGCCAACATCTTATAAAGCTGTATTCTCGTCATCTCGTTTTGAATCAGTGCCTGTTCTGCCTGCAATCTACCAATAGCCTCCAGCGCACCCTTCTGGTCTGAGGTCGTACTTACCATCCTCATGAGGTCTTGTATCTGTTTAAGCCTATCCTTGGTCTTGTCGTAAGCGCTGCTGCTGAAGGCTTTATCTTGGGCAGCCTTGGCTTCTTCTCTCTCGCATGCCCTCTTCGCATCAGGATTGGTCATTGAAGAACAGACGTCGAATATTTTATTCGAGTCCCGTATTGCCTTAGCTGGACCAGTAAGGCCTGAGTACCCACCCGATTTTATACTGTCATAAACGCCTCTCCAATCTTCGGGTAAGTAATTCTTCAAAGCAGGGTTGTTCAACACCTCTCCCAATCCTCTTGAGCCAGTCATCGAGCTATAAGTCTGCTGCATCTGTTCGTATTGCTTCTTGAGTTGCTCAATCTGCTCCACAAGTTTTGCTATCTCCTGCACGCTGTTCCTGATTTGCTGCGCCAGATTGGCACCGTCAAACACCGGTATGCCGCCAGCGTGTGCTAATTGCATAAAGCAAAGTCCGATAAGCACTGTCAGCAAAAGTATTGTCCTTAGCATCAATCCCTCCTTCGTTGCCTACTTCCTTATTACTCTGTCCCGCACCCGTTGCTGCAATAGTGGAAGCCAAGTCTCCGGGTCATCACCAACATCAGCCATTATTTCATCGAGAAGAGCAAGGTTATCCAAACTGCCGGAAAGAACGACGAGTTCATCATCGAAGCCTCTCAGGTCAAGTGAGGCAATGGCTGAGTTATGACCCTGTTTTACCAGGAACATCCGGCTATCTTCCCCAAGATTACTTACGATATCAAATTCTGTTTCAGACAGTTTAAAACCCTCGACATATTCTGCCCGATCCGCCTTTGGGTTCGGCAAATAGATGTCCGTGGCACACTGCTCAATAATCGCCCTTGAGACCGTGCTCTTCAGAACGTCTGATGGCGATTGTGTGGCAAACACTCCCAGACCGTTTTGCTTTCTTATGGTCTTCTGTTTGTTAAAGGCAAAATCTGAGAAGTAATCGTCGAGGAGCCATTTCCAGAACTCATCCATAAAATACATGAACCGGCGGCCATCGATGATCGCTTCCATCCTGTGAAGCAGATACATGGATATGGGTGTCCTTACTTCGGGATTGTCCAGGAATTCTGTACCATCGAAACCGTACGTCGTATGGGTCGAAAAATCCATTTCATCGTAGTCATTGTCCAGAACCCAAGAAAGAGATCCTCCGTGACACCACTTTCGCAATCTTTTCGCAACGGACTCATCGCCGATATCGATGAGATTCTGCTGCACTGTCGATACCCTTCTCAGGTCAAGAGGCATTCTCATCACTGTTCTTACCGCATGAGCGATCTCTTGTTCATCCTTTGCAGATAGGTGACCACCCTGCCCTACTACAAGGTTCTTCACAAGTGCTTCCAGAAACAGAATGTTCGACTCCGTTGATTCTATCTGAAAAGGATTGAAGCCAGAAGGCTTGCCATTCTCGATTGCAAGGTATTTCCCTCCCATCGCCCTTATGACAATCTCTGCTCCCCTGTCTTTGTCAAAGAAAACGCATGTTGGCTTATATTTCTGCGACTGGCATAGAAGCATGCTGAGTAGCACCGTCTTGCCTGATCCTGATTGCCCGATAATCTTTGTGTTACCGAGTACCTTTTTGTCTTCCGAATCCTCCTCTGCCCTGGTGGAATGAAAGTTGAAATAGTAAGGTTGTCCACTCGGCGTTTTCAGGAGGGTAACAGCCTGGCCCCATGGGTTGTTATCTCTTTTCCCCGAAGCAAAGTTATGGTAGCTGTTCAGACCGGCGAAGTTTCTGCTCGTCAATCGCGCAATCCGGGGTCTGTACCTCCAGTTTCCCGGCAATTGAGCCCAGTACAGGGCCTCAAGAGATAGATCAACCTTGGCAGTGAGAAAGCCCTGGTCCTGCAGGCCTGCCCGTGCGGAGGCAACATTGCCGTTCAGTTCCCTTATGTCGCTTCCGAAAATCATCATGGAAGAATGATATTCACCCATGTTGAATTCACCTGAAATAAGCTGATCGAGGGCCTCATACATTTCTTCTATCTGGCTTGTGGCTGCATCCTGCGCGTTCTCCAGTTGTTTGCTTTGGTGGTCAAGGAACTTCTTTGCATCATATTTACTCATAAAAGAAAAGGATTGAGCGAGAATATATTCGTAGTTCTCATACATGAGGCCATCGAGCATCCCTGGTTCCGACACGCTTGGATAGTCCTTGAAGTCCAGAGCAGAAGCAAACCGGGTGTCTCCTGATGAACACCTTATCTCCACCGATTCTGAACCGAAAAACAAACGGGACGTGGTCAGATATTCGTTCAATGGCCCTTTCGGAAGAGGTATTCTCTGCCATTCCCCGTTGATGAGAAACCCAAAGAACTCGAGGGCACTTGAGAACGTTACACCACTGATCTCGTATGCGCCTAATGCATCTACATCGTATCGTTTTAAAGACTGTTCAACGACGTTGCTTATCTCTTCGACTGCCTTGAGTGCCTCCTTTTCTTCCCTGCGGATCTCGTCAATGGTTCGTTTCCCCGCCCGGCTGAAGGCTTTAATAACTCTCGATAAAACAGGCCTGTAGATCACAGTCAGATACAGCTCATTGGCCATCATCCGGTATCCTGAGAAACTGTCGTAATACTTTTTATCAAGATGCCGACAAAAACTGTTATCATAGTGGGCGGTCAATCGGTCCGTGACACATCTTCTGACATTGTGCGTCCAGACTGCCACATTGGCAGTTCCTATGGATCGGTAGAGCTGATTTATGCCATCCATCCTTACCTGAATATCCTGGGGATCGGCGCTTTCGTGGCTTATGCCTCCAATTCGCCAGACCCTTAAAAAATCACCGTTTCTTGTTTTGATTGTTTTGGGATCGATGTGGCTCGATAAGGGGATGAAACCGGCTGCGGGTCTCTCTCGGTTGGTCTGCAACGTGTACTTGAGTCCCATCGCCTGCCTGACCATGGGTTACCCTCGCCTCTTCTTATAGATGGTGGGGCTATAGGAAGCGGCTTTCCAGAAACCTCTGTTCCTATCCTGGATTCGAGACAGAAGCCACAAGCCGATAATTCTGAGCTTTTGGTCATCATGTTTCACAATCATTCTCATTACCAGTACAACCGGTATGGAAATGAAGTTGAGCAGAACAGTTGTAAGGACCGAGAGAAAGCCAATGCCGCCAACAACAACGAATAATGGAACAATGGGTACCCCCAGAAACATTGCCGGACGTGTACAGCCCTTAAAAAGTGGATCACGGCGAATCATGATCCAACTATCCGAGGAGGAATCCCGCAATCTCCGCAGCGCCGCCCACAATCAGGCCGCCGGCTATAATCTTGGCACATTCACCAATTGAGTGGTGCTGATACATCATCTTGTAGCCGGCCCACATGAAGGCTATGGCACACACCACGATGCCAACGCCCTTAAGAGCGCTGGATATCTTGTCGAGAAAAGTATCTACCTTTGCGATGCCGCTCGCAGCCAAAACAGGTGATACATTCACTGCAACCACCAACAACAGAATGGAACAAAGTAAGATACTTTTTGTCATGTCCACCTTCCATCTCTTCATGAAATCCTCCTTGATATTTTCTTCGTGCTGATATCCTAATCGTCGTGGATGGCCATAGCACATTTATCTGCCTCAGAAAACCATTGCAGAATCACTTCCTCGGCCCACCTCCTTCGGAACTGCCTGACTCGTCTTTCTCATCCCAACTCGGCGGTCCCTTATGGGACGTTCAGTTTTTATGATTTTTATGTGCCCCTCTTCTTTCAGGGCATGGGATACAATGGCTTGCACATATCCGTCCTTCAAGCCGGTTGTGAAATTTCCGCTGTAATAACAGGACAGCGCAGCCTTTACGGCTTCTTGTCCGTCCATGCCTCCTGCTTTTGCTCTTGAATGGCACTCTGAAAGTATTGCCTGTCCCGCTCTGAGGTTTGTACACGGATCGAAAACCTTACGGATATCGAGGTTTAATTTCGGCAAATTGTATTTGTTAATCTGGCTAAGCCCGAGGCTATAGTTGAAGCCATTACCTTCAAGTTGGTTGACAACCGTGAGGGCCTCCTCAATGTTTCTCGGTTGGCGACTTAACCGTCCGCCCACAACACCTATGGCATATGGATTGAAACCCGATTCAACACGTACAAGGGCTGATACCGTATCCTTGTGAATTGCAGGAGCACATGCTTCAGCGATAGCATGAAAGCTCGCTCTGTCTAATTCTGCTGCAGATGCTCCGGTCACTACGAAAAAAAAGAAGATAAGTGGAATGATTGATAGGAAGGGAAATGATGTGGTCCTGCTTAAATGCAACTGTCCTCCTAAATGCAGATTAATCCAGTTTCCTTCGTTACAGTGACCGTTGATGCAAAAGAACCGTTCTTATCTCATCAGGAATACGCCTATCATAATTCGATTGAACGTCCTTAGTGCTCATGACATCCTTAGTGCTTAATGATATTGCAACTTTCGCATCAAGTTGATTTGTGGCTGATTTTAATAATGTACTTAAAATGGAGGACAGTGTCAATAAAAAGATGGTGTGTTTTTCAGAAGGAAATGAGTCTTTTTTTTGGGCGTGGTTTTACATCATAAATTCTTTTTAAATCATCTGCCATCCCCAAATGGATTCTGATAAGGTTTCTCAGATACTCACTGCTGCTCATTTCGTTGTCTGCACAGTATCCGAGTATCTTCTCAAATTCTTTTTCAGTCACTCTTATCGTTATATGCCTATCCAATGAAGCACTTCTCTTTTTTCCCATAGCCGATACCCCTCGGTTTTTATATCAACTAAATTTAAGCATGGTAGGAAAAAATATGGAATAAAAAACTAATTTATTGTGTCTATTTTGTTAAACCGTTTGACAACTTTACTGGGTAGAGGAATTACGTACATCACCTACAAACACAGCATTGAGGCTATTCCTGCAAGGTAAAGATTATGGATTGAAACATGGTAAGAAAGGCAGGGGCATTTCTGAACCCTGTCCTTGTGCGAAGACTATCCTCACCTAATTTTGCGCGGTTTTAGATAGGTCTCCTCTTTCCTTATGAGTTAATTCTCCGTTCCCATTTTTCGTGCCAGGATGTCCATGAATGT
>ERZ1026800.1504-NODE-1504-length-14621-cov-3.741893_pt1 | contig 14621 bp, 9 predicted proteins | sample MGYA00520873_ERZ1026800 | MGnify/ENA primary metagenome ERZ1026800 (study PRJEB33270, sample SAMEA104284475) | anaerobic digester metagenome | biome: Anaerobic digester microbiome; feature: mesophilic sludge digester; material: Anaerobic digester biomass | place...
GGCTGATTGTGACCGGCTGCTCAAATGCCGGGCGCCGGGTGACGGTCCGCCCACCTGTACGGCTGCGCCTGGTTGTTCCAGTTGGCATGCCTCCAAAAATTGTATAAAAGAAATCGGAAAAACTGCCAAATATGTCCTCAAAATTTTCCGGTCTTGCCCCGCCGGGAGTTTGGGTAAACCAGGGCTCCCAGTTGAAATTACCCGGTGCTCCGCCGGATTGCTGCCAGCGTGAGTAGGAATCACCCAATTGATCATATCGGCTGCGTTTTTGAGAGTCACTCAAAACCTCATAAGCCTCATTGATTTCCTTAAAACGTTCTTCAGCCTGCTTGTCTCCCGGATTGCGATCGGGGTGATACTTCAATGCAAGTTTACGGAATGCTTTGCGGATTTCTTCTTCAGAAGCTTTTCGATTGACCCCAAGTACCTGATAATAATCCTTATACTCCATACATTGATTGTATGCCGATGGGATACCCAAAGTCAAGTGAAAAATCGGTGATCTTATAGAATTCTTACAAGATAATTCTGATTGACTCCACACTTTTGTTAGTTTGATTTAATTGGCTCTCCAGGATCATCCCTCAAGCCGATTCATGCTATCATATTTACATGAAACCCATGCAGGACCGTATCCTGATTGTTGAAAGTGATCCCATCATCAGTGATCTGATCAGCCGCCAGACGCTGCAATCAGCCGGTTATCAAACCTTTGTGGTGACCGATGGCTCGTCAGCCATTGCCCGCGCAATGCAGCTTGCGCCGGATGTGATCATCACCAATCTACATACCCCCGGTTTGAGTGGCAAGGATCTGCTGGTGGCACTCTCCTCCCAGCGGATGGATATCCCGGTCATCGTTGTGGCTTCGCCGGGTATGGAGGCGGATGTAATTCAGGCTTTCCGCCTGGGGGCGGCTGATTACCTGTTGCTGCCCTTACGGGAAGCGGAGGTTTTACAGGCAGTCGAACGGATTCTGCGGCAGGTTCATGAGCGGAGGGATCGCGAACGCCTGGAACGCCAGTTACAAAAAACCAACCAGGAATTACAACAACGTGTACGGGAATTGACTGCCATTTTTTCCATTGGCAAGGCGGTCACTTCAATTACTGATCAGGGTTACCTGTTTGACAAAATTTTGGAAGGGGCGGTAAATGTCACTCAGGCGGATATGGGCTGGCTGATGTTAAAAGACGAATCCAGCAATAATTATTTGCTGGTGGGTCAAAATGGCTTGCCGCCGGCGATGGCTGCCCGTATCAACCAGCCATGGGAGGACGGGATCAGCTCGCTGGTCGCCATATCCGGTGAGTCGCTGAGTCTTCACGGTGATCCGGTCAAGCGTTTTAAAATCTCTGCATTGGGACAGGCAGTGTTGATTGTGCCGGTAAAGGTCATCAAGCAGGTGATGGGTCTGCTGGTCATGGTTCGGCGGCAGGCGGTTGCATTTTCTGCAAGCGAGCAGAATTTGTTGGAAGCGGTGGCAGATTATGCATCCATCTCCCTGGTTAACGCCCGGCTTTTCCGGGTTGTGGAACAGCGGGCGAGGGCACAGCAAATCGCGGCTGAAAATGCTTTGTTAAATGAAAAAATCACTGAAACCCTCTTGGAATCAGTATTGCGGGAATTACAGGTGCAGCTTTCATCCGTCCAGGCAGCTCTGGATGGATTAAGTCGTGATACAACCCGTAGTTTGAATCTAAACCGGAGAAAACATATCCATAACCTGCAGTCCACCGCCGGCACATTGGGTGATCTCAGTATGGGAATTAAAAATGCCTTGAATGGAATGCGATTGACTCACAAAGGGGAATCCAATCTGGCAGATTTATTGGGGGAAGCAGTAAACCGTTTTGCAGAAATAGCCCGGAAAAACAAGGTCGCCATGATTGCGAAAATTCCGTCAGCGCCTGTCATGGTACCGGGAACACCTGCCCAATTGGTCCAGGTACTGGATGGGCTGCTTTCCAATGCCACCAAGTTCAGCCTACCCGGTGGAAGGGTATTGGTTCAACTGGAAACCACTCCCGACCGACAGGCTCAGGTAATGGTGGTGGACACCGGACCAGGTTTACAACAGGGGGATCCTGCCGCAATTTTTGAACCTCAAGCGACCGATTCAATGCCGTCAGCGTCGCACTTTGGTGGTTTGGGAATTAGTCTGCCACTGGTAAAGCAAATTATTACCAGCCTGGGGGGGAAAATATGGGCGGAAAGCCGCAAGGGTCAGGGGACATGTATTTATTTTGTACTCCCATTATTAAAATAATCAACGGCAATTTTCAACTGCCATTGGCAGAATTAACTCGATCGTCCCGCCCGTGTATGGGAAAGCCTGCTTAATCAACCCCTTTTGGTATCCTTCTTGCAGCTTGTTTTTCAAAAATTAGCGGATTGTGAGACGCTTGACGCGCTCCGGAGGTTATGCTACTATCATTAAAATGTTAAGAGTTGCGGATCGTCTCAAATTAAAATTTGACAATCTGGTTGTCAAAAAACGCCCGCCCGTGATGGGGGCATTCTGCACGTTTTTGAGGAGAAAAATTCGCCATGTCAAGAAAATTCATTATTCTAATCATTGTTGTCATTCTCGGAAGTATCCTGCTTTCTGGCTGCAAGCTCTCGGCTTCCAAGGCGCCGGCTGCCACGCCAACCGTTGAACTGTCTTTTCCCACCAATCCTGCTCCCGGCACGGCAGTGGTCCAGGGCAATACACCTGTGGTTGTACCTGCCTTGGCTACGCCGACCATTTCAGTGATCATCAATACCCCGGTTGCTGCCACACCCATCCCGACCCTGGGTGTTTTTCCCACCCCGGTGCGTCCTGAAACGTATACTGTGCAGGCATACGAAAGCTATTATTGCCTGGCGCGCCGCTTCAACCTGGACCCTGAAGGCTTGATGGCAGCAAACGGGAACGTTGAACTGTATCCCGGGACAGTCTTGAAAATCCCCGCCACTGGAACCTGGACATTAGGTGACCGCTTCCTGAAAGCACATCCTGCCAATTACACTGTCAAATCCGGTGATACTATTTACCGGATTGCCTGCGTGGAGTTTGGCGATGTCGACCCGATGAATATTGCCCTTGCCAACAACCTTGCTGCTCCCGCATATAAACTAACGGTCGGACAGGTACTTCAGATTCCGTAAGGATAAATAGAATCGGTTAAATTGTATTACCCGGGTCGAGGTTGTCTCCGGGCGTGATTCCTGCGCCTGGCAAAAACCCGACCCGGTCGTCATTTCTCAACGAGGGAAAATGGCAGATAACAAACCGGGATTTCAAGTCATTGAACATGAAAAAATATATCAGGGGCGGGCATTTAATGTATCCCGCTTGTTGGTCAAAACCCCGAATGGTGAAGCACGCCATTATGACCTGGTGGATCACCCTGATTCCATCTCGATTGTGCCGGTGGATGAGGAGGGTTGCATCTGGTTTGTTCGACAATGGCGCCTGGGTGTCGATGGTGACCTGTTGGAATTGCCGGCGGGCGTATTGGAACCTGGCGAGGAGCCACTCCCGGGTGCGGAGCGTGAAATCCGTGAGGAAACCGGGATGGCAGCCAATGAGATGACCATTCTGGGCAGCTATTATCTGACGCCTGGTTATTGCAATGAATATATGACGGTTTTCCTGGCGCGGGATTTATATCCGGATCCATTGGATATGGATTCAGATGAATACATTGACCTGGTGAAAATACCCTTTCAAAAAGCCTTCGAGATGGCGGAACAGGGGCAATTTTATGATTCCAAAACCCTGGCAGCCCTGTTTCTTGCCCGTCCTCGATTATTAGGATAAACCAAGGATGAATTAGAGATTCTTCACTTGAATTAGTGACCTATATAACTTACCCTAAGAGGCTGAAGTCGACTAAACTCATATGGATGAAAAAGGAAAGAAGCATCAGGCGTCTACATAACTGAGGGAGGCAGTTATGCCACCCTGGGGTGGTATGGACGTTGTTTTCATAACCAACCACGAATGGAGTGTTAAATATGAAACGAGAAAAAGTTACGATTGATGCCAATGAAGCTGTAGCTTACGTGGCATACCGGCTGAATGAAGTGATTGCCATTTATCCAATCACTCCCTCGTCCGCAATGGGCGAGTATGCTGATGCCTGGTCCGCCAGCCGCATCCCCAATCTTTGGGGAACCGTGCCCCTGGTTGCGGAACTGCAATCCGAAGGTGGAGCTGCCGGGGCGGTTCATGGTGCCCTGCAGACCGGTTCAATGACCACCACTTTCACCGCCTCACAGGGCTTGTTGTTGATGATCCCCAATATGTACAAAATCGCCGGCGAACTGACGTCCACGGTTTTCCATGTCACAGCCCGTTCCCTGTCAGCCCAGGCGCTGTCCATCTTTGGAGACCATTCAGATGTCATGGCATGCCGCCAGACCGGTTGGGCGATGGTCTGCTCCCGCTCGCCACAGGAAGCCCAGGATATGGCGTTGATCACCCAGGCTGCAACCCTGGAATCACGTCTCCCCATCCTGCATTTCTTTGATGGTTTCCGCACCTCGCATGAAATTAACAAGATTGAACAGGTCACCCTTGAAGACATGCGCGCCATGATTGATGATAATCTGGTTAAGGCGCATCGCGAACGTGGTCTTACCCCGGATAAACCGGTATTGCGCGGCACTGCCCAGAACCCGGATGTGTACTTCCAGGGGCGCGAGACAGTCAATCCTTATTATGACCGCTTCCCCGCTATTTTGCAGAAGCAGATGGATAAATTCGCCAAACAGGTTGGTCGGCAATATCATCTCTTTGATTATGCCGGAGCGAAGGATGCGGAACGTGTCATCATTGTGATGGGCTCCGGAGCCGAGACCGCCGAGGAAACCGCCCTCTATCTGAATAAAAAAGGCGAAAAAGTGGGTGTTCTTACAATCCACCTTTACCGCCCATTCTCCGTGGAACACTTCCTTAAGGCTCTGCCAGCCACCACCAAGTCCATCGCGGTGTTGGATCGCACCAAGGAACCTGGTTCAACCGGTGAACCACTCTACATGGATGTTATCACTGCCCTGGCTGAAGGTTTGCGGATTGGCAAGGCGCCTTTCAAGACCATGCCGATCGTCATTGGTGGACGCTATGGCTTGTCATCCAAGGAATTCACCCCCGCAATGGTCAAGGCTGTCTTCGAGGAACTTGTTAAACCTGAACCCAAGAATCACTTCACGGTGGGTATTAATGATGATGTCACTCATACCAGCCTGGCGTATGATCCTTCCTTCAGCATTGCTGCTCCGGAAGTTGTCCGCTGTGTGTTCTTCGGTCTGGGAGCGGATGGAACTGTGGGCGCCAACAAGAACTCCATCAAGATCATTGGTGAAGAAACTGAATATGGTGCACAGGGTTACTTCGTGTTTGACTCAAAGAAATCCGGCTCGGTCACCATTTCCCACCTGCGATTTGGACCCCGCCAGATCCGTGCTCCTTATTTGATTGGTCCCGGCGATGCAAATTTCGTTGCCTGTCACCAATTTAACTTCCTGGAACGGCTGGATATCCTTAAATATGCCGCATCGGGCAGCGTCTTCCTGCTGAACAGCATCTATGGACCGGACGAAGTCTGGGATAAACTACCCATGGAAGTTCAGACCGCCATTCTTGACAAGAAAATCCACTTTTATGTAATTGACGCCTACGAAGTGGCGCAGAAGACCGGCATGGGTGGGCGCATTAATACCATCATGCAGACCTGCTTCTTTGCCATTAGTGGTGTGCTGCCCCGGGACGAGGCAATCGCACAAATCAAGAAGAGCATCAAGAAGACCTACGGCAAGCGTGGTGAGTCGGTTGTACAGCGTAATTTCCAGGCTGTTGACCAGACATTGGAAAACCTCTACGAGGTCAAGGTGCCCGGCAAGGTGACCAGTAATTTCACCCGCCGTGCCCCGGTGCCCGCTGAAGCCCCTGAGTTTGTCCGCGAAGTTCTGGGTCAAATGATCAGCTACAATGGCGACGATGTTCCCGTCAGCGCCATGCCGGTGGATGGCACCTTCCCCACCGCAACCGCCCGCTGGGAGAAACGCAATATCACTCTCGAAATTCCTGCCTGGGATCCCGGTGTCTGCATCCAGTGCGGCAAGTGTGCCTTCGTTTGCCCGCATGCTGCGATTCGCATTAAGGTCTACGATCCGGCGATTCTTAAGAACGCCCCGGCAACTTTCAAATCCACCGATGCCAAGTTCAAGGAATTCCCTGGCATGAAATATACCGTCCAGGTGGCACCCGAAGACTGCACCGGCTGTGGTTTATGTGTGGAAACCTGCCCAGCCAAGAACAAGGCTCAGCCGGAATTGAAAGCCATCAACTTGACATCCCAGCCGCCCATCCGTGAAAGCGAACGCGATAACTGGAACTTCTTCTTTGATATACCGGAAGCTGACCGTACCGCCTTCCAGCCGACCAATGTCAAGAATTCCCAGCTTCTGGAACCATTGTTTGAGTTCTCCGGTGCATGCGCAGGCTGTGGTGAAACCCCTTACCTTAAGTTGATCTCACAACTCTTTGGTGAGCGCTCTGTTGTGGCAAATGCCACGGGATGTTCCTCAATTTATGGCGCAAACCTTCCCACCACTCCCTGGGCGTTAAACAAGGAAGGCCGCGGACCGGCATGGTCGAATTCGTTGTTTGAGGACAATGCTGAATTTGGTTTGGGTATGCGGCTGACGCTGGACAAACGCATGGAATTTGCCCACGAACTGCTGGCTGAATTGACTGGTGAACTGGGTGAAGACTTCACCGCTGAACTCATCAACGCAGACCAGAGCACCGAGGCTGGCATTATTGCCCAGCGCGAACGGGTTAAAGAACTGCGTAACAGACTGGCGAAAAGCGTCAATCCACGCGCCCGCTACCTGGATGATATTGCTGATATCCTGGTTCGCAAGAGCGTCTGGATCATCGGCGGTGATGGCTGGGCGTATGATATTGGTTATGGCGGTCTGGATCATGTTCTGGCTTCGGGTCGGAATGTGAATATCCTGGTTTTGGATACTGAAGTCTACTCCAATACCGGTGGTCAGGCTTCCAAGTCCACCCCCCGGGCAGCAGTCGCCAAATTTGCCGCCAATGGCAAGGGTCTGCCCAAGAAGGACCTGGGTATGATTGCAATGGCGTATGGTTACATCTACGTTGCGCGCGTTGCACTGGGCGCCAATGATGCCCAAACCCTTAAAGCCTTCCTGGAAGCGGATGCCTACCCGGGTCCATCCTTGATCATTGCCTACAGCCACTGCATTGCCCATGGAATTGACATGCGCAAGGGTCTTGACCAACAAAGACTGGCTGTCCAATCCGGAATCTGGCCGTTGTACCGCTACAACCCTGCTCTTATTGACGAGGGCAAGAATCCGCTGATGATTGACAGCAAGGATCCCACGGTTTCAGTACAGGATTATGCTTACAACGAGAATCGTTATCGCATGTTGGTACAGAGTGACGAAACCCGTGCTGAAATGCTGATGAAACAGGCACGCGAAGATGTTGCCCGCCGTTGGGAGCTCTACAAGCAGATGGCTTCCATGTCCTACAAGTCGGATGAGGAATAATCGTCCAAATCCAACAAGTGGATTAGGTTATAAATTTTCTTCCCCTGCCAGCCTGGCAGGGGAAGAATTTTAATGTGTTGGGGGAGGAAATTATTAAACAAACTCCCCGGATGGGGAGTCTGTTTGGTTATGCTCAAGATAAGAAATGATGCCTATTCCATGTCAGGGGCGTTTTCACTCATTCGGCGATGGCGATAGACAATTCGACCGCGGGTCAAGTCGTAAGGGGACATTTCCACGCGCACCCGGTCACCCAAAAGGATGCGGATGTAATACTTCCGCATTCTCCCTGATAAGTAAGCCAGCACAGTATGACCGTTATCCAGGCGAACACGGAATTGGGTCGCCGGCAGGGCTTCCACAATGACACCTTCCACCTGAATTTTCTCTTCTTCTTTTGCCATGGTACCTCCTTTCAAAGAACGGCAAACACCCAGTGGAGCGGAGAATTGAGCGGTTTATTCTCCACCGCGGGTGTACTGGCGGCGCTTGATTCGGCGAATGGCTTTCTTCTTCTCCACTCGGCGTAACTCGCTCTTGGAGATGAACCATCGCTTGCGACGCACAGTGCTCAGGACGCCGCTCTTTACGATCTTCTTTCGAAACCGCTTCAGCAGTTGATCCTGGCTTTCATTTTGGCGCAATACGACTATCGGCAATTCTCTCACCTCCCTTCTAAAAAGGGACTAAAAAACTCGGCTGCTTGTACAGAATGCAGCCGAGCCGGTTGGCGAAGGGGATGGTGTCGAGATCCTCGGAAGCATTCGGTGCATTCACCTCTCATAAAAGTTCATGCTGCCTGCCCCAAACAAGCCGGGGCTTGAGCGGTTTTTATTATACCTCGAATTAATGTGGATTGGAAGAGGAAAGACTGACTTCACCGATTTTCAGACTGGAAGAGTACGGTATAATCCAAATACTCCGCCTGAAGCGGATGGATTTTATCATGAAGAAAATATTCCCCCTGTTATTCCTGTTTACACTCCTGCTATCCAGCTGCAACCTGCCCAGGCAAGGCACCATTACTGGCACACCGACTGTTAAAATGGCTGCCGTTACACCATCCCCCACAATTCAACCATCTCCCACCCCGACCCCCACACCCTTGCCGGCAGTCCGCATCCAACAGGGGGATGAGTCGTTATTGAACGGAGATTACCAGCCTGCCTTGGAGCAATATCAGGCAGCCTTAAATTCCACCCAGGACGATTTGACCCAGGCAGCTTCGCTGTTGGGGATGGGTCGGGCGTACACAGCAGCTGGCAATTGGATTGCCGCAGTTCCACCGCTTGAAAAAGTGGTCACAGAATTTGGACAAACACCGTCAGCGGCACCGGCTTCCTACCTGCTGGCGGAATGCCATATAGCCAATGGGAACTACAATCAGGCAGCCGCCATGTATGAAAAGTACATCAAACTTCGTCCAGGCGTGCTGGATGCCATGATGTATGAGAAACGCGGGCTTGCATTGGAAGCCGGGGGGGATTATTCCAATGCCATCTCCGCCTACCAGGCAGCCATTGATGCCTCTCCAAACAGTGATACTGCGGATTTACAGACCCGGATTGGTAAAAATTACATTGCCCTCAATGATTATCAAAATGCCATTCGCACGTTCATCGCCCTATATGATGCCACCAATAATGATTACATAAAAGCCCGGGCAAACCTTTTTGCCGGGCAGGCTTACATGGCTTTGGGACTCTCGGACCAGGCATTTGCCCGCTACCAGGATTCAGTCAATAATTACCCGCGTGCTTTTGACAGCTATACCGCCCTGGTGGAATTGGTCAACGCCGGGCAGCCGGTGGATGAACTCAACCGCGGACTGGTGGATTACTTTGCCGGAATGTATGGACCTGCCATTGAAGCTTTCAATCGTTATCTCGAGGCTGGGGGGGTGGATGGCGGCACAGCGCTTTACTACCTGGCGCAATGCCAGCGTGCCAACGGTTATTACAATGCCGCAATTGACGATTGGGAAGCTCTCATCCAAAATTATCCGGACCATCGGTTTTATGCCGCTGCCTGGGAGGATGTTGCGGACACCCAATGGTACTACTTGAATGATTACACGGCTGGTTCCAAAATGCTGCTGGATTTTGTGGCTCTTCATTCCGGTGCAACGGAAGCACCTGATTACTTGTACCAGGCGGGGCGCATCCTGGAGCGCGGCGGATACCTGACCCAGGCTGCGGATGTCTGGGCGCGGATTATCGATGAATACCCATCATCGGAGGATGCCTATCCGGGACTGTTTCTCAGTGGATTAACTTATTACCGGCTGGGGAATTACGACCAGTCTCTTCTCACATTTCAACGTTTGCTTGTTCTTGCAGGAGATGTGGAGGATCAGGCGCGTGCCTGGCTCTGGATTGGCAAGAACAAATCCATACGCGGGGATCTTGCTGGTGCCCAGGCGGCATGGCAGGAGGCAGCCCGGGTTGATCCGACAGGATATTACGGGGAACGTTCATTCGAGTTGTTGGATGGGAAGGAACCATTCCAGGGAGTTGCCGATTATAACCTCACTTATGATCTGGAAGCTGAACGCTTCCAGGCTGAAACCTGGATGTACGCCACTTTTGCCATTTCCCGGGAGATCTCCCTGACGGGTTTGGCTGATCTGGCGTCCAATCCGTACTATATCAAGGCAAGTGCGCTTTGGGAACTGGGCTTGTATGTTTCCGCCAGGTCTGAGTTTGAAAACCTGCGTCTGGAAGTCAAGGATGACCCAATTTCCACCTACCGGCTGATGAATGATTTCTTGGAGCGCGGCATCAATCGATCAGCCATCCTGGCTTGTCACCGGATCCTGACATTGGCTGGCAAGGATGATGAAATCTCGCTGACAGTTCCCAGATATTTCAATCACATCCGTTATGGCGTTTATTATCCAAACATTATCCTGCCGGCGGCTCAGGCGGAAGGTCTCGACCCATTGCTTCTGCTCAGTCTTATCCGGCAGGAGAGTCTGTTTGAGGGGTTTGCAGAATCCACTGCAGGCGCTCGTGGTCCAATGCAAATTATGCCTACCACCGGTCAGGAGATTGTAAATTCCATGAGTTGGCCTGCGAACTACTCATCGGCTGATTTGTACCGTCCTTCCATTAATATTCCGCTGGGGGCGCGTTATCTTTCCCGCCAGATCACTTATTTCAATGGGGAAATTTACACCGCCCTGGCGGCGTACAATGGTGGTCCGGGAAATGCCACATCCTGGCGCGACCTTTCGGGCAGTGATCCGGATTTATTCCTTGAGACCATCCGTTATGAGGAAACCCGCACCTATCTTAAATATATTTATTTAAATTACCATAACTATTTGGCTCTCTATACCCCGGCGCCCTGACTTAGCCGGCTTACAAACCCGGATTTCGATTCAAATACCGGATACTGAAACACCCTATGAGAAAAACAAACTGCCAGTCGGATGAGGGCATCTGTATTTCATTGCCACTGTTGTAATTAAACCAACATCAACAGCGGATTCTCCAGATATTGCACCAGGGTTTGAAGGAATTGTGCCGCTTCCGCTCCATCGGTAATCCGATGATCGGCTGAAAGGGTCACCTTCAGAATCATTCCAGCTTTCACCGCGCCGTTCTCAACCACGGGCACCTCCTGGATTGAACCGACAGCCAGGATGGCTGCCTCCGGGGGGTTGATGATGGCAATAAAATCATCCACGCCATACATCCCCAGATTGCTGATGGAAAAGGTCGAACCCTCGATATCCGCCGGTCGTACTCTGCCGGCACGCGCCCGGGCTGCCAATTCCCGCACCTCGCCGGATATTGCCCGGATTGTTTTTTGGTCCGCATTTTGACATACAATATTGATCAGTCCGCCAGGGACAGACACTGCCACGCCTATGTTGATGTCTCCGTGGTGTAGGATGGCATGATCCTGCAGGGAGGCGTTCAGGTTGGGATGATGCTTCAGTGACATCGCGGCTGCCTTAACAATCAGGTCATTAACAGAGATCTTCTCCTCTTTCGGGAGGGATGCATTTATTTTCTTCCTCAAGCTCACGAGCTCTTCCACCCGGATGGCTGCTGTTACATAAAAATGGGGTACTTCCTGCTTGACCGCGGTCATTCTTCTGCCAATGATCTCCCGCAGCTTGTCCAGGGGGACAAGCTCATCCTTTGGTACCGGTGGAGTGGCTGACCATGTCTGGATGGGCTGGTCCAGCGTGGAGGGGGACTTTTCCTGAGAAATGGCAGCCGGTTTGGCAGCTTCCACATCGCGCTTCATGATTCGTCCACCAGGTCCGCTGCCGGTCAGATGATTGAGATCAATCCCTTTTTCGACAGCAAGCCGGCGTGCCAGCGGGCTGACTTTCAGGCGGGGGGTGGTTTCAGCGGGCAACTCAGCTGGGGAGGCGGCAGGTCGCCGGGATTCGTCTTTTTCTGCCGGCATAACGCCTGTCTTTTCACCAGTCAATTCTTTTATTTGATCTTCATCAATTATTTCACCCTGCGCGGATATTACTGCAATGGGAGTGCCGATGGGAACCACACTGCCCTCCTCCAACAGGTGGCGGAAAACGATTCCAGATTGTGGCGATTCAACTTCCACGGTGGCTTTATCCGTCTCGATATCCGCCAGGATCTCCCCCTTTGTGACGGATTCGCCCTCCTGCTTAATCCAGCGGGCCAGAGTGCCTTCAGCCATATCAAAACCCAATTTTGGCATTTTCACAATCTCAGCCATTATCTCACCTCTTTCACTGCCCGGATGATATCCTCCACCTGCGGAAGTGCCATTTGCTCCAAAGTCCGGTTATAAGGCAGGGGAACCTCTTTTTGAGCCACCCGCTGGATGGGTGAATCCAGATCATCAAAAGCTTCTTCATAAATCCGGGCGGACACCTCAGCGCCCACACCATAAGACAGCCATCCTTCCTCGACAATGACTGCCCGGTTGGTTTTTTTGATAGAGTCCAGCACCGGGGATATGTCCAGTGGACGGAGTGTTCTTAAATCCACAATCTCAATTTCAATATCCTCGGCGGAGAGTAGATCGGCAGCCTTGAGGGATAATTCCAATCCCTTGCTGTACGTCACCACAGTTACATCACTCCCTTTGCGCTGGATGGTGGACTTTCCAATGGGTATCAGGTGATCACCATCCGGAACCTCACCCCGTGTCTGGTAAAGGGTAGCCTGCTCGATAAAGAAAACCGGGTCGTTGCTCCGGATGGCTGATTTCAAAAGCCCCTTGGCGTCAGCTGGAGTGCCGGGAGAGACCACCTTCAAGCCCGGAAAATGGGCAAAAATTACATCCGGTGTCTGGGAATGGGTGGCGCCAAGTTGGCGCCCACCTCCGCTGACTGTGCGAATGACCAACGGGAGTGTCATCTGCCCGTTGAACATGTAGTGCATCTTGGCAGCCTGGTTGACGATATGATCCATGGCTGAAAAAGCAAAATTAATGGTCATCAATTCAGCGACCGGGCGCAACCCCCGCAGGGCTGCTCCGATTGCCGTTCCAACAATGGTTGCCTCGGAGATGGGTGTGTCGCGGACGCGCTCAGCCCCAAAGTGATCATAAAATCCCTTGGTTACAGCATAGGTTCCACCCCAGACACCCACTTCCTCCCCGAGTATAAAAACCTTGGAATCCCGTTCCATTTCCTCCCATAACGCCTGGGAGATGGCTTCCCGCATTGTTATTCCTGTCATCAAATCCCTCCCTGATTATCGGCATAAACATTCCAGAATAACCGGTCAGCTGGAGGTTCCGGACTTGCTTCCGCAAATGCCACTGCCTTGCTGATCACTTCATCCGCCAGCTCATTCCGGTGATTCAATTCCTCTTCGCTGGTCATCCTGTGTCCCAACAGGTACTTGCGATAGATGCTGATGGGATCATTTTCCTGCCAATGATGCACCTCGGCTGATTTCCGATAACGTTCCGGGTCGCCCATGGAATGCCCGCGGAATCGGTAGGTTATGGTTTCCAGAAACTGTGGACCACCGCCGGAGCGGATCTCTGCCAGCATTTTCCTGGCTGCTGCCTGCACAGCCATCAAATCCATACCATCCACCCGTTCACCGTTCATCCCATAACCCTTGGCTTTCCTGATCAATTCAGAAACCGCCGAGGAGCGTTCCACTGAAGTACCCATGCCATACTGGTTGTTTTCGCAGACCCACAGAATGGGTAATTTCCAGACCATGGATAGATTCATGGCTTCATGGAAATACCCGATATTTGTTGCTCCATCACCGAAAAACGAGATGGTCACCCCCGAAGTCTTGTTGTATTGATCCGCCAATGCCAGACCGACAGCAATGGGAAGGTGAGCGCCAACAATGGCGTGTCCCCCCCAGAAATTTTTTGAGACATCTGCCATGTGCATGGAACCGCCTTTGCCGCCGGAAATGCCGGTTGATTTCCCCAACAATTCAGCCATTACCTCCCTGGCGGATATACCAACATTGATCGCCACGCCATGATCACGATACGCCGTAATGACTGGATCAATCAGCTGGCGGACGGAGATGATTCCTGTGCTGACGGCTTCCTGCCCAATATAAAGATGAAGGAAACCACCAATTTTTCCATCCTGGTATTGCAGGGCAGCCTGCTCTTCCAGCTTGCGGATGGTCACCATTTGGTCATATAGATGGATGTGTTCAGCCTTGTCCATGAAATACTCCAATTGGATAATATTTATCTTAATTATATAATATATTGAATCAAAATACAACCCATCCCTCCTGGATTCCGGATAAAAAACAGGATGGCATGTCATGCCATCCTGTCTGCTTGATTTTACTGGATAAGCGGGAAATATTATTTGACCATGTGCTTGATTGCCGAGTGGGCAGCTGCCAGGCGGGCAATCGGAACGCGGAAGGGTGAGCAGCTCACGTAGTTCTGACCAATCATGTGGCAGAAATCGATGGATGCCGGGTCACCGCCATGTTCACCACAAATGCCGACTTCAAGGTTCGGACGGGCAGCCCGACCATCCTCAACAGCCATCTTCATCAGGCGTCCCACTCCATCCCGATCCAGCGTCTGGAATGG
>ERZ1026800.1505-NODE-1505-length-14604-cov-2.731781_pt1 | contig 14604 bp, 13 predicted proteins | sample MGYA00520873_ERZ1026800 | MGnify/ENA primary metagenome ERZ1026800 (study PRJEB33270, sample SAMEA104284475) | anaerobic digester metagenome | biome: Anaerobic digester microbiome; feature: mesophilic sludge digester; material: Anaerobic digester biomass...
CCGGTCGCGAGCGACGCTCGGCGCGGAGTTCATCCGCTTCGTCGAGAACACCGTCGAGTACTTCGACCACAACCGCGACCTCGTCGACGCGGGCAGCCACCCCGACGGGCGTCCCGGCGTCCACGCGCAGACCCTGGCCGTCTACCGGCTGCTGGACGAGCTCCGCGCGGCCCACCCATGGTTGGAGATCGAGTCGTGTTCCTCGGGCGGGGGGCGGGTGGACCTCGGCATCCTCCAGCGCACCGACCGGGTGTGGGTGTCGGACTGCATCGACCCCCACGAACGCCAGATGATGCAGCGCTGGACGTCGCCCTTGCCATCCACCCAGGTGAACTCCCCATCGATGCCGCGGTCGGCGCCCTCATCGGGGAAAGAGCGCATCACCGTGAGGTTGTCGCCGAGGTACATCACGAAGGTGTCGCCGGCGATGTAGTCCTCGGCGATTTTGACCGCGTGTGCGAGGCCGAGCGGCTCGTCCTGCTTGATGTAGGTGATCTTGACGCCCCACTGCGAGCCATCGCCGCAGGCGGCTTTGATCTCTTCGTGCGTATCGCCGACGATGATGCCGACGTCGGTGATGCCCGCTTCGCGGACGGCTTCGATGGTGTAGAACAGGATGGGCTTGTTTGCGACGGGCACGAGTTGCTTGGCGCTCGTGTGCGTAATCGGCCGCAGCCGCGTGCCTTTTCCACCGCTCAGAATGAGTGCTTTCATCGTATCAGACCTTCCTGTTACCCGGACTTCCTGTAGTATGCGCCGCCGGGGGGCACAATCCCTCCGGGGATCATAATCCCTCCGGGGATCATAATCCCTCCGGGGATCATAATCCCTCCGGGGCCGGGTCTCGGCCTTTCAGCCGGAGGCGCCTCTGAAATGATCGGCCACGCGGGCGATGATGGTATCAATGGGGGTCGCCGGGGCAAAGCCGGTAAGCTCCTTCAGCCGCGTGGTGTCGGGCACGCGACGGCGCATGTCCTCGAACCCGCCGCCGTAGGCGCAGCCGTAAGGGACGTACTGCAGGGGCGACTTCGACCCGGTGATCTCGCGCACCCGGATGGCGAGGTTCTCGATGGTGATCTCCTCGCCGCCGCCCATGTTGAATACCTGCCCCCGCGCGTCCGGGGTTTCCATCAGCCGCCGGATTCCCGTAATGGCGTCATCCACATACGTGAAGTTGCGGCGCTGGCGGCCGTCGCCGTAGATCTGGATCGGCTCGCCTTTCAGCGCCTTCTGCACGAAGTTGGGGAGCACCATGCCGTACATCCCGGTCTGCCTGGGCCCCACCGTGTTGAAGAACCGCACGATGACCGCGTGGATGTCCCTCTCCCTGTGATGCGCGAGCGCCAGGAACTCGTCCATCGCCTTGCTTGTGGCATAGAGCCAGCGCCGGATGCTGGTGGCGCCTATGATGCTGTCGTCGGTCTCGGCAAGCGCGCCCTTGCCGTTCTTGCCGTACACTTCGGATGTGGACGCGAGCAGAACCGGCACGCCCGGCTTCAGGGCCTCCAGGACGTTCTCGGTCCCTTTCAGGTTCACCCGTATGGATTCGAGGGGCCGGTCCAGAATGCGCCGCACCCCCACCGCCGCCGCCAGGTGATAGACGCAATCGGCCTGAGCGAGGAGGTCTTCGATGAGCGGCGCGTCGAGAACGCTGCCTTCGACAACACTCAGCGGGGCCGTGGACGGAATGTGCGCAAGGTTGTGCCGGGAGCCGGTCGAGAAGTCATCGAGAACGGTGACCTGAAACCCGCCGGCCAGCAGGCTGTCCACGAGGTGCGAGCCGATGAAGCCCGCGCCTCCGGTAACGAATGCTCTCATACAGTTCCTTCCTGCGTCTGTGGTTCCAGCGGAGGTTCGCCCCCATCCACCGGCCCGGGCTGCACGCTGTTCGCCCGGACGATGGCGTCGCCGGCGATTCTGTAGAGCCCTCGCACGGACGCACAAAGCGCCAGAAGCAGGGTGCAGTAGAGGAGGCAGAGAACGGCCGCCAGTTCAACTCCCGTCACCAGCGCGCATGCGGCAAAAGAAGCCGCTCCCGCGATCGCCGCCCCGGCGGCCAGCCGCATCAGCAGCCGTTTCCAAAGACCCGCTCGCACTTCGCGATAGACTCCCGCAACGCCCATTCCCACGGCGGCGCCCCCGATTGCGGCGGGGGATGTGATCATCAACGTGTGCCTGATATCGCCGATACCGCTGACCCGCAACGCCTCGACAGCCGCCAGAAAAGCTGCAACCGCAAGCAGCACATCCACGAGAGCGGCGGCGAAGTGCTTTTTGTACAGCCGGACAGGATCGAAAGCCGAGGGTTCGTCAGGCGGCTGAGCGCCCTCCGGGTCCTGATAGACCCGCACCTGAGCGAGCACGTGGCCGGAGGTGAGCAGCAGGGCGGCGGCGAGCGCGCCGGTGACGAACAGGGCCACCGAGCGGTACGTCATCGCGAGCACCCCCAGCCAGCCGAACAGCAGGCTGGCGGCGCACAACAGCAGCACGGTCTGCGGCTCGGACAGCCCGAGCCTCACAAGGCGGTGCGAGGTATGGTCGCAGCCGCCTTCCGATATCGCGCGCCCGTTGATGGTGCGGACGATGGTCACGAAGGCGGTATCGAAGATGGGTATCGCGAGGACGATGGCCGGAAAAAGGATGGCGCCGGACATCGTTGTAATGGAGCCCGAAGTTCGAATAGCTAGCCCGGCCAGCATCAGTCCGAGAAACAGGCTGCCGCAGTCGCCCATATACACCCGCGCCGGGTAGAAGTTGAAGATAAGAAAGGCGAGCAGGGCTCCGGCCAGGGCGCCGGCGGTGATCGCGCTCATCGGCCGCCCCGTCAACGCTCCTCCCGCCACCAGCACGAGCGAAGAAACGAGCGCAATCCCCGCCGCGAGACCGTCCATGTTGTCCAGCAGGTTGATGGCGTTGGTGATGCCAACCACAAATAGAAGGGTGAGCGCGATGGAGAACAGCGGGTGTCCCGCGAAGGCGAAATGGACGCCGAAGGCCACAAGGATGCAAGCCGCCACAACCTGCGCAAGCAGCTTGTAGTGCGGTCCGAGGGTGAAGATGTCGTCAATCAGCCCGACGACGAACATGGCCGTGCCCGCGAGATACAGACCCGCAAGCGGCCTGAAGTCCGGCACAGCCGCGAACACGGCAAGAGACGCGGCCGCGTAGATAGCGACGCCCCCCATGAGCGCCGTCGGCCTGCTGCCCCAGCGGTCTTTGCGCGGGGCCGCGACGAAGTTGAGTCTGCGCGCGAGCGCGATCATGACCGGGATAAGCAAGAGGCCTGTTGGGAAGGCGACCAGGGCGGCCGCGCCAGCCCGCAGGACCACAGCTTCGGGTGTCACCCCCCTGCCGTCTCCATCTGCTTTCTGAACCAGGACGCAGTGCGGTCCATACCCTCGGCGAAGCTGATGCGCGGCTCATAGCCGAAGCCGAACCGCAGGATGAGCAGCGGCACCAGCGCCAGCACGCGGTCAACTGCTTGCTGCAGAAAGGAGCGGCCGCCCAGCAGGGTGAGGAGCTGTTTGGGCATTCGCTCGCGGCTGACCGGCCAGAAGCGCTCGCCCCGGCCGCCTGCCATAATGATTACATACCGTTCGTTAATATCGGGCTTGGCTTTCATAATTGTTTTACGACGCGCAGGAGCGGCCGCGTAAAGTCACTGACCCGCTCGATCAAATCCGGCGCTTTACCGTGCAGTGCGACTTGGTTCACAATGGCGCTGCCCACGACGACCGCCTCGGCGTTTTGCGCCACGAGCCTGGCCTGTTCGGGCGTCGAAATGCCAAATCCGACGGCGATGGGCAGGGTGGTATGGGCGCGAATCTTCGCGATCATTGGCGTAATCGTATCGGCCACCTGCGATTGCATGCCAGTGACGCCTTCGCGCGACACGTAGTAGATGAAGCCGGCCGCCCGCTTGACAATCATTTCAATGCGGTTCTCGGGGGTGGTGGGTGCCACCAGGTAGATGTTGCACAGTCCGGCGGCGCGCATTTTCGCTTCATAGTCAGCGCCTTCCTCCGGAGGCAAATCAAGCACCAGCAGGCCATCCACGCCGGCCCCGGCTGCATCCCGTATAAAGCTCTCAACGCCCTGCCGGCAGATGAGATTGAAGTAAACGTAAAGCACGATGGGGATTTGCGAATCCCGCCGGATAGCAGCGACCGTCGCCAAAAGACGGGATGGTGTGGTGCCCGAATCCAGGCCGCGCTGGGCGGCGAGCTGGTTGACGACTCCGTCCGCCAGCGGATCGCTGAAGGGCACTCCCAGTTCCAGCACATCCACACCGAGTTGATCCAGCGCCAGCGCCAGTTGGCGGGTCGCTTCGAGGTTGGGATCGCCCGCGCCGAGATAAACAATGAAACCCTTCTGACGCTCCCGGTTCAAGCGGGCGAATCGTTCAACAATGCGGTTCATCCGTGCCTCAGTTTCAGGTTTTGCGTCCGGCGTTTCAAGCTGCAAGTTGCGGAGTTATCCTCCTTTTCGGTTCGTGACGAACTGCTGCGGTTGGAGGAACTTCAGGGCGATGGCGGATCGCCGGTTCTGTGATTAGACCCGTTTTGTCAGCGACGCTGACTTATCTGTGGTGGCCCATATCACCCGTTTTGGAGGCGGGTTCGAGAGCCGGGGCCGGTAACAGTTTGCGTGGCTTGCCGCCTGGCCTGTAATTGCGCTGATTGCGGGCCGGTGTGCGAAAAGTAAAATTAACTCAGTCCCCCCAATCCGCTGCAGGCACAGACCAGGTTGCGGTCGCCGTGGACATTATCTATGCGGCCGACGGCGGGCCAGAACTTGTGGTCATACAGCCACTTGGCGGGGAAAGCGGCTTGCTGGCGGGAGTAGGAATGATCCCATGATTCCACCGCGAGCTGATCGGCAGTGTGAGGGGCGTTCTTTAGCGGATTGTTATGTTTGTCGGACTGGCCGGATTGGATGGCGGTGATTTCGGCGTGAATATGGATCAGGGCGTCGCAGAAACGATCGAGCTCTTCCTTGGACTCGCTTTCAGTGGGTTCGACCATCATTGTGCCGGGCACGGGCCAGGAGATCGTCGGGGCGTGGAACCCGTAATCCATTAGCCGCTTGGCGACATCCTCGACGGTGACGTCCTTGAACTGGCGCAGGTCGAGGATGCATTCATGGGCGACGAGGCTGGCGGGGCCGCGATAGAGAATGGGGAAGTAGTTTTGCAGGCGCCGGGCGATATAATTGGCGTTAAGGATGGCGTATTGGGTCGCCTCGGTCAGCCCGGCCCCACCCATCGCGGCAATATAGACCCACGGGATTACGAGGACGCTGGCGCTGCCCCAGGGCGCGGCAGCTACGGCGCCGATCGGGTTTTCGCCGCCGAGATTGACGACCCCGTGCCCCGGCAGGAACTCCACTAAATGCTCAGCCACCCCGATGGGCCCCATGCCCGGACCGCCGCCGCCATGAGGAATGGCGAAGGTTTTATGCAGATTCAAGTGGCAAACGTCGGCCCCGATATCGCCGGGGCGGCAAAGACCGACCTGGGCGTTGAGGTTGGCCCCGTCCATATAGACCTGGCCGCCATGGGCGTGGATGATTTCGCAGACCTCGCGGATGGCGGGCTCAAATACGCCATGCGTCGAGGGATAGGTCACCATTACCGCTGCCAGGTTGGCCTGGTGCGCTTCGGCTTTGGCCCGCAGGTCGGCGAGGTCAATGTTGCCTTCGTGGTCGCAAGCCACCGCTACGACCTTTAGCCCGGCCATGACGGCACTGGCGGGGTTGGTGCCGTGGGCTGATGTCGGAATGAGGCAGATGTTGCGGTGACCTTCACCGCGGCTGGCATGCCAGGCGCGGATGACAAGCAAGCCGGTATATTCACCTTGCGACCCTGCATTGGGCTGCAAGGAAATCCCGGCAAAGCCGGTGATCGCGCCCAGCCATTCCTCCAATTGTTGGAACAGCACTTGCCAGCCTCGGGTTTGGCGCAACGGTGCAAATGGGTGCAGGCGCGTCAGCTCGGACCAGGTAAGCGGCAACATCTCGACGGCGGCATTCAGCTTCATGGTGCAGGAGCCGAGCGGAATCATGGAAGTCGTCAGTGAAAGGTCGCGCGCTTCCAGTCGCTTGAGGTAGCGCATCATTTCGGTTTCCGAGTGATAGCGGTTGAAGACCGGATGGGTCAGATAGGAAGACGTGCGCGCAAAAGGGACAGGATAGGCAACTTCGGCTTCCGCGACCAGGTTCGTCAGTTCGAAAGCGGGGGTCTGGCCGTCATGAAAAACCCGGATAATCCCAGCCAGGTCCTGCTCGGTGGTTGTCTCATCCAGCGAGATGCCGAGGGTATGCTCATCAATTAACCGGAAATTCATGCCCTGGCTTTCAGCGGCTTTGAGCAGGTCGGCTGCCTTCTTTTGGCCGAGCGCAATGCGGAGAGTGTCGAAGAATAAACCCGAGCCGACCTCATAGCCGAGCCGCTCCAGGCTGCGCGCCAAAACAACCGTGCGCTGATGGATGCGCTGTGCAATTTGCCGTAATCCAGCCGGCCCATGATAGCTGACATACATGGCGGCCATACAGGCCGGCAGTGCCTGCGCGGTGCAAATATTGCTGGTGGCCTTCTCGCGCCGGATGTGCTGCTCGCGGGTTTGCAGGGCGAGGCGCAGGGCGGGGCGGCCTCGTGCGTCCTTCGAGACGCCGACAATACGCCCCGGCAGAAGGCGTTTAAAGGTGTCGCGCGTCGCAAAATAAGCCGCATGCGGCCCGCCATAGCCAAGTGGCACGCCCAGTCGCTGCGTGCTGCCCAGGGCTATATCGGCCCCGAATTCGCCCGGCGGCCGGAGCAGGGTTAGGCTCAGCAGGTCGGCGGCCACGGCGACCAGCGCTCCCGCGGCATGAGCCTGTTCGATAAAAGTGGAGTAATCTACAACCTCACCCCAGGTATTCGGATACTGCACCAGAGCACCAAAGACCTGGTCATGGAATTGAAACGCGCGGTGATCTCCAGTTTCAACCCGGAGAGCCAGGGCGTCAGCGCGGGTCTTTACCACCTCAATGGTTTGAGGATGGCACTCTGCGGAGACAAAGAAGACGCTCCGCGCCGGCTTGAGCGAGTGGCACAGGGTCATGGCTTCCGCAGCGGCGGTGGCCTCATCGAGCAGCGAAGCATTGGCCACTTCCAACCCGGTGAGGTCGGTTACCATCGTTTGGAAGTTGAGCAAAGCCTCAAGGCGTCCCTGTGCGATTTCGGCTTGGTAAGGGGTGTACGGCGTGTACCAGCCGGGGTTCTCCAACAGGTTGCGTTGAATAACGGCGGGCACGTGGCAATCGTAGTAGCCCATGCCAATATACGAACGGAAGATCTGGTTCTGCGCGGCGATTTTCTTTAAAGCCGCGAGCACGTCAGGCTCGCTGCGGGCGGGCGGGAGTTGAAGCGGTTGCCGCAGACGTATGGCCGGAGGCACTGCGTCGTCAATCAGTGCCGCGAGACTCGTATAGCCCAGCAGGCGGAGCATTTCTTCGGCCTCGCTCGCGCGCGGGCCAATGTGGCGGTGCCGAAACCGATCTGCCGGCGGAGGCAGATGGGCATTTACAGGGCCCGCGGCTACGCTGGCCGGGGACGAATTGTTCCGATCACAGCTTGCAGGTTCGATAACAGACATTCGGGGAACCTACGGAGAGCTGTCCGCAAATCAAGCGAGATTTGGTCCCGGCTGATTTGGCGTGTCCGTTTTATCGTTGGCGCTTCTATTTGGATGAGGTAGGCTGAGACGGTAGAATGAAATCACGAACAAAAACAACACAGAAGCAAACCCGGCGCATAACCAAACAGCTCGCTATTTTCCTGGATAACCGGCCGGGAATGCTGGCGCGTGTGGCGGATGCACTGGCGGATGCCAAAATCAATATTTACGCCATCACCACCAGTGATACGGTGGACCACACGGTCATTCGCTTAGTGGTGGACGATTATCGGCGGGCACTACACGTCTGCGAAGAACGCGGCTCTCTGGTCGTCGAGGATGATGTGCTAATGGTGGAGGGCGACAATAAGCCGGGAGAAATGGCTCGCTTGGCCCGTAAGCTGGCAAAGGCTGGGATTAACATCGAATATTGCTACAGCGCCACGCTGCCGGGCGCCGGGAAGGGGTTGCTCATCTTGCGCGTTTCCAACCCGACCAAAGCGCTGAAAGTGCTGAAACTTTAAGCAATCGCAGGCGCATGGTACCGACTCGTTCGGGCTGAGGGAGGGCGTGCAGATGTCCGATCCCCTTCTTTATGAGATTAATACGCGCTGTTGGCTGCACAGGCTTTCCGATCGGTACAGCGCACCGATTACCCTTGCCAATATTCCCGCAGATGAACTGGCGCGGTGGCGAAAGCTAGGCTTTACGCATATCTGGTTGATGGGGGTTTGGGCGGCCGGTCCACTCGCACGCGCGAAAGCCTTGCAATATTCTGATTTGCGCCGGGCCTATGACCAGTCCCTGCCAGGCTGGCGCGAGACGGATGTTGCCGGTTCACCTTACGCGATTGGCGATTACCAGGTCCCACCCGCGCTGGGTGGCGAGGCGGGGCTCGCGGCATTTCGGCGGCAACTTCATGCGCAGGGCATGAAATTGGTGCTGGATTTCGTGCCCAACCATCTTGGGTTGGACCATGCCTGGGTCCGGGAGCAGCCGGAGTTGTTTGTGCAAAGCACCGGGGAGGCGGCTGGCACGTTCGCGCAGCAGTCTGGCGGGCAGATTCGCTGGCTGGCCTATGGCAAGGATCCTTATTTCCCGCCTTGGACGGATACTGTTCAACTGGACTATCGGCGCGATACGACACGCGGTGCGATGACGGAACTGCTCGCCTCCATCGCCCGGCACTGCGACGGTGTTCGCTGCGATATGGCGATGTTGGTGCTCAACGGGGTTTTCGCCAAAACCTGGAAACATTTTCCCGTCACAACTTCCCCCCCCGTTGAGGAGTTTTGGACGACGGCCATTGCCAGGATCCGCCAGGCGCATCCGGACTTCCTGTTTCTGGCCGAGGCTTACTGGGGCTTGGAGCCGGAATTGCGCCGGCTTGGTTTTGATTATACCTATGACAAGACGCTCTATGACCATCTAATAGCCCATGATGCCACAGACGTGCAGCGGCATTTACTGGGACTGGCAGCGGGGCAGCTTGCTGCCGGTGCGCACTTTCTTGAAAACCACGACGAGCCGCGTGTTGCCGCCCTGCTGTCGCTGGCCGAACATCGGGCGGCGGCACTGTGTATTCTGGGATTGCCCGGAATGCGATTTCTGCACGATGGCCAGCTTGAGGGGGCACGCATTAAGATACCCGTCCAATTAGCGCGCGTAGCCCCTGAAGCCGGGCAGTCTGAAATCCAGGCCCTCTATCAGCAACTGCTAGGCACACTACCCGGCACGGCGGTTGGGCGGGGCCGGGCCGTTTTGTGCCAACCGCGAGCCGCCTGGTCAGGCAATCCGACCGCTGCCAATTTAATCATCGTGCAATGGCAGCAACAGACACCAGAGTTTGATTTGGTGGTCGTGAACCTGGCTCCTCATCGTAGCCAGTGCTATGTACCGTTGTCCGTTCCGCAACTGGCCGCGCGTTCCTGGGTCATGAAAGACCTCCTGGGGTCGGAGTGCTACCAACGTGCCGGTGACGATCTTCAGACCCAAGGCCTCTACCTTGATCTCCCGCCCCACGGCGCTCAGTTGTTCCATTTTCAACCAGGGGAATTGGTCAAGGGCGCACGGTTATAAAGCGCACCGGGCTTGAATGGCACCCGCCCAGAGCAGGCCAGTTCGCCAGCCAACAAAGTCTGTCTTTGCGCCTACGGGGTTTTGCTTTGCGACTGGAACAGGCTGGGGGCGCTGGCCTCGCCATTGCGATTAACTGCGGAAACCGCCACTACCTCCGGAGTTGTGCCGCTCCAAGTATGTGAGCTTTGGCCGCCGGGGAGGATCTGCGTTGACCAGGTGCCGCCCGAGCGTGTTTGCACCAGCCAGAGCCATGCCTTGCCTGGCCCCGCCAGGGCCCAGGAAAGGGTGAGCGATCCCGCGCGTTGCGGGGAGGCGAGGGTAAGTTGCGGTTTGGCGGGGGTAGCCCGTCCCAGCCAGGGCGAAAGCGGCATCAACGCCGGTTGCTGGTAGGTTTCACGGACAAGAGCCTCGCCGAGAGCGTTGTTGCGCATAAGGCTCTTCATATTCCAATGGATATGGCCGCCGACGCCGGCCTGCTTGCGGGTCAGGCGAATTTGGCTGACAATTTCCTGGGGCGACCAACCGCTGCTGGACGGTGATGGCCCGCTTACTTTGGTGGAATTCATCCCGGGGCAAAGCGTTCGCCCCTTGGGATTCTGTTCCGCCCACCATTGGAGCAAGACAGGGAAACTTTGCGCCGGCGGTTCGATTGCCCAATAAAGTTGCGGCGCGAAGTAATCCGCCCAGCCATTGATCAGCCACTTGCGCGAATCGGCGTAAAGGGTCGCGTAGGCATCGAGGCCTTTGATCTGGGCCGGTGAGTTGGGGCGCCAGATGCCGAAGGGACTGATGCCAAACTTGACCCAGGGCTTTGTTGTTTTAATGGATTTATACACCTGCTGGATAAAGTTGTTGACGTTTTCGCGGCGCCAGTCGTCACGGCTCATCTTTCCGGCGACACCCGAACGTTGCCAACTCGCGTTGTCCGGGAAGTCCAGTTCCTTTCCCGCCCGGTCTCTCGCTTTATAGGGATAGAAGTAGTCGTCGAAGTGGATACCGTCCACGTCGTAGCGCTTTACCACATCCATCACCACGCTCAGCGAATAGTCCTGCACCGCTTTTTCGCCCGGGTCCAGCCACAGGAACTCCCCGTATTCCCGGACAAGCTGCGGGCGAGTCTTGCTGACATGGTTCGCCGCAACCGGCGACGCAGCGGAGCGGAGTCGCGCCCGATAAGGATTGAACCAGGCGTGCAGTTCCAAGCCACGCTTATGCGCCTCTTCGATGGCAAAAGCGAGTGGATCGTAGAACGGTTCCGGTGCCTTGCCCATGGTGCCCGTCAGGTATTCCGACCACGGCTCGATTCGGGAGGCATAGAGCGCGTCGCAGGCGGGGCGGACCTGAAAGATGATGGCATTTAGCTTGAGATGCACAGCCCGGTCCAGGATCGCCAGGAGCTCGGTTTTCTGTTCCTGCGTGCTTAAGGTTTTGCGGGAAGGCCAGTCTATGTTAGCTACGGTGGCTACCCAGGCTCCGCGGAATTCCCGCAAGGGAGGCGGGGGAGTATCGTTGGCAGCAGCATGGCTTGTCGGTTGCGATGCGGAAAGCACCCCCATGAGCGTTAGGACAACCCACCCGCGACGTGTCCCGTGTCTCGGGAAGTGAGAATGCCAGCTATTCGCAGACCAGCCAGGCGGCAAAGAATGGGATGCCCTGCCCGATATTTTGGCGGGGCGCAAGAGCTTGGCCCACAGCAAGGAGAAACGATTGAAGATCAGCTCGTCTATCATGGGAAGCCACGTTATCAGCCAAAAACGAAAAAAGCCAGCTTCTAAAAAAAAATAGTCTCAATGCTTGACAAGTTTGGCCAAGTATGAATAATATGCCCGTAATAAATGAGATTGCGGTCGTTGTTAGGTTGTTTTGTCCTGTTACTCGCACTAACCGTGCGAGCGGGCATTATTTACAGCCCAGCCAATAACGTTAATCTGACCGTTAATGATGGTGACCCCATCGGCCATACCTTAACCGCCACTGTTAGCGGGTATTTGCCCACCATCATAGACGTTCGCGTGACGCTCAACATTGAGGGAGTGGACGGCGGCGGGTGGAATGGCGACTTGTATTGCTATTTAACCTACAATGGCACGCTCGTGCCGCTGCTGAATCGGGTCGGCGTTCAAACTGGCGATGCCTTTGGTTATGGAACGATAGGAATGAACGTCACTCTGGCCGGCGATCCGGGAGGCTACGACGATATTCACTGGACAGAGTTTCCCACTTCAGGCGGCACGTATGCGCCAGACGGACGGGAAATTAGCCCCGGCATGCCTCCGTCGTCTGCACCGGATTTTGATGCGGATGGCACGATCGGATTCTCTGCATATAACGGAATGGATCCGAACGGGACATGGACGCTTTTTATTGCCGACATGGCAGGGGGCGATCAGCTTAAATTAGTCAGTTGGAGCCTGCAGATTACCGCGGTGCCAGAACCGGTGAACGTGGCATTGGGTGTGTTTGGTTCCGTATTTTTGGTGGTTGCCGTCGGGCGGCACCAGCGCGTGCGGAAGCTTGTCTCCCAAGCCTTGGGACGTTAAAGCGGGTAAGCACGCTGCAAGGTTTCTCAAGTTAAAGGTGGCAGTGGGGATTGTGTCCTCGGGTACTAAAAGACTTCCTAAAGGCGTGAAACGCCCAAAAGCCCTTTTGCAGGAAGTCCTTTTCTGCACCTTAGCCGGAGCGATTTAGCAGGGAGGGACTTTCAGGCGGTTACGATGGTGCCGATGCCTTCATCGGTGAATATTTCCAGCAGGACGCTGTGGGGTACGCGGCCATCCACGAAGGAGACTTTTTCGACGCCGGCCCGAATGGCGGCCACCGCGCTATCCACCTTGGGAATCATTCCCTTGTCAACGATGCCGTTTTGTTTCAGTGTCTCGACCTCGCTGATTTTGAGGCGCGGGATGACGCTGTCAGGGCTTTTGGGGTTATGCAACAGGCCGGGCACATCGCTCATGAAGACCAGGCGCCGGGCGTTGAGGGCGATGGCGGCCTGGGCGGCGGCAACGTCGGCATTGCAGTTATAGACTTTGCCGTCTTCGCCGCGGGCGGTAGGACTGATGACGGGAGTGATGCCCTGGCGGAGGCAATCCAGCAGTGGCGCGGTGTTGACGCGGATAACTTCACCCACGTAGCCGAGGTCGAGAGGCTGGCCGTCCGCGCCTTTCACCTGGGCCTTGCGGCAGTGAAAGATGTCCGGGCCGGCGAAGCTGCGGGCCAGGCCGCCCAGAGCGTTAATGGCGGCCACCACCTCGGGGTTGATTTCCCGGGAGAGCACCTGGTCGGCAATTTGCGCCGTGGCCTCGCTGGTCACGCGCTGCCCCTGAAGGAAGGTTGCCTGGAGGCCGGCTTTTTCCATGGCGCGCGTGATGGCCTTGCCGCCACCGTGGACGACAACGGGATTGATTTCGACCGCTTCCAGGAACACGATATCCCGCGCGACACGGTGGCGCACTTCCGCGTCGGGCGAATCCATGAAGCTGCCGCCGTATTTGATGACGAAAGTGGCGCCGCTGAAGCGCTGGATGTAGGGCAGGGCTTCCAGCAGCGTGTGGGCTTTGGCAACAAGGTTTTGCATGTGAATGCGAGGGGCTTAGTGGATTTGTCGCAGGTAGGCGGCGTAGAGGTGTTCGAGATCTTTCTTTTCCAAGCCGGTTCGGATCACTAACCGCGCCCGGGTCCGGGCGGTTTGGCCGGGACGCAGGTCCTGGCCGAAGAGGGAGAGGTACATTGAGCGATGACCCTCGGTTTCAAAGGGCGTGAGCACCGCAAAGCAATCCCGCGGGGGCGCCATGATGATGGCTTGCAGGCCGGTCGGGGGGCTGCTGCGGAGGCCCAGCGGGCGAGCCAGACGCGGGCGGATAGCCCAGTCAACCGGGCTGGGCGGAAACTTCCAGCGCCCGTCCTGGATGATGGACGCGGCTTTGTTATCGCGCGGGAAAGCCTGCCAGACGCCGGCGCCGCGGCCGGCCGGCGTAAACACTTTTTGCCCATGAATGCGCGTCAGCACGCAGGCGTTGGTGAAGGTTTCGGTAAAGTAGGATGCCAGGAAGGACTCGAACCGCGGGAGGCGGGTTTTAGCCAGCACCCGGGTTTCAAGGTCGAGGGTGTCCGGCGTGGTCCAGCGATAGACGGCGCTGAGTTCAAAGGGCCGTTCCGCAGTGGAAGGCCAGCGGACTTCCACGCTTCCGTCCGCGCACAGCGTTGCCTCGCTGGGCCAGTCCCAAGCCGCAGAGCCGTGGCGCCGGTTGGTGCTGAAGACGCGGTAATGGCCAAACAGCCCCATGCTATGGTCCAGGCGCGTGCCGGTCGGCAGGTGCACGATTTCGGATAGCCCGATGGATTTGCCCCCGGCGCGTAACTGGCCCTGCAATACGCCAGTGTTGAAGGTGTATCCATTAGTGCCGTCGGGAAGGAAGGCGAGGCGCGGCCGGGCCGAAGGCTGGGGGGGGGCCTGAGCGAAGGCATAAGCCGACACGCCGAGGAAGAGAACCCTGGCAAGATGCCGCATCATGCTAGCGTGGCAAAAGGGTTTCATTTTCACCAAACATGCAGTGACTGTGTCAGGGAGGAAAGAGAGGCTCAAGACAGTTTTGGGAGACATTGTGAGAAGAGCGAAGTCAAACGAACAGGCTGACGGACCGCATTTTGACAGAGTCAATAAGGCCCTGGTCGGTCAGTTTTAACTCCGGAATGGGGAGAGACTCAGGAAGGAGAGGGTCATAAACGGGGTCGCCAACCGGCAACCCATCGCGCGAGCGGCGGCATTCAGGTCGGCGATGCGGTCAATAACTTCCGGGAGCGGACGATGGGAGACCAAACCGGCAATTGGCAGGGGGAGCGCCGCCCGCACTTTTCCGTCGCTGACGGC
>ERZ1026800.1506-NODE-1506-length-14596-cov-2.836063_pt1 | contig 14596 bp, 8 predicted proteins | sample MGYA00520873_ERZ1026800 | MGnify/ENA primary metagenome ERZ1026800 (study PRJEB33270, sample SAMEA104284475) | anaerobic digester metagenome | biome: Anaerobic digester microbiome; feature: mesophilic sludge digester; material: Anaerobic digester biomass | place...
TTGATAAACTTTATAACTTTAAACTTTACAAACAATTATGAGAGTTAAAACTGGAGTAGCAAGAAAAAGAAGACATAGTAAAGTACTTGCAAGAACAAAGGGCTATAGAATGACAAAGAGTAGGCTTTATAAAGTGTCTCATGAAGCATTTATGCATGCAGGTCAGTATGCTTATAATGACAGACAGAAGAGAGGTGGACAGATGAGAAGAATGTGGATTACAAAGATTAATGCTGCATGTAAAAATAATGGAATTCAATATAATGATTTGATATCAGGTCTTAAGAAAAACAAGATTGAATTAAATAGAATGGTTTTAGCTGATTTAGCTGTTAACAATCCAGAGGTATTTACTACCGTTGTTAAATCTATCTAATTGGTTAGAGATTGAGAAGGATTCTTAAAGGGTCCTTTTTTTATATTCGAACAAATCCCATCATTAGACCCATAGAATCACAAGATTAATCATTCCTTTTTACCCAAACAATGTTGTATACTAAACAATGGAATTTAAACAAAAAAATCTCCAAAAAATATATAAAGAATTGCTTCAAGACCAGAAAAAATTATCCTTACAAGAGCTAAAAAAGAAATATATATCAAAGCAGGGATTTATTAGTGAAGCTTTTAACAAAATTTCCTCTATTAAAATAGCTGAAAGAGCAGAATATGGAAAAGAGGCAAACGAATTAAAAAATCTCTATGAAGAAATATCTCAATCACTATCACAAAATAAAAACATTTATTCTACTAGAGAAAAAATAGATGTCACCGCTCCTTTTGATTTTAATACGAAAGAAGAACAAAGACCTCACTTTTTAAATGAAATTGGAACACAGCATCCATTAACAAAGGAGGTTGAGATATTTACCGAGATTTTCAAAAGTATGGGTTTTAATGTACTTGAAAGTAGACAGATTGATGATGATTATCATATGTTCGAATCTCTAAATTTCCCAGTAGGCCACCCAGCAAGAGAAATGTATGACACCTTTTGGACAGAAGACGGTTTCGTACTTCCAGCACATACATCCACAATGCAAAATAGGGCAATGAGAATGTACGGTCCCCCTCCAATTGCAGTTGTCTTACCCGGAAGATGCTTTAGAAATGAAGCTACAGATGCAAGTCACGAGTTTACTTTTCATCAAATTGAGGGAATTTATATCGACAAGAACGTATCATTGGCAAATATGGTTGCGACAATCAAAGAATTTCTTGAAAAGTACTTAGAAACCTCCTTGGAGGTTAGGATTCAACCGTCCTATTTCCCGTTCACAGAACCAGATTGTGAGTTTGTCATTAGTTGCCCATTTTGTCACAAAGCAGGTTGCTCAACCTGTGGACACTCTGGCTGGATAGAATTGATGGGATGTGGAATGATTCATCCAAACGTTCTTAAACAGGCAGATATTGATCCTGATACGTATTCTGGGTTTGCATGGGGTTTTGGAGTTGACAGATTAACGATGATAAAGAAAGGAATAAATGACATACGCTTACTTAGAGATTCAAACCTTAATTTCTTAAAGCAATTTTAATGAGGGTAACTACTGAACTTCTTAAACAATTTGGAGATATTTCTGCAAAAGATTCAGAATACGAGAAACTGATTAAAGAACACATAGCAAACGTAGAGTACGTTCATGACCTTTCAAAGGACTATGAGGGTATCGTAATCGGAGAAATAGTCGAGAAGGAAGAGCACCCAAACGCCGACAAGCTTGGTGTTTACAAAGTATTCATTGGGAACAAAAGAACACAGGTAGTCGCAGGTGATAAGACTTTATGTATCGGAGACAAGGTTGCATATATACCACCAGGCTCATATGTTCCATATACTTATTACTCAGATGAAAAACCGGTAATTATTGAAGCAGTTGAATTACGCGGAGTTAAATCAAATGGGATGCTTGGATCAGAAAAGGAATTAAATCTAGGACCAAATCACAACAATGTCTTCAAGCTCCCTCAAGAAGCTCCCGTGGGAGAGCCTCTCTCTGAATATTACAATCTTAATGACACAGTAATTGAAATTGAGAACAAGGGGCTAACAAATAGGGGAGACTTATTTGGAATTCTTGGAATTGCTCGGGAACTTACTGCAATAACTGGAAACAAGTTTCTATCTCCAACGTGGCTATTAAAACCTCCGAAAAAATTACACCCCGAATCTAACTGCTTAAATCTAGAAATAATTAATGATGCTGAAGCTCTATGCCCAAGATATATTGGGATTGCAATAGATAATATATCAATAAAACCTTCTCCTATCTGGTTGCAATCTGAATTAGTAAAGTTAGACATTAAACCAATCAATAATGTGATTGATATTACAAATTATATTTCAGCAATCCTAGGACAACCTCTTCATGCTTTTGATTATGACAAACTAGTAGAGAATGATTTAACAAAAGATGGTACTGCTCATATTACAATTAGAGTTGCAAAAAATGGTGAGAGAATTCACACACTAGAAGGAAATATTGTAGAGCTTAGTGAAGATAACCTAGTTATAGCAGACTCAACTAATCCTATTGCTATCGCAGGAGTAATAGGGAGCATTGATACACAAGTAGATAACAATACAAAGAATATCATTATTGAGAGTGCTAATTTTAACAAGTACAGTATCAGAAAAACTTCAATGGAACTCGGTATATTTACTGAGGCTGTAACAAGATTTACAAGAGGACAAGCTCCACAGCTATGTCTTCCGATTCTGCTGAAAGCTGCAGAGCTTGTACAGGAGCTTGCTAATGGAGAAATAGCATCTAATGTCATTGATATATATCCTGAACCTACAAAACCTAAAAAACTGTCCCTATCAGTATCTAGATTAAATTCACACTTAGGAACTAATCTATCAAAAGAAGAAATTAAGAATATACTTTTAAATATTGAGTATGAAATTACAAAAGAAGATGATGAGTATATTACTATAATCCCACCAGTATTTAGAACTGATATCTCCATTCCTGAAGATATATATGAAGATGTAGGAAGAATATATGGATATGAAAACATTTTACCTAAACTCCCTACAAGAGAAATAAATGCAGTAGTATTAAATGAAAAGATTGCATTAAAAGAAAAGATAAGAAATATCTTAACATACAGTGGTTGCAATGAACTTGATACTTACAGCTTTACAAGCAAAGAAACATTGTTAGGTGCAAAACAAGATCCAAACTTTGCATACCATATTAAGAATGCCCTATCTCCAGAGCTTGAGTTTATGAGAATCTCAATACTTACCTCACTTTTGCAAAAGGCTAAGGAGAATATTCAAAAAAATATTTCCCCATTGTGTATATATGAATTTAATATTCCTCATCAAAAAGGATATATGGATAACTTTCAGCTTCCAAAAGAGGATTGGCATCTATCAATGGTATTCTCATCAAAAGAAAAGTTCATAAATGGGAGTCCATATTATCAAATAAAAAGATATGCAGAGAAAATATTTAATTCAATAGGAGCAGAGAATATCTCATATGAGCTTGTCTCATTATCCTCTCAAACGGATTTACCAATATGGATAAAGTGTATTATCCCTACTTTTAATCCTAATCAATCTGCATTAATAAAATATCATACAGATGGGACAGAAGGTATAATAGGGATAATAGGGGACATAGATTATGAGGTAAAAAACAATTTTAAGCTTCCTGATTTTACAGCTGCTGTTGAAATAAATCTTGAGGAGTTGCTCAAGATAATTAAACCTAAAACAATAAGAGTTTTTGATTCTAAGTTTCCTTCCATATCACAGGATGTTTGCTTTACAGTTCCAAGTTCTATAAAGTACTGCGATATAGAAAACAGTGTGCTACAGATTATAAACACAAGAGATAGAGTAGCTACAATAGAGTGTATTGATATTTATCAGAAATCAGAACACTCTAAAAATGTTACTTTAAGAATTACTATTGAACATCAAAATAAAACATTAAGCGATAAAGAATTTGGAAAGATAAGAGAGAAGATAGAAGAAAGAATTAAAAATCTTTAGTGAGCATTTGGTATTTGCACAGGAGGAACAACAGGAGGGGTTACAGGTGCTTGCTCAACTTTAAATGTTATTGATTTTGTCCCAATTTTACCATAGTTATCTTTTGTACTAACAAGCAGTACATGACTTCCAACAGAAACAGATGATAAGGGCTTAGTAACATTAAATTGTCCAGCATTAAGTGCAACTCCTGGTATTGGAACACCATCAATAGAAATAGTAAACTCAGTAATTGTTTCAAGCTGTCTAACACTACCTGATATTGTCATAGTATCACTTTGCTTAAATACACTGCCATCAGCAGGGCTAGTTAACTCAACTACTGGTGCATTATCCTGTCCCAATGGTAGTGGACACTCTCCGCTTTCAGGCATAGTAAATAAATAACCTGCATTCTCAGTCATATATTTCTCATATGTAGCTTGTTGTAATTTATTTTCTATCTTAAATGTAAGCAATACCTTCTGTTCTACAAGCCCATACTGCCTTGCAGCCTCTAGATTAGTAGGAATTAATCCATTTGATTTACACACTTCAACAACCTGTCTATTATCTGTTTGAGGAGCACGGCCTGCAATATATATACTGGCCTCTTTATCGCATGTAACACCTTCTGCTGGTATACCGCCTGTATCCTTACATACTGCTGTTGATACTATTCCTGCTGGCCTTGTAAATAGCTCTGGTTTATAAACATCAGCAAGTCTTTTTGTTATACCATATGCAATTGGAAGAGGTACTGCAGTGCTTGTTGCATTTCTTGCAATCGCATTATTATTATTTCCAGTCCATACACCAACAACAAGGTTTTTGTGATACATCATAGTAGCTAAATCTCTTGGACCATCTGTTGTACCTGTCTTAAAGCATACATTCTTCCCATTAACTCTTGAGTAGCTTATACCTAATCTGTCACCAAATCCTCCTAAATCACACAATACATAATTAAGAAGATATATTTCTTTTTCATCAACTACTCGTGTACCCTCTTCAAATTTTGCCTCTTCCAGTACATTCCCCTTAGAATCTTCTACTTTAAGTATTGTTACTGTAGGGTTTTTAATACCCTCATTAGCAAATACAGTAAATGCTGCAGTATGCTCAATCAATTTCATTTCACCTGATCCAAGTGCAAGAGATAATCCATAATTAGCTTTGTTTTTTAATGTTGTAATACCAAGCTTTTCCGTTAATTGAAGCAGTGGTTCAACACCAATTGCTTGGAGGACATACACAGCAGAGACATTTCTGGATCTCCCAAAATTTCTTCTTAGTGTACCAACTCCCTCAAACTGCCCATCCCAATCTTTAGGAGCATATTTACCAAAACTCATTGGGATATCAGGTGCAAGTGTACCAGGACTAAACCCTTTTCCAAAAGAAGCAAGATATGTGTACGGTTTAGCAGAAGAACCATACTGTCTTTCACTTGTTGCAACATTCACATTCCCATCTACCCTTGGGTCTGTTGTATTCCAAAAATCTACAGAGCCTACCATTGCTAAAACTTCACCTGTCTTTGGATTCATAACTACTGCAGCGCCATTATGCACTCCTCTTGGCACACCATTTTTTGATATACCTTTTGTAACTTCATCTTCAGCTATCTGCTGAACAGAATAATCTAATGAAGTAGTAACTTTAAGTCCACCTCTCTCAACCCTATCAATACCATATTTATCTTCCAGCAGCTGTTTAATGTAAAAGACAAAATGAGGAGCTTTAATATCTATCTTCGCAGTTCTATATACCAATTCCTCCTCCTTAGCTTTTTGAATCTCTTCTTCTGTTACACCAGTTAACTCTTTATGCTTAAGCATCTGGTCAAGTACATATGTCTGCCTAACCTTTGCTAGCTCTGGCTTAGTACCAAAGAGAGGAGAATATATACCTGGACTTTGTATAAGGCCAGCAATTAATGCACTTTCAGCAAGAGTAAGATCTTTTACATCTTTTCCAAAATATGCTTTTGCTGCAGCTTGAAAACCATAATTAACACCCCCAAGAGGAATTTCATTCATATACATCTGCAAAATCTCATCCTTAGTAAATGTCTGCTCAACCTGCATAGTAATTAATATCTCTTTAATCTTCCTTGAATATGTTTGTGCATATGCCTCTTCACCAAGAATATCATACAGAAGTGTTCCCTTTACTAATTGTTGAGTAATTGTACTTGCTCCTCTTACAATTTCTCCTTTTGTAAGATTTTGGTACAAAGCTTTTGCTATACCCGCATAATCCAAACCCTTGTGCTGATAAAATTCAATATCCTCAGCTGCTAGCACAGCCCATTTAGTATGCTCTGGAATATCCTCTATTGAGACAAATTCCCTATTTTGATCACCATACACTGTATACAGTAAAACATTATTCCTATCATATATCTTAGTACTCTCATCAGACCTTCTTGAGATAAGTTCATCAGGGGATGGAAGAGAGTTCTGGAGATTCTTTAAATATATCCCTACTGTAATAAGACCTGCACAAAGTAAAAAGAAACAAACACCAAGAAATATATACAAAAACTTCTTTCCCTTATTAGATTTTGCTTTCTTCTTATTTATCCCCGATACTCTTCCTTTTGATTTCTTTCCAGCATTCTTACTACTATACATCTTTATTCTGTTATAGTTACTTAAAGAAATAGGCTTGTTTGTATATGTAACCCTTCGCCCTTGTTTTTTAGCTTTTGATGCATTCATACTATATTTCATACTCTCTCCTAATATATATTATTTATCTTCAATATTCAATAAACGAGCAAGATGATATAATTGAAAAATGAAAAACAATATACTATCAAAACAACCATATAAAGGAACAACTGATTGGTATCCTAAAGACATGTTTTTAAGAAATTATCTCTTTGATATATGGACAAAAGTCGCAAAAAAATATGGCTATGAAGAGTATGATACTGCACAACTTGAAGATGCAAACCTTTATAGAGTTAAATCAGGTGAGGAGCTAGGTGGAAGCCAGCTTTACAACTTTACTGATAAAGGTGGTAGAGAAATCGCATTAAGACCTGAAATGACACCTTCCTTAGCTAGAATGGTTGCATTAAAAAAGAATGAATTACAATTTCCTCTTAGATGGTTTAATATTGGGAGATATTTTAGATATGAAAAGCCGCAAAAGGGTAGAAAAAGAGAGTTCTTTCAATTAAATATTGATATTTTAGGAGTACAAGATATTACTGCAGAGATAGAAATAATACAATTTGCTCTAGATGTAATGAAAGAGCTTAATGCTCCTAAAAGCAGCTTTGAAATAAAGGTAAGTAATCGATATCTCTTAGATTATCTTTTTGATACACTTCAAATTTCAAAAGAATTAAGAGCTAAGTTAGCGAGGGCTTTGGATAACTATTTAAAGATGCCTGCTAATGATTTTAAAGAGTATCTTGCAGAAATTGGACTTAATAATACACAAGTATCTCAAGTAATGGAGTATACAAAGTGGGATATACAAAAACTTGATGAAATAAAAGATGAGTCCATTGGTGCTCAGCAGCTGATTGAGCTTTTCTCAAAATTAAAAGCTCTTTCTATCCCTAATGTAGTATTTGCTCCATATATCGTAAGAGGTCTTGCATATTATACAGGTACTGTAATAGAGCTTTATGATGTAGGACAAAAAGATACACCTAGGGCAATGTTTGGAGGAGGAAGATATGACAACTTACTGGAAATATTTAAAGAAGAAAAAATACCTGCATTTGGCTTAGGATGGGGGGATATTACTACCTTTGATTTTCTTAAGAGATACAATCTATTGCCTGAGTATAAAAGTGATATAAAAGTGTTTGTATGCCTTATGGACAGCTCTTTGTATATCCCAACAGCTGAAGTTGCAACATACCTAAGAGATAACAACATAAATACAGTAATGCAAATTACACCTGTCAAACTCTCTAAACAACTTCAAGTAGCCAATAGCAAAAACATTCCATGGGTAGTAATACTTGGAGAAGATGAGTTAAAAAGGGGAGTTATCCAACTTAAAGATATGAATAGTGGAAAATCTTTCTTAATTAAGAAAGAAGATTCCATACAAAAGATAGTTTAATATTCCTACAATGTTACATTAAAATATTTCCTTAGAGAAATAGAACATATACTCTTAATCGAAAACAGGATTAAGATATCAAGAGTACTAGAGAAGTACCCAAATCAGTTTTCCTTCATTAAAGTAACAGACTATAGCAATGCCAAGCTCATTATTAAACAAAAGAGCTTTGATCTTGTTTGCCTTAATATTTCTCCATTCTCAAGAGACACCCTTGGTGTAATATCTAAATGCAAAGATATAAACCAAAAGACATTTGCAGTACTTCCCCAACAAAAAGAAATAGTTCAAGAGTGTATATCAAATGGATTGTGTGATTTTGTATTTCAAGATGACTCAGATAAAAGTATAGAGTGCAGAATAAATAAGGTACTTAATTGTAAACCCATAACTAATATAACTGCACTTACATTCCAGTATATTACATACGTACAAGAAAGTAGGGTAATGTACATTAAAAATACAAAAGTTTTACTTACACAATGTGAATCAATTTTTCTTAACTATTTATTTACTCACTCAGGAGCTTGTAATACCAATGATTTTACAAAATATTTTTCAACAATTTCTGGCAGGCCCATATCAAAGAAAAGTATTATTGTAGGTATAAACAGATTAAGAAGAAAAGTTGTTATACAAACAGGATATGATTTTCTTAAAACAAGATATGGTTATGGATATACTCTGCGATATTAAATCTTTTTCTTCCATTCATTTATTTTATTCAATGCTTCAAGTGGAGTAAGGTCATCAACATTAAGAGATTGAATCTCTCTTTCTATCTCTGACTCTTTAGCAAGAAACAAGGGTAGCTGATATGTACTTTGTATTTTCTCCTTCTCTTTTACCTCAATGCTGTGATTACCTACATTTCCTTCCTTTGAAAACATTTTCTCCTGCTCAAAACCTTCTAATATCTCATTTGCTCTTTTAATAACCTTCTCTGGAAGTCCAGCCATTTTAGCAACATATATTCCATAGCTTCTATCTGTTCCCCCTTCAACAATCTTTCTTAGAAATATTACCGTACCTTCATCTAAATCTTCTTCAACTAGTACATTGTAATTTTTAACTTTATCAGGAAACTTCTCAGCTAGTTTAAGAAGCTCGTGATAGTGTGTTGCAAAAAGAGTTCTTACTTTAAGGTCATCTGCCAAATACTCAGCTAATGCCCACGCAATACTTACACCATCATATGTGCTTGTACCTCTTCCTATCTCATCAAGAACAACAAGACTGTACTTTGTTGCACTATTTACAATGTTTGCAGCCTCATCCATTTCAACCATAAAAGTACTTCTTCCTCGTGCTAGGTCATCTGATGCACCAACCCTTGTAAATACTCTATCAACAATTGATAACTTCATACCCTTAGCAGGAACAAAACATCCTATCTGTGCAAGCAAAACTAAAGAAGCTACCTGCCTTATATATGTAGACTTCCCTGACATATTAGGACCTGTTAGTATAGATATAAGATGATTATCAAAATCAATATATGTATCATTGGAAATAAACTCACCCTCATTTAAGATTTCAACAATGGGATGTCTGCCTGATTTTATCTCAATTATTCCATTCTCTTCTCCCATATTATAAATAACAGGTTTACAGTAATCTCTTTCTATCGCAATTTTTGCAAATCCAGAGAGTATATCAATTTCGGAAATATATTCGGACAAACTTTGAAGCTCTGGTATATATTTCATTAAAGAGTCTCTAAACTCAGTAAACAGCTCATATTCTAACTCATTTAATCTCTCTTGGGCATTTAGTATAATATCCTCTTTTTGTTTAAGCTCTTCTGTTATATATCTTTCACTATTAACTAATGTCTGTTTCCTTATATATCTCTCAGGAACTTTCTCCTGATGAGCTTTAGTTACTTCAATATAATAGCCAAACACTTTATTAAATCCAATTTTAAGACTATTAATCCCTGTACTTTTTTTCTCTTTTTCTTCAAATTCTTTTATCCATCCTTTACTATCCCCGCTCAGCTCTCTTAACTCTTTAATTTCAGAATTGTATGAAGATTTAATAATACCTCCTTCAAGAAGTGTAAGAGGAGGAGCATCTACAATACAATCATCTATTTTTTTAATAACTTCATTTAAGAGAGAATCATATTTATCAAGCTCTTTTAATATTTCAGGGATTTCTAACAGAATAGTTCTTAATTTTGATATATTCTCCAAAGATATCTGTAACCCTTTTAACTCTCTTCCATTCGCTCTTCTTAGCCCTATCTTTCCAGCTATTCTACTAATATCATTTACATTTGAAAGCAGTTCTTTTGTTTTACTTAGTGCTTCTCTATTATTAAAAAATAACTCAACAATATCCAATCTTCCATCTATATCCTTTTTATCAATCAAAGGGTTTAGTACCCATGAATAGAGCATTCTCTTTCCCATTTGTGTTGAAGTACCATCTATCACAGAAAAAAGAGAACCAGATACTAAACCTGTATATGAGCTCGCTACCAACTCTAAATTCTTTATTGTTGCCCTATCCAGTACCATACTTGAATTAAGATTTCTCCTTTTTGGTTTTTTAATATGTGCAGGCTCCATCAACTGAGTATCTTGAATATAATAAAGAACCATTGCAACAGCACACATTGCTGCTACATTTTCTTCCAAACCAAGTGAGTGCATATCAGATACCTTAAAGAAATCTTTAATTAACTCCTCACAATATTTAATATTTTTAAGTCCTTTTGTTAAAAATTGAACAGGCAGAGAAGAAAACTCCAGCTCTTTTTCATCTTCTAAAAGTAATATCTCAACTGGATCAAAAGAAGAAAGAATACTCTCAATACTCTTTTCACTATATTTTGTATATATCCAAAACAAATCCCCAGTAGACATATCACAAACACAAGCAGCTAATTCATTTTTTAGCTTAACAAAGGAACACATATAGCTGCTTTTTATAGATTCAGAATCATCAATAGTAGCTGGAGTAACTATCCTTGTAACTCCTCTTTTTACAATACCTTTTGCTAACCTTGGATCTTCAAGCTGATCAACAATAACTACACAGTATCCAGAATGAACAAGCTTAGGAAGGTACTGATCTAGTGCCTTATGAGGAAATCCTGCAAGCGGAGTAGGGTTACTGTTTTTATCCCTTGAAGTAAGTGTAATATTAAGTACTTTAGATGTTATTCTTGCATCTTGTCCAAATGTTTCAAAAAAATCTCCCATTCTAAAAAGCACTATCTTATCAGGATACTGCTTCTTAAATTTCAGGTACTGATCCATCATTGGGGTTTGTTTTATATCAAATTCCATATGTTATTATACAATAGAATTATCTCCTTATCAGTTTTTTTATCTCAGCAATATCACTCCATTCATACTCTTTCAAACCAAAACATAAACTTCTTTCGTGCCCCTTTCCAGTTATTAAAACAATATCTCCACTGCTAGCTAAGGATATGGCTTTCTTGATAGCATCTCTGCGTACCTTAATATTATGTGTATCATCATCAAATCTAATTAATTGTCTTTTTTCATTTGTTTGATACTCTTTCCATCCTTTCTCAATTTCATCATTTATCTTTTTTAAACTCTCCATTCTACAATCTTCAGCAGTCAAAATTGTAATATCTGCATATTTCTTTGCATATTCCCCCATAATTGGTCTTTTGTAATCATCTCTTTTGGATGCACAACCAAATACAAGTATAATTTTAGAGTTCTTTTTCTTAAGCTTACTTGCACTCTCTAAAGCACTCTTTAGTGCATTAGGAGTATGTGCGAAATCAACTATTATCATAAAGGGCTCTTTTTGTAAAACATTCATTCTCCCCTGCACAGAAGAAAAATCTTTTAAAAGTGTATTCATATTTTTATCATCTACTCCTAAAACTCTTAATGTTGAAATCGCTGCTAAGGCATTACTTACATTGTATTTTCCAATTACAGGAATTACATACTTTTTACCCTCTATCATAAATGAAATACCCTCTGGACTCTCCTTTATATTGTAAGCTTTAACAGCATTTGTATCTGTGTTATGTTTAGAGGTAGTATATGAAATATATTTTGATGTGAACTCAGTCAAGAAGTTAAAACTTTTTGCATCATCTTTATTTAAAACTACATATCCTCCTTTTTTAAGATTTTGTGTAATTAAAAGAGATTTTGCTAAGGCATAGTTATTCCATGTTTTATGATATTTCAGATGATCCCTTGTAATGTTAGTATATACTGCTACATCAAATTTCAGCCCTGCAACTCTTCCCATATATAGTCCTTGAGAGGTACATTCTATAATTACATGTGTACATTTTCTTTTTTGCATTAACAATAAACTTTCATATATTTCATGAGATGATGGAGTAGTAACATGTAAACCAGTACTTGTATGCTTTCTAACAATTTTACTTCCTACTGTACTAATCATTGCAGGTCTAAACCCACTTTTAAGCAACATATGATGAAGCATTGAAACAACCGTTGTTTTACCATCAGTACCTGTAACACCAATCAGTTTCATACCTCTTGGTTTAAATGAGTACAAAGGAAATATATCTGCTTTTTTAATAGCTTGTAACTGTTTTTTTGTTAAAGTGTTACTTTCATATGCATCAGCCAAAAACCTCTTAATTCTACCAACTTCTATAAATCTCACACCTTCATTTTCTCTCTTAAGTTCCTGCAAAAGGTTATCTGGAAGTGCATCGGAATATATAACTAAATTGGTTCTGGGAAGTTTTCCTTCAGGATTCCTGTGATGTATATTTACTCCAAGTCTTTCTAACTCTTTTATCCTTTCATTAACAGCAATATCAAATCCTTCAACCTCTATATCTAAGTAGAAAAGAAATTTAGAAATGTAGGAAAGATCTCCACCGCCTATACCAAGGCAGACTACCTTATGGATGTTATCCAAATTCAGATTCATAATCCATGGATTATACCAAAAACAGCAGGAAAATATTAAAGACTCTTACTTTTTACTTAGTATTATCTTTGCCTCTTCTTCTGAAACAAGTTTCCTCATATCTTTAACAGAGTGGGGGAGGACAGATACCCCATATACACCTCTTTGTACACTATACCTAACAAGCTCTTTACTATCATCTGCTATTACAATCAACTCTTTAGAAGGTACTTTAGATATATCACATATTGCATCAACTACCTTTAGTGAACTATTGGCACCTAAGTCATATTTAGCCTCTATATCATAGATATCCGCACCCTGCATTATCTTAGCAATTCTAGGCATATCCACTATTAAACCATCAATTTTAGTTGCTAAAATATCATCAGCTAAAATTACATCACTAGGATTATCAAGTATTGCATAAACTCTGAAAGATACTCCTCTCCTTAAGCCACCAGAAAGAAGAAGTTTCTTAAACTCAGTCATTGATTTAACATCAGTTGGAGAGTAAACAGCAAAATCTACATTCCTGCATTTATACACATTTCTTACTCTTCTTACAATTCTAATAACTCTATTTAAAAGCTCCTTGTTAGAAAGATAATGAGGAAGACCATGTACCAAGTCTCCAACTTCACTATTCTCAAACTGTTTTCCTTTAACAAGCCCCCTAAACTCAGAAACAGCAGCAGCCCCTATAGCTAAGACAACTTGGTTGCCCTCTGCTAAATCAACATATTCACATATTTTCTCTGAAATTCTTTTTGCATACTCAACAAACTTTTTATCCTCTACATATGCAAGTAAATGCCTTCCATCTTCTATCATAATCCTATCCATATCAATGTAAACAATACCATGAGAATTCCCAACATAATCAACCAAGTTCTCAGGTGTATCAAGTGGTCTCATAAACACCTTTGTAGCACACGGAGCTAGGTTCATATCATGAGGAATTTTATACTCTTTTTTCTCTTCACTCTTCTCTTCTTGTATTGGCTGAACAATTTCTTCTTTCTTCTCTTCCTTCTCTAGTAGGTTAACACCTGAAAGTGCTTCCTGAACATATGCCTGCACAACAGGATGAGTAGGGGATACTACTTTTTCATCAGTTTTTTCTCTGTATATACTCCCTGTATATCCATCAAGTCTGATTAATTGACCATCTTTAAGCAATGAACTTGCTTGAACTGCACCAACAACTGCTGGAATATCAAATTCACGACACAATATTGCTATATCACTTGTAATTCCACCAGTCTCAAGAATAACACCTCCACTATTAATGATTAAAGGCTCCATGTCAGAAGAGTACTCTTTTATAACAAGAATATCCTTTTTGTTAACCTCTACTTTTGAGTTCTTCTCAATTATCTTTACATTACCACTTACAATCCCAAAACTTGCACCGACTCCTTTAACTACTAAATCACCCACATCACTAGTCTGCCTTCCTTGTTCTTTCTCCTCTTTCCTAACTACACCCTTTGCAGCAGAAATTAACTTCTCTGTTAATGGATTATATTCATGTTTACTACTCTGAACCATTTTTTGAGCATTAGAAAGTGCCTTGTCTTCTAACATTCCTATCCCCTGATATTTCTC
>ERZ1026800.1507-NODE-1507-length-14564-cov-2.715800_pt1 | contig 14564 bp, 9 predicted proteins | sample MGYA00520873_ERZ1026800 | MGnify/ENA primary metagenome ERZ1026800 (study PRJEB33270, sample SAMEA104284475) | anaerobic digester metagenome | biome: Anaerobic digester microbiome; feature: mesophilic sludge digester; material: Anaerobic digester biomass | place...
CCCGCGCCCGCCGGCGCTCTGGCCGCCGATGAATCGCCGGTGATGCAGGAAGTCGCGTCGGGCGTCGCCATCCGGTGGGCCGACGTCGCCGCGCCATGGCTCACGGCCGTGGGCGGCGACCCGCGTGGCACTCGCTTCCAGCCGGCCGTCGTGGCTCGCTTGGCGCTGCGCTACGACGACGACAAGGCCGACCTGATCCACGACGAGGAGTACGAAGCCGTGCTGTTCCCGGTTGGCGAGCAGGTCGATCCGTCGCGCGCTGTCGCCGTCGACTACGACGACCGCGACCTGCGGGTGGAAGTGCCACCCAGCATCACGTACCAGCTCACCAGGGCTCCGCTGAAGAACAAGACGTTCTGGACCGGCGTCGAGCGCGACCTCATCGACCATCTGGTGCGCAGCCGCAGCATCGAGCTGCAGGTCAACAAGCAGCTCAAGCTCTACAGCCGCCCCGGCGAGACCGCCGACGCGTTCTACCAGCGCTGCTACCAGGCGGCCGACGCGAAGGGCGATGCCGACACCGCCAAGCTGCGCGACAAGTACCAGGCCAAGGTCACCTCGCTGCACACCCAACTGCAGGCGGCGGAGGATCGCGCCGACGTGCTGGAGGCCGAGCAGAAGGGTCGCCGGAACGACGAGCTGTTCTCGACTGCCGGGTCCATCCTCGGCGACCTGTTCGGCGGTCGCAAGTCGCGCGGCGGCATGCTCGGTTCGGTGTTCGGCAAGGCCGGCACCGCCGCCGGCAAGCGCGGCCGCACCGCTGCCTCCGGCGAACGGCTCGACGCTGCCGAGAACAAGATCCAGCTGCTGCACCAGCAGATGGAAGACCTCGAGGCCGACCTCGCGCAGGAGGTCACCGACATCGACGCGAAGTGGATGAACGTGGCGAAGGACATCACCACCGTGCCCATCCCGCTGGAGAAGAGCGACGTGAAGGTCACTCAGCTCTGCCTGGTCTGGATCCCCGTCGCCTGATCGGGAATCGACTCCCTGCATGGCGAGGTCTTCGAGTTCGCCGAGATCTCACCGCGCACGTGGCAGTTCGTGGATGTGCCGGCCATCGGCTAGCGCACCAACTGCGCTGGGTGGTGGGTCTGTGCGCGCAGCCCTCCCGTTCCCGACCGTCCACGTGTGGAGTACTCGCTCGACGGCAACGGCATCTGTGGTTGCGGGGGGTGCCAACCGGCGTTTCCGTGCCACGAGATGAACACATCCGTACCGCAGCGAGGACCCCGCCTCAGCGTCGCGCAGCGGCCCACCGATGCCGAGACCGGGTGCCCGTAGTGTGCGGGCGGCGGCTCAGCGATCGTAGGCGTCGCCCGGCGGCAACGTGCTCGGGCCGACGTGGGTGTCGAGCCACTCGGTCACCGCATCGGCGGCCGACCAGGCGCCGCGGATGCGCGTGACGACCTGCTTGGTGTGCATCCACTTCGCCAGCGGCCACTCCTGGGTGACGATCAGGCCCTTGCGGCGCAGCAGTTCGATGCGCGGGTGGTCCTTCGGGTAGCCCCGTGGCGCGGTCTTCAGCTCGCTCATCGCGCCGAGGCGCAAGCCCTGCCTCGCGACCGCGGCGCACTTCGCTGCGATGTCCTCGCCGGTGGCCGATGCGTCCACGGCCGCGCGGAACCGTTCGAGCTGATCCGCCGCCATGTCGTAGTACCCGCAGCCGGTGAGGATGCCCGATGCGCCCAAGTGGATGTAGTAGCCGGCACCGCCCTCGCTCTCGCTGTACGCGCCCATGTGGTCCTTGTACGGGGTCTTGTCCTTGGCGAAACGCACGTCGCGGTTCGGGCGGAAGATGTGGAACGGTCCGTGGTCACCGAGCGTCTCGGTCAGCTCGACCATCGGGGTTCGCACTGCGGCCTCGAACACGGCCTTGTTGGCCAGCCAGAAGGTGCGCGAGTTGTCGGCGGCGAGCCGTTCGTAGAACGCGAATGCCTCGTGGGGGAAGCCGGTGAACGCCATGCCCGGATCCTAGGGAGGCAGCGGGCGCCGTCGTGCGGCGGGCGCCACGGGGTGGTGGCGGGCGGGCCGCCTAGTGTGCGGGGATGGCCGTGTTGGCGATCGATCAAGGCACGTCGGCCACCAAGGCTGTAGTGGTGACCGACGACGGCAGCGTGATCGGGCTGGCAGAGGTGCCGGTAGTCGTGCACGCCACTGCCGACGGAGGCGTGGAACTGGACGCCGACGCGCTGTGGATCAGCGTTGTTGCCGCCGGCGAGCAGGCGCTGGCCGCTGCCGGGCGCCCGGCGCTGCACGCGATCGGGTTGGCCAACCAGGGCGAGACCGTGATGGCGTGGGATCGCGCGACCGGCCGCCCCGAGGGCCCGGCCATCGTGTGGCAGGACCGCCGCTCGAGCAGCATCTGCGATGCCCTCGCGCACCACGGGCCACGGCTGGCGCACCTCACCGGGCTGGAGCTCGACCCGTACTTCGTGGCGCCGAAGATGGCGTGGCTGCGCGAGCGAGTGGCAGCGCAGCTCACCATCACCACCACCGACACCTGGCTGCTGCACCGGCTGTGTGGAGCTTTCGTCACCGACGTGGCCACCGCTGGGCGCACGCTGCTGCTGGATCTGGAGACCGGCTCGTGGAGCGACGAGGCGTGTGCCATCTTCGGATTGCACGCCGCCGATCTGCCAACGGTGGTCGGCAACGCGCAACCGCTGGGCGAGTGCAGCACGTTCGGCGGCAACGTGCCCATCACCGGGGCATGCGTCGATCAGCAGGCGGCGCTGTTCGCCGAGGGCTGCCACACCGCCGGGGAAGCGAAGTGCACGTACGGCACCGGAGCATTCATGCTGGCCTGCACCGGCAGCACACCGACCCGCTCGACGAACGGGCTCGTCGGGTGCCCCGCCTGGCGGTTGGGCGACGAGCTCACCTGGTGCCTCGACGGCCAGGTGTACACCGTTGGCGCGGCGGTGAGCTGGTTGATCGACATGGGCATCATGAGCGAGCCCGCCGACCTCGACCACCTCGGAGGTGGCGTCGCCGACGCTGCAGGGGTCACGTTCGTGCCGGCGTTGGCCGGGCTGGCCGCGCCGTACTGGAAGCCGCATGCGAAGGCGGCGTTCACCGGCATGTCGTTGGGCACCGAGCGCGGCCACCTGGTGCGCGCCGCCATCGATGGCATCGCCGCTCAGGTGGCGTTGCTGGCTCAGGCCGCTGGTCGCGACCTGTGCGCGCCGCTCACTCGCCTGCGCGTCGACGGAGGCCTCACCCGCAGCCGCACGCTGTTGCAGGTGCAGGCCGATCTGCTGCAGTGCCCGGTGGAGGTGTACCCCTCGCCGCACGCCACCGCGTTGGGCGTGGGTGCGTTCGCCGCACTCGGCGCCGGCCTACCGGCGCCCTCAGACGCGTGGCGGCCGAGCGCCGTCGTCGAGCCCGCCATCAGTGCCGACGAGGCAGCGCACCGCTTGGCCCGCTGGCGAGCCGTGGCCGACGCGACGATGGATCACTGATGAGCCGAACCCCTGCACGGCCAGCCAGCGACGCGGTGTTCGACGTCGTCGTCGTCGGCGCCGGCGTGGTGGGCTGTGCGGTGGTGCGTGCGCTCAGCCATCACCGCCTGTCGGTGGCCCTGGTCGAGGCCCGCAACGACGTGGGCGCCGGCACCAGCAAGGCCAACACTGCCATCCTGCACACCGGCTTCGATGCGGTGCCGGGGTCGGTCGAGTCGCGGCTGGTGGCACGTGGCTACGCACTGCTGCGGGCCTACGCCCCCACGGTGGGCATCTCGGTCGAGGAGACCGGTGCGGTGCTGGTGGCGTGGGACGACGAGCAGGCGGCGAACCTGCCGACGCTGGAAAAGAAGGCGGCGGCGAACGGCTATCACCATGCCGAGGTGGTGGATCCCGCGACCGTGCGGGAGATGGAACCGCACCTGGGTGACGGCATCACCGGCGGGATGCTGGTGCCCGGCGAGCACCTCATCGACCCGTGGAGCACACCCATCGCGTTCGCCACCGAGGCGGTGGCCAACGGCTGCTGCCTGTTCACCGGGTTCGAGATCGCGAACGCAGTGGTTGGCCCGGAGATGACCCGGCTGCTGGCCGCAGACGGCCGCGAGATCGGCGCACGCTTCGTCGTCAACGCCGCCGGCCTTCATGGCGACACGGTGCACCGACTGTTCGGGTTCGACGGCTTCACCATCCGCCCGCGGCGGGGCGAGCTGATCGTGTTCGACAAGCTGGCGCGACCACTGCTGGGCCGCACGATCCTGCCCGTGCCCACCTCGCACACCAAGGGCGTGCTGGTGGCACCGACCGTGTTCGGCAACATCATGCTCGGGCCCACCGCCGATGACATCGACGACCGCGGCGCCACCGGCAGCACCCGCTCCGGCCTCGACGGCCTGCTGCGCAAGGGGCATCGCATCCTGCCGGCGCTGATGGACGAGGAGGTCACGGCCGTGTACGCCGGGCTCCGCGCCGCCACCGAGCACAGCGACTACCAGCTGTCGTGCGAGCCATCGGCGCGGTACATCTGCCTGGGTGGCATCCGGTCCACCGGGCTCACCTCGTCGATGGCACTCGCCGAGGACGCGTTGGCGATGCTCGCCACACACATGCCAGCGACTCCGAAGGCACTCGACGAGCTCGCGACCATCCGGCTCACACCTCTCGGTGAGGCCGGCGAGCGGCCGTACCAGCGAGGGGGCACGGTGGTGTGCCACTGCGAACGGGTGACCGCCGAGGAGATCGACGCAGCGATCGCCGCACCGGTGCCGGCCCGCGATGTCGACGGGCTGCGCCGCAGGACGCGTGCGCTGGCGGGCAGATGCCAGGGCTTCTACTGCGCGGCCGAAGTGTGCGCTCACGCCGCCGTTGCCTCCGACCGCCCGATGAGCGAGTGGATGGGCCTGCCGTGAGCACGGGCCGCTCGCGGCGCGGCAAGGTCGGGGACGGGCGGGCGCCGCGGTCATCGGCGGCACCGTCGAGTGTGCGCGCTGTGTTGTGCCGGCGACAGACGGCCGCTCGCGGCTGACGGATGATGCAACCCATGCGATCTCCCCTCGCCATCGTGATCATCGGGCTCATCGCCTGCTCCTGCAGCAGCACCGACGACTCGCCACCCGCGGCCAACAGCCTCGTCGTGGAAGGCGCCGCGTCGCCGTCGACGATCGCGGGTTCGGGCTCTCCGGCCGACACCTTGCTGATCGCCGACGCAACGGGAGCCGACACAACGGGGGCCGACACGACTCCGGGCGGATCGGCCGAACCGGCGACCCCGCGCAACGAGACCCCACTACCGGCGGGCACCTATCGAACCGACAAGGTTGCCGGGCCGATCGTGCCGATCACGTTCGAGCTCCCCGTCGACGGCTTCTACACGATGGCGGAGGAGGGCTTCCTGAGCGTCATGAGCGACCCATCCGGCTCCGAGACCTTGATGACGGTCACGGAAGTGGACAACTCGTTGGTGTTCAACACGCCGACGATCGCCTTCGACCAGCTCGCCGACCCCGCGTACACGGAAACCGTCACCGAGCCGGCTCCGAACGATCTGCTGGCCTGGCTCGCTGGCCGACCCGGAGTCGAGGCCGGACCGATCGTCGACACCACCGTCGCCGGCCTTCCGGCCCGCTCGATGACGTACTCGATCGGCGCCTTCGACGGGGCAACGCCCTGCGTGCCCGACGATGACAGGGCATGCCACGCAACGCTGTCCGCCCCGATCACCGGTCTCGCTCAGCTGTACTTCACCGGCGACTCGGGCACGCTCTCCGAGCTGCACCTGGGAGGCCATCGCTTCGCCGTCGATGTCGCAGATCGGCCGCTGGCTGCCGAGGTCGCCGAGTCGTTGACGTTCACCGTCGAACCACCCGACACCGCCCCTGCGGCCGCCGAACCCGTGCCGTTCACAGGGCCGCACCGGGCCGGTGCCACCTACTACTCGGAGCGCAGCAGCGGCGGCCTGTACCTGCTCGCCGGGTTCGAGGGCATCAGCACGGCGGAGTCGTTCCTGCGCACGTCGCAGCTCCGGCTGGAGGCGGAAGGCGCCACCTGCCTCGTCATCAGCGACGTCGCCAACTCGGTGTGGCGGGGCGTCTTGTACACCGAGCCGGTCCCGTTGGTCAGCCCTCCGATGCCCGACGACCTGATCGCGGCCATCACCGGCCTCGAGCCGCTCACCATCGTGACGCCGGCGTTCCCGCTCGATCTCAACGGCACCTCCGCCACGGCGATCGACGTGGCTGCCGACAGTGACGAGGTGGTCATCCTCGACCGCTCACTCGGTGTTCCACCTGGGATGACGCTGCGATTCGTCGAGGTGCCGCGACCCGATGGCGACGGCAACGATCTCATCTCCGTCGTCCTCGGCTCCCCGTGCGAAGCGGTGCTGGCGACGATCGAGCTCGCGCCCTCGGGACGGGACTGATCCGATGCGCGCGATCACTTCGGCGCGACGACGCTCGGCGGCGACCTCGCTCGCAATCGCAACGCTCGCACTCCTCTGCGGTGCCGGTCTGCAAGCCGGCTTCGGTGACGCGGTCACCGACCGGTTGGTACCCACGGATGTGCCCGTCGACTCTCGACTGGTGGTGATCGCTTTTCCGACGGGGGCGGGAGGCAACGGCACGGAGGTCGCCCACCTGCGGGCCACGTACTACCGCGACATCGCCACCATCGCCGCCCGCGACGGCGCCCGGGCCATCGCCTACGTCGACTTCGACAGCCAGGCGTTCAGCGACGGTGGCGCCGGTCGCCAGAACGTCATCGGCTCGGCGGTCTTGCGACAGACCGCAATCGCCCCGCTGCTCGACCCTGCACTCACCGAATCGCCCAGCGGCATCCCGCTGGTCACGAGCTATCGCGTCGACCCACTGGCCAGCGCCCTCGCCGGGGTGGGAGTACCTGCCATCGATGGCGGCGACGTGCTGCGCACGGTGCCGGGGCTCGCCCGCGTCGAGCGTCTCGACGACGGCGCCATCGTCGACATACCACCGTTCGCCTTCGACACCGCCGACCGGTCCGCACAGACGGTGGTGCCCGGCCTCGCACTCCGGCTCGTGGAACTGGGCACCGGGCGGGCCATCGAACGCCCGACGGCGAACAGCGTCCGGCTGGGCGACACCGACGTGCCGCTGGAGAGCGGTTGGTTGCGCATCCGGTGGTCGACCGAGCTCGACCGACTGGGTGACGCGCGGGTGCTGCAGGCCGGCGACTTCAACGCCGCGCCGCCGGGCTTCTTCCGCGACACCATCATCGTGGTCGGAACGGTCGATCCGGCGAAGACCACGTTCATCGACACGCCACTCGGTGCGCTACCAGCCGTGCTGGTGGAGGCGAACGCCGTCAACACCTTGTTGCGCAACGACTTCGAACGCCCTGCCTCACCATTGTTCGGGTGGCTCGCGGCGGTCATCGGCCTCGTCGGCGTGTTGCTGCTCCCCCGTACACGTTGGTGGCTCGTCGCGCTCGCTGCACTCGCCGCATCGATCGCCTGGCTCGTGGTCGCTCGCGCGGTTGCCGACCGGGGTCGCCTGCTCCCTGCACTGCTGCCGGTGGTGGCGGTGCTCGTCGCGGCGCTGCTGCTGGGTGTCGCCGGGCAGATCGAAGTCGTCCGTGAGCGCAGGCGCATCCGGGCGCTGTTCGCCCAGTACGTGCCGCGCAGCGTCGCCGAGCAGCTGGTTGCGTCCGGCCGCGCCGGTGCAGCCTCGGAAGGCGAGCGCGTGGCCGTCACCACGCTGTTCTGCGACCTGCGCGGGTTCACGCCCATTGCCGCTCGCCTCGAGCCGAGCCAGGTGCGCGAGCTGCTCAACACGTACTACGAGCAGATGGCCCAGGTGGTGCTGGACGAAGGCGGGACGGTGCTGCAGTACACGGGCGACGAGATCTTCGGTGTCTTCGGCACACCGCTGCCGCAGGACGACCATGCTCGAGCCGCGCTGCGTTGTGCCCGCCGGCTGTTCTCCGCCCTCGAGCACCTCAACGACCTGCTCTTCCAGCGTTCGCTACCAGGGCTCAACTGCGGCATCGGGCTGCACTCGGGCGACGTCGTGGCCGCGCACATGGGTTCGTCCGCCAGGATGCAGTACGCCGTCATCGGCGACACGGTCAACGTCGGCAGCCGCCACTGCACGCTTGCTCGTGAAGGCCAGATCGCCGTGTCGGCGGTGACCGAAGCGTTGGCCGGTCCGATTGCGGATGCGACACGCCAGGACGGGATGGAGCTCAAGGGCGTGGAGGGTTCACAGCCGGTGTTCTTCATCCAAGCCGGCCCGGCGGCGCCGAGCGGCTCTCCCGAACTGCTGCTGCGACCGGAGGCCGACACCGAAAGGAGTTGAGCCCGGCTCCCGCCGGGTGTGGCACGATCAGGGCCCGATGAGCGAGTGGAGGAAACGGCCGTGAGTGCGGCAGACGTCGTGATCGTCGGCGCCGGCCCGGCGGGCCTGAGCGCGGCGATCGAGCTACGCCGTCGCGGCGCAGGCCGCGTGGTCGTCTACGAACGCGAACTGCAGGCGGGGGGCGTACCACGCCACACCGCCCACCTCGGCTACGGCATGCGCGACCTCCACCGGGTCACCACCGGCCCGCGTTACGCGGCGCGGCTCACGCGCACAGCAGAGCGAGCGGGCGTGGAGATCGAGGTGGGCCGCACCGTGCACTCGTGTGCCGACGGCAGCGTCACCACCACGGGCGCCACAGGGCCGACGACGGTGCAGGCCGGCGCCGTCATGCTGGCCACCGGGGTGCGCGAGCGGCCGCGTGCGGCCCGGTTGGTGCCTGGCGATCGACCTGCCGGAGTGCTCACCACCGGCGCGCTCCAACAGTTCGCGGCGCTGCACCATCAGCGGGTCGGCACGCGAGCCGTCATCGTGGGGGCCGAGCACGTCAGCTTCTCGGCCGTCCTCACGCTCGCTCATGGAGGCTGCACCGTGGCGGCGATGGTCACTCCGCTCCCCCGCCACCAGACCTACGCACCGCTGCGCGTGGCCACCGCCGCACGCCACCGGGTGCCCATCCACACCGGCGTCGCCGTGGCCGAGATCGTCGGAGGCGCCAGAGTCGAAGCCGTCGTGCTCAGCGATGGGCGCCGCATCGAGTGCGACACGGTGGTCTTCACGGGCGACTGGGTGCCCGATCACGAGCTGGCCCGGCTGAGCGGCCTCTCACTGCTGCCCGGCGCGAGGAGCCCGGTGGTCGACAGTGGTGGGCACACTGAACGGCGAGGCGTGTTCGCCATCGGCAACCTCACACACCCCGCCGAAACGGCCGACGTGTGTGCGCTCGACGGTCGCCGCGCGGCCACTCACGTGATGGATTGGCTCACGCTGCAGCGGTGGCCGGCGAGCGTCACTCCGATCGCCGTCGAACCGCCGATCCTGTGGGCGACGCACGCCGCAGGCAGCATCACCCTGCGCGTCGCAGAGTTCGTCGAGGGCCGCATCGAATGCCGAGCCGGCGACGAGATCGTCCACCGCACCAAGCACCGCCAGTGGACCCCCAACAGGGCGATTCATCTGCCGGTGGTCACCGCCACCTCGATCTGCATGTCGCGCTGACACCCGAAGTCGCCGCTGCACCCGACGAGTAGGCTGCTGCAACGCCGCGGGCGTGGCGAAACAGGCAGACGCGCGGGCCTTAGGAGCCCGTTCCGCAAGGAGTGTGGGTTCAAGTCCCTCCGCCCGCACCACACGCTCACCCGTTCGAGCGGCGCCTGGTCATGCCACTTCCACGCTCGATGTCGTTTCGCGCCGACCGGACGGCGTGCAGCGCAGATCGTTCACTGAGGGTGCCATCCTGTCGCGGTTGGAATCGCTGAACGGGTAAGGCCGGTGAGCGTCAAGCCCCGGAGGGCAGCGCAGCGCCGGCCGTGACGGTGGCGATGATCTGCCGGATCACGTTGGCGTCGATGGGGGCGTCGGTGACCACCCAGCGGTACATCAGCGGCGCGATCAGGAGGTCGTGCACCACTTCCAGGTCGGCGGCAGGGTCGATCTCGCCGCGTTCCACACCGCGCTGGAGGACGGCCTGCTGCGGCACGCGGCGCTGTGCGACGAAGGCACGATAGGCATCGGCAACGTCGGGGTTCACCTTCGCCGCTGCGATCATCTGCGGGAACACTCGCTGCAACTCGCGATCGTTCAGCGGATGATCGAGCCCACCGAGCAGCACCTCCAGATCGCCGCGCAGCGTGCCCGTGTCGGGTACGGGTGGCGTGCGCACGCACGACATCCAGGCATCGAGCATCAACGCTTCCTTCGACGACCAGCGTCGGTAGATGGTCGCCTTGCCCACCCCGGCGGCGGCGGCGACGGCATCCATGGTGAGACCGGCGATCCCGACATCGGCCACGAGCTGCAGTGCGGCCTCCAGGATCTCGCCGGTGCACGCCTCGTTGCGCGGCCGGCCGCGTCGCACGTCGTCCTTCACGTCGTCCTTCACGTCGTCCCTCACGACACCCTTCTCGTCGTCCTTCACGACATCCCTCACGACACTGTTCATGACCCGGCCACTGGCTGGAGGTCGGTCGGCACTCGATCGTCGACCGCATCGTGAGCGCTGGCCGGCAGGAACCGGTACGCCACGAACGCGGCTGCAAGCACGACCACGGCGCCGAGGCGCAGGCCGAGGGACAGACCGTGCACGAACGAGTCCTTCGCCGCACGTGCGAACTCGGGCCCGGCAGCGCCCATGCCGGGAACGGCCTTCAACGCCCCACCGAGGCTGGCGCGCACATCACCGAGTGCCGAGCCGGAGAGCCCGAACGAGGCGGCGACATCGTCGATGCCGGCGGCGTAGACGCTGGCGACCAGGCTGCCGATGACGGCCACACCGAGCGCACCACCCATCTGGCGAGTGGTGTCGTTGACGGCCGAACCGACGCCGGCCTTCGACCGCGGCAGCGAACCCATCACGCTCTCGGTCGCGGGCGCCATCACCAGTGCCATGCCGAGCGCCATGAAGCACATGTTGCCGATCACGCGGAAGTAGCTGGAGTCGGTGTGCAGCGTGGAGAGCACGAGCATCGCCACCGAGATCGTGGTGAGACCGATGGTGACCACCAGTTTGGTGCCCAGCCGTTCCACGAGGCGCGCCGACAGCGGCGCGGTGATCATCATCGTCATCGCGTACGGCACCAGCCGCACACCCGCCTGCAGCGGGCTGTAGCCGTGCACCAGCTGCCAGTACTGCGTCATCAGGAACAGCGAGCCGAAGAGGGCGAAGAAGGTGAGCGTGACCGCAGTGTTGGCAGCGGTGAACCGTGGGTTGCTGAAGAAGCTCATGTCGAGCATCGGATGGTCGGTGTGACGCTCCCACAGGATGAATGCGGTGAGGCTGGTGATGCCGATCGCGAACGCGAACAGCACCTCGGTGCTCGTCCAGCCCTTGTCGGGCCCTTCGATGATGCCGAAGAGCACGGCACCGAGGCCGACGATCGAGAGCAGCGCGCCCAGCGGGTCGAGCCGCGGGGCCGACGGGTCCTTCGACTCGGGCACGTAGAAGTGACCGGCGACCAGCGCGATGGCGCCGATGGGCAGGTTCACCCAGAACACCGAGCTCCACGAGAAGTGAGTGAGCAGCACGCCGCCGATGACCGGGCCGAGTGCCACCCCGAGGCCGGAGAAGCCGGCCCAGATGGCGATCGCGCGGCCGCGCTCCTTGGGGTCGCGGAACACGTTGGTGAGGATGGACAGCGTGGACGGCATGATCAGCGCGCCACCGATGCCCATCAACGCTCTGGTCATGATGAGGTTCGAGGGGCTGCCGGCCAGCGCCGACAGCACCGAACCGAACGCGAAGATCACGATGCCGACCCGCAGTGCCAGCTTGCGACCGAACCGGTCGCCCAGGCTGCCGGTGGTGAGCAGCAAGCCCGCGAACACCAGCGTGTACCCATCGACGATCCACTGCAGCTGGCTGTTGGTCGCGCCCAGCTCCTTCACCAGCGACGGGATGGCCACGTTGAGGATGGTGTTGTCCATCACGATGATCAGCAGGCTGAGGCACAGCGTCGCCAGCGTGAACCAACGACGAGCATGCACCACCGGGTCGACCAGGTCGGATTCGTGCAGGGGAGCAGCATGACTCATCGGCGGGCCTTTCGATACGGAACGGTTCAGTATCGTATTGCCGTTGCCGTCCGAGCGACGCCCCTACCGATGTGACATCCGCCAACGTGCGTCGACGGCGGACGACCCGTCAGCGCTCGACCCGTCAGCGCTCGACCACCACGGTCATCTGCGGGAACATTCGCCCGACCGCGGGTTCGATGACGCGCCGAACGGTGTCGTCGGTGAACCGGCAGCCGTGGCACGCCCCCGACAAGCGCAGCGTCACCACGTCGGCATCGAGGCCGACGACGGTGATGCTGCCACCGTGGGCGCCGGTGATCGCGCCTGCCGCACTGTCGACGATGCGTTGCACAGCACCCGTGGTGGCACCGCCGACGATGGCGGGCAGCACATCGATCGGGTCGAACAGCCACTGGGCTCGATCACGCAACGAGTCGACGATCGCGTCGTTCACCGCAGCCACCTCGGCCGCCCAGTCGGCGCCGTCGTGCAGCCGCACGACGAGTGCGCCGGCCACGACCGCAACCTCCGCCACCGAGGCGAGGGCCGCGACGCGCGACCACGGTGGATGCCGTTGGCCCTGGGCAACCGCGTGCAGCGACGGCGACGAGCAGACCCAGCGCAGCACCGCGGGGTCGTCGGTGCGTTCCACGTGCACCGACGGCGCCGGGCGGGCATCAGGTGACGACATGCACGACCACCCTCGCGACGAGCGCGCCCACGTACGCCAGCACGAACATCGAAGTGAACGCGATGGCCGGCCACCTCCACGAGTTGGTTTCGCGGCGCAACACCGCAACGGTGGACATGCACTGCAGCGCGTAGACGAAGAACACCAGCAGGGCTGCCACCGTCGCCGCGTCGTACACCTGGGTGCCGTCGTCGTTGCGCAGCTCGTGCAACCGATCGGGCAGCGAGCTGTCGTCCTCGTTGCCGGTGGTGAGCGCCAGCGTGGTGACGAACACCTCACGTGCGGCCAGGCTGCCGATGAGCGCCACGTTCGTACGCCACTCGAACCCGAGCGGCGCAAAGATCGGTTCCATCGCCTTGCCCACCGAGCCCGCCGCGCTGTGCTCCAGCCGGTGACCCGCACGCTGCGACTCGGTGAGGCCGGCGGGCGGGGTGGACCCGGGCACGTTGAGCAACACCCACAGCACCAGCGAGCTGCCGAGGATGATGCTGCCCGCTTTGCGCACGAACGACCACGCACCCTCCCACGTCTGGCGCAGCATCGCCGGCAACGTGGGACGGCGATACGGCGGCAGCTCCATCACGACCGGCGCCGCCGGCCCGGACAACGCCGTGGCACTGAGGACACCCGCATACAGCAGACCCGACACCGCGCCGAGCACGTACAGACCCAACAGCACCAGACCCTGGCTGCGGATGGGGCCGAGCACCGACCGGTCGGGCACGAAGCCCGAGATCAGCAGCGTGAACACCGGCAGACGGGCCGAGCAGGTCATCAACGGCGCGGCCATCATCGTCGCAATTCGCCGGCGTTCGCTGGGGATGGTGCGTGCCGAGAGGATGCCGGGGATCGCGCAGGCGAACGACGACAGCATGGCCACGAAGCTCCGCCCTTCCATCCCGAACCGGCCCATCAACCGGTCGGCGAGGAACGCTGCTCGCGACAGGTACCCCACCTTCTCCAGCAGAGTGAGGATCAGGAACAGCAGGATGATCTGCGGCAGGAAGACCAGCACGCCGCCGACGCCGGCGATGGCGCCATCGGCGAGCATCTCGCCGAGCCAACCGGGCACGCGATCGCGGACCCCGTCGCCCAGCCAGCCGAACAGTGAGTCGAGCGCGTCGGCAGCCGGGGCCGCCAGCGTGAAGATGGCCTGGAAGAACGCCAGCATCACCAGCGCGAACACGACGACCCCCAGCACGGGGTGCAGCAGCACCGCGTCGATGCGGCGTGTGCGGCGGTCGGCTCCCGGTGGGCGGTACGCCACGGCCAGCACCGATTCCACCCATGCCGAGCGCGCCGCCGCGCCTTCGGGCGGCGCCATCACCGGCCGCTGCCACGACACCGGATCGGCGAGCAGCGCCCGCACCGAGTCGAGCCCCACCCCGCGGTGGCCGATCACGCCGACCACCGGGATGCCGATGGCCAGGCCGAGCCGCTCCACGTCGATGGAGCCGCCCCGCGCCGCGACCTCGTCGATCATCGTGACCACCAAGCACGCCGGCAGGCCCAGCCGCAGCAGTTCGGCGACGAACAGCAGCGAGCGCTCCAGCGTGGACGCGTCGGCCACCATCACCAACGCATCCGGCCGGGCGACGCCTTCGATCACGCCTTCCAGCGAGTCCGCCACGATCTGTTCGTCGGGGCTGATCGCCGCCAGCCCGTAGGTGCCGGGAAGATCGACGACCATCACTTCCAGGTCGCCGAACATCGCGATCGCTTCGCGACGGGTGACCGTCACGCCCGGGTAGTTGGCGGTCTTCGCATGCATGCCGGTGAGCGAGTTGAACAGCGTGGTCTTGCCCGCGTTCGGGCTGCCGACGAGGGCGACGTGCAGCGCACCGGGCG
>ERZ1026800.1521-NODE-1521-length-14402-cov-4.166165_pt1 | contig 14402 bp, 16 predicted proteins | sample MGYA00520873_ERZ1026800 | MGnify/ENA primary metagenome ERZ1026800 (study PRJEB33270, sample SAMEA104284475) | anaerobic digester metagenome | biome: Anaerobic digester microbiome; feature: mesophilic sludge digester; material: Anaerobic digester biomass...
ACTGAAGAGGATAAATTGCTATAGTAGCTATTCGTGCATTTCCATCGAAGTACCCATAATTCAGAACTTCTGCGGATGTCGGTGGGTAAACTGACATTGTGTAGTAAGTACTATCTGGTTCTACGAATGGTCCCGGTTGCCATTCGTCTGAAGTGGGTATCTGAGGTTGCACAGGGATTAAATTATACGCATTTGAAAGTATTTGAGTATTGGAAACAATAGATATATTATCAACATCCATTCCAGGTGGGATAATAAAGTTTAATAGCTTTTACCCAATTGCTATCAAGGGTTATTTTAGCATTTTGCTTTCTCCATAAAGTGTTTTTCAACCAACTGCTTTTACTTAAATTCCCGGGAATTAAGGATACTAAATCCAAATTATATACTGCTTCATTTCTCCTAGCAAGTGAACGCTTTTGAATTAACCCATTCTTATAAACGAACCAGGAATGAAATTTGGAGAGAGGACCTATCCTTAACTCTGCCTTACTAGCAAGAGCTAATTTACCTGTTTGAGAATTAGTCATCAAAGCTATAAACACATCTGCTTTGCACTGTTGGATAATATTCTTTAGTTCTTTTTGTTTATAGTCATCTATACATATAATTCTTTCAATAACCTTTTGATTATAAAGCAGATCCTTTGTATATTTCTTAATTAACAAAATAATCTCGGCATTTGGAAAACGGGCACGCAAAAGATAAAAAGCGGGAAAACATAGCAAAATATCTCCAATGCGGTCTGTTCTTGAAACAATTATTACCGGTTTTGTTGATGCAATTCCCATAGTTTTATATGTTTATACCATACTGAAAATGTAGAATTGTAGCATAAAATAAATCCAGCAGAGCCGTCTAAAAAGCCAAGTTTTAGTATATACATTGAAAAAAAATTGAAGATAGCTTGAAAAAAGGCATTACAGGGATTGTCTTGTTTATTCTGCTCATACTTCTGTTCTGCCCATAGTCTGGCATAGAAAACTAATTTTTCCTGATGTGAATCTAATGTAGGATAGGAATAATGTTTCAGAATGGTTTTTAACACTCCACATTTTCCCTGTAACTGAACACTTTCATGAACTAGATTATCATTAAACCTTCCCTTGCTTTTTCTGAATAAACGCAAAGGATAATCTTTATTCCAACCGCAATGTTTAATCCAACGGTTCAAAAACCAGGTTTGTCTCTTTATGCGATAGCCATTTTCTTCAGAAGGATTTTTTAGAACTTGTTGTATGCTGTCTGCAAGTTCAGGGCTAATTTCTTCATCAGCATCAATAGACAAAATCCAGTCAAAAGTAGCAAGGTCTACTGCTTGCTGTTTGGCTTTTCCAAAGCCCTCCCATTGATCCAAATAATAAACTTTAGCTCCATAATTCTTACAAATATTCACTGTTTCATCGGTGGAACCGGTATCCAACACAACTATTTCCTCCATCCAGGAAATAGATTTTAAGCAACGGGCAATATTTTGTTCCTCGTTTTTTACAATTATAACTGCGCTGATTTGTTCCACTTAACTACCTGAAAGCATTTGCTGAATCTTGTCCAATGCTTGTTGAACAGTAACACCGAAACTATTATCAGAAGGTATGTAGGCATCAGGATTAGCTAAAAACTCATAATTGAGAAATATACTTTTGGGATTCCAATTGTTGGCATCGGTTGGTCCGTAAATTGCTAAAGATGGAGTTTCTGTAGCCACAGAAAGATGAACTAAACCTCCATCATTACAAATTAGTAATCTACAATGAGAAATCATAGCAGCTCCTTGATTAAAATTAGTAGGAGGTGCTAGAATTGCTTTTTTATCCATTAAAGTATACATTTTTTTGGCATCTTCATATTCATTTGCAGCATAAAGAATCACAACAGGCAGGTTAAAAGTTGTTTGTATTAAGACGGCAAGTTCAGCAAAATATTCAATCTTCCATTTTTTACGGTTTACTGAACTCCCTGGGGAGATACAAACAAACTTTTTATCTTCCAGTTTCATTTCTTGCATCCAATTCTGTATATATATATGAGATTCCGGTTTAATATAATAATAGAGTTTATATGGTTCTTCTTTAATACCAAGAGGAATTAGTATATCAAATTTTTGGGATGCACTATAGCGTTTATGTCCCCTTTTCGCTTTTATATTATATAACCAGGCAAACTTGCTGTTTTCAAATCCAAGACGATATTTGGCAAAACTGAAAAGGCAAATTTGACCGGTTCCTGTTCCACATTGTTGATCTATAACCAGTTCATAATGCCTGCAAGCAATTCTGATAAATGTTTTAATCCGCTGTAAAATATATATAATACCCTTTGCTTTGGGAATAGTTAGTATCTCAGATAAATAAGGATTGTTATATAAAATAGAATCGTAAGGTTTGCTTACCAGAAAGTCAATCTTGGTTGTTGGATATTTTTTTCGGAGAGCAGAAAAATATGATGTATTCAATAAAACATCCCCATAAGGACCAAGTTGAATTATAAGAATTGAACGGAAATTATCTGGAATAATCATTTATACTGAATGTAGTCCTTTTCTTCAATGATGGTTGATTTGGTCATTATGTTTATCTTTCTTTTTAGTTCAGAACGAATGTCATTCTGGAAATATACATTGCGAGCCAATTGGATAAAGTCCGAGTCAAATTCTTGTTTAAGTTCTTTTATCCTTAATTTATCTTCAATTTCCCAAAGTGTCATATTTGTTTTTAACAACTCCTTGTATATTTCGTCACTTTCATTTATACCCAAAATCTGCATTGCAGGCAGTAGCTCACTAAGTTCTTTTTGAATATTCTTAAGTTTTTCCGGATTTCTGATTTTTTGCTCCTTAATCTTTAGAATCGTTATCTTATCTACAATTTCTCCATTTGCTACTTCTATTTTCATCTCTAACTCCTTTTTATAAGTTATTTAAAATAAAAGCCAAACCAAGTACTGATTATTCGGATATAATCTTTACTGTTCAAGGTCCTAATTGATAAATGCATTGCTTTTCTGATGTTTTTTTTAAATAAAGGATAGTTTCGTTCACAATAAAACAAATTTGCTCCCCGACGATAATGAGCGGCAAGATAATAGTTCTTCTTTTTTTTAAATGTATTTGGTAAGTCCTCTCTATTCAAAATCATTTCTACTGCTTTAATCCTCAAATTATGAATGGCAGTTTTATTACTAATTAAAGAACCATCATGTTGTCTATAATAAGCCAATACTTCTGGTAAATAATAAAAAATTGCTTTATCAGCTGCTAAACGCATCCACAATTCATGATCTTCACAATGTGTAAATAACTCATTAAAATATCCGGAATTATCTAAAGTACTTTTTTTTACTATCACTCCTTGAATTTTTATATAACTTTGGTAGAGTAGCAAATGCAATATTTTCGGATAGGGAATAATACCTGAAGGTTCAGCCAAAGGATTAGCTAACCAATAATTATCTTGATTATTAAAACTTTCCACTTCACTAAAGATTAAGTCCACATTTGAATATTGGTTGAAGATTTGCATCTGCTTTTCCAACCGTTGAGGATGCCATTTATCATCAGCATCATTAAAAGCAATATAAGCACCCTTAGCTCGTTTAATACCATAGTTTCTGGTTTTGGAGACATTATGAAAATCAACCTTATATATCTTAATTTGGGGATATTGTTTTATAATTGCTTCCGAGTTGTCCGTACAAGAATCTAAGACACAAATAACTTCTATATTCGGGTAGGTTTGAGCAGATATACTTGTTAAGCAGATATCAAGATACTTTTCTGCATTATGTACAGGGATAATAACCGATACTAAATCATTGTTTAATTCATTGTGCTTTTGCATAATATTTATCTATAAAACTTTCTATCGCTTCTTTCACTCTTAAGGGTGAGATTCTATCAAGACAGATCCTATTGAGACAGTTATTATGAGGTGCATCAGAATGGCCGCAAGGAGAGCAGGGAATGTCTTTTTCATAAATATTTAAATTATCTGAATAAGCTATTATTTCCGGTTTGATATAGCCGGATAAAATAATAGCAGAGAGCTTCCCAACTGACTTGGCAAGATGCATTAAGCCGCCTTCATTTCCAATATATAAAAGTGAATTTTTAATAATAGCTGCAGTAAGTATTAAATCTATATATCTACCATCATCAACATAATGAAGCAAAGGGGTTTGAGAATTACCTACTTGAACGAATCTATATTGAGGCATTAAATTGACCAGTTCCTGGAATTTATCAAAACCCCAATCCCTGCGGTTTGCAGCAAAATCTGTTTTACTTTCCGGTGAAATACAAATATAAGGATAGGGGAATAGTTCCCTGGCTTTTTGGATTTTTTCTTCTTTTAAATATATACGAGGGACAAGAAACTCACCGGGTAAATCATCTTGAACTATCTGTTGATAAATACTTTTATTAGTAGATTGATCATAATGGTATTTAATCCTGACTGTTCTCTTATTTTTTGACCATCTGTGCTTAGTGGAAAAAGCAACATCGGGATTATGGAAAAAAAATTCAGGAAATTGTGTTTCTACAATAATTTTATGAGTAGGATACTTGTTCTTTAAATAGGAAGTAATAATCGTTAATAAAAGATTATCTCCTATAGCTTTAGAGGAACGCTGAACAATAAGAGTATTGGAATTAAGCCAATAATACAAGTGAATAAAAATATCTTTAATTTCTTTAAGATAATTCATATAAAAGTTCTTCTACCTTATCCAGCATTAACTGTTCCGTAAAAGATTCCTTAACGGTTTGAATAGCTGTTCTGCCTAATGAGTCCCTTAATTCCTTATTTTTTATTAGAATTAACATATCTTGATATAATGCCTCTACATCTCCAGGTGTAAATAACAAACCATTGTAACCAGATTGAACAATTTCAGTTATTCCTCCTGCAGTTGTAACAATAATTGCTTTTCCTGCAGCCATATATTCAACCATTGCAATTGGAAAACCTTCATCGTAAGAAGCTAAAACACAAACATCATAAGCAGCCGCATATTGCTGAGGATTTGATACAAAACCTGCAAGATGAACCTTATCTTCTATTTCCAGTCCTTTCGCTGAATTAATAATCTCTTCTTTCAAATAGCCCTCACCGGCAATTACTAAATGAGCATTTGAATGCTCAGATTGAAGTAAAGAGAGAGCTTTTAAAACATCAAATATTCCTTTTGTATTCACTAACTGAACATTCATTCCGAAAATAAAAGCATCAGTTTGTAAATTCCAGCTTGTTCTTACATTTTGTAACTCCTCCAAAGAGTATTCCTGAATGGGAACTCCATTATATATAACATTATAGTTTTTTAACTTAAGAGCAGGATAAGCTTTTTTCGCTTGGGTGATTATTGCTTTACAAGGTGTAATAGTATTATGGATAAAATAATTCATTAAAACCCTATTAATTGTAGAATCATTCAAATCTGTGTAGTTTCCAATTGTTCTAATCAATTTAGATTTTGTCAATAAAGCTGCTAACGCTCCTAAGGATACTTCTTTTTTTGTATTGGCAATAATATGACTGATTTTATGCTTTTTAATGATTACTATTAATCGATAAATAACTACCGGATCAAAATCTGCTGCTGAAGGAAATTGATATAATTTTAATCCAACCACACTATTAAAAGCATTTATAGGTTTTGTTGTTACCAGAAAAACACAATGTCCTCTTTTAATTAAACCTTTCATTACAGTTATATACCAGGAAACTACTCCTCCGTGTTTACTTTTAGTATTGATAAACATAATATTCATAGTTCTCTGCTGCCAAATTGCAACTTATTTAGTTGTTTATATCTTGAACAGGTTTTTAACAATTCTGTATGTGTTCCGCTGCCAACAATTTTCCCCTTATCCAGAACAAATATTTTATCGCTATTAATAATTGTAGAAAGCCGATGAGCAATCAAGATAACTGTTCTGTTTTGGGTTGCTTTATCAATTGCCTGTTGCACTTTTTGTTCCGATTCCGTATCCAGAGCGGAAGTTGCTTCGTCAAAAATTAAAATGGGAGGGTCTCCAACAATGGCACGTGCTATACAAAGTCGTTGTTTTTGCCCACCTGACAAATCCGAACCTTTACTGCCAAGGACTTCGTTATAGGTATTGGGCAATTCATTGATAAATTCTTCTGCATTAGCAATTTGGGCAGCTTTTATGATTTGTTCATCGCTAACTTCTTCTTGGCTGCCGTAAGCAATATTTTCTTTAATAGATTTGGAAAAGAGGATGGAATCCTGAGTTACAACTCCATAGAACTTTCGTAAATTATCCAACTTAATATCGCGTATGTCTATTCCATCTATTTTAATTGCCCCGGAAGAGACATCATAGAGGCGATTCATCAGGTTGGCAATAGTTGTTTTTCCACCTCCACTGGAGCCGACAAAGGCAACTTTACTGCCTTTAGGAATAGTTAAATTAAAATTCTTGAGCACGGGTTTATTTTCTTTATAGCCAAAGGTTACATTTTCAAAAGTTATTTCTTTATCAAATGTATCTTTAGCTATAGCATCGGGTTTATCTTGAATGCGGGATTCCTGATTTAGCACCAAGCCAATTCTATCCAGAGAAACCAGAGCTTTACGAATATCAGTATAGACCTGAGTAATCACTTTTAGCGGATGCAGCATAGAAAACAAAGCAAAAAGGAAAGCAGTAAAATCACCTAAAGTAAAACTACTGCCAGGAGTAAGGATCATATTCCCGCCAATAATGATTACTATTATGCCGGTAATTGCAGTGTTCAATTCTGATATAGGAGTATTTAATGTTCCGTAATATTGTGCCTTAAACCACATCCGATAATGTTTCTGGTTGATGGTTTCAAAATTTTTCTTTTCATAGTTCTCGTGTCTGAATACCTGCACAATTTTCATACTGTTCAACACTTCTTCCACACTGGAAAAAAGATTAGAAAGTTGTTCCTGAATGCGCTTGGAATATTTTTTTATTTTCTTGCCTAAAAGACCTATTGTAAATGAAAAAACCGGCAAAATAATAATGCTGTAAAGAAGTAGAACAGGATTTAATAAATATGCTATTCGGGCAAAAACAAGCACCGTTATCACTTCCCGAATAACATTCACAAAGGAATTAATTAACTGTTCACTAACGATTTCTACATCACCAACCATACGAACAATAGCATCACCAACGCGATGACGACTGAAAAAAGTTAGGGACTGATTTAAATAGCGGGAAAACATATAATTGCGTATATCGCGAATAGTTCTGCCCCTTACGGAATTGAAAAGGACCTTATGCAGCAAATAAAAGATATTCTTAAACAGGATAATAAGAAAAACCGCTATACATAATAAATATAGTATTGATAGAGAGTCCGTTTGCAACATCAGCATTTTAGCATCTTCCCATAAGGCACCATAATTTTGAATTGCCGGGAAAAAACCACCGGAAGAACTAATATGCTGTTTTAGCATCTCTCCTAAAGCCACAAGAAAACTGCTGAAATCAGTGTATAATAAATTGACTTTATCCGGCTTGAAAACATAATCAAACACTGGAATTACTAAAGTTACGCTCACTCCATTAAAAAGAGCAAAAAGTAACATACATACAAAACCGGCAAGCATATAATGCCAGTAACGCAACATCATCCTGAAAATCAGGATAATATTATTCCATCTGTTCTTGATTCTCCGTTTCATAGCCATAATTATTCCACAAAAAAAAGCCAGCAAGTGCTGGCAAGAAAAAAATGGCACGCCCTAAGGGAGTCGAACCCCCAACCTTCTGATCCGTAGTCAGATGCTCTATCCAATTGAGCTAAGGGCGCACACAAAACACTAAATATTTTTATGCCCTATTCTGTCAATCATTTCTTACAGCATTGCTGAATTGCATCCTGTTATTGCCATAAATTATACAACAATTTTATTGATAAGCCATAAATAATGATTATATCCTCCTGTGCTAAAAAAATCCAAAGGAAAACCATAGAACGACGATAGTAATATCTTAATGCTAAGATTAGAACATATTAAGCTAGCAATAAATACTTTACTACCTAGTCCCTTGGTTCGTAGACATATAATAGTTCCAGCTTTTTTACTGAATGAAATTACAAGAAAGAAGCAATGCACCTGTTATTATCTTGTTTTATAAAATTACTTTGTGGACTTAGTTTAATTACCTGTTACCTGGTCATTTCTTTAACGACTCTTTAACGATTCTTTAACAATACCTTAACTTCGTTAAGGAATCGTTAAAGAAATGTTAATGCAGCATAAAAGATTCAACTTGGTAGGAAATAATGCGCAGCATAAAATATATAAATGTTGCGCAAATTGCAAGCTAAGTTATTTAAACCTAAAGTAAATTTTTAATTGGGGACACTATAAATTATGAACAGGCAATAGAAAAAAACAGGTTTAGAAAATGCTTTCTTCGCCACTTACTTTTTTCTCCTAACATTGTTTCCTTTAAAGTATAATAAATATATCACATAAACTTTTCTGGACTACTGTTTAAACAGGAATCCATCTCAGAAAGGAAAATATTTATGCATTATCATTTAGAAAACTATATTATAACCAGGTAACATTTCTGTAACAACCCTGTAAAGGAACTATAGAAGTTTTACGGGGTTGTTAGAAAATTGACTATATACCAAGCAATAAGGTAACTGAATTAAGGTTCCGTAAAAGCAGGAAAATTATATCTGCCTTAAAAACAATGTAATTATCTCTATCACAGAGAATTATTTACAGTTTCCCTCAGCTGTTCATTCAGCATTCTTAATTTTTCATTCTATCCGATAAACAGTTTAACAAGGATAGCTATAAGGAGCAGGGAATTAATTGCCAGCCAAATTTTAATTTTGTTAAAGCTCTTGATGTATATTTCCCTGTTTTGTTGAACTTTCTTTTCCAGGCGAACCAGTAAATGCTCCAGGGAACCAATTTTTTCTGCAGTCCGATCTTTTTTTCGGATATTTTGATCGTGTTTGGCATTACGCTTAACGATAGAGAACAATTCAAGGACGACAGGAATAAAGGCGGGAATAAATTTTGTTGCTTTCATACTTGCTCTCATTGGAAATTATAACCCAAAGAAAAATAGTGTGTTGCCGGTAGGACACTATGATAAGTAAAGGAATAATCCAATTCCAAATTCTGGATATAGATGCTTAAACCGGCGTTATAAGTAGCAGGATTTTGATGAACACCGAAACGAATAGCTAAGGGCTCTAATAAATGTGCTTCCACTCCCCCCATAAATTCAGTTTCTTTGGCAAAGTCCTTTTTCACTTCTATAGAAGTAGTCACTTTCTCATAAGGAATATAAGCAATTCCCAAAGCCATTTTACTGGGCAGGTCTATCTGATTTTCATCTCCCATTTTGGCTTTATTGATATTGGTAACAGCAAAGGCAATATGAGTTCTGGTATGCAAAACTGCCAGGGCACCCAAATCAATGCCCAAAGCAGTATCGTCATCTTCACCATCCATACTTAAGCGATAAAAATTGCCAGTATAACCGAAAGAAATCTGCGAATGGATATCCTGCAATAAATAGAAACTGTGTGCCAAACTATAAACCTGTTCACTCATCAGATTTACATCCTCAAAATCCACATCCATTGCTTTTGCTCCAATAGCTACTGTTCCCAGATTTTTAGGAAGTTTATAACCCAAAGCCACAGTTTTCAATTCACTGAAGTCCTGATTGTAGAGTTGAGAAAAGCTAAGTTTTGCACTAAAAGCAGTATTAATCAGCCCGGCAGGATTGAAAAATATAGCATTGGCATCTTTGGAAACAGCTGTATAAGCACCACCCATTCCCCTGGCTATGGCAGAGGGTTGATAATCATCAAACACAGCTAAAAGTAATGCGGACTGTATTAGAAGCAGACAGATAAACAAAAATTTTTTCATTATAAACCTCACTTCAAAGCGCTTTTAATAACAATGGGCTGAACAGTATTATCTTTATCACCGCTACTGCGATCGGTAACCTCCAAATGACAGTAATACAAACCAGGAGTTAGTAATTTCAAATTAGAGTCGCGTCCATTCCATTTATATTCTTCAATTCCAGTTGCAGAAGTTATATTTTTATGCACAGGTGTGTAAACCAAACGTCCCTGTGCATCATAAATTCTTACTACTGCCTTGGAAAGATAACCGGTTTTGGTTCCGTAGCTGATTATAATTTCCTCTCCCCTCTCCGGATTAAAGATATTTTTCTTATCTCCTTGTTTGTTAATATTCAGATAGGCAATTTTTTTCTGAATCTTAGTTATAACCGAACCGTCAATCAGGTTATTAACTTCCGTTTCATTATATTTGAAAGAGATAAGGTCAATTATGTGTTCTCCATAAACAAGAGGTCTCACCAGAATTTTGATTAACAGAGCATCATTGGTTGGATATATTATTCCGTCCTGAGAAAAATAAGTCCAACTAATAGTATCTCCACCGGCACTGATATGAAAATCAGGCATATCTCTTGTTAAAGTGCTATCAATATCCAACCCCGAAAAAATAAGCTCAGCGGGATTAACTTTGAAAGTAACAGAATAACTCATCACTCCCCATTCGGATTTAATTTTGGTGCTAATTAAACTCATAGAGATATCTGTATTAAGAGCTGGATCACTTGTAGGATCGGTTCTAACGATTTTTATTATGGAATTCTCTATAGTATCCTGCTTAATCATATCACTGGCATTACGGGGATTCAGTTTATACCCGGCACTGCTGTGAAAATCTACAATTCCTTGAATAATATACCAACTTTCACCAATAACAATGGAACTCGCCGGTATAGAATATAATCCATTATCTACCATTGCCCAAATATTGCTGCTGTCTGCTATTAAAAATTGGCCGTAACCATCTGGAGTGGACTTAATTGTAACATCCTGAAATCTGACCAATACGCCTTCATACTTTTCATTTTCCGGATGATTAGTTCCGGAAGGTATATCTGCTGTAGATAATTCCAGAAATGGCGGCAGAGGATTTCCCTGGGAAATTATTTCATAAGCACTTACATTGGTAAATTCAGTTAAGTTAAAATACTCATCAACCGTTCCTGTAAGACGAACTAAATCTCCGACACTTACAACATTGCTTGTGTTTCTATGATAAACATAAAGTCCGCTCCATTCACCTCCTTCCGGATCAGCAATATAAAAAGCTGAATTGGGAATTATATGAGTTACGATTCCTTGAACAGTAACTGTTTGAGTGTAGTAAGGTGAATTGCCTGTGGTATCGGTAGTATATTGAATGTCGTGACAGGTGAGAACTGTTTGACCAGATATTCCTGCTACCAGGAAAATTGCCAGAAAGGAAAGAAGATAATTCTTCATTTATAGCTCCTTATTAATTTCACTCATTTCTATATTGTCTGTTGTTTCGGGAAGAGGGCTTGGCTTATCTTTAATAAACAACATATCAATGATCAGCAAAACCACTCCAATAAAAATTGAACTGTCAGCTATGTTAAACACAGGAAAACGTTCCATAATAAAATCGGGAAAATCCATAGAAAAAAAGTCCGTTACCGGTCCAAATAAAACCCGGTCTATTAAATTACCTAAAGCTCCACCTAAAACCAAACCGAAAGCAATAACCTGAATCTTATGCTGAGCATAATGTGATAAATAGATAATAATACCTGCCACTAAAATCGTTACACAGATGAAAAATATCCTGTTTATTAAATCACTGCCAAAACCAAAGGAAAACGCTGCACCACTATTTTGGACTCTAATCAAAATAAATGTATCGCCAAATAAATCCCGTAAAACAGGAATAATTTCATGTAATTCCATATTTACCCGCACCAAGGTTTTGGTTAATTGATCCAAAACCAAAATCAGGAGCATAATGAAATAAGCAGGAGCTGTTTTTAACTGTGTCCGAGGTTGTTTCAACGCTTTTGTCGCTTTTTTTTGTCTTCGTTTTTCTCCTTACAAGTAACACAGCAGGTAGCGTAAGGAATAATTTCCAGGCGGGTTTCCTGAATAAATTCACCGCAATATTCACAAATACCATAGGTTCCATCAGTTATTCTTTGGAGTGCTTCATTAAGCTGACGAATTTTTTCTCTCTCCGTTTCCAGCATCATAACTGACTGTTCCATAAGGTTAGTATCTGAACCCTGGTCTGCTTGATGAAAAGCATAACTGGAAAGGTCACCACTGCTTTCACGAGCACCCAAACTCTGTTCTTTATTGATGCTGTCAATATAGGCAATGCTTTCCTGTAATTCAGCCCGAATAACCTCTTCGTAATGTTTCAATTTCTCAGGCGGTAACTTCTTCGTTGCCATTATATTCTCCTTTGGTGTTGAACTTCCAAAAATTAAATTATTCAAATATTATAATACCAATTATGGTGTCAATGAAAAAGTCCTTGTTAACCTTAAAATCAATTCTGCTATTAACTTTTGTAGTAGTTTTCCTGATTTATCAGCAATTCTTTGGATTTCTTCCTGACTATGTGCTAAATTATGAAACAGATTACTATAGTTAGTCACTATTGAATAGCCAAGAACTTTAAGCCCTGAATGGCGCGCTGTTATCACTTCCGGAACTGTAGACATTCCAACAAGGTCCGCTCCCCAGGAAGCAAAAGCGAAACACTCAGCTTTCGTTTCTAAAGAAGGTCCTGTAACTGCTATATAAACACCTTTAGCTGTTTTAATTCCCAAATCAAAAGCTACTTCATCTGCCAGCAAACATAGTTCAGGATCGTAGGGATTATTCAAGGAAGGAAATCTTTCACCAATTTCAGCATCATTCATTCCTATTAAGGGATTAGTACCCATAAAGTTAATATGATCCTGCAGTTGCACAATTGTTCCTGGTTCCAGTTCTTTTCTCAAACTTCCGGAAGCATTAGTAACTATTAAGATCTTTATTCCTAATGCTGATAAAACTCTAACCGGAAAAACAACTTCCTGCATTGAATAGCCCTCATAATAATGAAAACGTCCCTGCAAAAAAAGAACAGGAACTCCCTCAACTTCACACAATAACAAGTTTCCTTTATGAGTGGGAGCCGTGCTTTGAACAAAACCAGGTATTTGATTATAAGTTATAGAATAAAGTATGGGATATGCTTCTGCCGATTTACTCAATCCCGTTCCTAAAATAACTGCAATTTCGGGCTCTTTAGGTAATTTGGTTTTCAGCCAGGCAGATGTATTTTTGTAACTGCTCATTTATTTACTCTTATCAGTTTGAGTTTCCGTATGTTCCGGTTTGGGAACAAATTCTTCTTTTATTTGATGAAATTCGCTATCTAACCTTAATTCACTGTCTTTACTTAAAAGAGGGTCTTTGCTTATTCTATCCTGAAAACTTTGCAGTTCCACCTTAAACTGAATCAGGAATTGTCTTTTCTGTTCCTTTAATTGCAGATATTGATGTTCCAAAACACTTAAATATTGTTTTGCTTCCTGGATAGCTCGCTTAGCTTTCAGGTCTGCTTCTTTAATGATATTTTCTGCTTCCTTACGAGCGTTGGCAATAATATCTGCTTTAGTTTTTTCTGCAAAAACAAGGGTTCTACTAATCAATTCTTCCCGTCGTTTTAATTCTTCTACAACATTTCCGGCTTGCAAAGCTTCTTGTTTCACTTCATTTTGTTTTTGTTCCTGACGCGCCAGTTCTTTTTCCAGCTGTTTTTGAAATGCCTCAACCTCTGAAGCAACCTGGTCTAAAAAAGCACGCACTTCTTTTTTGCTGTAACCAAACATTGCAGTGGAAAACTCCTGATGTCTTATATCCAAAGGAAATAGGGGCATAAACTCCTCCATCTTACATTAACGAAGCTAAAAGCCGCGATAATAAATCAAGTAGAAAAAAGGCAATTATCGGTGATAAATCCAAACCCATTAGCGGAGGTAAAATACGACGGATTAGACCTAAAACCGGTTCCGTAATAGTTATTAGAAAGTGGTATACACGATTATACGGATTCCTGACTATCCAGGAAGCAAATACCCTCGCTATGATTAAAATATTATAGATCTGAATAATGCGAATAGCAAACAGTATTATGGAACCTGTTAAACTGGTTGTATATATCAATCCAAAACCTCATGACAATTTCTGCAACGAGCTTCATAAGCTTCTGTGGAACCAACCAGAATTTGTTCATCCTTATGAATTGTGCGTTGAGTTCTATTGGCAGGATTTCCGCAAATCACACAAATAGCCAAATTTTTAGTAACATATTCTGCAACTGCCATTAGTTGAGGCATACTGCCAAAGGGTTCACCCTTATAATCCTGATCCAAACCGGCTACAATAACTCTATAACCCCTGTCTGCCAAATCATTACAAATACCAACTATGGAGGATTCAAAAAATTGTGCTTCATCAATAGCTATTATTTTTACA
>ERZ1026800.1523-NODE-1523-length-14392-cov-3.377708_pt1 | contig 14392 bp, 12 predicted proteins | sample MGYA00520873_ERZ1026800 | MGnify/ENA primary metagenome ERZ1026800 (study PRJEB33270, sample SAMEA104284475) | anaerobic digester metagenome | biome: Anaerobic digester microbiome; feature: mesophilic sludge digester; material: Anaerobic digester biomass...
ATGATATACTGCCCGTGGTCGAGCACGCGGGTGATATTCCTGAGCACCGCATCGCGGATCCTCTGCTGCTGAGCGTTCAAGTCGATGAATTGTATTGGCATTTTCCCTCCCTGTATGTCGACAGAGCTCCGCCGGCGCAGGTGAATTCACGAGGTTGTGCTGCCCGTTAATTGTGCATAAAAAATGTCCGGCAAAACTTGGAATGACATATATCATACATTGAGACAAATCAAGGCCGTGGACCACCTGAAACCGGCTATCCGAACCATGCCGGATGTGTGCAGATTACCCCTGAAAAATCCAAGCAATCAAGAGGATAAACCAACCCAGCCATGCGTTTCCGCACGGCGGCAATCTCCTGGAATGACCTGAAATGCCGAACTATCTGCAAAAATCAGGTCAGGAGAACCTCGATATCGCTGATGGGGTATGCCATGCAGGGATGAATGTAGCCGAACAGCCGGTCCGACTTCCTGAGCTTGGCCCCTTCGGGCTGAAACACCTTGCCTTTCAGGAGCTTGGTCCTGCACAGGCTGCACTCGCCCGAGCGGCATAGAGAGGGGATGACGATCCCGTTCCTTTCGAGAGAGTTCATGAGGGGCTCGGTGGTGCGCACCGTGAAGCTCTTCCCGCCCCTGATGCTCACGCTCACCATGGCATCGACCCCGATGTGCGGCGGCCAGCCCTGGCAGGCGGTGACATTCTTCGGCGGTCCGTACATCTCGATGCGTATGCGTCTGCCGGGCACACCGAGGTCTGCAAGCTCTTTTCGGCAGAAGGCGTACATGGCTTCCGGCCCGCAGAGGTAGAACATCTTGCCCGAGAGGTCGCCGAGCACTTCTTTCATCAGACCGGCCGAGATGAACCCGGTGCGGCCCTGATACCCTTGAGGTGGGACTGATATCACGCTGGTCCAGGTGAAATTGGGATGTCTGCGTGAAAGATCCTCAATCTCCTGCCCGAAGATGACATCGTCGGGCGACTGGCTGCCGTAGAAGAGGTGTATGCGCCGGTCCAATCCTCTGGCAGTGACCTCGCGGATCATGCTCATAAACGGCGTGATCCCGCTGCCGCCCGCGATGAACACGAGGTCCCTGCCGTGGATGAGCGGGTTGTAATAGAAGTTCCCTGCGGGCGAGCTGCTCGTGAACTCATCGCCCACCTTTGTCTCCTCCAGCAGGTATTCTGAGACGAACCCGTCTCCCACCCGCCTCACGGTGACATCATAGTACGCGATCTGGCAGGGGGAAGATGAGATGCTGTAATCCCTGCTCGTGACCACTCCGCCGATTTCCACGGCCAGGCTGATGTACTGGCCGGCCTGAAAGGGAGGAAGATATCCCGTGGCGGGGACAAGGCGCAGGGTCTTGGTGGTCTGGGTCTCATCGATAATCTCCGATACGCGGAGCCTCAGTTTTTTCGGGTGGAGCATGTCCAATATGACATCGAGCCGCCCCCTCTGCGCGCTGTAGTCGTATCCGTATTTCTTCAGGACGGCGATCTCGCTTGTGATGTCCCGGTAGCCTTCGATATCGTGAATGACGTCTTTTAAGCTCATGTTTCCCTCCCCTTACTTTTTCGCCATAGATTTCAGGATCCCCTTCGCCGAGGATCTGCCGGAGGTCAGCGTCGGCTGGAAACCTCCCTGCATCGCCCATGCACCGGCAAAATACAGCCCCTGGACAGGAGACCTGTTTGCCATGAAATACTGGGTGTCCTTGGTATACTGGTCATGGCCGTAGATGGCCCCTCCCAGGTGCCCCAGATAACGCAGGTGCGTCATGGGGGTGGCGATCTCCATCTCCTCGACACGACCTCTGATGCCGGGGAAGACTCTTTCCGCAAGCTCCATCATGCCCTCGGCATAGCGATACTTGGCGTCGTAGTACTGGTGGGGAGGCACCAGGTGCCAGGGGTCTCCGTACTGGAGCGACACGAAGGCGGCCTGGCACGTGCCCGGAGGCGAGAAGTCGGGGTCGGACACATCATAACAGGTGAGCAGTGCCACGCCCTGCTGCTCCATGGTTTTCCACCGGGCGAAAGTCTGGTCCATGTCCGTGGTGGTGGTGATGAAGTTCGTGGTTTCCTGTATGCCGAGTTCTTCAGGCTCACAGTCGAACCCCATGTAAATGCTGAAGGCGGACGGGCCGATGCTGGTGCTTCTGAATCCGTCCAGTGTTTCTTTGGGCACCTGATCGGGGTCCATGAGGTCGAGATAGGTCTGGAGCATGCTCGCGTTGGAGAGCACGTATCCGGTCTGCACCATGTCGCCGTACTCGGTGACCACTCCGGTGACCCTGCCGCCGCTTGTGGTGATTTTCTTCGCCCCGCAGTTGAACCTGACCTCGCCGCCGTTGTTGATGAACTCATCGAGTAGAGCATTGGATAGCGCCTGCGAGCCGCCTTTGAGGTGATAGGGCTTGAACTCGATGTAGGCGAACAGCATGATGGCGAAATCGCCGAACGAAAGCCATGTGGGGGGCACCCCGGCATATGACCAGTAGATGCTCAGGACGGCCTTGAGGAGCGGGTCGCTGAAATATTCATCCAGCACCTTCCGAGTGGGGGTGAAAGCGTACTTGAAGAACAGTGGATATTTCTCCTTGGAGATATTGGGGTCCTTGAAGAAGAGGCCCTGGACCATCTCCATGCTGAAGCCGTAGACCAGGTCGAAGAACCGGGGAATGTTGTCCTTCTCCTTGGGGAAGCGATCTTGCAGCGTTTCCACGATCGCGTTTCTCTCGGCGCGCAGCGTGATGTCGAAGGTGTCCGGCCAGACCACCCGGTAGAGGTTCTCCATCTCGACGAACTCGAGCTTGTCCATGACCCCGAGGTCGTTCAGGATAGCCCTCAGGGGCCCAGGCCTCTCTGCAGACCCCATGCCGCTGAGCTGATGGAGTGCCACCTCGAACTCGAACCTGCCGCGCACAAAGCTCGTTGCACAGCCTCCCGGCACGTTGTGACGTTCGAGCAGCAGCACCTTGCGCCCCGCCTTTGCCAGGGTGAGCGCGCCGGTGAGCCCGCCGTTTCCTGCGCCGATTACCACCACATCATACTCGGGCATAGCAGACCTCCTGAGAAAGATTATTGTGAAGTATTACTTTAACCTTTAACTTACGCCTTGCTGAATCGCCTGTCAAGCAGTTTGGGACTTTTCTCATATGAGCATCATGAAGCGTCCCTGCGCCGGACAGGATGAAATCATCTGATTGAAAAAAAACGGAAAATCCATTATTCCCATACAATGCAGCCGGCTTTGCATCCCATCGGCATCATGGCCGACAGCCATGGAAAAAACGAGCTCCTGCTCAATGCGATCACGGCCCTGAAGGCCCTGGGGGCGAGGCGGCTCTTCCACCTGGGAGATGTATGCGATTCACTCTCTCCCCATCTCATTATCGAGGCCATGAATATTCTCTCCAAACACCACGTCAGGTGCGTGAGGGGAAACAACGAGAGCGATATACTGCATCACAACCGGGACGCGCATCTGAGCGACGCCCAGAAGGCCGCGCTCTCCCTTCTCCAGAATCTCCCCTACACAGTCGATTTGGGAAGCTTTCGGTTCACCCACTCTGCGCCCTTTGCCTACCCGGCTGCCACTAAAAGGCCCATATCTGAGTTCCTTCCCCTGCTCACCCGCGACGACCAGCCTGACTTCTCCATCCTGTTCAGAGGGCACTCTCACCGGCCGTCCATCCTGGAGCTCCGCCAGGGCGCAATAGAAAAAATCCCAGTGCAGCCCGGGGTCGATATTCCACTGGACAGAAGCAGGAGATACATCATCACTGTGGGCGCGGTGGAAACGGCTTCGTCGGTGCTGTTCCTGCCCCGGGAGTACGCCGTGCGTTTTGTCGCCGTACCCAGGCATCGCACCTGAGCACGGCGAGAAGATAATCCTGCCTACTGGAACAGCGGCGTCAGGACGCCGAACATCTCGGGCAGCTGGTTGAAGTACTTCGGGCTCTCCAGGCTGGTGATCGTGTTCCAGCTGTCGCGCACCTCTTCAGGGCTCGGGATCTTTCCGTCCTTGGAGAGGATGGCTCCGGGTCCGGTGAGGATGGCCGTACGGCTGAAGTAGCCCAGGGTGGCGTTGATGATCATGCCCGAGTCCTGGCACTCCTCAGAGCACATGTACAAAACCGCAGGCGCAATGTAGTCGGGCTTCATCTTCTCGAAAAACTCCGGCGGCAGCACATCTTCAGTAAGCCGGGATGCAGCCACCGGCACAATCACGTTGGTCTTGACATTATACTTGGCTCCCTCCAGCTTCAGCACATTCGTCAAACCGATCAGACCCATCTTCGCAGAAGCATAGTTGCTCTGACCGAAATTGCCGAACAAACCCGCTCCAGATGTCGTCATGATGATCCTGCCGTAATTGTTCGCACGCATCACCTCAAAGGCAGGCCTGCTCACACAGTAGGCTCCTTTCAGATGCACGTTCATCACGCTGTCCCAGTTCTCTTCCTCCATCTTCGTAAAAGACTTGTCCCTCAATATCCCCGCGTTGTTGATCAGTATGTCCACCTTCCCAAAGGCATCCACCGCTGTCTTGACAATGTTCGCTCCACCCGCCACCGTCGCTACGTTGTCGTAGTTCGGCACAGCCTGACCGCCCAAAGCCTTGATCTCCTCCACCACCTTGTTCGCAGCAGAACTGTCTGAGCCTACACCGTCCCTGGTCCCGCCCAGATCGTTGATCACTACCTTCGCTCCACGCTTCGCTAACTCCAGCGCATAACACCTGCCCAAACCTGCTCCCGCTCCCGTCACAATCGCTACCCTTCCGGTAAAATCTATTTTCGACATACAATCCCCCGATCAATTCTCATGTGTCATGCCTTGCTCGGCAAGGCCGCGTCAAAGCTTCCGCTCACCTTCACGTCACCCTGCTCGTCCTTGGCCACAACAGAGCAGGTGACGATATTCTCACCGTCGACCACGCGCTTGTCCGTCACCACGCCTGATATGGTGATCGTGTTCCCCGGCTTTGACATGCCGGCGAAACGAACACCGAGCCGTTTGAGCCTGTTTTTCGGCACCCAGGACGTAACGGCCTGACCCACACAGCCCATCACGAACATTCCGTGAGCGATCACGCCGTCTTTCATGCCCACCGCCTTTGCAAAGTCGTCGTCGGTGTGGAGGGGATTGAAATCGCCCGAGGCGCCGGCGTACATGACGAGCTGCAGCTTCTGCAGCGGCCCCTTCTTCAGCTCGATGACCGCATCGCCCACGTTCACGTCTTCAAAATATTTTTCCTGTATCATGACTGCCCCCTATTTCCTTTCGACGAGCAGCGATCTGGCCTTTGCGACCTTTTCGCCCTTCTGGTTGGTGTAGAGCACTTCCAGTGTGATCATGTCCATCTTGGATCCTGACTTGCTCGTCTTCTCCTCCATTTTGGTCACCTTCGGAGTGCCCGTGATCACGTCGCCCGGATAGATCTCCCGGTAGTATTCGTATTCTTCCTCACCGTGAAGCACCATCATGAAGTTGATCTTGAGGTCGTTGATGAAGTCCGGCATCTTCCCGCACCACATCATGGGGACGGTCAGGAATGTCGGCGGTGCCGGCGTGTCTTTGTACCCCGCCTTCACCGCAGCCTCGCGGTCGAGATAAATCGGGTTGAAATCGCCGATAGCCTTCGCGAATTCCCTGATCTTGCCCCGCTCCACCTCCCAGACAATGGGGGGATACTCGGTGCCTACCTTGGATAAGTCAGCCACATCTCACCTCCTTTATGAAATGGTCCGTTCCTATGCGTCCTGTTTCCCGATGATGGCGATGCTGCACACATTCATGAAGGGGAACCCGCCGAGATTGTGGGTGAGCCCGAACTTCGGATCCTTGATCTGCCTCTGGCCGGCCCTGCCGTGGAGCTGCAGGTACATTTCATAGAGCATTCTCAGGCCCGAGGCCCCGATGGGATGACCGAAGCACTTCAGCCCGCCGTCTACCTGGCAGGGAACCCCGCCGCCGTTCAGGTCGTAGAACCCGTCCATGATGTCCTTGGGAGCCTTGCCCCGCTCGGAGATGTGCAGATCCTCCATGGTCACCAGCTCGGTGATGGAGAAACAGTCGTGCACCTCCATCATGCTGATCTCCTCACGCGGATTCTTGATGCCTGCCTCCTTGTACGCCTCCGCGCTCGCCTTGGATGTGGTTACGAAGTGATCCCCGTCCCAGTCATAGGCGAACTCGGTGCCGTTGCTCAGGGAGAGCTGCAGGGCCTTTACCGTGACGAGATCCTTCTTGCCGAGGCTCTTTGCGATCTCCGGGGTGGTGACGATGGCGCATGCAGAGCCGTCGCTCACGCCGCAGCAGTCGAAGAGACCCAAGGGATAGGCGATTTGAGGAGCGTTGAGCACCTGCTCTTCGGTCACCGGCTTCCTCAGGTGTGCCTTTGGATTGAGCGCCCCGTTCGCATGGCTCTTGACCGACACATGGGCCATTGCCCGCTTGACCTCGCTCATGTCGAGCCCGTACTTTGCCGCATAGGAGGTCGCCAGCATGGCGAAGCCGCCAGGTGCGGTGAAGTTCGCCATCCAGAGCTGGTTCAGCGTGCCCATGGCGGTGCTGAACTCGGGCAGGCCGCCATAGCCGATGTCCTTGAGTTTCTCCACGCCGATGGCCAGAGCGATGTCATATGCCCCGGAAGCCACAGCATAGACCGCTCCCCGAAACGCCTCGGTGCCGCTGGCGCAGTAGTTCTCCACCCGGGTGACCGATATGTTGGGGAGCCTCAGGGACATGGAGACCGGCAGAGCGCTCTTCCCGACGCCGACTTCATCGAAGCACGATCCGAACCACGCGGCCTGAATGTCGGTCTTCTCGATGCCGGCGTCCTGGAGGCATTCCGTGAAGGCCTCGACCATGAGCTCTTCCGGACCGTCGTTCCAGCGCTCGCCGAACTGCGAGCACCCCATTCCGATAATCGCGACCTTGTCTCTGATTCCCGTAGCCATTATTTATCGCCTCCTTCCACCTGGGGGACAGCCTTCCAGAAGTATCCGGTGAACCCCCGCATGTTGTCGGTCTGCCTCCTTCTGAATGACATTTTGGTCTTCATGCCCACCTTGATCTGATTCAGATCGCAGTCCGTGAAGTCGAACATCGTCCTGCCGCCACCCTCGAATGCGATCAGCCCGTATACCGCCGGAGGATCGACTGACGGGGAGAGCATATCGCCGGTGAACATGAGGATCTTCGCCTCTTTGTCGGAGAACTCATAGTCTTCGAAATCGTTCACGCTCCAGCACTTGGGATTTACACAGGTCGGGTAGACGGGGAACTGCGGGGTGCCGCACTTTTTGCACCTCACGCCCACCAGTCCGAGCAGCATTTTCCGCTTCCGCCAGAGCACGGTGAGCGACGTGTTCGGGTTGGCCTCTCCACGGATGCCCAGATCTGCGGTGATGAGGTTTCTGAACTTGGTGAACTTCTGGTAATTCGTCAGCTCCACCCGATTGGCAAGAGATCCCTTGATGCCGGTGCGCGGCTTCATGTCCCTGATTTTCTCTGTCACCTCGAAAGCCAGCACATCGCAGCCCTGACCGAACCCCGCTACCAGGAGCCTGTCGCCGGGGTTTGCCTCTTCGAGCGCGGCGACCAGCATCACCAGAGGATGCGCCGTTCCCGTATCGCCGCAGACGGCGTGGAGATTGTTTTGCGCCCTTCCCTTTTCGATTCCGAGCTTTGCCGCGATGGCCTTGTGTGTGCCCCCGAAATAGCAGGGATAGATCACCTTGGCGAAGTCCCCGATCTTCATGCCGCTCTGTGCAAGGAACCCGGATATCGCCTCCGGGATGACCTTCCCGTAGCCGATATCCCGCACCCAGCGCTCTTCGTAGCCGTAGTCGAACTCTTTGGCCTGCCCCCGGTAGTGATCCACGAAGTCGCAGTTGATGGAGTAGCTGCCCAGATAATCGGCGACAACGTCCTTGTTTCCGATGAGCACCGCGGCTGCGCCGTCGCCGTAGAACATCTCGAACATCGTAGCCATTTTCGTGCGCCGCTGGTCGGATGCCGTCACCAGCACGTTTTTCCTCGAACCGGCCTGCACCGAATCGAGGGCGGAGATCATCGCGGTTGTGCCTGCCTTCATACAGGATGCGAAGTCTGCGTTCGATACTCCGTTTTCACGCATGTTGAGCGCGGCCGCGACAATGCCTGCATTGAGCCTGTCTGCGAAGGGCATCGTGGTCGATGCGAAATAGAGGGCGTCGAGCTCTTTCCTGTCGTGTCCGGCCATACAGTCGTATGCGGCGGCGACGGCCATGCTGACCGAGTCTTCATCCCAGTTGGCCACCGCCTTTTCACCGCCTGCGACTGCCATGATCACGGGAAAGTACCAGGCCATGTTCTGGACGATGACCATCCTGCTGAGCCGGTAACGAGGGATGTACCCCCCGAAGGAAGTGATTCCTGCCATGCCAGATCCTCCTTTTATTTGTCGTGCAACTCTTGCTCTGATCAGATGAAGCCTAAAACGGCCCGACATCGCCCCGGGGAGGGAAATGCCCATCATGCATCTCTCACGCAACATTACAAATCATGATTCCATCATTATGTTACATTGTATGATTCCATCAATTGATGGATTCCTATATAAACATTTATTCCCTCCGTGTCAACACAATTGTTGAGAATCTTTGGATCCCGAGGATCATCCTTGGCTATGCCTCCATATCCTTTTGTGGAGCGGTTTTATAGGTTTCGGGAAGCCTGTTCAATCGGTATGTAGATGTCATTTTGTTTTAATTTGATATTGTATTATCATAATACATTATTTTTTAAATTGACTTGGCAATGCCGATGGCCTAGAAATTACAAGGATGTTGCCCGGGGAAGGTGGTTCCATCAAACTACCTTGCAAAGGAGAATAACATGATAAAAACTGCCATCACCGAGATGTTCGGCATCAAGTATCCCATTATCTGCGGCGCCATGATGTGGCTCTGCAAACCGGAATTCTGCGCGGCCATATCAAACGCGGGTGGCATGGGCAACGTCACTGCGGCGAATTACGACACCGAAGAGGACTTCCGGGCCGCGATCCATAAGACGCGGAAGCTGACGGACAAGCCTTTCATGGTGGGAGTGACGATCCTGCCCTCGGTGCGCATCACGGCCGAGCATTATAAAATGTACTTGAGGGTATGCGCCGAAGAGAAAGTGGCCGGCGTGGAAGTCTCCGGAGCCCCGGTAGACAAGGCCTGCGGCATGGAATATATCGAGATGCTGAAAAAAGCGGGGGTGAAGCTGTTCCACAAGGTGGGTGCGGTCCGCCACGCGGTGCACGCTGCGAAAGCGGGCTACGACGGCATCTATGCCGCTGGAATCGAGGAAGGCGGCCATCCCCTGGACGACGATGTCACCTCCATGGTGCTGACCCCGAGGATCATCGAGGAAGTCAACCTGCCTGTGGTTACGGTGGGCGGCATGGTCAACGGAAAGTCGCTTGCCGCAGCGCTGATGCTCGGCGCACAGGGCATCATGATGGCGAGCCGCTTCATGGCGACCAAAGAGTGCAACATCCACGAAAACATCAAAAACGAGCTTATCAAACGACAGGAACACGAGACCGCGCTCATCTGCAAATCGATTCATCTCCAAGCCAGGGCCCTGAGAAACAAGAATGTCGAGGCGGTCCTCCAGGTGGAGGCGAACGGAGGAGGCCTCGAAGGCATTCTTCCGCTCATCACCGGAGACCGGATCGCCAAGGCATGGGAAACCGGCGACGTGGATCTGGCACCCATGATGGTCGGACAGTCCGTGGGATTGATCCATGACATACCCACGGTTCAGGAGCTGCTGGACCGGATGGTCCAGGAGGCGGTCGACCGCGTCAAGGCAGTCTCCGCCGTGATTCATTCCTAGCAGCGAGCTCATTTTTCAGGCTTACGATGCCGCCGGCAGGACGATCCGCCGCCCTGCCGGCGGCATTATCAGGATATTCGCAAAGAGTTATTCCTTTCGGGGTTCGACCACGGGCGGATCCTCGATGCAACAAGGACTGGACCTCTCACCTGGCATGCTTCACACATGTTGTTTTTTCATGCGGGAAATTTGCCGCGCTCGAGAAGAAAGACCTTCGCCCGGGCGGCCGTTTTTTCCTGCCGCCCCTGCCGGGCGTTTTTTCAGCGATGTTGCTCGGCAACCAGATTCTTGAGCTCTATCTCATTGATCTTTCCCAGGCCTGCCATGGGAAGGGCTTTTTCAATGACACACCGTGAAGGCGCCTTGCAATCATCATTCTGGCCTTGCAGAAATTTTTCAGCTCTTCTTCAGTGGTGCCGCTGCCGGGTTTATTCCCTGGATTCCCGCCACCTCATAACGATGAGGGGGGATCGACACCGAGGGTGGTGTAGAGTTCCTGTTGCTTCTTGGTGATTTCGCCGACACGCAAGTTCTTTCCGGGCCTGCCGAAGCATTCAATCACATCGAGTTGATCCAGCAAGCCTTGAAGCGTGTACGTGCCAAACAGGTTGTTCTTCTGCATCGCCTGCTTGATGCAGGATATGTATATCAGCGCCACGAACTGCACGAACAATTTCCCATCCAGCGACTGCTCCGAAGAAACCAGCAGCCTCCGCATGCTTAAGCGTTCCTTGAGGTTGCCGAACGCCTTTTCCACCAGGTCCTTGTTGCGATAGATATCGAGCGCCTTGACGGGATCTTTTACTTCATTGCTGATAAGCGCGAAGTACCCATAGTTTTTCCTGGCCTCATCGATTGCCTCCTGTCTGGCAATCACCTTGATGCCTCTTGTCGGCGTTTCATGGATTTCAAAGTACTTATCATAGAGCCGGGCATTCTCGGGCTTCATGACGCCACCCTGCAGCTCCTTCTGGAGGGCGAGCAGGCGCCGCGTCAGTCGTTGCTCATCTTCGGCAGCCCGCTCGCTGTTGAAGTACAGGTGAAGGTACATCCTTCGCCCTCCCCGGATGGTATCCCCTTTATAGGGGCGCTTCTGGGCATAGTCCCACGTTACAGGAACGCACAGGGCAAAGACCTCATGGCTCTCACAGTAATTCGACCATTCGCGCAGAGAATGGCGAACACTATCCAGCTGCTCTTTCACCAGCTTCAAGGAAAGCTTGGCTCCAATGAGGAATTTGTGGTGCCCTTTATATAACTCGTTGATGTTATCGGTGCTGTAGAAGCCCCGATCCATGACCAGGTGAACCTTCTTGAGGTTCAAAAAGTCCATGTCTGCCAGCATGTTCCTGACAGTTTTGACATCGGTGACGTTTCCGGGCAGCTTGCGGTAATAAAACGGCAGGCTTGATTCCTGGCCGAATACAAGGGCCAGATTGAGTTGCGCCAGATGGTCCTGCTCCTTGTTGTACCCATACCTGATCTGTTTGAGGCACTCCGAATAACTTGATACCGAGGTGATGTCATAGGCCCAGTATTCCAACTCAGCGCGCCTGGCAGCCTGGAGCCGGAAGAATCGATAGCGGTCCTCTTCGGTAATGGAGCTAAAGATCTCACTGCTTCTCTGGGATGGAATATCCTTCCCGTACGGGTGCTGATGCAACGAAGACCATTTCGAGAAGCGGCTCAGAGGGCTGTCTGCCTCAAGGATCAGATAGTAGGCAAGTGAGATGATCTGCTTATAGCTCTGAGGGAAACACTGCTTCAAATCCGAAACCAGTCCAAGCCTTTGACCAAGGACATCGAGGAGGTAGGTGGCGCCATAGAATTTCCGGGAAGTTTCCATGCTCGGAACAGGGCCTCTCTTGGCAGTCTTATTCGCGACAATCTCTTTTGTGGGCCTGTTTGTTCCCCTTGTCGGAACGATCTCTCCGGTGATGTCATCCACCCGGCCAATCAGGGTGCGTTTTGCCCGGGACTGCTTTTTTTCCTTATCCCAGTGAGAAATGGATTCGTAGGCATAGGTGATACCGGATCGTTTGTCATGTTGGTGCACAATAGCCATACCCACCCCCTCAATCATCGTTATGTCATAATCTCCCATAACGATGCCGAGGGCAAGGAAAAAATACATCTACTCCATATTTATTCATAGGTTATGTTGCCATGACAAAGCTTTATCGTTATGATCTTCGGGAATCCAGGTTATTAAAGACTTATCCCCCCTTCATCGTTACAATCTTCAGGGAACTCAGGTGATAACGACTATCAATACACCCTCCAAACCTTCCAGACGGTAGATTCGCAAAGACGGCAATGCACGAAACATCCCAGGGAACCCGATAGAGTCATTCAAGACCATGCTCAAAGAAGCATTTTCCACGTATCACAAGACCTTTGCTGATATTGCCCAGAAAGAGCTTTTGTTCCTGAAATGGAAAGAGGCTCATGATCATGAACGGGCTTTGATCAATACCGAGGTTGAAGCGAAGACATGGAAGCATATCATGACTGAGGCTCAGAAGCGCATGGTGGGCATGAATAGGTCAGAAAGAGAGCACCTGGAGGAACAGACCGCCAGGATGCTTTCCTCGATTGTATCCGACAAGAACGTGATTGCCCTCGTTGCATCCTTGATGGATCATGATTCACGACCCGGTTAATCAATCCCATTCCCGGTAAACAAGTGGATCAGGAGGATCACCGGCATCAAGAGAGCATGATGGGTCAATGCCTTCTTCTCAGGGGCGGCATTCCTTTCAGTATTCGGATATTGCCTTTGTACTTATTCCCGTCCCTGATAATCAATTCCAGACGTTCCAATTCCTGAAAATCCCTGGCCCTGGTGACTTTGGAAAGACCGGAATACTCTTTGATGAACACCGGCTCCCGGTCAAGAAGCTCATCGGCCCCATAAAACCTGTCCACCGGGAAATGGAGGGCTATGTTCCTCCTTCGCTTGACAATGGTTTTTGATTTCCCTTGGGCCTTCTTGCTGTCCAAAGCATCATAGATGTAGTTCTTCCAGGCAGTCTGAAGAACGCTGTTCTGGAATACGCTCAATGCCTCGGCCAGACCGTCACGGAAACCCTGCACGGCATAGTGAATGAATTTCGTCAGATCCCCTTCCATACCGGCAAGGGACAGTTGGCGGTAATATTCCTCACGGGTATTGTTATAAAAATTCGACAGGATATGGGAAGCGATGTCTGGCAGGCCAGCCCTCAGAAGGAGATAGAACTCTACCAGCCTCGCCGTCCTGCCGTTGCCGTCACCAAAGGGATGAATCCAGGCGATGTAAACGTGGAAGACAATGGCTTGCACTACCTGTTCTATGAAGTCGGCGCTGCCTTCCTCGTAGTGGAATACCTCCCTCATCCATTCGCACAGCCTTTGGACCAGGTGGTTGACCTCGGTGTGCTCGGGCGGTCTGTATGTGCCGACAACCACGTTGTTCTGCCGAAATCGGCCAGGGATAGCCTGGAAGTGATCGCCCAGGTTCTTGCCGACGAAGCGGTGGAAATTCTTAATAAGCTCTGGGGTTATGACAGATGACCTGTCGTTCAGGATAACGTCTTCCCTGATTGCGTTCAGTGCCTCGATGATGTTCTTGACCTCGATCTCCAGATATTCCCTGCTCGGAGGGAGTGATTCCCCCTCGTCTATCCTGGCAATTTCCTCTTCTGTCAGGGTATTGCCCTCTATGGCCGTAGTTGCCTGGGCTCCCTTGCGGAGAGACACCAGGAGAAGCCGCTGCCTCTCTTTCGGGGGCAGGGGTATTTCCGAGATGGTCCTGATAATCGCCTCGCACTGGCCGAGCATGAATAGAACATCTTTTCCCAAGACCCAATTAGCTTCAAATGTGATATGAGGATGCGTCTGAAGATATGTCATATCTCACCGTTTTATTTTGTTTATTATTAATCGTTTCATATTCTATATACTATTTGAAATAATATGTGTCAATGTAATTGAGATCGGTTACATTGTGAATATTCCTGATCCACATGTTTACCAGGAGACCTGGGGCCCCCCGTATTTATTAATAATAAACGGTCGTTTTCATGTCATCATTTTCGACTAATGAAACACCTTCTTTTTTGTATGTATTCCTGTAATTTTAATACCGATAACGCCTTATCTGTTTCACCCCCTCTGTATCACCTTGTTTTATCTTAGGTTTTACTTCGTCAAAAGACGACCAGCAGGACCCCCTTCGGGGGTTTTCAATTACTTTTTCTTAGCGATATCTACCATTCCTGATCCACATGTTTACCAGGAGTAATTTTATTATTCCCCCCAAAAATTAACAATCTTTTAACTTATTGATTTAATTGAATAGCGTTTTCATCAATATTTTTCACTTCGGTAGAATATATATGATATGAAGGTAAAAATACCTCATGAAAACCTTGCCCACGGATCCAAGCGAGGTTATAATCGATTATCACAGTTTTTGGGCGAGGGGGGTTGTATGCAAGGGGTTATTTATACCAGAGAAAGATGT
>ERZ1026800.1526-NODE-1526-length-14363-cov-3.039337_pt1 | contig 14363 bp, 9 predicted proteins | sample MGYA00520873_ERZ1026800 | MGnify/ENA primary metagenome ERZ1026800 (study PRJEB33270, sample SAMEA104284475) | anaerobic digester metagenome | biome: Anaerobic digester microbiome; feature: mesophilic sludge digester; material: Anaerobic digester biomass | place...
AAGGTGCGTATTTAAGTCTGTTTAGTATATTAACAATCGTGTCAAACTGACAAATTGCAGCTTCAACGAGGGTCTCAAAATAATAATTTAACCCATCAGCCAAAGTATCAAAATGACATATTTCTTCGGCGGACAACGTCTCATTCTGACATATTCCTGCACTAACTAAGGTCTCAAAATGACATAATCGCGTTGGATTAGCTATAGCATCCTGGAGCAACAGGCGCTGCCAGGACGCATTGGAGGCATACTGACTGAGCATTTGTGGACTGACAGGATCGGGTGGGGCGAAGAGAAACGCGTATATAGCCTGTTTCAGAGACTCATCCGCAGCAGTTAGCTGTACCTCAGAAACCTGCAGTTGCCAGTCTGTTCCGGTATTGCTGATGCGAGTGTCCAGCCGACAGAGGTACTGGCTGGCAAGGTTGCGGTTTGTCTGACGCCACTTCCGGACGTAAGCAGAATCAGAGCTGACCTCCGCAGATTTAGGGCGTCCTCGTTTGCTGGGCTTGGCGTGTGGAATGCGTTTTGGAAGGGTTTCAGAGCGGATCCAACCCTGAAGTGTGGACAAACCGCCGGGAACCCAAAAGGTGTCTCGGTCCTTACCGCGCGCCCAGTCCACATAACAGCAATTCTTGCACATCAGGTAGAGCATGCCTAAATCATCACCCAATTCTGGTAAAACACGCTGGAACCAATACCAGGGCACTGCCAGGAAGCTTTCCGGACGAATCAGATGCGTGGCAAGTCGGTCGCACAAACCCGCGAGAGTGGGGTCTAAAGCGGATTGTGCGATGGCATGGGTGACTACTTCGTGAACGCTGGCAGGCTCCTGGAATAAGGGAGACAAGCTGCGATCTGGCAGGCGATAAGGGAATGCGAGGATTTGGTCACGCGGAGTGGAGATTGCTTTTGAAAGGATTCCAATGGGATCAAGCGAGACTGCCTGGGCAAGCAGCCAGTCATAAAGATCGCGAGCATCGCCGGGGGTCAGGATCAAGCCGCGGTAGTGGTAGGTGTTTGGTTCACGTTGGATACGTCCATCTTTGAGACGGTGTTTTGGTTCCGCTCTGCGAACGAACCAATCCATGTCACCCTGCTGAAAAACGCGGAAAAACTTTGCCCGACTTATGGCGTTTCCGAGTGTTTTAAGAAGGGATTGAACATTGATTTTGACAGTATCTCCCTGCCTTGGATAAAGCTGATCAGCGCCATGTTCCCGTGAGGCGCGATAGAAAGCCTGGCGAAGGGAGGTGGCAATCAGCACCGCGGGAGCACCAACATAAGGGACAAAACGCAGCAGGTAAGAAGGAACAGCAGCAATTGAATCTGGTCTGAGAATTGCCTCGGTCACGTTTGAGGCGGCGATTTTCACCTGGAGAGAGCCCGAAACTGTGCCCATGGGCACAGTTTTTTTCAAGTTCAAGCGGAGATGTTTGCCAGTCTTATCCTGAACGATGGTTTCTAAAAAAGGATAATACTGACATAGGCTGGAATAAACAGATTCGTCTGCTGAGATGGTGAAGTTGCCATCAAAACCAAGTTTGCTGGAATCGAGCAACCCCTGAAGCTGATCGTCTTCCAGACCAGCCAGAGAATCCAAGATCTCAGTCCAGACGTTTTGTTCCATCGCTTACCACACCGGTCATTACCGGTAAAAAACTAAGTGGCAGCACCAGGGCGGAAGGGTAAAAGACCCAAGCGCAAGCTGCCTTTTTGCTCTTCGAGCAATTTTTCAAGATAATCATTCCCCAGACGAAGCGCCTCACTTAATGATCCGCGTGATTGTTCTGCCAGGCTGAGCATGGTTTCTTGGGGGATCAGTTTCAACGGATCTGGATGCCCCGCAGACATCATCCGCGCGAACATAAGAGAGGCAGTCTCAACAGCATCCGGAGCCCGAAAGGGTACATAAAGTCCAAGGAATTGGTTAAGGGAACCGATATTGCTGGTGTTATTGTTGATGTCTTGCAAGAAAATAATGGTCTTAATTTTTTTGTTATGCTCCACTGACCAGCCCAACATCTGCATCAGGTAATCCTGATCAAAAGGAGGTCCATCCAACACGATAAGGAGTTGGTCGTCACTGTCTTCAAGACGGTCAAAGATGCTTTCAATTCGATTCGCATTCGACCTGGAAGAGGGGAGGGAGAGCGTTTCGATAACCGCCATCAAAAAATGACGCGGTTCAGTGAGGGTATTTGTGTTCATATAAAGCCCAAAAATATTGCCCCTAGTTTCATACGCAAAGTGAGTTTCCGCAAGCTTCATAGCGAGCATGCTTTTCCCGCCGCCACTAGGTCCGGCGATCACGCCCAGATTCTTGGAGGGATCTTTTTGGTCTCCAATGAACCCATGAGCCACCTCCAGCACCTTGCGCTGCTCTGCCAAGTTTGGATAAAAGAAACGCGTGTCGCTATAACGCATGAAAGGATTTTCAAGGAAATGGAATTGTAAAAAGTCAGAGCTGGATAACATCTTCACCACCGTGTCATTTATTGCTTGTAGCATAGCACCCGCCTATAGTTAAGTCAAGTGATAAATAATTATATATTAGTTCGAGGAAGTAAGGTGGAAAAAAGATTCAAAAAGAAAGACCGGCTTGAAAATATCTGAAACTAATGTAAAATGTAGAGGTGCAAAACTACGGATGGAATTGGTGAGGAGCCTATGGCAATTATATCTCTGATCAATCGTAAAGGGGGAGTAGGTAAATCCACAATCAGCGTCAACCTGGCAGCGGGTCTGGCGATCCATGGATCACGCCGTCCCGGGAGCAAACCAGTTTTGTTGATCGATATGGACGACCAGCTCTCGGCGACTATTACTGCCATGGGTGGCGGATTTGATGACAAATTTATTCCTGTTATCACTGCCGAAAACAACTATCCCCAAGCGCTTGAAAATGGATATGGAGCCAGTGATTCACTGATCGTCGATTCTTTGATCCCGAGAAACCGAGATGAGAAAGTAAAACTCTTCCGCACCAACAAAACCAGAATGGAAGGACTGGAAGCTGCACTGAAGGGACGTCAGGATCCGGACTTTCAACTAACTTATTTTTTGGAACCCGTTCGGGATGATTACTCTTACATCATAATTGACAACCCCCCCTCAGCCGGTATGCTGCCGATGAACTCTCTGGTTGCCAGCAGCCACGTTTTAATTCCGATCGAGCCGGATGGGCTCAGCTTGATCGGTTTGGCGGACATCCTGCGCATGATTGATAATGTGCGCAAAACAACTAATCCGGACTTGGAGGTGCTTGGGATTATCCCTTCACGCTTTCGGATGATTCGACGACAATCGCGTGATGTTATTGAAGACATGGAACGAATGTACGGGCATATCCTTCTGCCCTATATCAAAGATCTGGCGGATATTTCTGCGGCAACCACCGCTGGATATGATGTCTTTTCCTACTGTCCCGAAAAATCACAGGCATACCGCTGTCTATCCAATCTGGTTGATGCCGTTATAGGCAAACTTGGAGCCGCTTAGTGTGCCCATGGGCACAACCCAGCGTATAGAAAGACGGTTTACTACTTGAGGAGAAACCATGGCAAAACCTGAAAAACCCCGCTTTGATAACCTGATTAGCGTTACCTCCGACGCATTTAACGCCAGCGCGGAGAAGCAGCAAGATTACGACCCAAATACCCCAAAAATGGTCAACCACCGCCAGAGTGTATATCGCGTCCCGCTTTCCATGATTCGTCCGGATCGTTTTCAGGCGCGGCTAATCCTGCCCCTTGCCCTTCGCAAGGACTTTTATGCAGGGAAAACGTTATGGAACGAAGTTGTGCGGAATTGGTTCGAGTTGGCACGAAATGACCGGTTGATCGCGCAGGAAATTGCTGAACTCACCGCCTTGGGGGACTCTCTGCATGACACCGGGCAGATCAAACCCGTAACCGGACAAGTGGTCAACGAAAAAGGACGTGATGTTTTTCGGATGCTGACCGGCGAGCGGCGATTTTGGGCGACTGCGATCAAAGCAGTACTTGAGGGACAGAGCGACGAACCATATGTGCTTGCTTTAATCGACAACCAGCCAAGCACTGAGAAACAAATTGCCGAAAATATGGCGTATAAAGCGCTTACGCCGGTTGGTAAGGCGCGCGCTGCTGCCCGGCTGGTGCTCGAGATGCATCAGATCAACCCAGATGCAGAAGAAAGCGAAACAGCCTACTTCAGGCGGGTTGGGGAGGTTCGCCTGGATGACGAAACCAAAGACATGCTGCAAAAAACGCTACAAATGGAACGCACCTATTACGGACGCTTGATGAAGTTCTTTGAGCTTGATGAAAGGGAGCTCGAAATCGCTGATAAATCCGAGATGCCCGAGCGCGTCTTGCGCGAGATCATGCAGTATGATCGCGCATTATGGTCAGATGCAGTCGATTTTTATGCCAGTCATGAAGGACGCAGTTACCAGGATGTTCATGCCTTCCTGGAGCGCAAGACTGGGAAGGAAGTGGGGCGTAAAGCGCGTATCCCGCTGGACCCCACCACGAAGTCAGCGCGCAGCTTACGCCGGCTGCTGACTGGTATGGAAGAGCTTCCTGCAGAGGATAAGCCGGGCTCAATAGCTGACGCCCTGCTTGGGGACGTGGACCGCGAGGAGGCCCAGCAACTGGTTGCCCGCATGGAGAGACTCACCGCGGCTCTGAAGCAGCGGCTCGAGAGCCTGAAATAGACCATCGCGTGGGCAATAATTACATCTTTACTCCAACTGACCCAACAACGGTCGTACCTGAAAAAGATCGCAGTCGGGCTTTAATTTTTAAGGCGGAGCTTTTTTTATTTAGCAGGCAGAAACAGAAGGAGACGGTCGCAATCAGAGCAATTACCGCAAATATTTGTATATCGAATGAGGGGATATAACCGAGAAGGATTTCCAAGTACTTCTTACCAAAAAGGAAATCCGATTTTCTCGTTTGCCTTTGACTTGGAAAATAAACTGTCCGTGGGAGAGGACAATAATTTAAGCCCCTTGCAGTGAGGTCACTGGAAAACCAATCCTTATTGATGGAAAAAGTCGTTTTCATCCCGGGGTAGTTTTTAGGGTCAATGCGGTGCAGGCGGGTTCTCCCTCGCAAGAAAAAAAGAATGGGAGCAAGTGATAGGGTGGTTGGGACAGCTATTGTAGCGGATGGATTGCAGCCGCATGGGGAGAAATGTGCTGGTCAAGAGTTGCAGAGTCTCATTCCTTACTCCCCTTGCTCTGCACGGTTTACTGACAAAGCTGCAAAATAGTGCCATATGAGTATGAAGTATTAGAGATAGTCCCACCCCTTAGCTCCGCAAGCTCTTGGGTGACATTCTCACTCCCAAACGCTGGCAAGATACGCGAAGATAAGCGGCAATTTTCCGTATGAGGATTACAGAATGTTTATCGATAAACGATTGAAGAGCAACCACACTTTGCTACAGCCTTGAAACTATAAAACGCAAGAGTCCCATATGTCTCCTTTTTTGCATTCACAAACATATCCTATTGCTTCCGCAGTGGGAATAGGATGGTAACCCGTCGAGACAGTGGCAACATCGAAAAACTTCTTTGGTGTAGAAATAATCTACCTATCATTTAATACCTAAAGAGGCTGTCCCAAAAGGGTGGTGACAGCCTCAAAAGTTTAATATAATAGGGGGTATGAGAAGACAAGTCTTCAAAAGTTATCAACAGGAACAGAGCCTATTGTTCCCCCCCAATATTAGTGAGATGATACCAGAAGGACATATGGTTCGGATAGTAAATGAAATGATCAACAGAGTGGATCGAAGCATCCTGGAGGCACAATACGAAGGGGGAGGAACCAGCGCCTATGATCCACAGATGCTGCTGAAAGTGCTCATTTACGCCTATACTCAGAGGATCTTCACCTCACGGCAGATTGCGAAAGCCCTGAGAGAGAACGTCAACTTTATGTGGCTGAGTGGCATGAACCGTCCGGACTTTCGAACGATCAACCGCTTCAGGGGAAAAGTGATGAAAGCGGTGATCAATGAAGTGTTCTATGGGATCATCGACCAATTGCTTGAGATGGGGATGATAGACCTGCAGAGCTATTTCGTGGATGGGACAAAGATAGAAGCCAACGCGCACAAATACAGTTTTGCCTGGAAAAAAAGCACGCAGACCTACAAAGCCAGGTTGCAGGAAAAAGTAAAAACGCTGTTGGAGCAGATCGATGAGTTGGAGGCAGAAGAAGAGAAAGAATATGGAGATCGTGATCTCAATGAGATGGGGGAAGGGAAAGAGATAGACAGTGAAAAGCTGAATGAAGCGATGGAAAAGATCAATCAGCGCTTGAAAAATGATACCGACAACAAAGACCTGCAAGCCGCCAAAAAGCAGATAGAGAAAGACTTTCTGCCCAGGATGAAGAAATACGAAGCATATGAGGAAATCCTGGGTGAACGCAATAGTTTCAGTAAAACAGACCCTGACGCCACCTTCATGCGAATGAAGGAAGACCATATGAAAAACGGGCAGCTAAAAGCGGGATACAACGTGCAGGTGGGAACACAGAACCAGTTCATTCTTGGATACAGTCTTCATCAAAGACCTGGAGACACGCTGTGTCTGCAGGAACATCTTGAAAAGTTCTACGCAAACATGGGGATATATCCACAGGATGTGATTGCGGATGCTGGATATGGGAGTGAAGAAAACTATGCCTGGATGGAGAAGAAAGGGATTGACGCTTATGTCAAATACAACAGCTTTCATTATGAGAAGAAACGTAATTACAAAAAGAAACGCCCTTATGGGGCAGAAGCTTTTGTTTATCAACAGGGGGAAGATGAATATGAGTGTCCTCAGGGGAAGAAATTGAGATTTGAGAAAGAAGCGATCAGACGAACAGAAAGTGGATATGAAAGCAAACGCAGGATCTACAGATGTGTTGATTGCTCAGGATGTCCGGTCAAAGGGGAATGCACGAGAGGGAGAGGGGATCGCCAGATATCTGTAGGAGCAGAGTTGGAAAGGTATCGGCGGACAGCCAGTGAGAGGTTGGAATCAGAGCAAGGGCGGAGGTGTCGTTCTAAAAGGCCGGTTGACGTGGAAGCAGTCTTTGGGAGATTGAAGCAAAACTGGGGATTTCGAAGGTTTACATTGAGAGGATTGGAGAAAGTGAGTACAGAGTGGAGAATTCTGAGCATAGCCCATAATATTGCCAAGGTTGCGTCTGCATAGCAACTTTCTTTTTATTATTTCCATACGAAGAGGCTGACCTTTTTGGACAGCCCCATTTCCCTTGTGGAAAGCCGCGCATTCTGTTCTTCAATTCAGCTGTGCCCATGGGCACATGCAAAACAGGGCAGAATATCTGGTTCTCTGAATGCTATCTTGAATAGTCAACACAATGCGTATAGGTAATATACAAAAATTGCTAACGTCTCAAAATAACAAATTCGATAATTTTTTGAAATTGAAGACTTTATAAGGTTTACTACTGTTGGTAGAAGGGGAACGACTGGGGAATTTATAACGAAAGTGCTTATGACAAAAGGACGACCTGAAATAAGGATAATGGTGGAAAAATCTGTCACGTGCTTTTTTGCCGAATAATGCGCGTAGCTTATATAAGGTGTGTTTAGGGAATGGTTTATCCTAGTTCAGGAAGGCGGCTCTTTCTTCAAAAGATTTGCAGTCCATATTGATAAAAAGAAGTCTGTGCTGATAAGAATCTCCATTTAAACCAAAAAAGCCCGAGTCCTCTTTTAGCTGGTTTCTTTATAATGAATTGGTTCAAGAGGTTTCATATTCTTGACTTTATTGCAAAAACTCTCAAATACCAAGTTATTATCCTGGTCGACTTTAGCCATGGAAGCGGACATTTCAAATATCTCTGATCATCACCGGTAAGGAAAGGCAGAAGGATTCTAAATTTTCAATTCAAGAGCGCTGTTTGGGATAAGTCCTTTATAATAAATTGAAATTTACCAGAGAGGGCAAAATGCTCGAGATCAGTGTTAACGGCGTTAGCTATACATTGGATGAGGTGCCGGATGAAAAGCTAAGCGAGTTGCTGCGCAACAGACTGGGCTTAACGGGCACGAAAGTTGGCTGCGGAGAAGGTCGTTGTGGCATTTGTACCGTCTTGCTGGATGGCAAACCCGTTCGGTCCTGCATCACCCGCGCGAGTAAAGCCCATGGAAAAGCCATCCTCACAATTGAAGGTTTGCGCGCACTAAGACCACCCGAAAGGCAGGAGGAGCGGGAAGACCTGCGGGCTCTCCATCCCCTTCAGGAGGCTTTCATCACCCACGGCGCGATCCAATGCGGCTTTTGCACGCCGGGGCAGTTGATGCGCGCACACGCGCTGCTTCTGGAAAATCCCGATCCAAGCGTCAGTGAGATACGCGAAGCGATGAACGACGTTGTCTGCCGTTGCGGCTCTTACGAAGCTATCGTCTCTGCAATCCAGGCAGCAGCCAAATCGCTGCGCAGCGGTGGGGAGGTTGAAACGAGGGCAATCTCACTGGGCAAACAGGACCTGACCCACGTTGGCAAGATTTCCATCCGTCCGGATGCCATCGCGAAAGCGATCGGGGGGGCAAATTTCACAGATGATCTCCACTTTGAGGGCATGCTTTACGCCAGCATTTTACGGGCAGGCGTCCCCTCCGGGATCCTTAGGTCGCTCGATATAAATGCTGCGACCGCTTCTGAAGGGGTGAAGTCGGTCCTCACCGCGCAGGACCTGAAGCATGAGCACCTGCACGGTGTGTACGTGAAAGATTGGCCCATCTTGGTGGGCATTGGTGAACGCGTGAGATACGTAGGCGATGCAATCGCCATTGTAACAGCGGACACACAGAGGCTGGCAGATGAGGCAGTCGCAAAAATCAAAATGGTTATTGAACCCCGCCAGGTCATCTGCGACCCGATGCAAGCGGCGGAGCCAGACACGGAGAAAATTCACGAGCAGGGAAATTTACTCAAAAAGATTCGGGTAGGCAAAGGCGATGTCGAAGTTGGCTTTGCCCAGGCGGACTTTATTATCGAGCACAGCTTCTTCACGCCCTTCATGGAGCATATCTTCATGGAACCGGAATGCTCCATCGCAGTCCCACGCGAAGATGGAGGCATGGATCTCTATGATGGTTCTCAAATCCCCTATGCCGACCGGCAGCAGGTTGCTGACGCCCTCGGATTGGATGCGGAGCGCGTGCGCGTGAGAGGGCAGAAAACCGGCGGCGCTTTCGGCGGGAAAGAAGATATCGCCGGACAAATTCATGCCGCATTGGCGGCAAGAGCAACCGGCAAGCCCGTTAAGCTGCTTTTCACCCGCCGCGAAAGCATGATGGTCCATCCAAAACGGCATGCCACCTGGACGAAGGTGAAACTGGGCGCGAAAAGGAACGGCGAGCTGCTTGCCGCGCAAACTGAAATCTACGGCGACACTGGAGCGTATGCTTCATTGGGCATTGCGGTGATGACCCGCGCGACGACGCATTCATGCGGTCCTTATGTCATCCCTAACACGCTGTCGGAGTGCTATGCCATGTATACCAACAATCCCCCTGCCGGAGCGTTCCGCGGCTTTGGGGTGGTGCAGGCGATGTTTGGTATCGAATCCGTGATGGACATGCTAGCTGAAAAGCTGGGAATGGACCCTCTGACGTTGCGTCGCATCAACGCGCTGCGCAAAGGAAGCGAGACCAATACCGGGCATCACTTGGAAGAGAGCGTTGGGCTGGCGGAGTGTTTGGATGCTGTTGAAAAGCGCCTCAGGGAACTTGGTGTTTCGCTTCCCTGGACACCGCAGGAAGAGGAAATCGAAAATCAGAAGCTGATAACCTGCTGGGGGCTGGCAGCCGGTTTCAAAAATACCGGACTGGGAACGGGTACTGAAGACAGCAGCGGGGCAATATTACGACTCCTACCTGCAGGCAGACTGCAAGTAATGACGGCGGCTTCGGAAGTGGGGCAGGGGATGAACGCCACCCTGCAACTGATTGCCGCAGAAGAACTCGGAATTGAACCTGAGAACATCAATGTCTACCTGATGGACACCGCGATAACCCCCGACGGCGGACCTACCACGGCCAGCCGTCAAACCTATGTGACCGGCAACGCGGTGCGGAAAGCCGCACTGGTGCTGAAGCAACGCATCGTGGACATGCTTGTTGCGGAAGGTGTCTGCAGCGCAGACCAGCTCCGTTTCGCTAAAGGTGGCATCTTAGCCGGATCTCAGCAGGTTGAGTGGCAACGAGTCTACGACCTGATGGCGCAAACCCCGCAAGGAACATCTGTGGAGGTGCGCTATACTGCGCCTCAAACGCACTCTCTGGAGCAGGGAGGAATGATCCATGTCGCCTACGGATTTGCTGTGCAAGCGGTCAAAGTTGGGCTAAACCCCGAAGACGGAGATGTGAGAGTCCTGCATGTCATTGCGGCGAGCGACGCTGGCAGGGTCATCAATCCGCTTGGCTTCCAGTCCCAGGTGGAAGGGGGCGTTGTAATGGGGGTCGGGCACGGCTTGATGGAAGACTTTAAGGTGGAAAACGGCTTTATCCTGAGTGATAGGATGGCTCGGTATGCTATTCCCCACATGAAAGACAGCCCCGTGGTGGATTCCCTTATTGTGGAAGACCCAAGCTCCGAAGGTCCCTACGGCGCAAAGGGCATTGGTGAACTGGTCTGTGTGCCTACCCCGCCGGCAATTTCGAACGCGGTCTACAACGCGATTGGCTTGCGGGTTGACAGCCTGCCAGTTAGCAAAGAAAAAGTCCGGGCTTGGTTCGATGCCCAAAAATCCCGATAGCTAAAACAAGCAGCTGGCACTCATATTGCAACGCAAAGGCTGATTATTCCCGGTACAGGGGAAAGTCACCCTATCGCAGGAGGCAGTATGGGCAGAGCATTTGGAATCGACATCAGCAGATACCAGTCCAGTAAGGACGGGAGCAAAAAAATGGACTTCGACGCCGTGCGCGCGCACTCGGAAGAAGTCACCTTCATTGCTGCCCGGACAGGTATTTCGTGGGGTTATAACGACCCGATGTTCCGCTATTACTGGGATGAGATGGCGCGCATCCAGGTGATGCGCATAGCCTATCATGTGCTTTATTTTGGCGAGAGCGCGCTCGCTCAGATGGACTCGCTTTTTAGGATGCTCGATGGCAAGACGAATTTTGCCCACGACCGCATTGCCCTCGATGTGGAAGTCGCAGGTATCAACACACGAAGCCGCATCACTGCCACTACCCAAAAATGTCTCGATATCTGCAGGACGAGGACAGGTTTCTATCCGATGCTGTATTCAAGGGCTGAATGGGTGAATACCAATCTCTCCGTCCGGGATTTGCCCACTTTGGACTGGTGGCTGGCAACTTACCGCCGACCGCTCGTATCGCCTCTGTATACCCAGGAGCACAACGGTCCGCCCTACCTGCCGAAGGGCGTCAGCAGTTATCTCATCCACCAGACTGGCGACCGCTGCAAATCAATCGGCGGAGTGAGCTATTACATGGATTACAACCGCTGGAATGGCGGCAAGGCAGATGTGCTGCGCTATTTTGGGAATCCCGGTGGAGTGGTGCTGCCCCCCGAAAACAATGTGCTCTTCAAAGCCAAGTGCATTGTGACCGCTCTCTACAAGCGCAACGGTCCGGGACCCGGTTTCAAGGTAGTTGGCAGCCTCAAACTGGGTGACATCGTCTCAGTGTACGAAATCCGCGATGGCTGGTTCCGGGTGGATCCAAACGCCCAGCTCTGGTGCTCCGGAAAGGGCACCTACCTTCAGCGTCTGAGCGACCCGCCGGAAGCGGGACCAGCCCTCTTCAAAGCCCAATGTATCGTAAAAGCGCTCTTCAAGCGGGAAGGACCCAGTAGGAGTAATAAAATCATCGGCAATCTCATCCGAGATGATATTGTTTCGGTGTATGAGGTCAAGGATAACTGGTTTCGTATCGAACCTGCTCAAAACGTGTGGTGTTCTGGCGCCAGCCAATACATGCGCCGTCTCTGACCTTTCAACCCAAAATGAACGATACCCCCTGAGGACTTTCCCTGGCGCTTGCTGGATGGTTCATCCATGCCAAAACCTTTCTTTCTCACGGGTTTTGCAAAGAATTACCTATACATTTCGTTAACAATCACTTGACAATTAAAGGTAAAGCGATAAAATAGTTGATAAGTACACTACAAAAGTGTAACTTATGTTATGAAAGAAACCAAAATTGCGCTGTATAACTCCTTGAAGTCGATTTTTTTGCACATCGACAATCATGAGAAGGTTTTCCTTGCTCGGTTTGGTTTGAACATTCCCCGTTTTTTCGTCCTGGTGCATCTCGAAAACAATCCAGGTATTAATTACATTGATTTGAGCGATCTTTTGCTCTGTACCAAGAGCAACACAACGCGTGTGGTTCGTGGGATGCAAAAAGACGGTCTCATCAACCGGGAAGTGGACCCGCGTGATCGCCGCAGTTACCAGCTCACACTCACCAAAGCGGGGCACAACCTGTACAATCGCGTCTATCCTGATTATCAAGAATTGGTCAGAGGACTGATGTCCATGCTTGACCAAGAAAAACTCGAAACCTATCTTCAGTCGAGTTTCGAAATAGAAAACACCCTGACCCCCAAACGGGCGGAACCAATTCCAGGTTAATTCACTAACGGGAGGTCAGGATGCGATACAAAGTCCAAGGCAAGTATGCCAAATCAATTTCATCATTTCAAAAGGAGAAAGATATGAAGAAAAGCTATATTTTAATTGCAATCGCTTTGGTTGCAACTCTGTTGCTCAGTGCCTGCGGTACTCCAGCAGAGACTCCCGTTGTTGAACCGGAAGCTCCGGTTGTTGAGCAGCCTGTTGAACAGCCCACCGAAGAAGCCCCTGCTGAGGCTCCCGTGGAAGAACCGGTCGCTACCCTGCGTGTTTGGGCTGACGACACCCGCGCTCCCATTCTCGAGAAGTTGGCACCCGCCTTTTTGGCAGAGTACAACGTCGCTCTGAATGTCGAGCTCAAGTCAGCACTGAGAGACGACTTCCAACTTGCAGCCCCCATCGGCGAAGGCCCGGATATCCTCTTCGGTGTCCCTCACGACCAGGTTGCTACGATGGTAGCTAATGGACTCGTGGCCACTATTGACCTTGGCGAAAAAGCCGGTGATTTCGTTCAGTCTACTCTGGATGCCTGCACCTACGATGGCAAACTCTACTGTATGCCGTACGCCACTGAAAACCTCGCTTTCTTCTATAACACTGATCTTGTGGCAACCCCTCCCACCACTTGGGACGAAGTTGTCTCCATGGGTGAAGCTCTGAAAGCTGAAGGTAAAGTGGAATACATTATGGCTGTTACCGGCACCACATATGACCTTTACCCCTTGTACACTGCTTTCGGCGGATACATCTTCGGAAAAGACGCTGCAGGCAACTGGAACGACCAGGACCTGGGTGTGGACAGTGAAGGTATGATCGCTGCCGCTGCCTGGCTCAAGGATCAGCTCGACAAAGGGAACATTCCTGCCGACTGGGACTGGGCTAACAACCACGCTCTCTTCGAGACCAGCGCCGCTCCCTTCATCATGGCTGGCCCTTGGGCGCTCGACCGCATCACCCAATCCGGTGTGCCATTCGCCATCACCAACTTCCCTGCGGGTCCTGCTGGCGAGGGTTATCCCTTCTCTGGTGTTCAAACTGTTTTGATCAACGAACAGAGCGAGAATAAACTGCTAGCTGAAGCTTTCCTGACTGAATTCGTGGCCACCGATGAGACCATGACCGAACTCTACAATATTGGTCAGCGTCCCTCTGCCTTTATCCCAACCCTGGAAAAATTGGACAACCCTCAACTGTTGGCATTCGGCCAGGCTGGCGAAGGGCACTTCCGCATTTCGTTCGCTACAGCGGACGATCTCCTGGAAGATGCCGTGCAGCGCATTGGCGATGCGCTCGGCTGGCGCTAGCAAAGAAGCCGGTATCGACCGGGTAGGCTTGGTACTCTCGTAGCTTGTACGGCGACGAGGGCAACGTTCGAACAGACACATTCGGCGTGGCGGCAGCTCACCAGAGCTGCCGCTTCGATACATCAAGGAGGAATTCACACGTGAGCGTTTCCGATCGACTCAAGGAACTCGGTATCGTCTTGCCAGAGCCGGTGCGACCGGTGGCAACCTATGTTCGCTATGTGCAGACCGGGAATTTGCTGTTCATCTCTGGCACCGGGCCCGGCGATGACATCGGGAAAGGCAAACTCGGTGACGATATGTCACTCGAAGAAGGCTATGCTGCTGCCCGTTCGACCGGCTTGAGCATCCTCGCGACCGCTCAGGATGCACTCGGCGATCTCGATCGTATCAAGCGACTGGTCAAGCTCTTCGGTATGGTCAATGC